>Ga0207777_1000449_pt1 | contig 11198 bp, 11 predicted proteins | sample LuqExpMetageno35_FD_187793 | JGI IMG/M metagenome (GOLD analysis project Ga0207777, IMG submission 187793) | Tropical forest soil microbial communities from Luquillo Experimental Forest, Puerto Rico - Sample 35 (SPAdes) | ecosystem: Environmental > Terrestrial > Soil > Tropical forest ...
GGTGACATCGTGACCGGCCGCGACGAGGTGGCCGGCCATCGGAAGCCCCATGGCGCCGAGCCCGACGAATCCGATGCGCATGCGTCAGTCCTCCAGACGTTGCGGTGGGTTACGCGAAGTGGGGCAACCACTCGGCGGTGCCGGCGAGCAGCTCGTCGACCATGGCCTCGGTGACGCGAAGGTCGCCGCGTCCGGCCAGCGGATCGAGGGCGAAGGCCTCGCCCGCCAACATGCGGTTGCCGCGTAGTGCGGCCTCGACCGTGAGCTCTTGCGTGGCGACGTGGCGCCGCACGATCTCGTCGTAGGGTCGGGGCAGCGCCGCGCGATCGCGGCCGCGGATTCCGTCGCCGTCGATGACGCAGATCGACTCGAGGACCGCGTCGGGCGGCAAACCGACGCCCTGCCCGCTGTTGGGGATGTTGACCGGCGCCTCGTACGGCTCGCCGGTGAGCATCGCCTGGATCATCGGCGACGGCAGCTCGCCCGATTGCCAGGTCTGCAGGTCCTTTGTGCCGGCGAGCCAGCCGTCGACGTCCGCCACGTATTGCGCCTGGTGCTCTTCCCGTTTGGAGATGGGGCTCAGGCCGATGTTGTAGGCAGCGCCCCAGTCGGACTCCGAGGTCAACGCGAAGGGGACGAACTCGGCGATGTGCCGGTCCCCCGCGGCAGGGAAGGTGCCCCAGCGGTCGAGCAGCGTGAGCTTGAAGACGTGGCGCCGCGCGAAGTCGAGTTTCGAGAACGGCTCGGCCTCCGGGCGGCCGGAGTAGGGCGTCAGGGACTCCAGGCCCCCGACCTCGTCGACGAGCTTGCGCAGTACGTCGAACCCGTCGGCACCGTCGACCTCGAGCGACGTGAGCACCGGAAAGTGGTTGACGCCCGTGACGGCACACGAGACAGCCTCGAAGGGGCGCCCCATCGCGATGGCCAGGTCCATGCAGAAGTTGCCCACTTCGTGGCAGAGGCCGACCGTCTTGATCCGGGTCTCGCGGCACACCGCCCGCGTCAGGCACGTCATCGGGTTGGTGATGTTGAAGAGCCAGGCGTCGGGACAGTGCTGCTCCATCGCCTTGCCGATGCCCACGAGGACGGGGACGTTGCGCAGCGCGCGGTTGATGCCGCCCGGACCCACGGTGTCGCCCACCGTCTGGGTGATCCCGTGCACCGCCGGCACGTCGAGATCGACCGCCATGGAACGAAAGCCGCCGGTGGAGATGCACACGATGACGAAGTCGGCGCCGTCGAGGGCCGTTCCGAGGTCAGTCGTCGTCGCGACGGTGGCGCCGGCACCCAACGCCTCGTTGACCTTGTGCGCGAGGGCCTTCATCTTGGGCAGCGGCGCCGGGTCGATGTCCTCGAGGACCAGGTGCATCCCGGCCAGCGCGGGCGTGCCGAACAGGTCGGCCATCAGCTCGGGCGCCCACTGGTAGCTGCCGCCGCCGACGATCGTCACTTGGGTCCCCACGCCCTCACAGTACCGTCCCGCTCGTGGCCGCTCCCTGGCTCGAGGCCTCGCGACCCACGACGTGCCCGTGCCCTCGGCTGTAGCCACGGAGACCATGTCCTCGGTCCGGGTGACGACCGAGTGCTGGCGGCTGCACACCTGTTCTCCGCGCGCCGCGTCCGTTACGACAGATGAGTCGGGTCCAGCCGCTTCTCGCCCCAGAAACACGCGAAGGGATTGTCGTTGTAGGGCGCCATGTCCACGTACCCTGCCGAGCGGTACAGGGCGAGCGCGTGCAGCTGCTTGGGACCGGTGTCGAGGCGGACCGTCTCGTAGCCGAGCGCGCGCGCCGACGCTTCCAGCGCAGCCAGCAGGGCCCGGGCGACGCCGCGCGAGCGCGCGTCGGGGCGCACGTACATCCGCTTGATCTCGGCGACCCCGTCCGCCAGCCGGCGCACGCCACCACCCGCGACCGCCTCGGTCCCCTCGTAGCCGACGACGTACGCGCCGCCCGGCGCCCGCAGCTCGGACGTCGAGAGCGGCGGGTTGTCGAGGCGGCTGAAAGTCTCGTAGACGTCGTTGAGCTCGACCCGCATGGCGGTGAGCAGGTCTGAAGCCGGCGGCGTTTCGGGATCCGAGAGCCCGAAGCGGACCGTGCTCACGTCACCAGGTCGGGGTGGAGCGCCTCCACCATGCGGCGCATGCCGTCGCGCCAGGGGACGGTCGTGCGTCCGGCCAGCTCGTGCATCCGGGTCGTGTCGATCTGGACGCTGTCGATCGTCTGGTCGGTCGGCTCGAAACGCGCCTCGGTCCCGGTGAGCTCGCCCAGGTAGGTGGACCACTCCTCAATGCTGACCGCCTCGCTCCCGCCCCAATTCACCGTCACCGCCGGCACCGACGCCGCGGCGAGCAGGCGCGGCACCATGGCAGCGATGTCGTCGGCGTGTACAGGGTTGTAGATGCTCGGCGCGTTGACGTGGACGGGGATGGCGTGGCCCGACCGCATCATGTGCAGGTGGACGGCGGGCCAGCCGCCGTTGTCCCCATAGGGCACGGACAGCCGGGCGATGGTGGTGGGGAGCCCGTGTCGGGCCGCCCCCCAGCGTGCCGTCCCTTCCGCCGCGATCTTGCAAATGGAATAGGTGCGCAGGAACGGCCACACCCCGTGGTTGTCCCCGAGCGGCCCGTCCTCGGCGAAGACGCGGTGACCGTCTGGCTTGTAGACGGCCGTCGACGAGCAATGCAGGAAGGCCTTGGCCGCGCGGTGGTGCTCCATCAGCGAGGCGAGGCCACCGCTGTTGGCGGCCAGGTCCGTCTCCCAGTCGTTCGTCTTCGCCACGGCGAAATTGAGCACGTAGTCCGCGTCGGGCGGAAGGCTGCCCACGTCCGACGCCGCCAGGTCCACCGCCACGCACTCCACGCCGGCCGCCTCCAGCTCCTCCCGGGCGGCCGTGTCCGAGAAACGCGCGGCACCCACGACATGGTTGTCGCGGGCGAGGGTGGTGGCGAGCGGGCGAGCGACCTGACCGGTTACGCCCGTGACGACGATGGTGGCACCTTGCAGCGCAGCGGAGCTCATCGCCCCTTCGTACTCGCTACGCTGCCCGCGTGCATCTCTTCGCCGCCTTTCTCGGGGGTGACCTGGGTCCCGGGCGCATGGGCGAGGACCACGAAGTGGTCTTCGTCGTCGCCGAGGACGTGCGGGCCGCCCGTCGAGCGGCCAAGGCCAAGTGGGGCGGCGACGGGCGCCCCCATGTCGACGCGCTCACCCGCCTCGACATGATCGACGGGTTCGCCGTCGCGCTGGAACAACGAGGCGAGGGCGACGCGCTGGAAACGGTTGGCTACGACGAGTAGCGGCGGCACGTCCGGGACGGTCAGACCACCGGCGACATGCCCCCGTCAAGGTTGATCGCCGTTCCGGTGACGTAGGACGACCGCGCCGAGAGGAGATAGCAGGCAAGGTCGGCGAACTCGTCCGCCCGGCCAAAGCGTCCGAGGGGAATGCCGGCGCCACGCGCGAAGTCGGCGTAGAAGCGTTCGAGATCCTTCTGCGCGCCGGCGGCGGCGCGCACCCACTGCCCGCTTTCGATCAGCCCGATGAGGATCGCGTTGACGCGGACGCCGTCGGACGCCAGTTCCTTGGAGAGGGCTTTCATGAGCGCCATCCCGGCCGCACGGGTCACCGAGCTCGGCTCGCTCCCGCCCGCGGGCGCCTTGGCCGCCAACGCCAACGTGAACAGCACCGCACCCCGGTTGTCCCGCAACTGCGGCAGCGTGAGCCGGGTCAGGCGAACCGCCGCCATCAATTTCAGTTGGAAGTCCGCCTCCCAGGTGCCGTCCTCGATCGACTCGAGCTGCCCGGCGGACGCTCGTCCCGCGTTGTGCACCACGCCGTCGATCCGTCCCCATCGGGACAGCGCACCCTCGGCGAAGTCAGCGAGGTCGTCGGCGCGCGACACGTCGGCTCGCAGTGCGAGGACCGGCCGCTCCGACCCGGCCGCGGCCGTCACGGTTGCCTGGGCGGTGCGGAGCCGTTCCTCGTCACGTCCGCAGATCGCCACCGACGCCCCCTCGGCCGCGAGCTGGGAGGCGAGGGCGAGGCCGAGGCCGTCGGTGCCGCCCGTGATCAGGAAGGCCTTGCCCGTCAGCTCGAGATCCATGGGTCACTCCTCTCCCGCCTGTGCCAGGCCGACCAGGAACGCGTCGGCCTCCCTCTGGCTGCACAGTCGCACGAAGCGCAGTCCGGACCAGCGCGGGTCCAGCTCGGCCTCGAGGTAGCGACGACGGTAGACGCGGTGGCGCGTGGCCGACCAGGCGATGATGGACTTCTCCGGGTTCAACCGCCACAGGTTCGAGAACGGCTCCTTGTTCCCGTTCCACAGCTCTTCCCGCGTCATCGTCCGGCGCACCGTCCGGCGGATCGTCCGCGCCATCACGGTGACGTACGGCAAGTCGAACCACACGACCGTGTCGGCCCGGCCCCACACGATTTCGGCCACGGCGGAGTAGTTCCCGTCGACGACCCAACGGTCGGGGTCGGTCAGCGCCGTCACCCGCCGGCGGAACTCCTCGTCCTCCAGTGGCGTCCACCCGGGCTGGTGGAAAATGGAGTCCAGCTCCACGTGAGGCACCCCGAGCTGGCGCGCCAGCGCGCCGGCCAGTGTCGTCTTTCCCGAGCCCGAGCAGCCGACAACGACGATGCGGTCGATCTCAGCGCTCCTGCTCGGTCGGCCGGATGAGGATCTCGTTCACTGCGACCCGGCGGGGTTGGGTCACCGCATAGCGGATCGCCTCGGCGATGTCCTCCGCCTGCATGATTTCGATCCCTCCGAAGGTCTGAGCCATGCCTTCGAGGATCTCCGGTCGGTTGTGGAAGGCCAACTCGGTCGCCGTCGCGCCGGGCTCAATGAGCGTGACCCGTACGTGGCGCGCCGTGACCTCCTGGCGCAGCGACTCGCTGAAGGCGCCGACCCCGTGCTTCGTGGCGTTGTAGACGCCGCTGTTCAACCGGGCCACCCGGCCGGCCACGGAGCTCACGTTGACGACGTCGGCAACCGAGCGCGGGTCGGACTCGGCCGACTTGAGCAGATGGGGCAGCGCGGCATGTGTGCAATAGAGCAATCCGAGGACGTTCAGCTGCACCATGCGCTGCCACTCGTCGACGGGCGCGTCGACGATCGGCCCGAGCAGCATGACGCCTGCGTTGTTGACCAGCACGTCGAGACGCCCCAGCTCGGATGCCGCGCGGGCCACGGCGCCGGACGCCTGCTCGGGGTCGGTGACGTCGGCCTCGATCACCAGCGCGCGGTCGGTGCCGATGCGTTCGGCCAACGCCTCGAGGCGGTCCTTGCGCCTCGCCAGGACCGCCACGCGGGCTCCCTCTTGCGCCAGGGCGGCCGCCGTCGCCTCGCCGATCCCGCTGCTCGCGCCCGTCACGAGGGCGACCGTCCCTTCCAGTCTCTGCGTCATTGCGCCTCCCCGTCCGGGCCGCGGTTGACCCGTGGCCACCACGGTCTAGCGGAACCGCCGCCGAAGGCGCCCGAACGCGCCGCCCGGCCGTCTACGACGACGTCGTCTCGGGCTCGCCCGCGCCTTCCGTGCCCGGGGCCCCGCCGTTGCCCGGGCCGCCGGGTTCGATCCCGAAGAGCCCGACCGGCGTGCCGAGGTCGTCGGGCACCAGGGTGGGCGTGTCGCGGTTGAGCACCCTGCCGCGGAAGAAGTCGGGCTTCACCGCCCAGTAGACGAAGAACAGCACCACGCCGAGCACGATCGCCGCGACGTCGAGGATGATCACCCCGCCCACGACCCGATCCGTCCCCGGGATCGTCCAGGTCGTGTAGCTGTTGGAAGGGGTCACCCAGTTGTACCAGAGAAACCAGAACATCGCGAACCACAGGATCACTGCACCGAGCAGCGGGAGTATGCCGCGCATCCACAGATTTCGGGTACTCGACGTCAGGGTCTTGCGCCAGTACCAGACGCAGGCGAATCCGGTCAGGCCGTAGTAGAACGCGATCATCGCCCCGAGCGCGGTGACGGAGTCCCCGATCACGCTGCTCCCGTTGGACAGGTAGTTCATCGCAATGTACAGCGCGATGGAGACGAGGCCCATCGCCACGGTGGACACGGTCGGGGTGAGGAATCGCTTGTGCACTCGTGCGAACGCGGACGGGATGGCCTTGTAGGTCGCCATCGACAGGGTCGTCCGAGCCGTCGGGAGGATGGTCGTCTGCGTCGAGGCCGCCGCGGAGCTGAGCACCATGAGCAGGAGGAGCTTGGTCATGAACCAGCCGATGCCGGAGCTGCCGAAGACGGAACCGCCGAGCACCTTGAAGATGTCCCCCGAATTGTCGGGGTTGCCCAAACCGAGGCCGTGGGTGCCGATGCCGGCATAGGACTGCGACGCCATGACCACCAGCGCATAGGTCGCCAAAAGGATGAGCGTCGAGATCACCGCGGCGCGGCCGGGCGTCCGCCGTGAATCCTTGGTCTCCTCGTTCACCGAGACCGACGTGTCCCAGCCCCAGTAGATGAACAGCATCAGGGTGAACCCCACCATGAAGCTGGTGAACGTCATGTTGTGGAACGGGTTGAACCACTGCGCGCTGGGCGTCAGATGCCCCGCTGGTGCGTTGCCGGTTCCGACCTTCACCAAGGCGACCACGGAGAACAGGATCAGGATGGTCAGCTCGATCCCGAGCAAGACCTTCTGCATGTTGGCGGAGATCTCAATTCCGATGTAGCAGATGGTCGTCATCGCGACGATCCAGAGAATCCCGACGAGGAGGACCCACGTGCTCGCGGGGTTCTCCCCGATGCCGTTGGCACCGAAGAGCAGGAAGACGTACTGCCCGGCGATCTGGGCCAGGCTCGCCATGACCAGGATGTCCGCCGCCACGATGCCCCATCCGCCGAACCAGCCCGTCTTGGGTCCGAAGGCCCGCGTCCCCCAGGTGAAGGTCGTGCCGCAGTCGGGGTCGGCGTAGTTCAGCTCCTTGTAGGCGAAGGAGATGAGCAGCATGGGGATGAAGGCGAGGATCGTGATGATCGGCGCCCCGAGGCCGTTGATGGCGATGACGACGAAGCCGAGCGTCGCCGCCAGGCTGTAGGCGGGTGCCGTCGAGGCGACGCCGACCACGACCGACGAGATCAGCCCGAGCGCACCCCCCTTGAGGCCTTTGTCAGTCGGGCCGCCTGCGTCCCGTTCGTGCGCCAGCGTTGCGTCGAGATGAACCATCGCAACCCCCCCGTGGGTCCGTTCCAACTCTGGCGGAACGATACTCAACCCACGCCAGAATTGCTCAGATTTCTGGGTGATGTCCTCGGATCTCGTCCCAAACGGGCGCTTCGGCCCACCATTTCACGGGTTGGCAGGGCTCCTGGTGCCCGAATTCGTCAGGGGCGTCCGGCCTCGGCCTGGCCGATGGTCTCGCGGAGCTTCTTCAAGCTGGCACTGAGCAGTCGCGAGACGTGCATCTGGCTCACGCCCACCGCCGCCGCGATCTCCGACTGCGTCAACCCGTCGACGAAGCGCATGTGGAGGATCGACTGCTCTCGCGGCGCGAGGGTGGCCAGGGCCGGCCCCAACAGGGCGCGGTCCTCGACCGAGTCATAGTTCCCGTCGAACGCGCCGAGCCGAACGGCGAGAGGGTCGTCCTCGCTCTCGGAGGCGTCGATCGACGCGGCGCGATAACCCTGGCCGGCTTCGATCGCCTCGATCACCGCTTCCTCGCTGGCTCCGGTCGCTTCGGCCAGCTCGGCCACCGTGGGATTCCGGCCCAACTGCTGGACGAGTGTGGCCGTCGCGTGGCCGAGCTCGAGGTACAGCTCTTGGACACGCCGGCTGGCACGCACCGCCCACCCCTTGTCCCGGAAGTGGCGCTTCAGCTCGCCGATGATGGTGCGGGTGGCGAAGGCGGCGAAGTCGACACCGCGGTCGGGATCGAAGCGGTCCACCGACTTGACCAGCGCGACCGATGCCACCTGGACGAGGTCGTCCAGGGGCTCACCCCGGTGGAGGAACCGGCGGGCCAGCTGGTGCGCCAGGCCCAGGTTGGCGGTGATGAGCTCCTCGCGCTTCGCGGCGTCGAGGTGCGGGTTCCCGGTCGCCGCGCCGGCTTCGTCAGCGTCGGACCCGGGCTTCTGCATCTCGGACCCGGGAGCGCGTTCCGGGCCACCCTTCACGCGCCATGCTCCCCCCGCTGCTTCCGCAGCCAGGTCCGCACGGCGCCGTCGTGGCTCTCGCGCCCGTGCTCGTCGACCAGGGCGTCGAGGATCAGCTCGCTCAGGCGCGCGATCTCCTCGCCCTCGGGCGTCGGCGCGTGGGCCGCTGCTGCCCGTTCCAGCGTGCAGACGGCGCCGATGGCATCGCCATGCATGGTCAGCTCGAGGTAGAGCGCCCCGCTCTGCGCGTCGCTGCCCTGCATGGCCAGCATGCACAACTCGTTGGTGGCGAGGCGCAGGTCTTCGAGCTCTTCGATGTCGAATCCGGCCCGCGCCGCCACCGCGCTGGCCACCAGTCGGGCCAGGACGACGAGGTCTCCCCGGGCCGGGAACGTCAGCTCGATCCGGTCCCCTCTCCCGAGGCCGTCGCCGGTGTCGCTCATGCCGCGCCAGCCGCCTGGAGCGAGTCCGCGATGGTGAAGACGTTGGTGAGCCCCGTGATCTCGAAGATCTTGACGATGCGGGGATCGGCGATGACGATATGGAGGTCACCGCCCTGCTCGCGGCAGCGCTTCAGCGCCCCGACGAGCACGCCCAGGGCGGTCGAGTCCAAGAAGGTGACGCCGAGGAGGTCCAGGACGATGGTGGCGTGGCCGGTCGAGACCAGCCGGTGCAGGCACTCTCGCAGCTGTGGGGCCGTGGCCACGTCGATCTCTCCGCTGACAGCGATGACCGGCGTGTCCCCGCTCGACCGCTCTTCAATCTGGAATTCTTGCTCCACTCGTCCCTCCGGCGTCGTCTCCGGGCGCCCGCGTCCGGACGTCTTGCAATGGCGATTTAGCCAGTCGGTTCTATAGCCCCCATCGGGCCAACGTAAACCCACTGGCCCCCGGTGGTGTCGCAATGGCCCTGGAGGACGTAGCTTTTCCCGTTGAGACGGCGGCGCCGAGCCTTGGGGAGACCATGGCCGAATCGGAAGAGGACCTTCTAGAGACGCCCAGCAGCGAGCGGGCGGATCGTGCCGAGGCGATCGCCACCCTGGCGGCCCTTGTGTGGGTGGGCACGTCGGCGGTCGTGCTGGCCGTCTACGGGGGGAACATCTCGCTGATCGGCGTCCTGGCGATCGGGCCGTTCATCGCGTGTGCGTTCGCACGCCCGTTGCGCGTGGCCCTCGTCGGCGGCCTCGCCACGTTCTTCGCGCTCGTCATCAGCACGCCGCCGCACAGCTACGGCACGCTGAACCACCTGCTGCGCGTGCTGACGCAGATTGCGGCGACCGCCCTCGCCATGTGGATCTCCTACCTGCGCGGCAAGCGCAACCTCCAGCTCTGGACGGCACGCTCGGAGACGCGGAACGAGCGCCGACGCCGCGTCACGGCCGAGACGGCCCAGCGCATGCAGGCGATGGCCCGCGCGCTCACCACCGCTGCCGACCCCGCGCAGGTGGCCGACGCCGTCTTCGCCGCGTTGCGCGACGAGCTGCACGTCGACGCCGCGACCTTCGCCCTGGTCGGTGACAGCGGACAGCTCCGCACCCTGCGCCGCTTCGGCTATGACCCCGAAGAGCCGATCGACTCCGTGCTGCCCGTGTTGCGGCCCGATGGCCCGGTACTCGGCCAGAACATGGCGTTCTTCGCGGAGTCGCTCGAGGAGATGCGGCTCCAGCGTGCCGACCTCTTCTCCATGCTCGCCTCGAACCGCTTCAGCGCGCTGGCCATCGTCCCCATGATCGTCTCTGCTCACACCATCGGCGCCGTGGTCGTGCATTGGGAATACGACCGTGAGATCTCCGAACCGGACCGCAATTTCATCCTGACCATCACCGACAACGCCGCGCAGGCCGTCGAGCGGGCCCGCCTCACCGTCACCGAGTTCGTCAACCTCGAGCAGAGTCAGCACCTGCACCGGCTGAGCTCCGCGCTGGCGGCAGCCACCACCCCCGGTGACGTCGCCCACGCCGCCATTTCCGGGGCCCGCCGCGCGTTGGGTGCACAGTCCGCCGTGGTGCGCATTCCCGATCCGGCCGCGCAGGTTCTGTTCTGTCTGGCGAGCAGCGGGCACCCCTCGCTGCTGTCGGCGGGCATGCTGCCCTTCGACGCGGGACACTCGGGTGCGTGCTTCACGCACGGCGGCACCGTGGTCGAGACGGTCTCGGAGGGCGAGTCGATCGGACCGGACCTCGAGGCGGAGCTCATGCCCCAGGTCCTGGCCGAGCTGGACCGGCCGGTCACGGTCATCAGCGAGCCGCTGGTCGGTAGCGTCGGCACACTCGGCGTCCTCTCGCTCGCCCTTGTGGGCCAACGCGAGCCCGGCGAGCCCGACCGCCGCTTCCTCTCCACCCTCGCCGGCTTGACCGCGCAGGCCCTCGAGCGGGCACAGGTCTTCGAACACGAACGCGAGGCCCGACGCACGGCCGAGGCGGCACGCGAGCGCTTGTCGCTGCTCTCCGAGGTGACTCGCCTCCTCAGTTCGAGCCTCGAGCCCACGACCGTGATCCGGCGCACCATGACCCTGGTCGAAGGCCGGCTGGCCGACGCGTGCGTGGTCCAGGTGCCCGGAGACAACGGCCTGGCTCGCCTCGACGTACGGGGGCCGCGCACGCATGCGGAGCCACGCGATGGCGGGACCGAGGAGGTCCGCTATGACTCCGACAACCCGGCCGCCATGGCCTTTCGCACGGGCCGGACCCAGCTGGCGCTGATCGACGACGCCGGCGGTCCCCTGGTGGACCTGGAGGACGCCGGTGCGGACGCGTCCGCGCAACCGCCGACGGCCTCCACCGCGTTGGCGGTGCCGCTGACCGCCAATGGCCAGGTCATTGGCGTCATGACCTTCATCGACGGGCCCGGACGCGCCTTCGAGGAGGACGACGTCTCCTTGGCCACCGAAGTAGCCAGCCGGGCCGGTGTCGCGCTGTCGAACGCCACCCGGTTCCAGCGCGAGCACGTCGTCGCCGAGGTGCTCCAGCGCTCCGTGTTGCCCGAGTTCCTCCCCGAGGTCGACGGGCTCCGCCTCGATGCCGAGTACCGGGCCGGGATCGCCGGCACCTACGCCGGCGGTGACTGGTACGACGTCTTCCCCGTCGGTCCTG
>Ga0207777_1000452_pt1 | contig 11147 bp, 10 predicted proteins | sample LuqExpMetageno35_FD_187793 | JGI IMG/M metagenome (GOLD analysis project Ga0207777, IMG submission 187793) | Tropical forest soil microbial communities from Luquillo Experimental Forest, Puerto Rico - Sample 35 (SPAdes) | ecosystem: Environmental > Terrestrial > Soil > Tropical forest ...
CACGCCCCGAGAAGTGCCTACTCCGGACCGAGGAAAGGTGGGAGGCGGTACGTGGCGCATTTGCAATGCGAAACGGAGGTCGGGTTGACAATTTACGGATATTGCTGCTAGATGATGTAATGACGATAGGAGCGACGCTGGATGCGTGTTCTCGCGCACTCCGCGAAGCTGGAGCGAAATTGGTGGTGGGATTAACGATGGCCCGCGCCGGTCAGCCCGTAAGTTCCTTCGTCGATGCAAGGTAAGTTCGCAAGGAAGCGCGATGAGCGCCAGACGACCAGAGGCGATAACCCTCCGGGGGCGACATTCCCCCGAAGCGTGTGGAGCGCCTGTGCCTAACGCTTCGGGGAATATCGGCGGTCGACACCTCCCTCCCCTGATCCACCGAACATCTCTGATGCAGGAACCTGTCCTGGTTTTGAATGCCACCTATGAGCCGATCAACGTGACGGCCGTGCGCCGCGCTATGGTGTTGCTCTTGAAGGGTGTGGCGCAAGCGGAGGAGATGCATAGCGCGGAAGTGCATTCCGCCGCGCATTCACACAAAGTTCCTTCGGTCATCCGGCTGCTGGCGTACCGGCACATTCCTCAGCAGAGCCGGGCGCTCTCGCGCAAGAACATTTTGCTTCGGGATCGCAACACCTGCCAGTTCTGCGGCAAGGTTTTCCCAAGCTCGGAACTGACCCTCGACCACGTAATCCCGCGCTCGCGCGGTGGCCGCTCGACATGGGAAAACCTGGTTGCTTGCTGCTACCGCTGTAACAACAACAAGGGTGACCGCACCCCCGAAGAAGCCGGGTTAAAGCTCGCCCGCAAGCCCCGGCCTTTTACGCTGCACACTTCGAGGCAGTTGATGAGGTTGATCGGGCACCGGGATGAGCGTTGGCGGAAGTACTTGTTTTACTGACGGTTAGCAGCGCGGCCAACCACAGTTCCTAGCATAAAACTACTAGTTAATCGATTTAGTGAAATTCCAAGAAACCTTTTCTCTCATTGTGCATCTAAACTTATAACAACCACTTCGAGGACACACCCCGGGAGGCAGCTAGGGTTCATCACCCTAGCTGCTTCTCTCCTTTTCAGGCGGTTTTTTTCCGATTCTCTCAGTGTTGTTGGCCCACTTCAGCCAATGCTCGTTTTGTGGCTTCGAGCAGCGCCACGGCTCCGACTGGTTTCCCTGTTGCGTTAATCATCCAGAGGTCGGGCGTGACATCGCCCATTTTCGCCATGCGCTCAAACTCCGGCCCAATCGCACCAGCCTTCTTCATCTGTTCTTCCACCTGAAACGCGATCAGGTGACCGATGGGATAGTCCGGCAGATAAAGAAATGAATCGATCATGTGGGAGTAGACCGCGAGCAGAACGACGTCCTTTTTCCCGAAGACCGGCGCGTAGTACTTGTTCCAAACGTCTTTGGCGATGGCCACCGTCGCGTCACGCAATTGCTGCGGGGTGTGCTCGGGGTGATCGTACATCCAGTGCCACACGGCCATATCGACCATCGCGACGCCGCTGATCTCGAAGGTATTCCAGAAATCATTGAGCGTTTTCAGAGCTTCGGACTGCGCATCAGGAGCGGCGAGCCCGAGGACTTCCAGATCGTGGCCCTGTAGCACCATGGCAAGCGCCTCGGTGAAAGCGGTGTTGGGAACACCTTGCAACAGCGTGTAATCCACTTCGTTCAGGGAGAAAGTCTGCTCCACGTTATGGCCCATCTCGTGGACCGCGATGTTGAACCCTTTGTAGTTCATGCCGGTCGACTCAACGCGTGTGCGAAGATGCGCTTTTTCCCCGCGCATCGCCGCGCCCATCGCGTGACCGGAACCTCGCGCCGGATCGACCGCAATGTGCTCCGCGAGGTACTGCGCTTTGTCGGGAGTGAATCCGAGTTTCACGAGAATATTCGGAATGTCTTTGCGGTAGGCATCGGCGGTCGGGTATCTCTTCGCGACCATCGCATCCAGCTGCGCTTCGGTATACGCGCCGCGCGCGCGAAAGCCGTCGTACCAGATGTCGAACGACTCGAGCGGGCGGCCGAGCCGGCTCTGAATCAGTTTCGCGACTTCCGAAACCAGGGGCGAAGTCAAAACTTCTTCCAGCATCGCCTTCACGCGCTGCTCGGGGATTTCGCGATCTTCATCGAAGCGCCGGGCGATAAGTGTCGGCACGGTCGGCGAATACTGGTCGACCTTTTGCTCCGAGTGGAACGTCAAGCTGAGCATCGCGTAGCGAGTGGAGGGCTCAGGCGAATTGCCCGACGGTACATTGGCGGGAGGCGCCGCGTCGCTGTCCTTTTCCGCTGCGGGTTTCACCTCGTTGGTCCAACAATTCCAATCCATATTGGGATTGTTAATCACCGCTTGAGGGATAGTCTGCGTGACAATGCGCTCCATCACCTGCTGAATCACCCGCTGCTTGGCGAGGCCGTTCTGCGCATCGGCGTAGTCCGCCTTGATTTCGTCGCGCAGATTCCAGTGGCTTAACAGGCGAAGCTTCGGAGGAAACAGCCGCTGCCCGTTTTGATCGAGCACGTGATGCATCCAGATGTTGTATTGCGCGATATACGAATCGGCCTCCGAACCTGCGCGAGCAAGTTCGAGGTTAACCGACGATGGAATTCTTTTTGAAAATCGCTCCGCCAGCCGGACTTCCGCCCATTGTCGCCTAGTCCAGTTCGGCCCTTGCGCAAGTCTTTCCTGTAGCGTGGTGAGCGGAAAGTTGAGCAGCACCACGAAGGCGACCTTGTTCCCGAAGAAATCGTCGTTGATGTGCGCGGCAGGATCGTACCCGGCGAACATCTCGTCGAAGGGAAGAATCGGGCCGGCATCGAGATCGGCTTGCTGGCGAAATTCGCGATTGATTTCGTGCATGTGCCCGTCGAGCTGCTCCAGCAACGCCTGAAACCGGTTGAACATCGTGTCCAGCGTGGCTTGATCGCCGGCAAAATTGCTTTGCACGAACTCTTCAAACGCGGCCGCGTCGCCGTCTTCCGCTCGCCAGAATTCGGACACTTGACGCAATCCCTTTTCGGCGCGTCCTCTTTGCCCTTCCCCGTATTTGGAGACCAGTTCCTTCAAAACCTTCTCGGAACTTGTTTTCACCCACGGCAACGCGGCTGGTTCGGTCGTTTGCGACAACATTCTGCCTTCCCCGGACAAAGTTAGCATCGGCGTCAAAACGAAGCAAAACAGGACAACCGTAAGCGGACGCATGCAGGCCTCCTGGAAGGAGCGATTGCCTGACCTGGAATCGAAACGCGTGGAGCGCCAAGAGCAGGGTTCAAATCAGCGCCATTGTACACTGGCGCGCCGCGGGCACGAACGAGTCCCCCGCAAACTCCGCCTGCCAACCTAAGTTCTTACGCTGAAATTGTACGTTGGATGTTGGGAAAACTCTCTAACGCGGACGCTTCGTCGGGAAACTCGGGAAAAACCTGGTACAACTGCGTGACTTTCAGGATCTCTTCGACCTTTGGCGCCAAGCCGACCACCTTCATTGCCCCGCCCTTCTTCACCACCGTCATGTAATTGCGCACCAGCTCGCCTACGCCGGAGCTGTCCAGATAATCAAGCGCCGAGAGATTGAGCACAATATTCGTCTGGCCCTGCTTCAGGAGGCCCTGAACCATCTCTCGAAAGGCTTTGCCTTCGAATGACGTGAAACGGCCTGCGACCGTGACAAGAGCAACACCATCCAGATGCCGTACATTGACCGAAAAACTCACGGGAACCCTTTCTGGCGATGAAAGAAATTTAACCGCGAATGACGCGAAAGACAAGACGCAAGAAATGCGAAGCTGAGGAAAAATTTGTTACTGCCGCATGACCACCCGCATGCCGCGCCGCCAACTCTCCGCTAACCTGATGCGGATCACTTCCATCTCCGGCGTCAAATACCCGAACAGCGCGTCCGTCGTCGGATGAAACCGCAGCGCCGGCGCGACCAAGTACACGAGCGGCGGGGCGATTTGCAGTTCGAGCCCTGCAAAATACCCGTAACGCGCGAAGTGCCCTTCCGCCTGGTGGCGGCGGACCCGCAGCCAATAATCCGCCGCTTGCAGCGGAAGATCCGGATTCTCGGATGCCTTGAGTTCGACAATCGCCAGGCGACGGGACCGCGTGATGGCCAGCAGGTCCAAGACTCCGTGTTGCCCCGCGGAGTGCGCAAACACCTGCTCATAAAGATGGTTTGGATCAAGGTTCAAGTCGATTCGCGCGACATCCTGAGCAATCAGCGACTGCATCCAGCGCTCCGCCTGCGCCCGGTAGACCGCGTGTCGCGTGTCACTGGCCAACGGGCCGCGGAATTCCTGCAGGTACCTCAGGAGCTTTTGCAGCTTGCCCTCGCTCTCAGGTGTGAGCTCTTGCATCGAGACAGTGATCCCAAAGAAAACGCGCGAATCGCTCCAGCGTGCGAATGGGAGCCCGCGGAAACGAAGCACCACTTCCTGCTCAGCCGGCACGGCGTGGCACGTGATCGCATCCGGGGCCATAGCCCGGATGGGTGCCAGCAGTTCTTCCGATCGCGCCAACAGCGCCTGCGATTCCCGGTGGGGTACAAGCCACGTATTCACATTTCCGTTCGCGCAGGGCTCAACTCGCTCGACCCGCTCATGCAGTCCATTCAACTCGTAAACCTGAATCGCCAACTGTGAAGACAGCGACCCGAGGCGGTGCGTTAACGCGCCGGCCTTTCCCTCCGGCAGAATCAGACGGAGAAACGATAAGTTGCGGTTCGCAGCGGCCTGCCTGGCATGGTTGAGCCACAAGAGCGCATAGGTCAGACTGCTTTCCACGGCGTCCGCGATTCCCCCTCAGGGACGGCCGGGAACGCGCAGCGTGTTGCCCCTTTGCGCGAAATGCCGCGAACATAAATGCGCGACAAAGTGTGCTCGAGGTCAGCTGCAACCGAAATCTTCTCGACCTCTTCATCGGGAAATTGCTCGGCGAGGATGCGCCGCAGGCGATCGCAAAAATCCTCTCGCGAAATCACTTTTGCCGGACGCTGGAAATTGATCCGCACCAACTCCATGCGATCCGGACGGCTTCGGCCAAAGCGTTCGACAGCCAGCGCCACTCGCTCATCCGACTCGTCGAGAATCCCAACGACGCGCCGCGTCAGATTGCAATTTTCCGCCCAGAGATGCAGCAGGGGTTTTGCCTCGCTGCCACGCACTTCCCAAGACAAAGGTGCGGACGGCATCACCCGGCCGGAAGCGTCGCGGATTTCCACCGAGCCCGAGGCCAAAAGCTCCTGCAGTTTGGCACGCAGCTCATCGGCAAGTTGTGCCTGTATTCCCTTATTATAAACTGACTATTTGATAATCTAGAATTAGCGAATTGCCAGTTGGAGCGAAGTCGCAACTACCGAAGGCTGCTGCATGTTCCAGGAGTTGGGCACGTGATCGAAAGAAATCTCGAACGAGCGGCGTTCGTTTGGAGCCAAGGGCTGTTCCGTTGAGCTGAGCACCCCTCGCGTCTCTTTCAAAACGATCTGATTCATCTCGTCCGAAAACGTTGTCGTGATACGAAGGTTCAAGACTGGTTGGCTTCCCGCGTTATAGACTTCCCCGTTGAGGATCGTTACTTCCTGGTTCAAGAAATTTTCTGCGCGGCTTAACGCGATATTGCCAATCTGAACGTTTTTCAGATACGCCTGCTCCGCCGGCGTCATTTGCAGCTGCGCTTGCGAGCCCGCCGACGGCGCATGGACTGTCGACGGCTGCAGCAGAAACCAGACGCTTACGCCGACAGCCAGCAACACGACACCGATCAACACCCACGAGGAGACCGATAACCTCTGCTTTTCGGGTGTGGCTTCCGGGTTCTCAAACGATTCTTGCATCTGGGTGGCGGGCGCTCAGCGGCCCAGCGTCAGCCGATGCGCGAGAGGTTCCGGCAGATGAGCGGCGCGCATGCGCTCCTGCACCTGCTCAATATCATAAGGCACGCGCCAAAATTCGACCGCATTGTTTTCCAGGTCAGCGATTGCGAAACCGGCGCGCGGGTCGCCATCGCGCGGCTGGCCGATCGAACCTGGATTCACCAAATACCGGGTCTCGGCTTCAACCCGCAGCGCGCAATGCATCTCGCTATTCCTCGGATGAAGCTGCAGAACCTCCAGTTGAGAGTCCTGGTAAGCGAAACCGCCCTGATGATGCGTGTGTCCGTAGAAAGTCAACTGCGAGGTCGAATCCAACAAGCCTTCCAAAGCTTGCGACGGCGTAAAAACATATTCGTCTTCATCCTGAAACGCCCCGTGAACCAGCACCAGCCCTTCGGCCTCAAGTGGGCCCTGCGGAAGCGCTGCTAGCCAATCCAGATTCTCGTTCGAAAGCTGCGAACGTGTCCAATGGACAGCCAATTTGGCAACCGGATTGAAGTCGTCCGTCGGCATCAGTTCCGCGACCGCCTTGTCGTGATTCCCACGAATCGTGACTGCGCCCAATTCGCGCATGAAGTTGGCCACTTCGTTCGGATCGGGTCCATAACCGACGATATCGCCGAGGCACACAACTCGCTGCCACTTGCCCTCCGCCGCCTGGAGGGAAGCTTGCAAAGCCGTCAAATTGGCATGGAGATCGCTTAAGACTAAAGTTCGCATCCTGCGTCCGGACCGGCGTCACAAGAGTATAGATGAACAGGGGGGTATAAACGCAATGTAAAGTGCACATCAATGAGACACGTTATGAGACACATGCAACGGTCACCGTGTAAAAACAACTCCAAAAATTATCGACGCCCCGCGAAACATCTGCACGGGCCTCTTCGTCTATACGAATGCAGCCGGCCGTCGGGCTGTAGCGGATGGAGAGATTCTTTCTAAAGAAAAACCCCGCGGTGGCAGCCGCGGGGCGCGTGACACTCAGTTTTTCCGGCTGGTGAAGCAGGATGAAAAGGTGTCGTTCGTGAGGCTACTCCTCTTCCTTCCAGCGTGTCAACAACTCTTCCTTCCAGGCCAAAGATGCTTCCGGTTGACTCTCGAAGTTGGAAAGGAAACTGACTCTCATGAAAAGCAAATCGCTCCTTGCAAACCTGGTGCTCTGCGGCGCTCTTGCCGCGGCCGTGCCGCTCTTTGCGAAGCCTATGTCTACGAACGTCCCCATTGGTCACAGCGTGAAAGTGGGACAAACCGACCTGAAGGCCGGAGACTACCGGTTCCTCATCGATGGCAATCACCTCACTGTTTTCATCGGCAGGAAAAACGTCGCGGAAGCCGATGGCAAGTGGGAAGAACGAGACACCAAGGCACCCTACACCGAAGTCGTGTCGAACAGTGACGGCAAGTTGCTCGAATTGCGCTTTGAGGGAAAGAAGAGCGTTTTCGTATTGAACCAGTAGCAGGCACTTCCGTGAATCTCGTCCACCAATTTCGAGAGAGGCTGTGGCTTGGTCCAGCCTCTCTCGCTTTTCTTTCCGGCTTGCTATTGAAGTGGCAGTTCCCCGTGAAGGCGGCCGCAGAAATGCTGACCACGCCCGTCTCTCTTTTCCGGACAAGAATCTTCTCGCCGACGGTCTCGTTCGTGCGTCGCTAACGAATCAACATACAATCCCCATAGCTGTAGAAGCGATATTGCGCATTCACCGCATGCCCATACGCCGCGAGAATATTTTCACGGCCCGCGAAGGCCGACACCAGCGCCAGCAGTGTTGACTTCGGCAAATGGAAGTTGGTCAGCAACGCGTCGACGATCCGGAACCTATATCCCGGCAAAATGAAAATCTGCGCCTCGGCCCTACCCGGCGCGACTGACATTCTCTCGTCGGAAGTTTCGGCACACGCTGCCGCGTCTTCCAAAGTTCGCACCACCGTCGTTCCTATGGCCAGCACCGGCCGCTTCTCGCTCTTCGCCGCGGTGATCTTGCGCGCCGTCTCCTCGCTGATTTCGTAAGACTCGGAGTGAATCTTGTGGTCCTCCAAGTTCTCCGTGTGCACCGGCTGAAACGTACCTAGGCCTACGTTCAGCGTCACTTCACATGTCTCGCAGCCCCTTTTCCGGATTCGCTCCAGGATCTCCGGCGTGAAATGCAGTCCGGCCGTGGGCGCGGCTACCGCTCCGGGCTGTCGCGCGAAGACGGTTTGGTACCGTTCGCGGTCCGACGTTTCGTCAGGACGGTCTATATACGGAGGCAGAGGCACATGGCCCAGCCGCTCGATGTGTGCCGCAACACTCTCGCCGTCGTGGGACGCGAAGGATACCTTGCGAAGACCCAGTTCTCCACGCGACACTACCTCGCATGAAAGTTCGCCGGAGCCGAACAGCACTCGCTCGCCAATCGGCATCTTTCGCCCTGGTCGCACTAGCGCCTCCCAGCAGTCCCCTTCGATGTGACGTGTTAGAAACACCTCCACTGTTCCGGTCAAATGCTCGCGCGCGGTTTTTCTCGAAGGCGGCTGCGAATGCAAGCCTGCGCGACTGCCCAGTAATCTTGCGGGGAGCACCCGGGCATTATTGATCACGACTACTTCATCCCCTCGGAGCAGTTCCGGGAGGTTCGAGAATCGATCGTCTTGCCATACCCCGCCTAGTCGATCCAAAAGCATCATCCGCGAGCCATCCCGCGTAGGCAGCGGTCGTTGGGCAATAAGATCGGGCGGCAGTTCGTAATTCAGATCGTCCACACGCATCAGGCCACTATACCGGATACCGCAAGCAGAAGTTTTTTGCTGAGAGCGCTGCCTTCGTGCATCTCCCAATCGCAGAACATAGGCCTAATCCATAAGAAAACAGGGCAGATAATCCGTATTGGACGTCAGGTAGAATCGCAGTTGACAATGATAAACTAATATTTTATTATGCACATGATATCATCTATGGAGGACCACTCATGAGAGTATCTCTCAACCGCTTCGAACCTTTTCGGGTTTCCACTCTGCAGGACCAGTTCAATCGCCTCTTCAACGGGGCCTTTGAGCGTTCCGCCGAGGAGGGCAGCCTGACTTCCTGGGCGCCGGCCGTCGACATCTACGAGACCGAGCACGAACTGGTAGTCAAGGCCGACCTGCCGGACATCAAACCCGAGGAATTGGACGTTCGGGTCGAGAACAACATCCTGACGATCCGCGGTGAGCGCAAGTTCGAGAAGAAGGTGAATGAAAACAACTATCTGCGCGTGGAGCGCACCTACGGCTCCTTCAGCCGCAGCTTCTCGCTGGCTAACACCGTGAATTCCGAAGCCATCAAGGCCGAGTATAAGGATGGCGTTCTGACGCTGACTGTTCCGAAGCGCGAGGAAGCCAAGCCCAAACAGATCAAGGTCAACGTCAATACGCCGGCCATGGCGGCGGCCGCGACCAAGTAATCTGCGATGCTCCAATCCGCGCATTGCGCGGTGGGATAGCATATGGGGCTGGCCGCGCGCCGGCCCCTTTCTTTTGAAGAAAGAGTTTGCGAGGGAACATGCTTCGTTTTGACAAGATGACCGTGAAGGCGCAGGAGGCCATTCAGGAATCGCAGGAAATCGCCGCGCGCCACGAGAACCAGGCCGTCGAGCCTTTGCACCTGCTGGAAGCTCTGGTCCAGCAACCGGACGGTGTCGTGCCCCCGCTGTTGGCTCGCCTGGGAATTCGGATCGAACTGCTTACGCAAGACCTCCAGCGCGAAATCAATCGCCTGCCGAAAGTACAGGGGTTCGCCCAGCAGCATCTCGGCCGCGCGCTGAATGACGTGCTCGAGAAATCATTCGACGAAGCAACCAAGTTCAAAGACGACTACGTTTCTACCGAACACCTGTTCCTGGCCATCGCCGGCGCGGACAACGATCCGGCGGGCCGCTTGCTGAAGAAGCATGGCGCGAGCCACGAGGCGATCTTGCAGGCCCTGGCCGGAGTGCGTGGCAGCCAGCGCGTCACCTCCCAGAACCCGGAAACCACCTACGCGGCGCTGGAGAAATATGCCCGCGACCTGACGGAACTTGCTCGCCGCTCGAAGCTCGATCCGGTGATCGGCCGTGACGAAGAAATTCGCCGGGTGATGCAGATCCTGGCTCGCCGCACCAAGAACAATCCCGTGCTCATCGGGGAACCCGGCGTAGGCAAAACCGCCATCGTCGAAGGACTCGCGCAGAGAATTGTTTCCGGCGACGTGCCCGACGTGTTGAAGACCAAGCGTCTGGTGGCACTTGACCTTGCCGCTCTGGTAGCCGGCGCAAAGTATCGTGGCGAGTTTGAAGATCGCCTCAAGGCCGTGCTCAAAGAAATCGCCGAGGCCGAGGGCCAAATCATCCTGTTTATCGACGAACTGCACACGCTGGTCGGCGCAGGGGCCGCCGAGGGCGCCATGGACGCTTCCAACATGTTGAAGCCGGCGTTGGCCCGTGGCGAACTCCGCGCAATCGGCGCGACTACTCTGAACGAATATAAGAAATACATCGAAAAGGATCCCGCACTGGAGCGGCGCTTCCAGCCCGTCCTGGTCAACGAGCCCAGCGTCGAAGACACCATCGCCATTCTCCGCGGCCTCAAGGATCGCTACGAAGTGCATCACGGCGTGCGCATTAAGGACTCCGCCATCATCGCCGCCGCCACGCTTTCGCACCGTTACATCTCTGACCGGTTTTTGCCGGACAAAGCCATCGACCTGATTGACGAGGCCGCCGCGAGCCTGCGCATGCAGATCGATTCCCTGCCCACAGAAATCGACGAAATCGAGCGCCGTATTCTCCAACTGGAAATTGAGCGCCAGGCGCTTTTGAAAGAGACCGATGCACATTCCGTGGAACGCCGCGCCATCATCGAGAAAGAACTGGCGCGCCTGCGGGAGGATTCGAGCGCGCGAAAGGCTCGTTGGCAGGCGGAGAAAGATGCCATCGGAAAGATCCGCAAGCTCAAAGAGCAAATCGAGCAACTGAAAGCAGAAGCGGAGCGCTACGAGCGCGCTGGCGAACTCGCCAAAGTGGCGGAGATTCGCTATGGCAAGATCGCACAGGCGGAAGCGGAAGCTCAGAAGGCGCAAGAACACTTCGCGGCGATGCAGAAAAACGCGCGCATGCTGAAGGAAGAGGTCGACGAGGAAGACATCGCCGGGCTGGTCAGCAAGTGGACCGGCATCCCCGTGGGACGTTTGCTCGAAGGTGAAGCGCAAAAGCTCGTCCACATGGAAGAGCGCCTGCGTCAACGCGTAGTCGGACAGGACGATGCTCTGGCTC
>Ga0207777_1000456_pt1 | contig 11122 bp, 12 predicted proteins | sample LuqExpMetageno35_FD_187793 | JGI IMG/M metagenome (GOLD analysis project Ga0207777, IMG submission 187793) | Tropical forest soil microbial communities from Luquillo Experimental Forest, Puerto Rico - Sample 35 (SPAdes) | ecosystem: Environmental > Terrestrial > Soil > Tropical forest ...
TGGCTCACGCTTCTCCTTCTGATGCTTGAGGCTGTGAACACAGACCTCGTTTCACCATCAGCCTGAAGCGCAGCACCCCTAATCTTCAGCTATCCACAACATCGCCGGCCGATTACCCCATCTTTTTGGCCAATCGCCAGCGACGCAACCAGCGGCAGCATGGAACAATGTCCGCTGTGCCTCCAATAGCGGCCGAATATCGCGGCGCAGCAAAATGACGCTAATCACCAACAGACGACATACCGGAAAACATGTTTCTGCGGATGTGAACTAGCTCACATGCGGCAAAGCCGCGACTGCACTACCCCTTGATCCGATAACGGATCAGTTCTGCAGCCGTTTGATACGCGTTGAAGCTGGAGATCGATATCACGTTTCTATCAGAACAGAACACCGAGGATCTCGGGAGGTTATGATCATGGGTATCAAACTGGCTCTCCTAATGTTCTTTATCAGTGCTATTGTTGTGCTTTCTTATCTCAGTGACAAAAACGTCGACCGCATATTCCGGCTCAGGGCTCCAGCTGACAACAAAGTGCCGCCGCACGTTCATCCCCAAAAAAGATTTCTGCAGATATGATACGCGAATTTCAGACACGGATTGTTCGCATTTGGCGGAACTAAAATATCGTGTGCGGTGTTTAAGCGAGGTGGATGTGAACGTAGCTATCGCCACACGGCTGCGTCGCTTGTCTGGGAAAGGTCTCCTTAGGGCAGTCCATCGCATCCGAGCTTTAAGCCCTTCACTTTTGGGAAGGGAGGTCGATGCATAAGACTCCAGCGCAGATCGCCCGCTCACTGAGGGCGTTTCAGATACTGCACAGGCTAGGCTTGTTGCGCGGCGTTCATATTTCTGTCGGACTTGAGGGGTGCGAAGCGGCGCATTCACAGATCGGCATAGAATATCCTGGCCATACCGTGCCCCGTTTGCCATTAACTCAATGTACGCGCGACCATTGCGAATGCCAGTACAAACCTATCGGCAGTGGGCAGATGCGTCGGCTCTACGTAGGAAAGCCATTGTCGCCGAATTGAGCGGAGCAGCCACTCGATCAAAACGCCTCCGCAATACGCAGCCGCGTGACTCAATCTGTGGCCGTTACACGAAGATCATCGCGCAAAGCTGAACGACAGCAGAGGCGGGGCTTTCGGTCATTAGCGGACATTCCGACAAGTCAGCGGGATGGGAAAGTGACATCGGTGCGACGTGCCAATAGGCGACATGTTGCGGCTCAGCAGCGCAATTGTCAGCGACTAGAGCAGACGTTGAGGCACCATCATTCTGTGATGGTACGCACGACGCTTGAGGTCGGTCGGGCGCTGACGGTGTTGCCGCCAAACTCCTTCATATTCGCCTCGTCGTATTCCAGCAGTGTCTTCACCGGGTCTTTCGCCTTAACCTGCACGATCTTGTAGCCATCCGCCTTGAGCTGAGCCAAAAGCGCTGGCAGCGCCAGTGAGGTCGAATGCTGGAAGTCATGTAGGAGGACGATGCCTTTGCCGCGCTTCTTTAGCTTGGTCATCACGGAGACGACTACCTGCTCGGGCTTGCGAATCTTGAAGTCGAAGGAGTCCATGTCGGTCGAGAAGATGCCGATGTTTCTTGTACCGAGATAGGTCACCATCTCCGGTGGTTGCCGCAGCCCCGGGAAGCGAAAGAACGACGCCCCGGGCTCTCCCAATGCGGCGCGCACGGCGCTGGCACCTTTCTCAAATTCTTCTTTGGCCTGGTCGATAGTTAATTTCGACAAATCGGCATGCGACCAGGTATGCGATCCAACCGTGTGCCCCGCCGCGGCCACCTGCTTGAGGATTTCGGGATGCCACATGGCGTGCTTGCCGATGGGGAAAAACAGGGCCTTAGTGCACTGATCTGCGAGGGCCTTGAGGACCGCCGAGGTGTTGCCGGGCCACGGGCCGTCGTCGAAGGTCAGCACCACCTCGTTTTCGCGCAGGAAATCGTAGGCCTTGAATTGCTCGAAGCCGAAGCCGGGCCCCCCGGCGGTATCGATCTCCACCACACGGGAGACGCCGAGCGCATCCGGATTCCCGCAGGCTAAACTCGGCGTGGCGACGACATTGGCACGGCCGGGCGTCGGGAATGCAATCGGGCTTGCGGGCGGCGGAAACGCGACTGGTGGTGCCGACGGCGCATGCGTCTGCGCCGGCGAGATCGGGCGCGAAGTGATTGTGCCGGTCACCAGTTCCGTCTCGGCGACCTTTGTCGGCATGGCGGCCGCGACTGAATCACGGACCGTGAGCGCCCGACCAAGCGTCAAGCTGATTACGCCCACGGCCACCGCAACGGCACCCGCAGCGACCAAAACCGTCATTCTACGCATCACACTGTTTCCCCGAACGCAGAAGCTGTTCCCTGGCAAGTCACGGTTACAATCATGCCAAATTGGTTAACATTCGGTTCGCTGGGTCGAGCGTCATACGCTGGCACCGGCGGTGACTGCGGACGTAGTTCCGCGATGAATCGCAAGATGTCGGCGAACAGAATCCGTGGGATTGTAATCTCGGCCATCAGGACTGCGACGCAGCGGCCGTGGCTCACCAACTTCGCACTAATCTGGAACGGGTTGCGAGGGGAGTCGCCAAAAGCGAGTGGGCGAACGTTTTGGCAAGCCGTCATCGTTATTTATTGCCAACGAACCCCCGGTGTTGCGTCGACCGGTTGAGCTGGCAACCCAATAGCGGACGTTCGCGGGTGCAGTTGAACTGTCCGCTAAGTGCCCCAATAGCGGCTGTCTTAAAATTCAGCACAGCACGAAGCCGGTATCGATGTTGCAAGTGCAATGAGAGGCTCACGCACAAACTATCAAACACGATCTGCGCCGAAGTGATATCTTGGCCCTCGTATACTAACTTTTCAATAAGTTGACGTTGGCGCTCAATACGCGCATTGGTTTCGGCGACGCGCCACTCTGCCTCTAGAAAATCAAATACGCGATCAGAAACTCCAAATGTCTTTGCTTTAATAGAGGCGTGACGATGTTTCGTGTTTATGCTGCCAATATCGCGATATGTCCATGCGACATAGGCGAGCGCCGCGACTGCAACGACGCCAATACTGGTATACACAATCATGGGCAGCCCGCCGTGCACCGCCGCGTTGGCCGCGTCGGCGATCATTTTGCAGGCGAAGAAACTGATACCAGCCTTAAGTCCAATGGTGCCCAACCTCTCGGGAATCCGGTCACGAAAGAAGCCGCCGAAATACGTGCCGGCGGCGGAAGCGATTATCAACGCTGCGGCAATGTCCCAGTAACGCAGGAACGGAAAGCCCGCGGCCACGAAGGCGAACACCTTGAGGCCGTGAAGCACGCTCATCTGCATCGCGTGCGTCACGATCACGCGGTTCTTTGGCAGTCCCTGCTTGATCAACACCGGTTGTGAGATCAGCCCCACACTAGCGACGAACAGCGACAGAAAGGTCTGGATGAATGCGATGGAAAAGAAGTTGGTGAAGATCTTGCCCAGCTTCGTGACGAGGCCGGTCCAAGTACAGAGCAGGATGAAGAGGCCGAGTGCGGCGGAGAGATAGAGCTCGGGAATCCGGCCGATGAACAAGTAGCCGACGACGCTGCCGAGGCAGGCACCAGTGAAATAGGCCGGCAACAGGTGCGTGTCGGCTTGCCGATAGTCGAAGACGAAGCGGCTTGCATTGCTGACGAATTGCGTGATGCCGTGCAACGGCACCACGGCCGCCATTGGCATGAAGGAAGGCATCACCGAGAGCAGCCCCAATCCGCCGCCAATCCCAATCGCTGCTGTGAGTAGCGACGTCAGGAAACTGGCGGCGGAAAGGCTGGCGATTGCCTCCATCCCCGGAGCGTTGGTCATCACGTCTCAGCCCGTGTGGTGGAGCGCGTACGTGGTCACGCGGCTTTCTTAATGCCGATTGCCTTTTTAATGCCGATCGAGTGCGGCGCGGCAGTTGCATAGAGCTCGGTCGGCGGCAGGATGTTGTAGGCCTCGAAGCGCTTGAGTGCGCGCCGCTCGCGGTGTTCGTTGGCGGCATTACGCAGGACCGGCAGGCGGTCGTAGGCGAGCCAGATGCGGCGCAGTTTGCGCTCTTGGCCGACCTTGCCGTTCGAGAACGACTCGCGACCGTGCAGCATGCGGTAATTGTCGATGAGGACGATCTGACCCTTAGCCAAGGTGAGCCGACTCTGATACTTCGGATTGGCAAAGTAGTTGCGCTGCAGGCTATGGAAGGCCTCGACCGCCCAGTCCGCTAGGTAGGCCGCCGCGTCGTAGCGGAAGCGCAGCATGATGGTGCCTTCATCCAGCTCCTCGAAGACGGCGCGGTCGATCGCGATTTGATCGTCGCGGCAATAGGTCACGCAGCCCTTCGTCGACAGGATGCGCAGATGCTCCGGCTTTTCCTTGGCGAGATCATCGTACACGCGCTGCACATCAATAAGGATGCTGGCGCCGCCCGCCACCGCGCTCTGCCAGCACTGCAAGATCAGCATCTTCGGCGGCAGAAGTTGGATATAGCGCCCGTCACGATGAACCAGCCCATGGAGGTAGGAACCGTCGGTATGCGGCAGGAACTCCTCGGTGGTGAGGCCGGAATATTCAGAGCGGTACTGCTCCCATTCGCGATTGACGACGGTTTCGGTGCTGATGCCGACAAGGCCATTGGCGTCGGCGCGGATGTGGGTCTGCACGCTGCCGAATCGCTCGGAAACTTCTTTTAAGGTCGAGCTCTCGCTGTCCCAGGTGTCGACGACTGCGTAGCCGTGCACGGCGACGTGATCGGCGATGTCTTCGTAGCGGTCCAGGAATTTTTCGCGGGTTGGGCATTGAAAGACGGGCATGGGGCCTCTCCAACGGCTGGTGTTGCGTTGGTGCGGGAATAAAACGGGCTTGCTGACGCGACGCTGACGGCGCAACGGCATTTTCCATCAGAAATTGCGACTCATTCGCGCTCGCAGCGGCCGCGCTGTACATGACAAAGAAGGGCCACATTTCGCTATCCATTTCCCGGTGGGGGGCATGCATGCGATTGCTTATCGTCGAGGACAACGAGAAGCTCGCCGCGCTTATGGCGAAGCTGCTTGCCGAAAAGCTATACTCAGTCGACTTGGTCGAAACGATCGACGAAGCGCGCGCCGCCATCGCGATAGTCGAGTATGATCTTATCCTGCTCGACCTTTCGTTACCCGACGGCGATGGCGGCGAGATCCTTCGGTCGCTTCGGCGTGCGGGACGAGCGACGCGCATCATGGTCGCGACGGCGCGGGCTGACGTCGTACAGCGCGTGGAGACGCTGAATGATGGCGCCGACGACTATCTCGTAAAGCCATTCTCCCTTGACGAGTTGTTGGCGCGCATCCGGGCACTCCTGCGCCGGCCGGCTGAAACTAAACAAGCTGTGCTAGCGGCCGGCCGCCTCACACTCGACATCGCGTCATTAACTTTGCGCGTTACCGGGCAGGTGACGCCGTTGCCACGCCGCGAGCTTGGAGTCCTTGTTACGCTACTGCGCAATCAAGGACGCTTGGTGCCGCGGCGCAAGCTCGAAGACGCCGTCTATTCCTTCGACAATGAGGTGACGCCGAACGCGATCGAGGCAGCGGTTTCGCGACTCCGCCGACGTCTCGATAGCCTGGACGCCGCAGTGACCATCACTGCGATGCGCGGGGTCGGCTATATCCTCGCAGAGAGTGCGGCCGCATGATTCGCCGATCCAATCGAACGCTGTCTCAATTGCTGGCAATCGAGATGTTCTTTGTGGCGCTCGGCGTCTCCTTGGCGCTGATAGCCATTACCGCTGCCTATTACATGTTGGATAAACCGGTGCTGCGCCGACTGACACTGGAAATGCAGGTGCGCCACATCGTCGAGGCGATACGGCGAGGCGACGATCCCGCAGCCTGGAGCATCTACAAGGATTATCCGAAGTTCTATGGGTTCCGCGTCTTTGACCATCGCCAGGCATGGCAGCGCAAAATGGTCGCAGAGGCGAACGCAGAACTGCTGACGTCACTGCAAGTTGGCTCCGGTACTGAGGGCGTTGCAGCCGCCCGAGATCTCGTCAGCGGCGTCACCTCAATAGCTGCAGGCGACCTCACAGGCGACGGCGAGCCCGACGACATCTGGCTGATAACCGGGCGCGGCGAAGTTGGCGACCACGTCTACTGGGTGCAGGTGGCTATGGTGGACGATCCTGCCTGGCAATGGAAGGGAGTGATCGTGGAGGAACTCCTCGATCACGTGGTGGTGCCGATGCTCTTCATCGTCCCGGCGCTAACGTTCGCGGTCTTTTGGACAACGCGACGCGCGCTGCGGCCGCTGACGCGCGTTGCGCGCCAAGCCGGCGAGCTTGGCAACACAGTGACATCCGGCCGGCCTTTCGCGCCGCTCTCCGGCGAGGGGCTGCCGCTGGAGTTCGATGGCGTTGTCGCCGGCATCAACGCGATGCTCGCCAAGCTCGATCGCTCGCTCACGCTGCAGAAGGAATTTACGTCCGATGTCGCCCATCAGTTGAGAACACCGCTGGCGGTGCTTTTGTTGGAGGTCTCGGCACTTCCCCCGGGGCCCGAGCGGGACCGCGTTAAGCAGGAGCTCGGCGACCTTGCCAATCTGGTGAACCAGCTGTTGCGTTTCGCCCAGGCGGAAGACGCGATGGCGCGCCAGCGTCACGCCGTCGACATCGTCGGGGCAGCCCGCAAGGTTTGTGAGGACCTCGCCGGCGCCGCGTTTGACGCGAAAAAGACAATCGAGTTTGACGCGCCGGAGGAAGCTACCATTGTCTCCGGTCACGCCGCCCTAATCGACGCCGCTATTCGCAACATCGTAGACAACGCGGTGAAGCTATCACCACCACACTCGACCATCTCCGTCAGCGTCAATGCCGAGCGCAAGATCATCGTCGAAGACCGCGGTCCCGGCGTATTGGACACCCACAAGGACCTCATCTTTGAGCGGTTCTGGCGTGCGGACGGCCGACGGGCGCCTGGGAGTGGAATTGGTCTAGCGCTTGTCCGCCGCATTGCCTTCCTGCACGGCGGAGACGTTCACGTCGAGGACCGGCCGGGCGGCGGGGCACGCTTCGTGGTGACGCTTGCCCCGGCGGCGCACCAAGCGTGATCAACCCTGCGACCGTGCGCCATAAGCGACCGAGCCGGCCAAGGCCGACGTGTGTGCTTGTCCGCCACCCCAATAACGACTTTTCAAGGCATGGGTACGAATTGTCGCGAAGTGCCAGAAGTGGACCACGAGTTAGGGCACGACGTCCTTCGAGCGCATCGCTCTTGCCACTGTTTCGAGGATTATCAATGCATCGGCAGTCCCGTCAGCTTCACCTTTTTCAAAGTCGCCGTCGGCTAGCCCCATAGTATTTGTCACATGTGCGAGACATAGGACTGCCACGCCCTGCTTGCGAGCGAAGGTATAAAGGGCTGCGGCCTCCATCTCGACGGCCAGTATGCCTTTTGCATGCGCCGCCTCAACGGCCTCTGCCGTCTCGCGAAATGGAGCATCAGTTGTCCAGCTTGGACCCACGAAAGTTCGTAACCCAGCCTCTTTCAAGGCATCAGTTGCTAGGGTTACGAGTTTGCGGTCAGCTTCGGCGAACATATCAGGTGGAGCGTAGTGATAGCTTGTCCCTTCATCCCTGAGTGCGCGGTTAATAACGACGAAATACGGTGGGTTTCCAGCCGGAACGATTTGACCGGCGGACGTCAAACTAATCAGGATGCGGCACCCACAAGCGAACAATTCCTCAGCGATCAATACCGCAAATGGCGCGCCAACGACGCACCCGAGGATGCCGACAGTTTCTCCGCCAAGCGAGAACATGTAGAGATCGGTGTGATAGCAAGGCCAGCCATCGAAACGCTTCGCGCGGCCTTTGGCCTTTAGTCGGCGCACGATGTCGCCATCAGGATCAAGGATACAAATTTTCGGCACGTCGATGATCGGCAATGCCTTTTGACGGCGAGCTTCGCGTATCAGCGCAGACGGCAAGAACACCGAAGGTGATTTCGGGTCCTTGTTTTGGAGAATGGGCGGAAAAGGCAAGGTGTTCTCGCTATTGAACTGAGGGGCAGGGATGGCCACTTTATTGCCGACTGGCATTAAAATGGAAGGAAATCATCCGTGAGTGACCTCGGTCGGCAAACCCATTGGCAAAATGTTTATACGACCAAGGACGAAAGGACCGTCAGTTGGTTTCAGGAAAGACCAGACATTTCGGTTGACCTCATTCGGGCGACCGGCGTCGATGTAAACGCATCAATCATAGACATTGGCGGTGGGGCATCACGGCTGGTCGATGCGCTCCTTAATGAGGGTTTTAAGACAGTTACCGTCCTCGATCTTTCGGAAAAGGCGCTAGCGACATCGAAGGCCAGACTTGGCGCAAGAGGCGCGAACGTCCAGTGGATAATCGCGGATATTGCGACGTGGGTGCCGTCTCATGCCTATGATGTTTGGCATGACCGCGCCGCGTTACATTTCCTAACCGATCCAAAGGATCGCGCTACCTATGCCGAACGGGTCTCACGGGGCGTGTGCCCCGGTGGTCATGTCATCATTGGAACTTTCGCGCCCGATGGACCGGAGCGTTGCAGCGGTTTGCCAGTCGTTCGCCATGACGCAGCGTCACTCGGGGAATTGCTGGGCCCCTCGTTCAAACTTATTGAAAGCAGACGGCACGACCATCAAACGCCAGCGGGTGCCACTCAAAAATTCCAATTCAGTAGGTTTCAACGCATCCGGTGAGCTACGCTCGTCAACCGGCCTAAAGCCGCATTCAGCGCCGGTTCCGATTAATGTCCGCCGGGGCATGTCTCCGCGCGCCATTGGGTTGCCCGTTTATAAGTCTACGTCCTATCGGCAACCATTCACGGATTAGAGATTAAGGCGTCGCAGCGCTGCCCCAAGGAACAATAGCTTTAGGTGAATTCGAAGTTCAAATTTAAGAACGTCGGAGGTGGAGGGCTCATCAATGCCTATCAATCGCCTCATCGCGCCGCTGACCGCCGCCACCGTTGCAGTGTTGATGTTTGGCCAAGCCGCCTACGCCGACCTCTTAATCGAGATCGACAAGTCCACGCAGCGCATGACTGTCACGGTCAATGGCAAGCAACTTTACGACTGGCCAGTGACGACCGGCGCACGCGGCTATGACACGCCGAGCGGCACGTTTAAGCCGTTCCGCATGGAGATCGACCACTACAGCGAGGAGTGGGACAATGCGCCGATGCCGTATTCGATCTTTTTCACCCAGACTGGCAATGCCATCCATGGCACCTACGAGCAGCGCAATCTCGGCCGTGCGGTGTCGCATGGCTGCGTGCGGCTGTCGGTGAAGAATGCCGCGATGCTTTGGGCACTGGTGAAGCAGGAGAAGATGGCTACCACCAAGGTGGTGCTGAGCGGGGCAATCCCCGATGCCACACCGCCGATGGTGGCGCGTTCCCAGCCGATACCGCTGGCCCCAGACGCCCGCCTCTATCGTGCACCACCACCGCAATACCAGCGGGTCCACGACGATAGGCCGCCACTGCTGACCCCATTCTTCCTCTTTGGGCGCTAGGCGCTTGCCACCGGATCAAAGCGTCGGCCGCTTAAGTCCGTGTTCCGACGTGGCAGAAGCAGACATCAGGCACATTAAGGTTGTTCTCTTACGTTAAATATGAATTTCAATTGAAGGAAAATGAGTGGAGTTTATGGTGCGGGCCGAACGGTTGGTCCGCAATGCTGCCGATAATCGCAAGGACGCACGACGTTCTTCGGATGCTAGCCCCGAAGCAAAGACCCCCCTATGAGGAGGTCTGGCATCTATGGACTGTCATCATACCAAGGCGATCAATTACAGGCCGCTTATTGTGGGGAACAGTTTTGCGGCGGCGGGATGATGGCCGATGGATTTACAAGAAATATACCGAGGGTGTTGACTCGACTGAGTACCGTCGATCAGTACATGCGCTCTTCGTAGAAAGTAGAAAGACCGCATCGGCCTCCCCGAAATCCGAGCAGGCGTTTTGATCAGGCGGCTGCGGCGACCTTAACGTTCAGCATTGCCCGAAGCCGATGGCGCTCTTGCAGGTACAACGAAAGACTTACGCACAAACTATCGAACACGATCTGCGCCGAAGTGATGTCGTGGCCCTTGTACGCTAACTCTTCAATAAGCTGACGTTGGAGTTCCATATGCGCATGACTTTCAGCGACGCGCCGCTCTGCCTCTAGTAATTCAATCATGCGATTCGAAACCGGATCTCACGAAGAAAAACCCTGGGATATTGCTCGGGATATTCGTTTTCTGACGGAGCTATAGCCGAAGAGCCAAACCAGGGCTGTGGCATAAGCGCAACTTTCACAGGGAAAAGATGGCGGTATGTTCCTACGACTATAAGTATTGATGTTGCTTCGGGTCAAAGGCTGACAAGTCATCTCGCGTTTAAATGCGGCGAACTCCAAATCTACTACTCTCGCTAAATTTCTTATGTTTACGCGGATTTTATTAGGCCTGACGTTTTCAGCTTTTTACGTTCGCTAGACCCGTTCGGTAACCGCGAATGGCGGGCTCGTCTGACGCACGCTGCCGAGCAAGCAATTGCTGAGCCCGCACCGTCATTTGCCGCGACAAAAATGATTGCAAATCCGGCTGCTCCAATACTTCAAGACCAATTCCGTGGTTAAACGCCTCAATTTCCTTCGGGCGCGCGCGTACCTTCTTGTTGTCAGCGAATGTGCATAGATACGCTCGTCGTGACCACCAAAAAAAATAAGGAACGTCGGCTATACCTGTGATTATGCCTGGCGCACCTTTCTTGACCGCACCGAAGTTGTGAACCGCCTGGACCTTAGTTCCAACTTGCAGGGGCAATCCCGGTATAACTGCTGGTTGGAGCTCTTGCGGTTCTGCGCGCTCGAGAGCCGCGTGGAACCTGGTTCCAATCTGCCGAGGTAATCCCGGTATAACTGCTGGTTGGAGCTTTTGCGCCTCTGCGCGCTCGAGAACCGTCTGGGCCTCGGCTGCGACCTGCAGAGGCACTCCCGGCATCACCACCGGTTCGGGTTCTTGCGCCTCTGTGACCTGCAGAGGCACTTCCGGCATCACCACCGGTTCGGGTTCTTGCGCCTCTGCGCGCTC
>Ga0207777_1000458_pt1 | contig 11104 bp, 8 predicted proteins | sample LuqExpMetageno35_FD_187793 | JGI IMG/M metagenome (GOLD analysis project Ga0207777, IMG submission 187793) | Tropical forest soil microbial communities from Luquillo Experimental Forest, Puerto Rico - Sample 35 (SPAdes) | ecosystem: Environmental > Terrestrial > Soil > Tropical forest ...
AGCCGACGACCATCGGGAAGCCATAGAGGTAGGCTTCCTCGGTGATCGCCTTGACTTCCTGTAGTTCCGGTTTTGCCGGCTGCTGCGCAAAAGTGCTGACTTGCAAGGAAGCGGAGAGAACAGCCAAGATCAATAACCTGGTGCTTATGAAGAACTTCGCTCGAAGCTTGTACATTGGTAGATTCCCTCGATCGCGGAACTGCCCTAGCCGGGACCACGACCCGCGCGACGTCTCAAACCGCGGCGACGTCTTGGAACGAGACGGCTTCGGTGTTGTGCTCTCCTTTACTTATGCCGGAGCAAACCCAGGATTGTGCCAGCAGGAGGCGATTTAGTTTGCCTGACCCGTGAAGGGACTTATCTGCTTGGCGAGGTGAGTGAATGCTGAGGCGTGCAGGTTGTCCGTAAATCACAATCAGCAACCGGCAAGCGAATCAGGTGGCTAATAACAACATTGCTCCAGTTTCCCTAAGGTGATGGCTGGGGCGGCGGCCGGAGAGAGTCTGGAGCGAAGATGTTAGTCGTTCATTTTCTCTCCCACCGGCCTAGGGCACGGTCCTACTGAGATCCCGCCCCCAATCGTGTCGCACGAGTAGCAATCGATCACATCTTCCGATAATTCGAGTTCTTCTCGGCAACCGTGAGCTGTTTGCTGACGCCGTTGATGGTCGCCATGGCGACGTGGTTGGTGCCATCCGGCAACTGCGCGAACTGAGCGGAGATGTTGACCGCGTCGCTGGGATCGTTCAAGTACGAGTTCACCTTGACACTGACCGGCGAATGGGTCTGCTCACTGATGGTCATGGTCACGGAATCGCCCGGCTTGATGTAGTTCTTGATCACCAGACTGACTGTGCCGGCCCCGGGTTGCACCGAGATATTGCCGGCCTGCTTGGCCTGCATCAGAAGTTGCGGGTTTGGCGTGGTGTACTGTTTGGCCAGGGCGCTGATTTGCTGGCCGTATTGCTCGTATTCCTCCGTCTTCTTCTCGATCATGCGCTCTTTCATGCGGCCTTCGTGTCCGCCGGACTGCGCCTTTTGGTCGCTAAGCGGGTTTTTCTGCTGCTGGCCGTTCACCATTTGCACCTGATAGATTTTGGTGTCCTTGACGCTGCCCTTGATGCTGATGGTTTCAGTCTCCTGCCAGGTGTATTGGGCAAGTTTCTGTTTGTTGGTGTCTTGCGCCTGCTTGATGGCCATTAGCTTGTCTGCCATCTGCGGACTCTGTGCAACCGCATTGCCGGCAGTAAGTGCTAGCGGAAGAGAGGCCGCCGCCCAAAGCAGCGTGACTCGATGAAATCTCTGCGCTGTTGCATTCCACATGACGTTGAGTCCTCGATTTCCCAGCTCGCAATCGCATTCCTCGCCCTCGGCGGTCGATCGTGCGGTTGCTCATTGGGAATTGATGTCAATTTCTTATGCCGCTCAGCGCATTGGATTGTGCCAAGCCAGTTGTAGTTTTAGCTCGTCCGCTGATTTCGGTGACAAACGTCATCGTTCCGTCACCACGGACTGGTGGTGCTCCCTTAAACCGACGGGAATTGGTAGGCCAGTCGAACGCCCGGCAGGAGAGGGCCTGTCGCTACCAGCGTCAAGACAGCAAAGCGAACGAAGTACCAAACCATGAAATCCTCCAAGCGGCTGAAAATCGATCTGCTGCAAACTGCGTCTTGTACCGGCCGCCTCGTCCTGCGACAGCGCTCACTGCTCCGAACGCGGTGGCCAGCTTACGTCGAGGACGCCGCTGCAAGCTCTTCAGGCCGGGCATGCAGAGAAACGAACCTGCGGAGAGCCATTGTCAGCGGGGTCGCCATGATGCTGCCCCACGGTCCTAGCAGATAGCCCCAAAACATCAACGACAACATGACCCCGAGAAACGAGATGTGCAGTTGCTTCTTCATGAACCTCGGCTTGAGCACGTAGTCGGCGAGGGCATTGGTCAGGATGAGCCCGCCGGCTACAAGCAGAGCTTGTTTCCAGCCCAGGGTAACCAGCGCCAGGAGAGTAGGCGGCACCAATGAAATCAGAATTCCCAGGTCGGGGATGAAATGCAGGAAGAAATATAGAACGCACCATAGGAAGGGGAAGTCGACCCCGATGGCGAGCAGCAATACGAAATTGGCTAGCGCAGTAATAGCACCTGTCTTCGCCATCACCACAATGAAGCCCTGCACGTCGCCGCCATAGTACAGGAGGCCTCTAGCGAGCGGGCCCAATCTGGTTTCATCATGTTCCGTCATCTCGACCAGGAAGAGCAACGAGAACAGTGCCACCAGAAAACGATCGGAAAGAAGGCCAATCATGCCTGGAGCTACCTCGCGGGCAAAGCCAATGATTCGTTCTGTCGCGGGCTTGCCGGAGGCAGAGGAAGCTGCAAGGTTGACGCCATGAGCGCTCAGAAACACTTGCGTGTGCTCAAAGATGATCTTCAAATGTTCTTCATAGATTGGCAGCCGCTCCTTGATCCGCAAGCCCGTCTCGACCAGAAGAAGGGAAACTACAAAGTGGCCGATGATCACCAGGGTGACGGTGGTGACGATGGCCATGGTCTTGGAGATATGGAAGCGGCGCATCAGCCATCGGGGGAACGGGAGAATGCAGTAGGTCAGCAACAAGGCTATCAGCAGGATGACAAGAAGATGTGATGCCTGCGTGACGCCCCAGATCACGATGACGACACAGGCTCCGCCGATCAGAAGCGTCAGCAGCTGCGAAGATGATCGATCACTCATTCTCTACTCCCGCTGGTCAATGGCGCCACTCAGACAGTTTGCCTTGGCCCTTCTTCACTTTCTTGCCGCTTCCCGTGAACGTACGGGCGGTCGGGGCCGACCGCCCGTACCACGAGTGGCAGCGGCAGGGGGAATTACTGTCCACTGGCACCAATCATCCCGCCGAGCCACCCGGCAGACGGCGAAATGAGGTTGCCTAACTTGAATCCGCTATGTACCTGCTATCCCTTTGTTCTGCAGCACGCGGACGACAACGCGCCGGTTCTCCGCCTGCCCCTCGGTGGTGCTATCCGGGGCCACCTGCTGGCTCGTGCCCATCGCCCCTGGAGCCAGCATGCTGGTCAGCGGAATACCGCCCTGCTGTTCCAGGAAATTGATGACGTTCGTCGCCCGCTCCTGGCTCAGCTTCTGGTTCAGGGCTGCAGAACCAACTTTGGACGCGTAGCCCTGTACCTGGATTGTGTAGGCCGTCACGGTCTTGGCCTTCTTCGCCAATGCCAGCAACTTCGGCTTGTATTGCGGATCGATATTCACCTTTCCGTTGTCGAAGTACACCGTCACTTCGTCCATGATGTTGTAGTCGCCCAGTTCGCCAAATCGCTTGTTCGCCGCCGCGATCGCGGCCTTGTTGGCAGCAATTTCCGCTTCGTGTGCCGCTTGTTCTTTTTGCTCTTGCGTCAGTTCAGCCTGCTGTGCCTGTAGCTGTGCTTGCTGCTGCGCAATCTCCCGCTGCTGCTGTTGGGTCTGCTGCTCTACCGGAGTGACGCCGGCTTGGATGTCAGTAGCCGTCTTTAGGTCGCCGCCCTTGAACCTGACGGCACTGGCAACAAGCTGGTTCTGAGCGTTGTAGTTGCCTTGCACCTCGCAAGCGAGCCCTGGCACGAGCGCAGTCACCGCCATCTCCTTCTTGCGGGCATGAAATACGCCCTGTACTTCATCGACCTGCGTATCTGGAGTAAGTACTACCGTCACGTTTCCTGAATTCGTCCGCAGTGTCAGGGTATTGCCGCTACGTCCACTGATCACGCCTTGGAGATTTGCGCTCTGCGCGACAGCAATACCACAAGCAAGAACAACTACCGCGAGGAAGGCGAAGCTTCCGCTCGTAATCCGAATTTGACATCTCGATTTCATCGTCCGAACCCTCCATAGTGCGAATGCCAAGATGGCACTTGAATTACGGCTGTCGAGCCACTGCTGGGACGTCTTATCCGACCGCCGACATAGAGATATACCTCTGCAACGGCAGAGTTGTGCCAAACACCGCCAATTAATGCTGTCGTGAACTGCCAGGCGTCGGGGCATGCGGCCGCTGTCTCCAACCCTGGCTAGCGGGAGGATCGTGCCAGCGCTGGAGTTGTTTTTGTCTTTTCGTTTGGTAGACTTACAGGGTTCTCCTCTCAAGCTAAGGGCTACATCCGCACATGCGAGATTACCCTCAATTCGTCAACTCAGAGGCGTCACGACCGCCTAATGTCGCCCAATTGTCACGTTTGACTGATGAGCAGTTGATGGCCGAGCTTCAGTCCGGCAATCAGGACGCGCTCGCCGTTCTCTACCACCGCTACAACCGATTGATTTACAGCATCGCGCAAAAGATCGTCCGCGACCCCGCCGAGGCGGAGGACGTCGTGCAAAACGTTTTCTTCGAAGTTTTCCGCTCGGCGGCAAATTTTGACCCTTCCAAAGGCACTTGTAAAGTGTGGCTGCTCCACTATGGGTACCACCGCGCCATAAATCGGAGGCAGCAGCTCAATGCGAGACATTTCTACAACCTGGCTGCCATCGAGGATGTGGAGGGAGCCTTGTCCAAGAAAGAATCCAACCTCGGCCGGTTCGCCCACGGTGAGCTGAAGCATCTGATGCAGCAGGGCTTGTCAACTCTGAACGCGGCGCAGAAACGAGTGATCGAGCTCGCCACCTACCAAGGGTTGTCGATGCAGGAGATTTCTGCCCAAACGGGCGAGTCGCTGGTCAATGTGAGGCATCACTATTACCGGGGTCTGAAGAAGCTGCGATCCTTCGTTAACGACGTGCGGCCCAAAGAGAAGGAGGTCGGTGGTGAAACCGCCTGATCACTCCTACTTCGAAGAGCTGGCAGCCTTGTCCGCGGGCGGTTACCTCTCGGAGGAGGAGCTTCGCGAATACCGCGAGCATTCCATCACTTGCACGGAATGTCAGCAGTCCGAAGAGGATTTTGCTGAAATCGTGGAGCTCGGTCTACCCCTGACTCAGAGTTCGGTTCGGGAGATGTACGACAAGTTGCGCTTCCGCCCGCAGGTAGGCGCCCGCGAACGCTTCTTTGAGCGCGCACGGGCCGAAGGCATTCGCTTCTCTCCGGAAGTGGAAAGGCCCCGCTCCAGTTCCGGGAAGCGTGGCGTCCTTCTTGCTTCTGTCGCCGGGGCTTCGGCACTCGCAGCCGCGATCGCCGTGGTGGCACTTTACCCCAGATTTGCCTCCTCTCGACCTTCGCCGCCACCGGCTGAGTCCCAGGCGCAACTGCAGGAATTGAAGACTGAGAATGCCGAGTTGAAAGCAAAGCTGTCGGCTCAACCGCCTGCCGATTCTCAGCAGGCCGAGTTGAATAGCTTACGAGGGCAACTCCAGGCTGCAGTAAAGGCAGCGGAGGACAATGGGCGAAGTGTGAATGAACTGAGGATACGAGCCGAGCAGGACGCGACTCAGAACGCGCAACTCCTCGCCGAACTTCAGAACGGCGAGAAGTCTCTGGAGAACGCAAAGGCGGAATTGGCCCGCCTGAGCCAGCAGCACAACGAGGATCAGGCCTCTACCGTTGCGTTACGCACGCACGCCAACGATCTTACTGAACAGTTGCGCACGTCAAATGCAAAAGTTGACCTGGATCGGCAGTTGTTGGCCCAGGGCAAAGACGTCCGCGATCTTATGGGGGCTCGTCAGCTGCACGTCGTCGACGTCCGCGACACCGACCCGTCCGGCAAGTCCGGAAAGGCGTTCGGTCGCGTGTTCCTAACGGAAGGCAAGTCCCTGATCTTCTACGCCTTCGACCTGAATGACGCAAAGCTGAATGACGCCAAGCACACTTTCCAGGTATGGGGACAGGCAGAGGGCAAGGAGGCATCGGTCCGTAGCCTCGGCTTCCTCTACGTGGACGATAAGGCTCAGCGCAGATGGGCATTGAAAGTGGAGAATCCCAAGCTGGTGAGTGAGATCGATTCGGTATTCGTCACCGTGGAACCGGCAGGAGGCGCGAAGAAGCCAGGTGGCCAGCGCATGTTATATGCGTATCTCGGGGAGGCCAATCATCCGTAACACTTAAGTTGTACTTGATGGCAGCGGTTTCTGCACCAACACGGTTACTAACCCCTCCTACACTACGGACTTGCATGCCGCTTCGTCTCGGCCAGATCGTGGTCGCGATGGCTCTGGCCTTACCCACTTTGGCAGTGGCACAGAGCGATGTCGCTACCGTCTCCGGGCGGATCACCAGCCAGGATGGAAATCCCATCACCGGAGCCCAGGTTCGCGCGTATCGAGTTAACACCGGCACCGCCTCCCGGGCCACTGCCAACACCAATGGCGTGTACGTCGTGCAACGCCTTGCGCCGGGCGAGTATCGCCTTGTTGTGGATAAAGAGGGCTATCGCCAGATCGTTCTCAGCGGGCTAGTTCTGAGCGCGCAAGATTCTCTCAGCCGGAATTTCACAATGGAAATCGGCTCCGTGATCCAGTCCGTCACGTTGGTCGCCGGAGTCGAGGAAATCGACGCCTCTCCCGCGGTCAGTACCGTGGTCAATGAGCGCTTCGTGCAGAATCTGCCCTTGAACGGCCGCAACTTCCAGTCGCTGCTGTCCCTCGTACCGGGTCTTGTCATCGCTTCGTATCAATATGCGCCCGCGCAGTTCAGTGTCAACGGACAGAATCCCACATCCAACTACATCACTGCCGATGGCGCTGCGAGCTATGCCTCGACGATTTCGATCTTGAGTTCGAGCCACACCGTGGGACGCACGGTGTCGGCTCTGAGCATCAGCGGCGGCAAGGGCACCACCCTCCCGGTGGATGCGATGCAGGAATTTCGCGGCCAAACCTCGACGATGTCGGCCGAATTCGGTCGCACCCCCGGCGGGCATCTTGACATCGTCACTAAGTCCGGGACAAATGAGTTTCACGGCAGCATGGCGGAGTACTACCGCAACCAGAATTTCGACGCTCGTAATTACTTCGACCGCCCGCCACTCCCCAAGCCCACCCTCCAGCAGAATGACTTCACGATCACTCTCGGTGGCCCCATCCGGAGAAATCGCACGTTCTTCTTTCTTTGCTACGAGAAAGCGAAACTGGAGTTGCCCGCTACCGCGACGGGGACGTTCTATACGGCGGAAGCACGCAACAGCGTAGCTCCAGCCTACTTCCCACTGCTCAATGCGTTGCCGGTTCCAACCGCTCAGGCCAACGCTGACGGCCTAACCGCCCCCCTCACCGTGGCCTATACGGATCCGAGCAATCTGGACAGCCTGAATTTCCGGATCGATCACACGTTTCGCGATCGAGCAAACATGTTCGTTCGCTATCAGTATGCCCCCCTCACCCAGTCAACCCGTTACTGGTCCGAGAACGATCACTTTACCGTCAACACCAATGTCGTGATTTTTGGCTTCGCGTATTCGTTTGGCTCGAACAAGCTAAACAATTTCGGCGCCAATTGGAGCCAGGCGACAAGCAATCTCAGCGCATCTATGGACAACTTCCAGGGTGCGGTGCCGCCTCCCGACTCCGCCATGTTTCCCTCAGGCTACGACAGCCGAACCAGCCAGTTTGCCATGACCTTCGCGCCCTTGGTCTCGGGCGAAGTTCGTAGCGGCCCGCTCGTCCTCAATGTCCAGCGGATCGTGAATGTCATCGATACATTTTCCATGAGTGCCGGCCCGCACCAACTGAAGTTCGGGTTTGATTACAGATGGCTGAATCCAACCAATGGACAGCCGGCTTACGGTCTGGGGGTCCGGACCGGCGGCTACAACAACTTGCTGAATGGAGTCGCCGCCACCGTAATCACCTCGGGTAATGCCACCATCAGCACCAGAACCAACAACTATTCACTGTTCGCATTGGATACGTGGCGTGCCTCGGCGCGCCTGACTTTGACGTACGGCCTGCGATGGGACATCAACACGGCCCCAACATCTACCACGTCGGGGTATCCGCTCTACGCGGTTACCGGCGTCTTTGACTCCCAGCCTTTCGGCCTTGCATCGGCCGGCACGCCGCTGTACCGGACGACGCTTTCGAACTGGCAACCTCGCATCGGCGCCGCATATCGGCTGACTCCGGAAATGCTAGTTCGCGGTGGCTTTGGCGTGTTCTACGACCTTGGCTATGGCAGCGGAATCGCCGGGCTTCCCACGACATTTCCGTCTGCCCGAAGCAGCTTTTCGACGGGCCCAATTCCGTTTGACTTGAATGGTTCCCAGTTCGACGCTCCGGCATTCACACTTGTTCCAAACACCACCAGCTCGGTTCTCTCGGCGGTTGATCCGAATCTCCGATCACCGTACGTGTACGAATGGAACGTTGCGTTTGAGCGCAGCCTTGGCGTGAACCAATCGTTGTCGGCAACCTATGTTGGTTCCTACGGGAATAACCTGTTACGTCAGGACATTGTTCAACTTTCGCCTTCGGGCTTCCCTGGGGTATATGCGACCTACAATGGCGCCTGGTCCCACTACAACGCGCTGCAAGTGCAGTATCAGCGCCGCATGGCCAACGGATGGCAGGCGCTGCTGTCGTACACATTGGCAAAGGCAACGGACAATGCCTCCGGAACCGCATGTCCGTGCAGCACCAGTAGCAATGTGGCGAACATTGATCCAACAGCCAGTCAGGGACCGTCGGATTTCGACGTTCGTAACTCGTTTGCCGGCGGAGTTTCCTACAATCTGCCGTCGGTCCATTGGGGGAAGGTAGGCAGCGCACTGTTGAGTAACTGGGAGCTGGACGGGATCGTTCGGATCAGCTCAGCACCTCCTTACAATCCCTTGGCACTTGTGGTGTCACCTGTGTTCGGTCCCTATTACACTCGCCCCAATGTCGTACCGGGACAATCACTCTACGTTGTCGACCCGTCCCAACCGAATGGCCGCCGGCTAAACTCCGCCGCGTTTGCTGCCCCCGCCCCTGGCCAGCAGGGGAATCTACCTCGCAACTACTTTCGGGCCTTCGGTATCAACCAGACGGACCTTGCGCTTAGTCGCCGCATCAATCTCGCCGAACGGCTGAGCCTCTATCTGCGGATGGACTACTTCAATGTGTTCAATCACCCGATGTTCACGCCTTACAACAACATCTACCTCGAGTTGCCGTCCTTCGGCGACATCACGCAGACCTTGAATCAGGGATTGAGTGGCTTGAATCCCCTTTACCAGATTGGAGGCCCTCGCTCCGGTCAGCTTACCGTGAAGCTCCAGTTCTGAGGTACCTCAAGTGGCCTAATGAACCTATTGTGGATGGGCACGGCTCCTCATGCTGCGGAAAAAGTCGATGCGGAACCAAGCTTACATCTAGGTCGTCACAAGCCGAACTGCTAAGACAGAAACATGCGAGGAGAAGGCGAACAGCAGAGTGCAGTATTCAGTTATGTGAGGGCGGAGCAGGCGCATGATGAGCGAGGACAAGCAGCTGGCGGTTCAGCCCAAGGCGTTCGTGACCACGACGGATTCGAACCACGCCTTGGAGGTTTACCTGAACCTGGCGCGGCGGATGAAGCTGACCGGCATCGATCAGCTCTGGGTGGCGGACATCACCTACATTAGGCTGCGAGCTGAGTTCGTGTATTTGGCCGTGGTCCTGGATGGCTTCTCGCGGAAGGTGGTGGGCTGGAAGCTGGACCGGACGTTGGCGGCGCGACTGGCGACCGAGGCGCTGGAGCAGGCGATCGCATCACGCAGACCGCTGGCTGGCTTGGTCCACCACTCCGACCGCGGCATCCAGTACGGGTCGGCTGAGTACGTCGCGATCCTGAACCGGTATGGCATCGTGCCAAGCATGAGCCGGCCGGCAAACCCGTACGACAACGCCAGCTGCGAGAGCTTTTTCAAGACGCTGAAGCGGGAAGAGATTTACGCTACAGAGTACGGCGATATGGATGATCTGCGCGCTCACATCGCGGAGTTCATCGAGCGCTATTACAACCCGAAGCGGCTGCACTCGGCGCTAGGCTGTCGCTCACCCGAGGAGTTCGAACAGCAGGCGGAACCTGTCGAAGCTTTAACCGCTGCCACAGTCAGGTTCTTTGCCAAAACAGAGGGCGATTCTTCTACAGGGATGCTGGGAGAAGGGGCTCAAACGCCGCCCCTTCCCCAGACCCCATCCCGGCTCGGAGAATCAACGAGATGACCGTATGGAAATTGGAAGTCGAAGCGGATGTCGAAACTTGTAGCAACTGGGTCTGTATCACGTGTGGGTTCATTTCAAAAAACGACGGCAGGTGTTGAATCGAAAATTGTCTCATTGAAAGGGTTCACTCGACGTGGGTGTGGCTGTAACTGTGGCTGTAACTGTGGCTGTACATTGCTCCATCATTAGCACAGGGGGCGTTCCGCTGCGTTCATCGCTCCGGCCGAATCAGCGCGACGGCCATCACGGGCGGCATAGTCGGCAGCGTGGTGAAGAAGCACGCGGCCAGCATCGGCAAAGACGGGCGCGACTTTGGCGGGCACTCGCTCCGCCGCGGCTGCTGCACGTCGATGGCGCGAGCCGGACTAAGCGAAGCGCAGATGATGCGCGTCACGGGCCACAGATCGTCCGCGCAACTGCGCGGCTACATTCAGGATGCGGAACCGTTTGCGGTGAACGTCAGCGCGGCTATCGGGCTGTAGCTCGGCGCTTGGCTTTCTTCGCACAGGGCAGGTGCGAAGCCAAATCCAACCGGCGCACCACCAGTGACCTCGCGTCACCACCGTTAGTTGGGTAATGCAGCGCGCGCTGCAGTGAGTGCGCGCTGGTTGACCAGAAGTGGCGCACGCGAGCGCTGCCCGAGTTGCGCCTGTGGCTGGCGGAATTGCAGGGCATAATGGCGGCCGGCAATGACAAGTTCAATGCCCAGCACGGAGCCGGCCATCGCGGTTGCGACCGGTGTCTGGAGCACAACCAGATCATGAAAATTCTGCAAGGCAAGGAGCAATTATGAAGCATCATCATCACACGGGCACCACCAGCGCCGGCACCATCGCGGCAGGCATCGTGATCGGCAAGGCCGTGACCTCACCGCGCTTCGGTCGCATGCTCGTCTGGGTCATCCTGTTCTTCGTTGTGGCGCTGGCTATGGGAGCACGCAACTAGCCCGCATTTCTCACGTGCAGTAGGCAAGAAGTAAAGTTGGAGAGAAGAAAAAA
>Ga0207777_1000459_pt1 | contig 11096 bp, 6 predicted proteins | sample LuqExpMetageno35_FD_187793 | JGI IMG/M metagenome (GOLD analysis project Ga0207777, IMG submission 187793) | Tropical forest soil microbial communities from Luquillo Experimental Forest, Puerto Rico - Sample 35 (SPAdes) | ecosystem: Environmental > Terrestrial > Soil > Tropical forest ...
CTGCCGCGAGGCGATCTCGCCGTTCTTGAACAGCATTAACGTCGGGATCGACATGATGCCGTATTTGGCCGCGGTGTTCGGGTTCTCGTCGACGTTAAGCTTGACGATCTTGACCTTGTCGCCGAGCGCGCCGGCGATTTCTTCCAGCGCCGGGGCGATCATGCGGCAGGGGCCGCACCATTCAGCCCAGAAGTCCACCACCACCGGCGCGGCCGATTTTAGAACATCCGATTCGAAGCTTGCGTCCGACACTTTGCCGACAGCCATGGCAATACCTCTTGCGGTTGGGGGAGAATCGCTTGCCCCTAAATTGTAAGGGCAGGAACCTATGAATGGCGTCCGGCAGCGTCAAGCCGCTGTCACGCTGGGGTGACCTGCATCAGCGCGCCCTCCAAGGCCTCCGCCGATAGTTCCATGACTTCAGGTACTTCCGTCCAGATCAGAACCGCGCGTACGGGCCGGTCAGGGTACAATTTTTTGAGAACGGCGCGATAGAGTGCGAGCTGTTTCACGTAATCCTGCGGCGCGTCCTCGATTCTGCGGGGCGGTGCTCGGTCCGACTTGAAGTCAGCAATCAGAACAGATGCTTGGGTCACGACCAAGCGGTCAACCTGGCCGGAAACGATCACCGGTTGGCCGCCGAGCATCAGCTTGCCGACAATCGGCACCTCAGCCCGGCTGCCGGGTCGGTAAAGCTCGGAGAAGTGCGGATGGTCGAGGATGAGCATTACTTGCTCGGCGAGTTTATCGCATTCCTCGGACGGGAACTTGCCGCCTGCGCGTGACAGGAAGTCCGCAGCCGCCTTCCGCCGCCGTTCGGCGGGAACATCGGGCAGCGCCTGCATCAACCGGTGCACCAGCGCGCCACGCAGCAGCGCGTCAGAGCTGCCGAGTGGCGCCAGCGGTCTAGTGTCGTCCGCGGAGCTTGACGGGGCGATCGTCCGCCAGCGCGGAACGTTGGATGCGACGTCGCGGCTGAGCCAATCCGGCAGCACAAGCGCGGGCGCCGGCGGGGCGACCGGCTTTGGCGGCGGCTCTGGCTCAGCCGCCGCCTTGCGATAGCGCAGCACCTCGCCGTCGCTGTCGTCGGCCGCCTCGCTCACGCAGTAAGGCGCCAAGGCATCGTTCACCAATTGATACCAGCAGCCGTCCGGAATTTTATGTATACCTTGCGTGCCGCACACGACCAGCCGTTCAGCCGCGCGCGTCATCGCGACATATAGCAGCCGGCGGTATTCATCGCGCACCGCGTAATTGGCGGCCTGTCGCGCCGCAGCCATGGCCTCGCTGTCGTCCTGCATGCGCGTCGCCCAAACCACTGCGTCGTTGGAAAGCTTGAGCAACCGCGGCGGATGCGCGCCGCTCGAATCGGTAGTGGTGTCGGCCAGGATGACGGTATTGGCTTCTAGGCCCTTGGCGCCGTGCACGGTCATCACTCGCACTTCGTCGCGCGCCATCTCCATGTCGCGGCGTACTTCGCGGCGCGCCGCGCGCAGCCAGGCCAGGAAGCCCTGCAACGAGGCGATCTCGCGCGCCTCATAGTCGAGTGCGAGATTGAGGAATTCATCGAGCGCGTCGTTGGCCTCCGGTCCCAGCCGGGCGAGGAATTGCTTACGGCCCTGTCGCGTGCCGAGCACATGGGCAAAAAAGCCGAACGGCGTATAGCGGCGCGCGGCGCGCGCGAGCTCATCGATCGCGCGGTCCGCGGCCGCCAAGGCGGCGTCGTTTGCAGCCTTCAGACGCAGGGCGGCGCGAAGCGAGCCCTTGCGGTCCCAGGCGAGCGCGAACAGCTGCTCCTCGCTCAACCCGAACAGCGGACTTTTCAGCACGCTGGCGAGCGCGAGATCGTCGTCCGGCAGCAGCAGACAGTCGGCCAGCACCATGAGATCCATCACCGCGATGTGCTCGGTCAGCACCAGCCGGTCGGCGCCGGCCACCGGCACGCCGGCATTCTTGAGCGCGCGGATGATCGCCTCGAACAGTGGGCCGCGCTGGCGCACCAGAACGAGCACTTCGCCGGCTTTCAGCCCGCGCGCTGTCCAGCGTTTGACATGTGCGGCGATGCGGGTGGCGAGCCGCACGCGCGGGCTCCGTTCGCTCTCGGTGTCGAACGGCGCGTCCCAGCCTTCAATCTCTTTGCGCTCGGCCGGCGCGATCAGCGACCACAGCTCGACCAACCCGGGCGCGGCATCGGGCAGCGAGACGTGCGGCGGGATACCGGCCTCATCGGTGGTGATGCTGGTGTAGACCGCGCGCGTCGCGAACACCTGGTCGACCGCGCTGAGCACGTTCACGCCGGAGCGGAACGAATGGTGGAAGCGCAGGTAGCGCCAGCCCTGCTCGGGCGTGTCGAACTGGCGCGCGAGCCGCCGCCGCATCTGGTCGAAGGCGAGCGGCGCGGCGCCCTGGAAAGAGAAGATCGATTGCTTCTCGTCGCCGACCGCGAAAATCGTGCGTTTGATACTGTCACGCGCACCGCCGGGGGCGAATTCGGAAGCCAGCTGTCGGATAATCTTCCATTGCTTCGGGCTGGTGTCCTGCGCCTCGTCGATCAACACGTGATCGATGCCGAGATCGAGCTTGTAGTGTACCCAGGCCGAGGCACCGTCGGACAACAGCGGCAGCGTGCGGTCGATCAAGTCCTCGTAGTCGAGCAGCGCTCGGCGTTCCTTTTCGGCGTGGTAACGGTCGATCACCTCCTTGGCGATCGTGACGAGCGCGCGCGTGCGCTCGCGCGCGTGCAGTGCACGCTCGCGCTCGAGCAGCTTGCACACGCGCGACTGTTCGCCCATCAGCCGCGCTAGCCAGTCGGGGTGGCGCAGCGCGATCGCCTTGGTGACCAGATTCTTGCGTGGCTGCAGCTCGGCCGTGCAGAACACCTGCAGATAGCGGTCGATGCGATCACGGCCGTTCGCCATGCGCGCGGCATTGAGCGCCTCGATTTGCTTCTTGTCGGACTTCGAGCCGGCCCCGAGAACCTTGATCAGCGTGGGCCACTCGGCTTGCGGGATCAGCGCGTGCGAGAAGTACTCCGCTTCGAGCGATTCCACCGTGTCATTCGGATCGATCTCGAAGCGCGTCGACAATTCGGCGATGGCTGCATCGACGTCGCCGGAACGCTCGATCCATTGCGCGAGCGCATCACGCTCGGCGATCGCCTCGTTCACCACCTCCTTGAAGGCCTGGTCGGCGGCAACCACGATGGCGCGCGCGAGCGCGCGACCGAGCGCGCTGTTCGGTTCGGCGGCGGCCCGCAGCAGTACCCCTAGGGTGAGCTTGTCGAGCAGCTGCGCGGTGGAAGCTTCGTCGAGCACGGTGAAGCACGCCGCGACATTGGCCTCGAACGGGAACTGATGCAGCAGCCGTGTGCAGAAGGCGTGGATGGTTTGCACCTTCAGCCCGCCCGGTGTTTCTAGCGCGGAGGCGAACAGCCGGCGCGCCCGCGCGCGCTGCGCTGCATCGGATTTGCGGCCCGTGGACAGCGCGATGCGGGCATCGAGCATGGCGTCCTCGAGCGTAGTCCACTCGGCCAGCGTGGCGAACACCCGGTTCGCCATGTTGGCGGCGGCGGCCTTAGTGAAAGTGATGCAGAGGATCTTGGCCGGATTGGTGCCATTAAGCAGCAGATTGATCACCCGCTGCGCCAGTACGTGCGTCTTGCCGGAACCTGCGTTGGCCGACACGAAGGCGGATACCTCCGGGTCAGCGGCGCGAATCTGCACCTCGTGCACGTCGGGTGGAATGGCGCGCGCCGCGCTCATGCCTCACCCTCGTCGACGCCGCCGGTAAGCGACCACTCCTTCACGCGCGCTAGGTGGTCGTAGTCGCCGTAATGCGTCTTCCACATCGGGTGCACGAGCGAGAGATAAGGAGTCGCCTCGTCGGCGAAGCGTGTCGCCAGCTCCTTGAGGCGCGCCAGCGCATGGTCGGCCTGGCTGTCGGGCGTCCCCTCCTTGAAAGCGATCCGGTACGGTTTGCCCGGCTCGGCGCCGCCTTTGAGCGTGACGTAAGCGATCTCGACGATGGAGCCGGGGGCGATCTGTTTGAAGCCGCCCTGGCGCAGGATGGCGGCTTCCAGCGTGAGTTGCGGCGCTAGCCCCGTGCGCACCTGTTTTTCGGTGCGCGGCTGGCCGGTCTTGTAGTCGAGGATGGAGTAGCTGCCGTTCTTGCAACGTTCGACGCGGTCGGCGATGGCGCGCAAGGTGAATTCTCCGTCGCGAACCGGGAATTTCAGCTCGCCGAGGATTTCAGCATGCAGCGTGTCGATTTCGACTCGGCGCGCGGCATCCCATTGCACGAACCATTCGGCGATGCGCTGAAAGCGCGGCCACCAAAACGCGCGTGCCTCCGGATAATCGGCGAGCGGTTCGAACGCACGCTCGCCGAGAGCTAGCAACTCCTTGAGTGGATCGGTCGGAGGTGCGGTGGTGAACCGCTCGGTGTACTTACCGATTGCGTCGTGGATCACCGTGCCGCGATCGCGGGCGCCCGGCGGCGTGTCGACCGCGTCGAGCGGACTAAGCCGCAGCACGTGCTTGGCGTAGACCGTGTACGGGTCGCGTAGCCAGTGCTCTATCTCGGTGACCGACAGCCGTTTTGGTCGCGCCGCCAACGGCGGCTTCGGCTGCGGCCGCTCCGCAGCCTTGACGTTGGCCGGATGATCGAGCGCGCGGGCGTATTCGAGATAGCGCTGGCCGCGGACGCACACTTGCTGCCAGCGAGCCTCGCCGGCGAGCGCGGCGATACGCTGCATGAAGCGCGAGCCAACCGTCGGCGCGCCGGCGACCTTGGCGGCGCGCGCGAAGATCACCTCCTCGGCACCGAGCGCCTGCGCAAAGTCGTGCGCCGACAAGCCGATGAGGCGCTCGGGCGGATCGAGGCCTAGATCGCGGCGCATCGGGCGGCTCAGCCAGGGATCGCTGCGCGCCTCCGGCGGCCAGCTGCCTTCGTTGAGGCTGCCGAGCACCACGCGCTGGACGGTCTGCAGGCGCGCTTCCAACGGGCCGAAAATGCGGATGCGCACGTCGCGCGTTTCCGGCCGCCGCACCACACGATCGCTTATGGCGGCCAGAAAAACCTCCGTGTAGTCGCTTTTGGCGACGGCGAGCCCTCGCGCCGTGGAACTTTCTACTAGGTCGTCGAGTGCGCGCGCGAGCATGTCGCCATCATGATCGACAAAGGCTGCGGGTTCGCCGTCGACTTCGCTCAATGCCGTCACCACGTCGTGATGACATTGCGTGATCGCCGCCAAAGAATGGTCGCCCAGCTTTAGCGATTCAAGGGGCGCCAGCGCGGCGGCGAGCCTGGCAACGAGAGCGCTTGCGGCATCGAGGTCGTCTTCCTCGATCAGCCAGCGCGGATCGTTTCGGTGCAGCTGCCCGCGATTAGCGCGGAAGCCCGTCAGCGCATGTGCGAGGCCGCCCGTTCCGGGGCGCGGCCGCGGGCCCCGCAAAATGGCGCGCTCCAGCGCGGCGATTGCATTCAGTGTCGCTCCCAGGCGCAACAGCGGATGCTTGAGCAGCGCCAGCAGCGTCACCGGCTCGAGCCCATTCAGCGCGGCTTCGGCGGCGAGTCGCGCAAAGCGCCCGGCGGACGTGTCGGCCAGATTGTCGCCGCCGGAATCGTCGACCGGAACGCGCCAGCGTTCCAGCGCGGCCACCACGCGGCGGGCGAGCGCGCGGTCGGGCGTCACCAACGCAGCATGTTTGCCTTGGTCTTCCGCCTCGCGCAGCGCCACCGCGATGGCAAGCGCCTCATCCTCGGCATTGGCGGCCTCGATCAGAGTAAGCGAGGCAAGTGCGCGCTCTGCGGTGGCATTAAACTCGGTGCTGGCGCGGCGCTGCTGCCAGCGCTCGGTAGTCGAGGCCGGCCGCAAGGCTTCCGACACCAGCGTCTCGCGCCCGTGCGGTGCGGGCTTGGCCAATTCCACAACGTCACTGCGCGCAAGCTTCAGGCCATCGAGCAGCGCATGCATGGCGAATTGCGCGTGGCTGGCGGCCAGCGCGCCGCCGTTGTTCTTGTCGTCGGTATCGCCTGCGATCTGCCGCCAGGAATCGTCATCGAGCTCCATGTCGAGGCCGGGCAGCACCACGGCACCATGCGGCAGCCGCGCAATGGTGGTCAGTAGCTTGGCGGTCGCCGGCATCGAACCGGTTGAACCGGCGGCGATCACCGGCGCATCACTCAAAGTGAGCCGCTTGGTCTCGGCGTCGATCAGTAGGTCGCGTCGCTCGGCCGCCTCGATAGCGCCCAGTTCCGAAAGCCGCGCCGGCCAGTAGTTGCGCGCGATCTTCAGGAATTCAAGCGAGATTTGCCAATATTTGTCGTGCTGGTCTGGCACCAGCCCGTCGAGCCTGTCCCACGGGATTTGCCGCGTAGTCATGTCGTCAATCAATCGGGCGAGACCGTCGGCCAGCAATAATGCGGCCGTCGGCGTATTGGCGACGAGCGGCGACCCGCGCGCGGGCTCGATCCGCGCAACCCAATCTGCGATCAGTTCGGCCAGCAGCAGCCGGCGCTCAAGTGGTGCAATCGCGTCTGGCAGTGCGAGCGCGAGTTCGCCTGTTGCCGCTTGCGCAAATGCAATCTCGTCTTCGTCAAGATCGCCAAGCGGTACGATGCGTGGCAGGATGGCGGAGTCGCCCTCGAGCTTGTCGAGGAAAGTCTCCCGTGCCAGCCGGCAGGCGCGCCGCGTTGGCAGGTAGAGCGTCGCGCAGGCGAGTTCAAATGGATCGTGGTTCCTCGGGAACCCCGGCACCAGCCGGCCGTCACGCAGTGCGTCGATCAGCACCGGTAGAAACGGCGCTGAGGGGGGAATGGTGAAGACGCGAGGTTTTGCGACCGGCATGCTTGAATCATACACGCTTTACGCTGCCGCTAACTCGGAATGCAATCGCGCTGCGCCTAAGCCGTGCTTGTATTGATCGCGGCTTCGGCGGCGGCGACGGCGTCTGGGGTGCCGATATGCATCCAAAGGCCTTCCAGCCGCAGGCCGTAAAGTCTTCCCGCCTCAGCCGCGCGATCGAATAACGTGGTAAGCGAGAACGCGCCCTCCGGGCTGCCTTTAAACAGCTTGGGTGTCAGGATCCCGGCGCCAGCATAGACGAACGGCGCCACCTCGCGCTCGGCGCGCCTGCGCAAGCTGCCGTCGCCGGCCATGGTGAAATCGCCGCGCCCGGCATAGCCGACGCTGCCAGCGGTCGGTGCCAGCAGCAGCAGGGCGTCCATGCGAGCAGCGTCGAACGTCTCTGCCAGCCGCGCCAAATTGGGGTGCACACCGTCGATCCAGATGGTGTCGGCATTGAGGTTAAAGAACGGCTCCGCGCCCAACTCGGGGAGCGCCTTCACCACGCCGCCGCCGGTATCGAGCAGAAGGCTGCGCTCGTCCGAGATCACGATCTGTGGGTCGGTGCGGCTCTCGAGATGGTCCATCATCTGCTCGGCGAAGTGATGCACGTTGACCACCGCGCGCTCGACGCCGGCCTCCACAAGCCGATCCAGCACGTGATCGATCAGTGCCTCGCCGGCGACGGGCACCAATGGCTTCGGCAGGTTGTCAGTGAGTGGACGCATTCGCGTGCCTAAGCCGGCGGCCAACACCATCGCGGTTTTCGGTGTCGGCTTGGTCATCGCTGGAGCGCTTTCAGCGGAGGCACATTGACGCGATACCAGCCATTGAGTTGGGTCAGCGACGGATGCGCCAGCGCGCGCTGCAGATAGGCCCACACCCGCGGCAGATGACGCAAATATTGCGGCTTACCGTCGCGCCTTTCCAGTCGCGCGAAGATGCCGAGGATCTTGGAGGCGCGCTGCGCCGCAAGCGTCGCATAGAGCCGCACGAAAGTCGGCACGTCGAAGTCGGGTTCCGTCTCCATTCGCGCGCGCGCGTAGCGCGACAAGAGCGCGATCTCCATCATTTCAGGGACGTCGACGCGCGCATCATGCAAGAGCGACGCGACATCATAGGCGGCGGAGCCCATCACCGCATCTTGAAAATCGAGCATGCCAATACGCGCCACGCCCTCGCGCTGCGGCAGCCACAGCAGGTTGGGCGAGTGGAAATCGCGCAGTACCCAGGTGTCAGGTGCGCTTACCACTGGCTGCAGCGCGTCACGCCAAGCCGCGAGATAGCGATCGCGCCGGCTGTCGGCGAGCGCGACGCCGAGCTTGGGCAGATACCAGTCGAGCAGCAGCTCCACTTCGATCAGCAGCGCGCCCATGTCGTAGCGCGGCAGCTTGTAGGCAAGTCCTGGCTCTATCGGCAGTGTGTCCGGCAGCGGCTGGCGATGCATCGTGGCCAGCAGGTCGACCGCCACCTCATAATGCCCCTCGATCGGCGCCGGCGGATCGCCCGCCACCACCATCTTGTTGCCGAGGTCCTCAATCACCAACAATCCGGCGTCGCGGTCGGCGGCGAGGATCGCCGGCGCCGAGAAACCGCGCTCGCGCAAACCTTGCGCCATGGCAATGAACGGTGTCACGTCCTCGGCCAGATGTGCGATCGCGCTGTAAGGCTTGCCGTCGTACACGATCGGGCCGTCGGGGCGGCGCGGCGAATTCATCAGGATGCAGCTGACGCCGTCGAGCGTGAGTCGCTCGTAGGAGCGTGTCGAGGCGTCGCCCTGGATGCGGCGGCGCTCGGCGCGTCCCAATCCGGCGCGCTCGAGGAAGCGGCGGATGAGGGCGATGCGCTCGACGCGGGCGGCGAAGTTACCGTAGCCTGTAACGCGGGCGTTGCGGAAGGTCTCGCCCTGCTGCGGCGACAAAGTCAGCGCGACGTCAAGTCGGTCGACCGGCAGCGAGCCGGCGGCGCGGTCCGGCCATTCCAGCAGCGTCACTGCGCCGTCAGGAAGGTCGTCGAAGCCGAGCTCGGCGAGCTCACCCGGACCGCTCAGCCGGTAGAGATCGGCATGTACCAGCCCGAAGCGCGGCAACTCATAACTCTGCATCAGCGTGAACGTTGGGCTCGGCACCTCTATGGTGTCGTCGTCGGCGAGGTGGCGGATAAGCGCGCGCGCGAAAGTAGTCTTGCCGGCACCTAAGTCGCCCGAAAGTGTAATTAAGTCGCCCGGCTCGAGCGCACAGGCGATGTCCACCATCAGCCGGCGCGTGGCCTGCTCGTCGGCAAGCTGCACCGCGAAACTGAAATCGCCGGGAGTGGCTGGAAACATCGAATCATCCGCCCTGTGTCGACACGTTATAAACGGCGCGGGCGGCGCGCCGCAATTAACGCTGACTACTGCAGCAGCGCGCTCGCGATCGTTGCCATACAAGTCGCCATCCTGTCGCCGGCGAGGGCGCGGAACACCAGGCTGACGGCCAGCCGGTCGATGGGCGGGCGCCGATCGCAGTGGCCGCGACCGCGATATAGAGGATCGTCGAAATCAGCAGTGTGAGCACCATGGTGCGCGGAATAATGCGATGCGGTACCTTGGCTTCCTCCACCACATTGGCCAGATCCTCAAAGCCGACGAAGGAGAAGAACGCCAGTAAGCTGGCGAAGGCGATGCTGGGCAGCGTAGCGGTGTCGAACGGCAGCGGCGACACCAGTGCGGCCGCGATCGACGGGTCGGCATAAAACGCGGCGAAGATGATGGCCAGCAGCCCGCCGATCTCGATCAACGTGAACAGCCTCGCCAGCTAGTCATCGCTGAAATTTATCGGATGTCGACACTTGACGCTGTCGGTCTTTTCCGCGGACATTTGTTGTCTGGACAACAAACGCTCGGAGAGCGCAGATGTATGGTGTAGGACGATTGCTGGCAGTAGCAGTTGTCGCGGTTCTGGCGGCGATCGGAAACGTCTCCGCGCAGGCCAGCACGCCGGATGAGGCGGTTGCGAATGAGTCCTACGCACAGGCGGAAAAGCCCTCGGTGGCAACCCGGGTGAAGACCTGGACGCGCGCCAAGCTTGAAATAGCGAAGAAGCGCTGGGCAGCCGACAGAGCCAAGTTCGAGGATTGCCAGAAGCAACTGGTCGAGCAGCGCAAGAGCATGCGGATGTCGATTCACAAGCAGGGCGATTTCCTCGACGCCTGCATGGCCAAGAAGCCGTAATACGGCGGCTCCGCGGATGAGGAAGCGCTTATTCGCCGATCGAGAGCGTCGGCTGTACGCCGCGACACGGCCTATTTGCACCAATAGCGCAAAGGCGGCGACGAGGATTTGCGCGGCGCCCGGTGCGCCGCCGAGCGTCCCCGCACAGGCTAGCGACGCAGTGGCGAAACTCTTACGCCGCCGTCCGCTCAGCCTTGTGCTCGACCGGGAACACGCAGTTTACGGTAGTACCTTGGCCGAGCGTGGAGTCGATGGTCACGCTGCCGCCGTGCAGTTCGACAAAGGAGCGCACCAGCGACAGCCCTAGCCCGGTGCCGCGGTGCTCCGAGCCCATCGAGTCGGTCTCGAACCAGTCGAACACCCTGTCCTTGGACTCGGGCGGAATACCACGCCCGCGATCGGTGACCGTGAATACCACCGCGTCGGCGCGCCGCTCGGCAGCGAGCGTGACGATCTCGCCCACCGGCGAGAAGCCAACCGCATTGGAGAGTAGGTTGAAAAGGATCTGCCGCAGCCGCCGCTCGTCGGCAACAAAGCTGCCGATGTCGCTGGCGGCGCGGATATCTAGCTTGAGGTTGTTCTGTACCAGCCGGTCGAGCACGCCTTCGGCCGCCGCCTCCATACTGGCGCGGATATTGACCTCGGAAAGGTTGAGCGACATGGCGCCGGCATCAATCGTGGCGAGATCGAGGATGTTGTTGATGATGGCGAGCAGCGCATTCGTGGAGACGGTGATATAGCCGAGATATTCGCGCTGCTTATCACTGAGCGGGCCGAAGGCGGAATCTCCGAGCAGGTTGGCGAAGCCGATGATATTGGTGAGCGGAGAGCGCAGCTCATAGGACACGTGGTGAACGAACTCGATCTTGATCTCGTCGGCTGCCTCCAGCGCCTCATTCTTCTCACGCAGGGCACGCTCGACGTTCACACTGTCGCTGACGTCCTGAAAGGTGACCAGCGTGGCGCCGTCCGGCAGCGGCATAGTGGTCATGTCGATGGTCATGCTATCGCGCCGCTCGATGCGCGCGGCGATCGGCTCCC
>Ga0207777_1000460_pt1 | contig 11082 bp, 10 predicted proteins | sample LuqExpMetageno35_FD_187793 | JGI IMG/M metagenome (GOLD analysis project Ga0207777, IMG submission 187793) | Tropical forest soil microbial communities from Luquillo Experimental Forest, Puerto Rico - Sample 35 (SPAdes) | ecosystem: Environmental > Terrestrial > Soil > Tropical forest ...
CCCCGCCGCCAGTGCGGCGTTGCGGGCGATGTTCATGGCCTGTTCGCCCACGGTCATGGTGCAGCCCATGACGACGTCCTCGACCAGGGCCGGGTCCAGGTCGTTGCGCGCCAGCAAGGCGGCCAGGGGTTGCGCGGCCAGGTCGGTCGCGTGCCACCCCGAGAGGCGTCCCCCGCGGCGGCCGACTGGCGTGCGGACGGCGTCGATGATCACGGCATTCGGCATGGCACCCCAATTCTGACGCCGAATCAGATCGGGTGCCAGACCGGAGTGCTGCGCCGCCCCGGCGCCGGCCCTGCCGAGGGCCGGCAGCCGTCGCCGCCACCTTGGCAACCCCGAGGCCGCTGTGCGAGATTCGCTGCGCCATGGACCTGACCTTCAGCGACGCGCACGAGGCCTTTCGTGCCGAGGCCCGGGCCTGGTTGGAGGCCCACGTCCCAACCGAACCGCTCGCGTCGTTCGACACCGCCGAGGGCTTCGAGGCACACCGGCGCTGGGAACGCCAGATGTTCGAGGACCGCTGGTCGGTCGTCAGCTGGCCGGTCGAGTTCGGCGGCCGCGACGTCGGCATCTTCGAGTGGTTGGTCTTCGAGGAGGAGTACTACCGCGCCCGGGCGCCCAAGCGCGTGAGCCAGAACGGCATCTTCCTGCTCGCGCCGACCATGCTCGAGTTCGGCACCGAGGCACAGAAGGCGCGGTTCCTGCCCCCGATGGCGTCCGGCGATGCGATCTGGTGCCAGGGCTGGTCCGAGCCCGACGCCGGCAGCGACCTCGCCGGCATCCGCTCACGCGCATCGCGCAACGCCACGGGGGAGGGATGGGTGCTCAACGGTCAGAAGACCTGGGCCAGCCGGGGGGCGTTCGCGGACTGGTGCTTCGGCATCTTCCGCAGCGATCCCGAGGCCGAGCGCCACCGTGGCCTGACTTACTTCCTCGTGGCCATGGACTCGCCGGGCGTGACCGTCCGCCCCATTCCCCAGATCGACGGGGAGACGGGTTTCGCCGAGATCTTCTTCGACAACGTCGAGGTGCCCGAGGACCAGGTACTCGGTGAGGTCGGCGCCGGGTGGACGGTCGCCATGGCGACTGCGGGATCGGAGCGGGGGCTCTCGCTGCGCAGCCCGGCCCGCTACACCGAGGCGGCCGACCGACTGGTTCATCTCTACGCCTCCCACGGCCGACCGCCCGCGTCCGCCGATGCGGTGGCCGATGCCCACATGCACGCGGAGGCCTACAAGCTGCACACCTATTGGACCGCGTCACGCGTGGTCCGCGGGCACAGCGTCGGCGCGGAGGCGAGCTGCAACAAGATCTTCTGGTCGGAGACCGACCTCGCCATCCACACCGCGGCACTCGACCTGCTCGGGCCCGAGGCCGAACTCCTCACCGGTGGGGCGCCGGGCCCCTGGCTCGACGGCTACCTCTTCTCGCTGGCCGGCCCGATCTACGCCGGAACCAACGAGATCCAGCGCAACGTCGTCGCCGAGCGGCTGCTCGGCCTTCCCCGCGGCTGAGGCGCGGCAGCAGAAGCCATGGACTTCGCCTTCAGCGAACAGCAGGACGAGCTGCGCAAGGGTGTGCGCACGGTCCTCGACACCGAATGCAGTGTCGATGCACTGCGGGCGTTCGAATTGGCCGACGACGCCGGGCGGGCCGCGCGGAGCGCCAACCGCTGGAGCGTGCTGGCTGAGCTCGGTGCGCCTGCGCTGGTGGTGCCCGAAGCGGCGGGCGGCCTCGGGCTCGACGACGTCGACCTGGTCGGCGTGCTCGAGGAGGCGGGCCGAGCCAACCTGCCCGAACCGCTTCTCGAGACCGCCGCGCTGGCCGCGCCGACGCTGGCGGCGCTCCTACCCGATCCCGTCGCCGCGGCCGCCTTGGCGACGCTGGTCGAGGACGACGCCATGGTCGCGGTGGGGGGCGTCGATGTCACCGCGGCGGGCGTGACGTCGCCGACGGAGGTGACCGCCGACGGCATGCTCCGGACGCCGCGCGTCGTCGGCACGCGCGGCGCAGAGCTGTTCCTCCTGGCGTGCCGCGACGACGAGTCGGGCTGGCAACTGCACGCCGTGCCGGCGACGTCGTGTACGCTGCGCGCGCAGCCGACCCTCGGCGCGACCCGCGACCTGGCTACGGTGCATTGGCCATTGGCGTCGGACACGCTGTTGGCATACGGCGTCGCCGCAGAGGCAGCCGTGGCACTGCTCGCGGACCGTGCCGCCGCGGGGACGGCGGCCCTGCTCGTCGGCTTGGCCGACCGCATGCTCTCGATGGCTGCGGCCTACGCCAAGGATCGCCACCAATTCGGCAAGCCGATCGGGAGCTTCCAGGCCGTCAAGCACCACTTGGCCGATGCCCGCGTCGCGCTGGAGTTCGCCCGCCCCGCGACGTACCGGGCCGCCTGGTCGCTCGCGACCGCGCAGCCCTCCTTGTCGCACGACGCCTCCATGGCGAAGGCGATGGCGTCGGATGCCGCGGAATTGGCGGCGCGGCTGGCGCTGCAGGTGCACGGCGCCATCGGCTACACGTGGGAGTGCGATCTGCACCTGTTCATGAAGCGCACCTGGGCGCTCTCCCGAGCGTGGGGCGACGCTGCCGCCCACCGGCGCCTCGTGCTCGAGCATCTGTTGGGACGCCGTTGATCGTCCGCCGACGCCGAACCCTTTGACCTCGGGTTCCGCCTGGACGACGGCAATGTCCGATTCCCGCCAGTAATTGTCGCGACGGCGTGCCACGCTGGCACCCGTGATCGAGGATCCGGACCGCTGCTACCAGGCGGCGCAGAGCAAGGACGCCCGGTTCGACGGGTGGTTCTTCTGTGCCGTCACCTCGACCGGCATCTACTGCCGCCCCAGCTGCCCGGCCCGCACACCCAAGCGCGAGAACATGCGCTTCTACGCCACCGCGGCGGCGGCGCAGCAGGCCGGGTTCCGGGCCTGCCTGCGCTGCCGGCCCGATGCCACACCGGGCTCGCCGGAGTGGAACATCCGGGCCGACGTCGTCGCCCGGGCCATGCGCCTGATTCGTGACGGCGTCGTCGATCGAGAAGGCGTCGAGGGCCTGGCCGCCCGGCTCGGCTACAGCACCCGCCAGCTCAACCGCGTCATCACTGCCGAGGTCGGCACCGGGCCATTGGCCATCGCGCGGGCGCAGCGGAGCCAGAGCGCGCGCGTCCTGCTCGAGACGACCGACCTGCCGATCGCGCACGTCGCCTTCGCCGCGGGCTTCTCGAGCGTGCGCCAGTGCAACGACACGATGCGCGAAGTCTTCGCCGACACCCCTCGGGGCCTGCGCGCCCGTGCCGCCCGGTCGGGCCGCGGCGGGCGCGACCATCACGACCCGGCACAGGGCATTCGGTTGCGGCTGCCGTGCCGGCAGCCCTTCGACCCCGCCTCGCTGATCGACTTCCTCGCGGCGCGTGCGCTGCCCGGAGTCGAAGCGGTCGACGGGTCGTCCTACCAGCGCAGCCTGCGGCTCCCGCACGGGCACGGGGTCGTCTCCCTGCGGTCCATCGGCGGCGAGACGGCGCGGGGTGGACGGCCGGGCCCGTTCTTCATTGAGGGCGACCTCGTGCTCGCGGACCTTCGCGACCTGACGACGGCCGTCTCGCGCTGCCGGCAGCTGCTGGACCTCGATGCCGACCCCGTGGCCGTCCGCGACGCGTTGTGCGACGACCCCGTCATCGGCGCCGTCGTGGAGTCCGAGCCGGGGCGGCGCGTGCCCGGCGCCACGGACCCCTTCGAGCTCGCGGTACGCGCGGTGATCGGCCAGCAGGTCTCCGTCACGGGCGCCCGCACCCTCGCGGGCCGGCTCGTGCAGGGCGCCGGAGAAGAGCTCCCCGCCCCCGATGGTGGCGTGACCCACCTCTTCCCGACGCCGCGCGCGCTCGTGGAACTGGCCGAGCGTTCCCCAGCCTCCTTCGCCATGCCGTCGGGGCGGCGCCGCGCGCTGGTCGCGCTGGCCGCCGCGGTCGCCAGCGGCGAGCTGGTGATGGACCCCGGCGCCGATCCGCTCGAGGTCCGCCGCGCCCTGGTCCGGCTGCCCGGCATCGGGCCGTGGACGGCCGAGTACGTGGCGCTGCGGGCGCTGCGCGACCCCGACGCCTTCATGCCGACCGACCTCGGCATCCGCCGCGGCGCCCGCGCGCTCGGCCTCGCCGACGACCCGGCCCCGCTGCTCGCGCACGCCGAGCGCTGGCGCCCATGGCGGAGCTACGCCATGGCGCATCTGTGGTCCGTGTCCGGCCCGGCTGCCACGCCGCGCCGCGTTCCCCCCACGTTGAAGAAAGGACAAGCAGCATGACGACCCCCACACCCGGCTCCTCCTCCGCCACCACCACCATGCCCTTGGAGACCCCCATCGGGCGCCTCGTGCTCGAGTGCGACGGCGACGTCCTGATCGGTGTCTGGCTCCCGCACGAGCGCCGGAACGGCCGCCGCGACGCGGACGACGTGCCTCCGGTGCTCAAGGAGACGGCGACTCAGCTCGAGGAGTACTTCGCCGGCGAGCGGCGCGACTTCGACGTGCCCATGGAGCTCGACGGCACCCCCTTCCAGAGGGAGGTCTGGGCCGAGCTGTCCCGCATCCCCTACGGGGAGACCATCAGCTACGGCGAGCTGGCGCGCCGGGTCGGTCGCCCGAGCGCGCCCCGCGCCGTCGGCCAGGCCAACGGGCGCAACCCGGTCCCCATCATCGTCCCCTGCCACCGGGTGCTGGCCAGCAACGGGATCGGCGGTTACGGCGGCGGGCTGAGGGTGAAGCGGGCGCTCCTGGCGGTCGAAGGGGTGCAGGCCTAGGGAGCCTCGCCTTGCCGGACGCCGGGCCATGGGCGCACCATCGCGGCATGTGGACCTACAGCGACTACCTGCGCTGGCTCTACCGGACCGGCCGGCCCAACGGCTTCGCCCGCCTGCAAAACCGGATCTCGGCCGTCGCGTTCGCAGCCGGCGTGCTGCCCAAGCGGGCGGGTGCGCTCGAGGTCCGGGGTCGTCGCAGCGGGACGGTGGTCAGCTTCCCCGTCGTGATCGCCGACTACGAGGGCGAACGGTATCTGGTCTCCATGCTGGGGGACCGGGCGAACTGGGTGCGCAACGTCGAGGCTGACGGCGGCCGGGCGGAGCTGCGGCACGGACGCCGCGAGCAGGTCACCCTCGAGCTGGTGGACCCGTCTGAGCGAGCGCCCGTCCTGCGCCGATATCTCGCCGTAGCTCCGGGCGCGCGAGCGCACATCCCGGTCGACCGCCGGGCACCGCTCGACGAGTTCGAACGCGTGGCCGCGGACTACCCGGTGTACCGGATCCGTCCGCGCGAGGCCGCAGCCTGAACGCGTCGGCGCGCCGCGCGTAAGGTGCGCCGGATGGAGACGGCTCAGAGCGTGCGCGACACGTTCGACCTCACCGGCCGTGTCGCCCTGGTCACCGGCGCCGGGGGCGGCATCGGGCGCGCCAGCGCCGAGGTCCTGGCCGGCGCCGGCGCCACCGTCGTATGCGCCGACATCGACGCGGCGGGGGCGGCGGAGACGGCGACGGCGATCCTCGGGGCCGGGGGCCGGGCCGAGGGCGCCGAGATCGACGTCTCGGTGCGTGGCGCGGCGGCGACGCTCGTCGGCCACATCACGGCGCGGCACGGCGCGCTCCACGTCATGTGCAACATCGCCGGCATGATGATCGACAGCTCCATCATCGACCTGGACCCCGACGAGTTCGACCGCATCCTCGCCGTCAACCTCAAGGGCGTGGTGTACGGCTGTCAGGCCGCCGGGAAGGCGATGGTGGAGGGCGGCGGCGGGTCGATCGTCAACATGGCCTCCGCGGCGGTGCTGGCACCCACACCGGGCATCGGCCCCTACGCCATCACGAAGGCCGGCGTGGCGCAGCTGACGCAGTCCATGGCGGTCGAGGTCGGCAAGTACGGCGTGCGCGTCAACTGCGTGGCCCCCGGCTTCGTGCCGACGAACATGACGGCGCGCTACTACACCAACCCCGACGGCAGCGTGAACGAGGAGGCCAAGGCGGCCGTCGTCACGCCCATGGCCCGCTCGGCTCCGCTTCGGCGGGTGGGCACGACCGCCGACATCGCCTACTGCGTGCTGTATCTCGCCTCGGACGCCAGCAGCTTCCTGACCGGCCAGTTGCTCAGCCCCAACGGCGGCGTCTCCATGCACTACTAGCGGTCAGCTCAGCCGCACCAGGTCGAACTGGCCCGTCGTGGTGTCGGCCACCACGACCCCCGGCGACGGCCCGACCAGCAGCACGGCCTGTCCCACCGCGACGCCGTCGCTCATGGACCCGTGCACGTCGATGCGCAGCACGCACGACGACGGGGCGGGCGTCGACGGGCAGGCCGCGTTGCCCGACGGCACCAGCACCAGCGGGCCGGCCTGCGTGTCGGCAACCGAGTCGTTGACGCTGCCACTGAAGGAGGCGAGGGCGTCGAGCGTCGAGCTGTCGTAGGTGGCGAACTGGGCATCGAGGCCCTGGCCGGCCGGCTCGTTGGCCCACACCGCCCCGCCGGCGTAGCTGTCGACGTACTGCACACCTCCGCCCTCCGCGTTCGGCGCGTTCGCCAACGCCGCCCCCACCTGGGTCGTGCCGTCGGGCCGGCGCACGGCCAGGCGGTGGCCGGTCGTCTCGTAGTAGATCGATCCGTCGGGGCCGATGGCGTCGCCCAGGCCCACGAGGAGTTTCTTCGGGGCCACCGCGGACGCCGGCGTGATGCTGTAGACGGTGGTCGTGTTGCCCTGCGTGATCGAGACGTCGACGAGGCCGGCGACGGCCGTCATCGCCACCAGGCTGTCGTCGGAGGCGTTCGCCGCGTGCACCGGGGGCAACGACCACTGGGTGCCCTGGTTGCCGGTGGCGCGGTCGAAGGCCACCACGCTCGTGTAGCTGGCCACGTACAGGTTGACGGAGTCGACGGCGAGCGCGGCCACGCCGCCGGGCGCGTGCTCGGCCACGGCGGCGGGCCCGTTGCCGTCGATCACCCACACGACGGTGGGCGCGCCGCTCGTCGGGTTCTGTGGTGCCGCGAAGACGGCGCCGTCGGGGCCTGCGGTGGCGGTCACCCGGTCGGCGGCGAAGGGCAGCGCGATGGGCGCGCTCGTGGTCAGCGGGCCCGATGTCGACGCCGGCGGCAACGTGGTCGTGGTGCTGGCCGACGACGTCGACGCGACCGACGTGGTCGTCGTGGTGGAGCTCGCGTGGGTCGACGGGCTCGAGCTGCACGACGCCACGGCGAGCGCGCCGAGTGCGACCAGTGCGAGCGGTGCGAGCGGTGCCAGCGGTCCCGCGACCCGCGCCGGCTGCGCCGCGTGCGGGCGCCAGGGTCGATTCCCGCGCATCGAGCCAGTATGGCGTGCCGCTCTTGACGGTACGGTGCACCCATGGTGACCACCCGCGACATCTCCTACGAGGCCGACGGCCGCCCGATGATCGGCATGCTGGCCGTGCCCGACGGCGACGGCCAACGACCCGGGGTCCTCGTCTGCCACGAGGGACCCGGGCTCGACGACCACGCAAGGGGACGCGCCGAGCGTTTGGCCGGCGAGCTCGGCTACGTCGCCTTTGCGCTCGACTATCACGGCGACGGCAAGCCACTCGGCGACCGCGAGCAGATGATGGCGCGCATCGGCGAGTTCCGCGCCGATCCTCTGCGGGCGCGCGCCGTTGGCCTCGCCGGCCTCAACGTGCTGTGCGCCGAGCCGCGCACCGACCGCGACAAACTCGCCGCCATCGGCTATTGCTTCGGCGGCACGCTCTCCTTGGAGCTGGCGCGCGGTGGTGCCGACCTCAAGGCGGCCGTCGGGTTCCACGCCGGGCTCGGTACGGCGCGGCCAGAGGACGCACGCAACATCACGGGCAAGGTGCTGGCGCTGATCGGAGCCGACGATCCGATCGTGCCCCCCGAGCAGCGGCGCGCCTTCGAGGAGGAGATGACCGCGGGCGGCGTTGACTGGCAGCTCGTCGTCTACGGCGGCGCGGTGCACTCGTTCACCAACGAGCGTGCCGTCAACCTCGACCTACCCGGAATCGAGTACCACGAGCCGACCGACCGGCGGTCCTGGCAGGCCATGCTCGACCTCTTCGCCGAGGTGTTCGGATGAGCCGAGCGTCTGCTCACGGCCTGCTGACGGCCCGCGCCGGCATCTGACGCCCCGTCAGGTCCGGAGTACGCTCGATGCCCATGTCCGAGCCCCTGCCGCTGATCATCTCGGTCGACGACCACGTCGTCGAGCCGCCCAACGTGTGGCAGGACCGCCTCCCCGCCAAGTACCTCGAGGTGGGACCGCGCATCGTGCGGGCGCCCATGCCCGAGGTCGAATTCCGCGGCGGGCAGTTGAAGGTGAAGCCCGGCAGCGAGGGCGTTCCGGTCGACTGGTGGTACTACGAAGACCTCAAGCGCCCGCTGCTGCGGGTCGACTCCGCCGTCGGGGTGCCCCGCGACGAGGTGACCATGAAGGGCGTCACCTACGAGGACATGCGGCCGGGCTCCTACGAGGTCAAGCCACGGCTCGACGACATGGACGCCAACCACATTGAGGCCGCGCTCTGCTTCCCGACCTTCCCCCGCTTCTGCGGCCAGACCTTCACCGAGGCCAAGGACAAGGATTTGGGCCTCCTCTGCGTGCAGGCCTACAACGACTGGATGGTCGAGGAGTGGTGTGGCGACACCGACGGCCGCCTCATCCCGCTCTGCCTGATCCCGCTGTGGGACGCCGAGCTGGCGGCCACGGAGGTGCGGCGCAACGCCGCGCGTGGCGTGCGGGCCGTGTGCTTCAGCGAGATCCCGCCCTTCCTCGGGCTCCCGAGCGTGCACGACCCGGACCACTACTGGGACCCCTTCTTCCGCACCTGCGCCGAGACGCAGACGATCGTCAACATGCACATCGGCTCGTCGTCAAAGATGCCGTCGACGTCGGCCGACGCCCCGCCCGCCGTCGGCTCGACGCTCACGCACACCAATGCCACCTTCTCGCTGGTCGACTTCCTCTTCAGTGGCGTCTTCGTCCGCTTCCCCGACCTCAAGGTGGCGTACTCGGAGGGACAGATCGGCTGGATCCCCTACATCCTCGAGCGCGCCGACACCGTGTGGGAGGAGAACCGGGCCTGGGGCGGCGTGGCCGACATCGTTCCCGAGAAGCCGTCGAGCTACTTCAAAGACCACGTGTGGGGCTGCTTCTTCGACGACGCGCACGGACTGCGCTCGGTCGAGGAGATCGGCGAGGACAACATCACTTACGAGTCGGACTACCCCCACTCGGACTCGACGTGGCCACACACCAAGCGGATCGCCGAGGAGCAGATGGCCGGCCTCAGCGACGAGCAGCGCCGCAAGATCGTGCGCGGCAACGCCATCAAGCTGTTCGGCCTCGACTTCGCGGCCTGAGCGCAGCGCCGGCTCGTCGCTGACGGATGGACCTGCGCGACACCGCGTCCGAGCGGGCGTTCCGTGGCGAGCTGCGGCAGTGGTTAGCCGCCGTCCTGCCGGGCGTCGGCCCGCCGCCCCCCCATGACGACTGGCCGGCGCGGCGTGCCTACGACCTGAGCTGGCAACGGACCCTGTTCGACGCGGGCTACGCGGGCGTCGACTGGCCCGCCGAGGGCGGCGGCCGCGGCGCCTCGCCCTTCGAGCAGCTCATCTTCAAGGAGGAGTGCGAGCGCGCCGGCGCGCCCTACGTCGGCGTGGGCTTCGTGGGCCTGTTGCACGCCGGCCCGACCATCATCGCCGAGGGGACCACGGCGCAGAAGGAGCGCTACCTCCCGGCCATCCTGCGCGGCGACGACGTGTGGTGCCAGGGCTTCAGCGAGCCCGATGCCGGCAGCGACCTGGCCTCGCTGCGCACCCGGGCCGTGCGCGACGGCGACGACTACGTGGTGACCGGCTCCAAGATCTGGACCTCCCACGCGGAGGTCGCCGACTTCTGCGAGCTCCTCGTGCGCACCGGCGACGAGGACCGTCCGGGCAACAGGGGCATCTCGTGGCTGATCATGCCGATGGACTCGCCGGGCATTGAGATCCGGCCGCTGCGCACCATCGAAGGCACGACCGAATTCGCCCAGCTCTTCCTCAACGAGGTGCGCGTCCCGGTGGTCAACCGCGTGGGCGAGGAGAACGACGGCTGGCGGGTCACCATGGTGACGCTCTCCTTCGAGCGCGGCACGGCGTTCGTGGGCGAATTGCTCGAGGCCATGCGTCTGCTGGGCGAGCTCGACGCGACGGCGCGGCGCTTCGACCTCTTCGCGCACGACCGCTCGCTGCAACACCGCCTGGGCCACCTCCAGGCCGCCTTCGACGCCCTGTGGGCGCTCACCAAGCGCAACGTCTCCGAGGCGGCCCAGACCGGTGTGCCCGGCATCGGCGGATCGGTGTTCAAGCTCTCGTTCTCCGAGCACGCGCAGAAGCTGGGCGACCTGGCCATGGAGATGCTCGACCGCGCCGCGCTCTGTGCCGACCCCCTCGACCGGCACGGCACTCCGCTGGGGAACGCCGACCAGGTGCACAACTGGTTCAAGTCGATCAACCTGACCATCGCCGCTGGGACCTCGCAGGTGCAGCGCAACATCGTCGCCGAGCGCATCCTCGGCCTGCCCCGATCGCGGTGACGAGGGCGCACTGATGGACTTCCGCGTCGGCGACGAGCAGCGCGAGCTGGCCGAGGGGATCCGGGCGTTGGTGGCCGGCCGGCTGCCGCTCCGGCACCTCCGGGCCCAGGAGGGCGCCGAGCGCACCATCGGCGCCGACGACTGGGCCGCCCTCGGTGAGACGGGCCTCTTCGCGCTGACCCTGCCGGAGCCGGCCGGCACCGGTCTGGGCCTGGCCGACGCCGTCGTCGTCTTCGAGGAGCTCGGCCGCGCACTCATCCCGGGCCCTCTGGTCGGCACGTTCCTCGCCGCCGCGCTCGACCTGGTCCCCGGCGCCGCCGAGGGTCGCGTCATGGTCGACGCGTGTACGAGCGGCGGCCCGCCGTGGCTCGTGGAGCACCTGACGTCGCTCGACGCGCTCCTCTTCCTTCCGGCCCACGGCATCGGTGCGGACCGCAGTCTCATGACCACCGTGCGCGACGCGCCCACGGCCCGTCGCGTCGCG
>Ga0207777_1000462_pt1 | contig 11064 bp, 9 predicted proteins | sample LuqExpMetageno35_FD_187793 | JGI IMG/M metagenome (GOLD analysis project Ga0207777, IMG submission 187793) | Tropical forest soil microbial communities from Luquillo Experimental Forest, Puerto Rico - Sample 35 (SPAdes) | ecosystem: Environmental > Terrestrial > Soil > Tropical forest ...
TGGTCGCCTTGGACGCCGGGCCCGACGAGGTGGCCCAGGTCCGCGCCACCCTCGGCGCGATGGTCGACGCAGGGGAGATCGCGGCGGACCACCCGGTCACCGCGGTCCAGGGCGACGCGCTGGCGCTGCCCTTCGCCGACGCCACCTTCGACCGGGTGATCGCATCGGAAGTGCTCGAGCACATCCCCGACGACGCGGCCGCGATGCGGGAGCTGGCTCGCGTGTTGCGCCCTGGCGGCGCCATGGCGGTGACCGTGCCGCGCTGCGTGCCCGAGGCCGTCAACTGGGCGCTGTCCGACGAGTACCACGACACGCCCGGCGGTCACGTCCGCATCTACCGCCGCTCGACGCTGGAGCGCCGACTCGCCTCGGCCGGGCTCGTCCCGAGCGGGCACCATCACGCCCACGGGCTGCATTCGCCCTACTGGTGGCTGCGCTGCCTGGTCGGTCCGAGCAACGAGTCCCACGTGGCGGTGTCGGCGTACCACAAGGTCCTCGTGTGGGACATCGTCAGCGGGCCCTTCGTGACCCGCGCCGCCGATCGGGTGCTGAGCCCGCTGATCGGCAAGTCGCTGGTGCTCTATCTGACCAAGCCCGACGTCGTGGTGACAGGCGTGCCCGACGAGGCGACGACGGCGACCGCAGCGGAGGTGCCCCGCGGCGTACCCGGGCGGAAGGGAGCGGCGGCATGACCACCGAGGACGTGCGAGCCGCGCGGCGCACCATCCCCGACGTGCCCGGCATCATGTCGAGCTCCGACGTGCTGGCCACCGGGTACGCCATCGCGGCGTTGCAGCGCCACGACGGCATGATCCCGTGGTTCGAGGGCGGTCACTGCGACCCGTGGAACCACGTCGAGGCGGCGATGGCACTCACGGTCTGCGGCCTGGTCGACGAGGCCGTTGCGGCGTATCGCTGGCTGGTGCAGCGCCAGCTGCCCGACGGCAGCTGGTTCAACTACTACCAGGCGGACACCGTCAAGGACCCGCGGCTCGACACCAACGTCTGCGCCTACCTCGCCGCCGGGGCCTGGCACCATCACCTGATCACCGGCGATGTCGGGCTCCTGCGTGAGGTCTGGCCGACCATCGAGAAGGGCATCGACTTCATCTTGCGCTGGCAGCAGCCGGACGGATCCGTGCTGTGGTCCCTCGACTCGTCGGGCCGGCCCGAGCGCTACGCCCTCTTGACCGGGTCGTCGTCCATCTACCACTCGCTCCGCTGCGCGGTGGCGATCGCGGAGTGCCTGGCCAAGGACCGTCCCGACTGGGAGCTGGCCTCCGGCCGGCTCGGGCACGCCGTCGCGCACCACCCCGGCGCGTTCGCCCCCAAGGTCGAGTTCGCCATGGACTGGTACTACCCGATGCTCTCGGGTGCGGTGGAGGGCGACGCCGGGCGCCAGCGCATCGCCGAGGGCTGGTCGACCTTCGTCATGGACGGCCTCGGGGTGCGCTGCGTGTCGACGGGCGACTGGGTGACCGCCGCCGAGACGGCGGAGTGCGTGCTCACGCTGGACGCGCTGGGCATGGACGGGCACGCCCGGGAGCTCTTCGCCGCCGGCCAGGGTCTCCGGCTGGCCGACGGCTCCTACTGGACCGGGATGGTCTACCCCGAGGAGGAAACGTTCCCCGAGAACGAACGAACCTCGTACACCTTCGCCGCCATGGTGCTCGCCGCCGACGCCCTGTCCGACACGACGCCGGCCGCGGGCCTCTTCCGCGGCGAGGGCCTGCCCGCGCCGCTCGACCTTGCCGAGCCGCACTGCGGGGACGCGACCGACGGCTGCACTGTGTCCGGCGTGGCTCGCCGCTCGGCCTTCGGCTAAGTCGGCGCGGCCACCGCCGTGATCGGTGCCGGACGCTCGTCCGGCCGGTCCGGCCTTCGTTCACGCGTCGTCCACGTCACCGCGCCGACGATCCCGACCATGAGCGCGACGAGCAGAAGCGACCCGACCAGCGCCCACAGCGCCATGACGACGTTGCCGAGCGGGGGATGCCACGACGCGTGCTCGAAACCGATGGGCCCCGGGAGGCCGGAGGCGTAACGCCGCTCCGTGTTGAAGAAGGCAGCGAAACTGGCGGCACCGAGCACCGCGGCGACGAGGACGGTGACGCGCATGCGGAACCGGGCGAGGACATCGGTTCCCTCGATCAGCGACGTCGCCACGATCGGGAGTCCGACGGCGAGGGGCAGCGTGTAGCGCCCCTGCCAGAATTCACCGAGCTGGTGCGCGTCGTGTTCGAGGATGGCAACCGGGACGACGACCACCGCCACGACGAGGAGCAGCAGTGATGCCGCGGGCCGGAGCTTGGCCACCGCGAACGCCAGCACGAGGACGAAGCCGACGGCCGCATACCACACGATGTAGGTGAAGTACGGCGCTGGGGTGTCCAGCCATCCGAAGACGCCGACCATCTGGTGGATCCACGCCGTGGACTGGCCCAGGCTGGTTGCGGCGACGCTGACGTTGGACAGGCCGGGAGGAAGCCCCCCGATGTCCCGGAGGACGTTGGCGTGCGCCGCCGCGATCCACCAGAGGGCGGCGACGCCCGAGAGGATGATGACCCCGCCGGCGACGCGGGCGCCGCGCGTGCGGGCCACCGCGACGATGCCGCCGCGGCCGGCGAGGACGGCCAATACCGCGAAGATCACGAGGACCCACAGCGGCGAGATGCCGCGGCAGAGCATCAGGACAGTGGCCGCGCCGGCGACGGTGGCGAGCAGCCCGACCGGCGGGTCATCGGCGCGCTCCGTGGCCAGGATCACCCCCGAGGTCCAGAGGCAGATGGCTGCACTGATCTCCAGGCCGTTCGGGTTGACGACGCTCGCCATGAACAGCACCATCGGCGTCAAAGCGAGCAGGATGCCGACCGACAGCAGGGGCCGCCGGGACCACACGCCCACGGCCATGAACGCCAGCGCGATGACGAGGGAGCTCAGCAGCGCGCTGGTCAGCCGCATCACATAGACGCCGGTGGCCGACGTGCTCGCCAGCGACGGCAGACCGACGATGGCGAAGTAGAGCGGAGGGTAGCGACCCGAAGAGATCTCGGTCGACGTGGGCTTTTGGCCCGACGACAACGAGTGGGCACACGACGCCGGGGCGTAGCTCTTGAAGGCGAAGCAGGACACATAGCGGTTCCCGTCGGCGATGGAGCCCGGCACCGTCACCCTCGTGTAGACGAGCGCGTGGCCGACCTTGTCGCCGATCAACTGGCCGTGATCGAGGGCGACGGCCCGCGCCACATGGGACGGCTCGTCCGGGGAGGCGAACAACGGCGTCGCCAGGCTCCAGGCAGACGTGGTCACGAAGACGGCGACGAAGGCACAGGCGAAGAGCCGGACCGGGTGCGTGCAGAGCCAGGCAACCCACGACAGCTGCGGGGCGCTCCGTCGTCGTCGGTGCGGTTCCCCGTTCGCCGCAGGTTCGAGCGTGGTCGTCTCCTGATCGAGCAGGGTCACCGCGTCACGGCCGCGGTCGGTCGGGCCGGTCGAAGACGTCCGACGACGGCAACCGCAGGGGATCGGCCTCCAACTGCAGGTGCCCGGCCTTGGCGAAGGCCGGAGGTTCGACCCGCATCAGCGCGATCTCCTGCGTGAGCGCAGTCTGCCTGTCCTTCGTCTCGGCGAGTTGGACCGATTGGTGGAACACCAGCACCACCAAGAAGACGACCGCCAAGGAAAGGAGCAGATCGGAGGCGTAGACGATGCCGACGGTGTGCGCAATGTGGTCGAGCACGCCGAGCGGGAGCAGGACGCTGGCCACCACGAGCAGCACGGCCACGCCGAGCCACAGGAGTGCAGCCTGGTCGCGCAGTCGGCGGCTGCGGATGGCAAGGACGGTGGCCGCGAGGAAGCCCACGCTGATCACCATGGCAACGCTGAAGGTCCTCATCCTCGCCCCCTTCGTCGCAGGCCGTCGACGAGCAGCATCATGCAGACCCGCAGCATGTAGTACGCCGATTTGACGCCCGCCAACGACGATTCACCCGCGACGCGTTGATCCATGCGAACGCCCACTTCCTGCACGCGCAGGCCTTGCCGGGCCGCCAAGACGAGCGTCTCCACCTCGGGGAAGTCGGTCGGGTACTTTTCGGCGAACAACGCGATGCCGCGGCGCCCGACGGCGCGAAAGCCGGACGTGCTGTCGGTGATCGTGCCGGCGGTGCCTCTCGTCACCATCGCAGCGAGGATTCGCATCCCGATCCGACGTCCCTTCGGCGCGACGTATGCCCCCCGCCCGAGCCAGCGGGACCCGACGACCAGGTCGGCTTCGCCACGTTCGATCGGCTCCAGGATGCGTTGTGCCTCACGCGGGTCGTGCTGTCCGTCCCCGTCCACCTGGATGGCAATGTCGAAGTCGTAGCGCTGGGCGTAGCGGTAGCCGGCTTGCACCGCGCCGCCGATCCCGAGGTTCAGCGGGAGCTGCATGACGGTGGCACCATTGAGCGCGGCCTCGTGTGCGGTGGTGTCGCGAGACCCGTCGTCGACGACGAGGACGTGGGCCGTCGGCATGGCGGCCCGCACGTTGCGCACCACCTGGCCGATGGCCGGCGCTTCGTTGTAGGCGGGGATGATCACGCAGAGTCGGCGCTGGACCACGGGACTGGACGAGTCTTCGTCCGCGAGCGGCTCGGCGTCGAGGACATCGGTCTCAGGGTCCACGTCGACGCCCTCGCAGTCGTCTTCCCCGAGCCGGTCGGTGTCCCACTGGTCCGCTTCCCCCTCCACCGCCACGTTCACTTCGTCAGTAAATTCACGCACCTTGAACCGAATCGTCTCGGCCCGCCGGCCCTGTCGGAACCGGCAGAGAACCTACTCCGCCGCCCCGCCGAACGCGGTGACCTCGGCTTACGTGGGCGCTGGCGCCACGCGGCGCAGGACCCGCAGACTGCCACAGGCGCCGTCGTCGACGAAATCGCCCGAGTCCAGCGCAGCGCAGTACAGCTCGTAGGGCGGGCGCCCGCCGTCGGCTGGGTCGGGGAACACGTCGTGGATGGCGAGCCAGCCGCCCACCGCCACGTGCGGCGCCCAGCCGCGGAAATCCGCCCACGCCGGCTGCTCGCCGTGCCCACCATCGATGAAGCAGAACACGAGGGGCCGGCCCCAGCGCGCCGCCACGGTGGGGGAGTCGCCCACCACTCCGACCACGCTGTCCTCGAGGCGAGCCGCCGCAACGGTGCGACGCCAGTGGCGCAGGGTGTCGATCCTGCCGTCGTCGGCGTCGACCAGGTCGGGCTCGTGGTAGTCCCAGCCGGGCTGGTTCTCCTCTGAGCCGCGGTGGTGGTCCACCGAGAGCACGACGGCGCCCGTCGCCTCGGCCGCCGCACCGAGGTACACGGTGGACTTGCCGCACCAGGCGCCGATTTCGACGAACGTCGCCGGGGACGCGCCTTCGACAGGCGTCTCCCCGGCGCGCCGCGCCGCACGGAACAGTGCCTCGCCCTCGTCGTCGGGCATGAAGCCGCGGGTGCGGCGGGCGAGATCGAGCAACCGGTGCAGGCGCTCGTCGTCGGTCGGGCCGAACCCCGCGTCGGGTCGCGCCGCCTGGGCCATCAGCGTACGGACGTGACCGCCGCGCGCAGCGACGCCTGTAGCCGCGGCCGCTCGCGGGCGGCGAAGGCGACGTTCACCTGCAGGCGCTCGGCCGACTGCGCGACGCGACGCGGGCCCGAGGCCAGGGGATGGTTGCGCAAGAAGGCCTGGACCTCGTCGGCGAAGCCGGCGTCGGCGCACAAGGCCGGGATGGCTTCGAGAATGCGCGGCGGCGCGTTCTTCGGGAAGCGCTCGAGGACGGCGTCCCACTGCTCGGTCAGGCGGGTCCACACAGCCTGGTTCCCGACGGGGTTGGCCAGCAGGCCCGAGATGACGACGAACCCGTTCTGGCTCCGTACCTCGGTCATGGCGAGGTCGAACGTGCGCAGGCACAGCTCCACGTCGGGGAACGTGGACAGCGCGCCGAGCGAGCGCATCTCCTCCTGGGGCGTCGTCGCCGTCCGGTAGCGCTCCAGGATCCGGTCGAAGTCGCCGGGGCGCACCAGTTGGGCCACGACGGTCAGCACCGCCGACTCGATGTCGGGTGAGATCGGTTCGCCCGAGCCGCCGCCGACGGGCGACGCGTCGAAACGTCGAGCCGCCTCGTCCCGCACCGCCTCGTCGTCGCCGGCCGGGCCGCCGAGGAGGCCGATGGCGAGAGTGCGCAAGGACGGAGTCCGGTCGTTCTCACCCGAGCGCGCGTCGAAGCCGAGCTCGCGGTGGACGGGTCCGAACAGCGCGGCCACGGCCGCACGGAGCGCGTCGCGGTCGGCCGGCGCCGCGAGGCGATTGCACAGCACCAGCGCGCCGGAGACAGGGGACCACGGGGCGGGATCGATCTCGAGTCCCAGCTGCGCCGCCAGGACGAGGAACTCCTCGAGCCCCGATCGGCCGGCCAGTGTGGTGGCCCAGGTGTCGCCCATGAGGTTCGCCCGTTCGAGGGGCGTGAGCTCGCCATGCCGCCGGGCCAACGCGACCCGGTGCTCGGTCTCGTAGCCGACGCGGAAGACGCCCCAGCCGTCGGCGTTGACGACCGTGAGACCCTGACGGTCCTCGTCGAGTACCGCCGGCTCGGGGCCCAGCTCGAAGTGGCGGACCGGTGCGCCCGGCTTGTCGCCTTCGGGCAACGCCCGCAGGGCCACCGGCACGTGCCATTCGGACCCGATGGCCGACGTGGTGCCGGGAGGCACGGGGCCGTACGAGAACGGTTCCTGGCGGAGCGTCCCGTCGTGCAGGGAAACGAGCGGATGGCCGCCCTGGAGGATGAAGCTGTTCATCACGTCGCGCACGGGCGCGCCGCTCGCGGTCTCGAGGGCGTCCCACAGGTCGGTCGTGACCGTGTTGGCGTACTCGTGCTCCTTCAGATAGGTGCGCACGCCGTCGCGGAACACGTCGGGCCCGATGTGTTGCTCGAGCATCCGCAGGACACTGGCCCCCTTCTCGTACGTGAGAAGGTCGAACATGCCCTCCGCCTCCTCCGGCGGACCGACGGGGTACTCAATGGGACGGGTCGCGTGCACCGAGTCGACGGCCAGCGCCGCCTCCCGTGCCGACGCGAACCCGACCCATCGGTTCCAAGAGGGCCGGAAGGCGTCGACGCAGACCATCTCCATGAAGGTGGCAAAGGCTTCGTTGAGCCAGATACCCTCCCACCAGCCCATCGTCACGAGGTCGCCGAACCACATGTGCGCCAGCTCGTGGGCCACCACGTCAGCCACCCGCTCCAGCTCCGCCCGCGCCGCGCGGGCCGGGTCGATGAGCAGCGCCGTGTCGCGGAAGGTGATGCAGCCGAGGTTCTCCATGGCGCCGGCCGCGAAGTCCGGGATGGCGACGAGATCGACCTTCTCGCCGGGATAGGGGATGTTGAAGTACTCGGTAAAGAATCGGAGCGCGAAGGCTCCGACCTCGAGGGCGTAGTTCGCCAGCTCGCGCTTCCCCGGCGTGCACACCACCCGCAGGGGTACGCCGTCGACGTCGACGGGCTCCGTGGCGTCGAGCTTGCCGACGACGAAGGCCACCAGGTACGTGGACATCCGCATGGTCGGCGAGAACCGCACCCGCCGTTTGTCGCCCGCGGGCTCGACGGAGACGATCGGCGAGTTCGAGATGGCGTCGACGTCGGCGTTGACGACGAGGGTGGCCTCGTAGACGGCCTTGCGATCGGGCTCGTCGAAGCAGGGGAAGCACCGACGGGCGTCGACGGACTCGAACTGGGTGGTGCCGATGGTCTGCGTCTCGCCGTCAGGCCCGGTATAGGTCGAGCGGTAGAAGCCGCGCAGCTTGTCGTTCAGCGTCCCAGAGAAGCGGCAGGTGATGGTGCACGGGCCGGGCGGGATCTCCGACGACGCATGGAAGCTCACCTGCTCGAGTTCGTCGTTGAAGGAGACCATGCAGGGGACGGTACGGCCGTCGCTGGCCCGGACCTCGACGTCGCTGACCGCGAGCTCGGCGGCGTTCATGACGACGGTGTCGACGGCCTCACGGACGATGGCGTCGAGCGACAGGGTGCCAGAGAACGTGGCCGACGCCACATCGGGTTCGAGTTCGATCCGGTACGTCTCGGGCTCCACTGTGCGCGGCAAACGGAAGGCCTCCGACGCAGGAACGGCCGACGACGACGATGGGGAGGGTTGCACCCCGGGAAGGCTACCCGCGGTGCTCCGAGTAGGTTCTCGCAGCGTGCCAACAGACGACGTCCCGGCCGAAGGCGACGCGGCTCCATGCCCCGTGAGCGCATCGCACGCGGGTCGCGGCCTCGACCACGACCTCGATGTGGTCGCCATCGGCTCGCCCTTGCTCGACGTGATCGAGATGGCGACCGACGAACAGGTGGCGCAGGTGGGGCTGCAAAAGGGGTCCATGACGTTGATCGACCTGTCCACGGCCATCGCGGTGCAGGAGCGCCTGGGCTCGCCGCGCCTCGTTTCGGGCGGCTCCGTCGCCAACACGGTTGCCGGCATCGCGGGCTTGGGCGGGACGGCCGGCTTCGTCGGGGCGGTTGCCGACGACGAGGTCGGGCGGACCTACGTGCAGAACCTGCGCGCCGTCGGCGTCGAGTTCGAGCCGCACTACAGCGAATCGGCTGCCGGCGACGGCCTGGGCACCGGTCGCTGCGTCGTGCTCATCACCGAGGACGCCGACCGGACGATGGGCACGTACCTGGGAGCGGCGTCGACCCTTTCGCCCGAAGGGGTCTCGACCTCCTTGGTGGCCCGAGGATCGGTGGTGCTGCTCGAGGGCTACCTGTGGGACGTGCCGGCCGCGAAGGAGGCGATGCGTCACGCCGCGGCCACCGCGCACGCGTCAGACGGCTCCGTCGCCTTGTCCCTCTCGGACCCGTTCTGCGTGGAGCGGCACCAGCGCGAGTTTCTCGACCTGCTGCTCGACGACGTCGACATCCTGCTCGGGAACGAAGAGGAGATCACGATGCTCTTCGGCGCCCGCTCCCCGGAGGCCGGACTGGCGGCGGCGGAGGAGACGGGCTTGCTGGTCGTGATGACGCGCGGCGCGCAGGGCGCGGTCGTGCTGACGCCACGAGGGCCCGAGGCGGTCGACGCGGCGCCGGCCCCGCGCGTGATCGACACGACCGGCGCGGGCGACCTCTTCGCCGCGGGCTTCCTGTTCGGACTCACGCATGGCATGGGCCCGGTCGAGAGCACCCGGCTCGGCGGTCTGTGCGCCGCCGAGGTGATCTCCCACACGGGCTCCCGTCCCGAGGCAGACCTCAAGGCCCTGGCGGCGGGCGCCGGGCTCGTGGCCGGGTAGCCGGGCGGGGTGAGCCTCTCCATCGGCATCGTCGGACTGCCCAATGTGGGAAAGTCCACGCTCTTCAACGCGCTGACGCACAACGATGTGCTGGCAGCGAACTACCCGTTCGCCACCATCGAGCCCAATGTCGGCGTCGTCGCCGTGCCCGACAGCCGACTCGACGCACTCGCCACGCTCTACGACGGCGCGCCGGTGGTGCCCGCCACCGTGACCTTCGTCGACATCGCCGGACTGGTCCGCGGGGCTTCTCGGGGTGAGGGACTCGGCAACCAATTCCTGGCGGCCATCAGGGAGACCGACGCCATCTGCCAGGTCGTGCGCGCGTTCCACGACGACGACGTCGTGCACGTGGACGCACGGGTCGACCCGGCCGGCGACATCGAGACGGTGAACACGGAGCTGGTCCTGGCCGACCTGCAGACCGTGGAGAACCGCCTGCCGCGGCTGGCCAAGGAGGCGCGTGCCACGCCCGCGCTGAAGCCGACCGCCGACGCGGTGGCCGCGGCCCAGCGCATCTTGGGGGAGGGCCGAACGATCTCGTCCGCCGCGGCTGTCGGTGACGTCGACGCCACGTCCTTACGCGACCTGCACCTGCTGACGGCCAAGCCCTTCATCTACGTGTTCAACGTCGACGAGGGCGACCTGGGCGACGCCGAGGTGGCCGCCCGCTTGACCGAGAGCGTGGCCCCGGCCCGCGCCGTCGTGCTCTGCGCCCAGATCGAGGCGGAGGTCGCTGGCCTGGACCCGGCGGACGCTGCCGAGCTGTTGCGCAGCTACGGGCAGGAGGAATCGGGGCTGGAGCAGCTGGTCCACGTCGGCTTCGCCACCCTCGGGCTGCAGACGTTCCTCACGGCCGGCCCCAAGGAGGCGCGGGCCTGGACGATCCACACGGGCGACACCGCGCCCAAGGCGGCCGGCGTCATCCACACCGACTTCGAGCGCGGCTTCATCAAGGCCGAGGTGATCGGTTTCGGCGACCTGATGGAGGCGGGGTCGGTCGCTGCCGCCCGCAACGCCGGCAAGGCGCGCATGGAAGGAAAGGACTACGTCATGCGCGACGGCGACGTCGTCGAGTTCCGCTTCAACACCTGACCGTTCGTCGCTCAGCCGCCGGCGTTCGGCGAGTCGACGGTGAAGGCGGTCGTGATCTGCTTTCCCTTCGGCCCGAGCACGTACCACAGGCCGCCGTCCTGGTTGAGGGCCTGGCCCGTGACCATGCCGGGGGTCACGTCGAGGCCATAGGTGTAGAGCGGGTGGCCCCCATAGGAGAGCTGGGTGGCGCCGCCGGGCCGCCGCAGCGTGCCGACGAGCGCGGCGTCCACGCCGCGGCCGAGGTGGAGCGGGCCGGTCTCGGTCAACGGCGGCCACTGGAACGTACAGGGGTCATCGACGCAGGCGGAGCGGGTCGGCGTGTCGGGGGCGAAGTCGTAGAGGGTCGCCCCGGTACCGGTCGTGAGGATCGGGCCGGCGGGCGAACGCTCCAGCGCCAAGGTCAGCGAGGCGTCTGTCGTGGGTGGCGCGGAGAGCGTCGTCACGTCTCCGCCGCCCGAGCATGCACCGAACAGCAGGGCGGCACCGGCGAGTGCTGCCGGGACGATGCGGGCAGAACGGCGCAGCGGGCGCCCCATCAGAACGCCGACGCGGAGATTGGCTTCCCGACGAGCCAGCTGATGGAGGCGAGGGCGTCGTCGACGGTCCATGCCGGCCCCTCGGGGTGCCGCAGGTCGTGCAGGCCGCCGTCGTCGAGGAGGGACGTGAGCG
>Ga0207777_1000465_pt1 | contig 11051 bp, 10 predicted proteins | sample LuqExpMetageno35_FD_187793 | JGI IMG/M metagenome (GOLD analysis project Ga0207777, IMG submission 187793) | Tropical forest soil microbial communities from Luquillo Experimental Forest, Puerto Rico - Sample 35 (SPAdes) | ecosystem: Environmental > Terrestrial > Soil > Tropical forest ...
GTAGGGGCGGCTTTACGCCGCCCGCCTTTGCGCCCAAGGGTCAAGATGGTCCGATTACCGGCGCTTCGTAACCGGTTGTTATCGCTCACTACCATCCAGAATCGGCGCATCCCGGCCGATCAGCGATCTTCCACTCGATCCCTGCAAATCAAACACGACCACCTCGTTTTCGCCGCTCTTCAGCCAAGGCCCCGGAAAATACAGCGTCTTCTGCGGCCCAATATCCCAAACTCGCCCCATCGCCCTCCCGTTCAACCACGCTTGCCCCTTCGTGAACTCGCTCGTGTCCACAAACGTATCCAACTGCTTGTCCGCCCGCATCATCCCGCGATAAAAACACGCTCCCTCGCACGCAGCTCTCTTGAATGGCAGCTTTTCGACGTCCGTCATCGGCAGCGGATAGATCTCCCATCCCAGCACCGGCTCTCCGCCTAGCGTCACTTGCTTTGTGATCCCTTTCCTCTCGCCTCGCAACTCTTCGCTGAAATTAATCCGTCCCGTGTTCTCCACCAGAATGTCCAGCCGTGCGCCAGCCGCCGCTTTCAGCGCCAACTTGTTCTGCGCCTTTCGCCGGTCAAGTGTTCCCACCAGCTTTCCGTCGACATACACCTGAGCGTAGTCGTGCAAATCCTCCAAGATCAGCTGTCCGTCGCCAGCCCTCTTCAGCAACGTCCGGTACAAGATGTATCCATACGCCTGATCCACATCTTCCATGCTCAGCACTTGCTCCGACTTCACCGGTGCCGGCAATACCTCCCATAACGAAACCGTTTCCTCGAGCTTAAACTCCGGAATCTTCTGTGTCGGCGCCACGACGGGCACTTCCGGCGGCGTGACCCCGGTCGTCCTTGCAATCACTTCGCGAAATGCCGCATATTTCTTGGTCGGCCTTCCGCCTTCGTTCAACGCCGCGTCGTAGTCGTAGCTCGTCACGTCCGGCTCGTACGTGTTCCTGTCCCAATTCGCGCCGTTCATCCACCCAAAACTCGTTCCCCCGTGGAACATGTACACGCTCACCGAGTATCCTTGCTTCAGCATCCACTCCAGGTTCGCTGTTTCCCTCGCCAGATTCGAACCCGCATGCTTGCTGCCCCAGTGATCGAACCAGCCATCCCAAAACTCGCTGTTGATGAATGGGCCATTCGGACGGTATTTCTTTAGCGTTTCGAATTCGCGCTGCGCGTTGTCGCTTCCGCCAAAATTAATCCCCACCGGCAACTCCGGCAGCGATCCCCTAGGCACTTCCACTGCTCCATCCGCCGTGTAGAGCACCGACTTCGTGAAGCCCGCGTCCACCAGCATCTTGTGGATCGCTTCCATGTACTCGTGATCGTCGCCAAACGATCCGTACTCGTTCTCCACCTGCACCAGCACAATCGGCCCGCCATTCCCAATCTGCAGCGGCGCCACTTCCTCACCGAGCCGCTTGATCCACCTCCGGGCCGGCTCGAGGAATTTTGGATCGCGGCTCCGGAGTACGATCCCATGGTCCTTCAGCAACCAAGCCGGATATCCGCCAAACTCCCACTCCGCACACGAATACGGTCCCGGCCGCAGAATCACCCACAATCCTTCCTGTTGTGCCTCACGCACAAATTCCGCCACGTCGTTGTTTCCGGAAAAGTCGTACATGCCCGGCCGCGACTCGTGCACGTTCCAGAACACGTAGGTCGTCACCGTGTTCAACCCCATCGCCCTGGCCATTCGAAAGCGCTCGCGCCAGTATTCCCGTGGGATTCTTTGGTAATGCATCTCCCCTGAAATCACCTGAAACGCTTTCCCATCCAGCACAAACTTCCCGTCGCGCACCTCAAACGTGTGCCTCGGTGCACCGGCCTCGCCCTGTAGCGGCGGCTTTACGCCGCCATCTGGCTTTGCCGCAGCAAAAGAAAAGGGAATTGCGAACGAAACGAGAAGAGCCACGTGCATCCATTTTGCAAGCATGTCCTAAGTGTATCGATTGTTATTCCCAAGGTGTAGCGTTGGCCGGTTGTGTAGTGGCCAGTCTTTAGACTGGCCCGCGCGAGGCTTCGAGCCCGCCACCGGGAACGCCGACCGCCGTGTTGGCGCGTCGTTTGCAGTTCAGACGTTTCCCTTTGCACTTTTCACCTTATACGGTTTTTCCCTGTTCCTTTCGCCGTACCCTTCCCGACACACCGGTCTCCGCTCCTCCGCTCCTCTGTTAATTTCAATTTATGCGCGCCACAAAACTCACTCTCGCTCTTCTCTTGGCTCCTCCGCTTCTTCTTCTATCCCAGACACCGGCAAACAACTCGCCACTCGCCGAACCGCCTTTGCCCGTCGTCGACACCAACGCCTGCCCCTTCGAAGGCTGCACCTTCCGCAAGTGGCCGGTCATCAAAAACACCGCGATCTTCTCGTCGTGGAAAAAAGACCGACAGCAAATCTCAATTGTGAAACAAGGCCAAATCGTCACCGGCCTCGCAGGCGTTCACATTACCTTGGAACCCGATCGGGCAAAGGTCCTCAAGCCCATTCCCGATCTCGGCGTGAAGCCCGGTGACGTCATTCTCCGCTATATGTACGAAGGCGAAGGCTACGCCAATATCTGGACCAGCGGTAAATGGCACAAGGACTACGACTGTAGCTTTCTCAAAGAGAAGGATGGCTCGGGTTGCACCAGGGACTGCTCCGCTATCGTGGTTTCCGACGGTCAGAAGGAATGGTGGGTTCAGGTCCGCACGCAGCAAGGTGTTACCGGATGGACGAAAGCCGAGGATCAGTTCGAATGCATGGACAGCCTGGGCGGCGACGAAAAATGCGACAAATTGTAATCGCGGACCCTGGGTGCCCCACCCTCGAAGTTTGAGGGTGGGGCTTGGTGTTTAACCTTTTACTTTATACCTTGAACCTTAAACGATTTCTCTTCTCGTCCTTTTCTCAGCGTCCTCCGCGTCTCTGCGTTGTCTCATTCTTCCTTGCTCTCTCACGCCCGCTTAGCCATCGTCTCCGGCATCACCTGGTCCAGACAAAACTCTGGCCGTCGAAAGAACTGCGGCAATTCCTGCAGCCGCCCCTGCAGCTTGTCGAACTTGTCCGCGCGCACCGTCACATGTCCAACCTTCCGCCCTGGCCGGGGTTCTTTCCCATAGAAATGCAAATGTGTGTTCGCCACTCTCAGTACTTCCTGCGCTTCCGGCAACTCTCCAATCAAATTCACCATCGCCGAACATCCCATTACCGACGTCGATCCCAGCGGCATCCCCAGCACCGCGCGCAAGTGATTCTCGAACTGGCTCGTCACCGCGCCTTCAATCGACCAGTGCCCCGAGTTGTGCACCCGTGGCGCCATCTCATTTGCCAACAACTTCCCGTCCACCTCAAAGAACTCGATGCACAGCACTCCGACGTAATCCAGCTCGCACAGAACTTTGCGTGCCGCCTCCTCCGCGCTCGCCTGCAATCCTTCGGCAAGTTCGGGCGCAGGCGCCAGCGACAACCGCAATATTCCCCCGCGATGATGATTCTCAATCAGTGGATAAAACGCCGTCTCGCCTGTCCTCCCGCGCACGCCCAGAATCGACAGCTCCCGCGTGAACGGCACAAATTTCTCCAGAATGAGCTCGACATGTGGCAGCTCCGGCCGCGCCTGCTCCACATCCTCACGCGATTTCAGCAGCCATTGCCCCTTGCCGTCGTATCCCATGCGACAAGTTTTGCAAATCGCGGGCAGCCCCACCCTGGCTACCGCCGCTTCCAGATCACCGCGCTTCAATACCTCCGCAAACTCCGCCGTCGGAATTCCCAGCTTTCGAAATAGCTGTTTTTCCCGCACACGATCCTGCGCTTCTTCGAGTGCGACCGCCGGAGGGTACACAGTCACACGTTCCGCCAAGAATCGCGCCGCCTGCACCGGCACATTCTCGAACTCGTACGTCACCACTTCCAATCCGTGCGCGAATTTCTCCAGCGCCCCTTCATCCAGATAATCCGCGGTCACACGATGCGCAATTCGTCCCACCGGCGCCTCTGGCGACGGGTCCAGGAACCGGAAATGCAACCCCAGCGGATACCCCGCCAGCGCCAGCATGTATCCCAGTTGTCCCCCGCCGAGAATCCCGATGGTCATCCGCGCTTCTTCCTCGTCTGGCTCTTCGTTGATCTTGACTTAGGGGATCGGGGCTTTAGCTTGCCCTGACGAACGAAGGGCTCCGACATTTCAGCCGCAGACATGGGGGCTTTAGCCCCTGAAGAGATGATTTGTGCTACCGCCGCCGGATCAGGAGTCGCCAGCACCTTCGCCGTCTGCTCCCGCCGAAACGTCCGCAGGGCCTCGCGAATCTCTCTATACTTAGTCCCCAGGATCGCCGCCGCCAGCAACGCCGCATTGATCGCGCCGGCCTTCCCAATCGCCAGTGTCCCCACCGGGATCCCCCCTGGCATCTGCGCAATCGACAATAGGGAATCGAGCCCTTTCAGTGCCTTCGACTCCACCGGCACGCCCAGCACCGGCAGCACCGTTTTAGATGCCGTCATCCCCGGCAAGTGCGCCGCTCCACCTGCCCCCGCAATGATCACTTCAATCCCGCGCGACTCCGCTGACGAAGCGTACTCAAACAACAAATCCGGCGTCCGGTGCGCCGAAACCACCCGCGTTTCATACGGCACGCCCAAGCTTTCTAAGGTCTTCGCGGCGCGCTCCATGGTCTCCCAATCCGAAGTCGACCCCATGATCACGCCCACCAGAGTTTTCCCTGATTTCTCCACGCTTCTCGGTCCTCCACCCATCTTTGCCAAATCTCTATTCCGTCATTCCGAGCGAAGCGAGGAATCTCTCTTCGATCGACGTGACCTGAGGCAACCGCCGTACGCGAAAAAAACAACGCCGGCCCAAGGCCAACTCCTCATGGCGTCTTCGACGAATCATCAAACTGCACCTTCACCTCTGTGGGCTTCCCCTCTTTCAACTTGATCGCCTCCGGCTTGAACGGCGTATTTCCATACTGTCCCGACGGCGACCCCGACGCCGGCCCTTGCGTCTGTTCATACGTCCCTGCCTGATCTAAAAACGCGATCACATACACCGGAGAACTCTTCAGCCCTTTGAACGTCAATTCCTGTTCTTTGCTCGATGCCCCCTGCCTCTGCAGGATGTACGCAATCTTCTTCCCCTGCGACTGCGCAGGATCGATCGGCTTGTCCGACGTCGCGTCCGCCAACACGTCCGACGAATACGGATCGCTGTTCACCACCATCACATAAATCTTGTGCTTCTCATCAACCGCCCCCTTGCCCTTGTACTTCACCTTCACCACCAGCGTCTGCCCCTCAGTTTTTTCCTGCGCCGGTGCCACTCCCGCAAACACCGAAAGCATCGCCACTGCCACCAACACCACCGTTCTCCGCTTCATCGCTTCTCCTCTGACGCTCACCATAACTCCAAGAAATATTGTCATCCTGAGGCCCGTCTTTGGCCGAAGGATCTCAACGTATAGTCAGGTAACCGCGTTAGCTGCCGGCGAGCACGTCGTTGATAACCAACTCCCTATGCCAACTGCCCGCGCTTCTTCCAAGCCTGCCGCAGCTGTCCTACAAGATACAACGACCCGGTGACGAAAATCGCGTCCTCCGGCCTGGCCTTCTCCATCGCCGCGTCCAGTGCCTTCTCCGCATCCGTAATGACCGAAAATCTTTCCGCATGATGGTTCGCGAGCTCCGCAAGTTGCGCCGCACTCACTGCCCGTGGCGTCTTCGGCTGCGTGAAAATCACCTCGCTCGCGTGCGGAAACAAAATCCCGCTCACCTCATCCACGGCCTTATCCCGCATCGCCCCAAACAACAAAAACACTCGCCGCTCAGCGAAATTCTCTTCCAGAAATCGCGCCAGCTCTCGCGCCGCCCCCGGGTTGTGCGCCCCATCCAAATAAACATCCGGCCGCTCCTGAAGCTTTTCCAACCGTCCCGGCCAAACTGCGTCCGCGATCCCGCGCTCAATGTTCTCGTTCGTGATGCGAAATCCGCGCTGCTGCAACACCTGCGCCGCTGCCACGGCATTCAGCGCATTCTGCAGCTGGAATCGACCCGGCAGTTCGGGAGCTACCAGCAACTCCTCTCCCGTCTCTGCCTCTCGCACCGCCGCGCGTACGCATCCGCCCTTCACGCTCTCCCGCTCCACGCGAAGCGCCTCGGGCACTTCCACCAACGGCGTGTGCAACTCTTCCGCGCGCGCCCGCACCAAGTCGCACACCTCGTCCACCTGCGCAGCGCTCACCACTGGCACCCCATACTTCACAATCCCTAGTTTCTCCCCCGCGATCTCCCGCAGCGAATGCCCCAGAAAATTCTCGTGGTCAAAATCAATCTTCGTAATCACGCTCACCACTGGCGTAATCACGTTCGTCGCGTCCAGCCGCCCTCCCAAGCCAACCTCAATCACCGCGAATTCCACCCGCTCCCGCGCAAACCCCTCAAACGCCAGCGCCGTCACGCATTCGAAATAGGTTGGGTGCGCCCGCAGCTTACCCTCGGCCAGCAACTCCTCAATCAACCCATGAATCCGCGTGAACGTTTCCGCAAAAACTTCGTCGCTTACCTCTTCACCATTAATCCGGATCCGCTCATTAATCCTTTCCAGATGCGGCGAAGTGTTCAGGCCAGTCCGAAATCCCGCGTCGCGCAGAATCGCTTCCACAAACGCTGCCGTCGATCCTTTCCCATTCGTCCCCGCGATGTGCACACACGGGTACGCGCGATCCGGCCGTCCCATCCGCTCCAACAGCACTCTAATATTTTCCAGGTTGAATTTAGCCGCTGCAGCCTGCGTAGGCGCCGCCAACTCCCGCCCCAGCGACAACAAGTACCGCACCGCTTCGTCATAGTTCATCAGCCGTGTACCGTAGCAAAGGCTTTAGCCCGTGCACGTTTAAGTAAACTTGTCATTCCGAACGGAGTCTGCGGAGGGGAATCTCTCTTCGCTTGCAATTAACGAGCCCGATCGCCACCCTTCACGCCACCAGCATATCCAGAGAATTCGCGATGAACCCCTTCATGTCCTTGCGATGTACCACCGCATCGAGAAACCCATGTTCCAGCAAAAACTCCGACCGCTGGAATCCCTCCGGCAATTTTTGCCGGATGGTCTGCTCAATCACCCGCGGCCCCGCGAACCCGATCAGCGCACCCGGTTCCGCTACATTCAAATCCCCCAGCATCGCGAAACTCGCTGTCACTCCGCCGGTTGTCGGATCCGTCAGCACCGAAATATACGGCAACTTCTCCTCATCCAGACGCGCTAGCGCCGCCGACACCTTCGCCAGTTGCATCAGGCTGATCGTTCCTTCCATCATCCGTGCCCCGCCCGAACACGACACAATCACCAGCGGTTGCCGCAGCTCAATTGCCATTTCGATCGCGCGTGTCACCTTCTCTCCCACCACCGCGCCCATCGACCCGCCAATAAATCCAAACTCCATCGCGCAGCAAATCACTGGCCTTCCATTCAAGCTTCCCTCAGCCGTCACAATTGCGTCATTCATCCCGAGCTTTTTCTGCGCATCCTTGATCCGCTTCGAATACGGCTTCGTGTCCACAAACTTCAGCGGGTCTGTCGACACCATGCCCGCGTCGTGCTCCGTCCACTTGCCGTCCATCAGCAGCGTCAACCGTCGCTTGGCGTTCATTCGAAAATGGTATTGGCACTTCGGGCAGACCATCAGGTTCTCTTCCAGGTCTTTCCGGAACACGATTGCCCGGCAGGACTCGCACTTCACCCACAGCCCTTCTGTCCGCACTCTCCGCTCTTCCGGCGGCGTGGGCTGCTCAATTGCTTTCTTGTCTCTCTTGAACCAAGCCATGTTGTGTCTGTTCGCTGCGTACTTCGCAGCGATTCGGAGTCCTTTCCGAACCTCTGGCTGATTACTGATTACCGATGACTGATTTCCCTGATCGCTGATCTCTGATCATCAGCTCCCAACCACAAACTACCGACTCCCGACTACCAACTAATAATCAATCCCCCGCTGCGCCAGTATACCCTTCGTGTACGGGTGTTTCACTTCTTTCATTTCCGTTACCAAATCGGCCTGCTCCACCAGTAACGGGTGCGCATTCCGCCCCGTGCAGATCACGTGCACCTGCTCCGGCCGCCCCTTCAGCGCCTCCGCCACCTTAGCCGCGTCCAGCATCTTGTAGCTGATCACGTAATTGATCTCGTCCAAAATGACGAGATCATATTTCTCGCTGTAAATTGCCTCGCGCCCCGTCTCCCAGCACTCTTCCGCCAGCCGAATATCTTCAGGATCGGTCTCCGCGCCGCCAATTTTCACAAACCCGCGCCCCATCGGCCGAATTTCAAACTTGTCGTCTCCCAGCATCTTTGCCGCGTCCAGCTCTCCGTAGTGCCACGATCCCTTGATGAACTGCACCATCAGCACCCGCAACCCTTGCCCCACTGCGCGAAACGCCGTCCCCAGCGCGCAAGTCGTCTTCCCCTTGCCCGGCCCGGTGTACACAATCAGCAATCCTTTTCCTTCCGCCATGCCTCTCCTAACTGTGGGCTATCGCACTATAGTTTCGTCGGAGGATCGTCGCTTGTAGGGGTTCAGCACTGCTGAACCCCATGCCCGCAACATTTCAGATTCCAATCTCTCCACGGAAACGTCAAGTTGCAGCAATCTTGGAGTGCGAGAGCTCTGCTCTCGCACTCGCACCTTACGACCCTCTACCAGACAGGCAGCTCTGCTGCCTCCGTCGCCGCACGTGCCCCATGGGCCGATTTTGCATGTGGGTGTTTGCAACCTCAGTGAAACACCAGCATCATCCCGTCGAAATCGAACGTCACCGCATGCCCGCGCAAAAACTCGTGCCCAATCATGCCGCCAATATGAAATCCAAGACCGTCTTCCCAGAACAGTGGCCCGTCCCACAACCCGATCACTTTTTCTTCCGTCACTCCCGCGAACGCGACCTCGGGCACTACATACGGAATCGTCTCGAACGTTCCCGCAGCGCCCTGTCCTTCCTCGGCCTTGCTCCGGTCCAACACGATATTCGCCGCCTTCAGTGTCGACTCCGGCAAATTCACTCCCGCGCCCGCCAATCCCGAATCCAGGAAAAACAACGTCGGCGAGAATGCCCCCACTCTTCCCCAGCCCACAATAAAATGATCGCCTGCCATCCAGAACGGCGCCGACACACTTTTCTTTCCCATCGCCACCCACAACCTGTGCGCATTCTCCGGAGTCCGTTTCTGCAGCACCAGTTCGCCTGCCCGGTAATCAACCGTCGTCAAGAAGTGATACAAGAAAATCGTGCCGATCACCCCATCAATCCGCTGCACTCCTAGCATCGACGATAGGCCTCTCAGCCCCACTACCTGCACCGGCACATTCTTCACCGTCCACTCGCCCAATCCAATCGAATCGACCTTCGAGTGAAACGCCTCCACATGCTGCCCGCCCGCAAACGTCCCCACATCCTTCGACGCCCACAATGGCAGTCCCAACTCTTTTGCAAACTCCGTGTCCAACCCAATCTCCGCCCCGCCCGTGTCCACAAAAAACACCACGTCTTTCCCGCCATTGATCCGCACCGTCACCAGCGGCAGCGGTTCTGTCTTCACAAACTTCAGGCGCACCGCGTCCCCCGCACCACTCACCTGATACGGCGTCAGCCCCCTAAAGCTCGCCAGTTTTTCATAATCCAGCGACGAAAAATGCCCACGCCCCGGAAACTCCCCCGTTCCCGCAGTCTTTAGCAGTTCGGTTGCGTGCTCGAAGTCATCCCGGCGGTAATACGTTTCCGCCAGCAGCGTCTTCGCCTGCGCGTCGTCCGCGCGAATCTCCAGCGCCTTCTTCAACCACTTTTCGGCTTCCGGAAAACGATTCGACGCCAGTGCGATCTCTCCCAGCCTTACGCATGCCTCATAATTCTTCGCATCCGCCGCGGCAATCTGCCCGAACAACTTCTCCGCGTCTGCAAATTTCCCCGCCTTGAATGCATCTTCTGCGCCCTGCTTGCTGTCCCCCGCCACGCCTTGCCCGCCAACCACGGAAACGAAACATACACTCGCCGCGGCAAAGATCACCGCCATAGCAATGCGTCGGCTTTTCATGCGGATTACCTCGAACCACCCAACGATCCCGGGCGGGACCGTTTCGCACTCTGCTTCACAACCCCAGCTTCCGCACCAGCGCGCCGATAATCGCCCGCGCATGCTCCAACTTCACTTCGCCCAACGGCTGATTCGGCGCGCCCTTCGGATCTCTCAGCACAATCCACAATCCCGGCCGGTACACCTCATCCCCCGGGCAAATCGCTCCTGTTAACTGAGTAATCTCAAAATGGGGGTTCCCCGTTAGGTCGAACGTCGAATGGTTTGATTCGCTCAGCGACGGAGGATGCGCCACCAAATCCGTCAGAATTCCCCGCGCGTCGTCTACCAAATCCCGGAATCCTTGCGACACCAATACTCCATCCACATCCCTCGGCGTCGGCTGCTCCATCTCTTCGAGATCGTAATCCGGCAACGGCTTTTGCAGCGGAATCTCGACCGCTACTGACGGCTTGTCTTTATCGGAGATATATCGAATCTGCGCCATAGCCCTGAAATTGAACCACGGAAACGCCCAAAACGCATCTCCAGACGCCACGTAGCATAGGCTTCAGCCTGTGCGGAGGGGGTTTACTTTTTGTTTGTGTAGCGCTGGTTTTCATGCCAGCTCTTCACGGCTCACGCACTACGGGCCACCTCACTTCGGATACGGGCTCCCCGACAAAATCGCGAATGCCCGGTAAATCTGTTCCGCCAGCATTACCCGCGCCAACTCATGCGAGTACGTCATGGCGCTCAATGAAATCTTCTGCTTCACCCGTTCACGCAACTCTGGCGGAAATCCATCCGCATCCCCACATACGAAAACAATCTCCCGCGTTCCGCGGTCTCGCATCTCCCCCATCCACTTCGCAAATGCCACCGAATCGTACGTCTTCCCGCCCGCATCCAGCAGCAACGCCGTCGCTGCTCGGTCGGCGTCGAGCTTCTTCAGCGCCGCCCCGCCATCGCGCACCTCGTTTCCCTCAATCGGACACGA
>Ga0207777_1000470_pt1 | contig 11011 bp, 9 predicted proteins | sample LuqExpMetageno35_FD_187793 | JGI IMG/M metagenome (GOLD analysis project Ga0207777, IMG submission 187793) | Tropical forest soil microbial communities from Luquillo Experimental Forest, Puerto Rico - Sample 35 (SPAdes) | ecosystem: Environmental > Terrestrial > Soil > Tropical forest ...
GGCTCGTCGCGTCGCCGCTAGGCCCTCGCCGCCGCCTCCGTCAGCGACCACAGCGCCGGCTCGCCGTCCTCGACCTCGACGACGCCGTCGATCTCCAGCGCGCGCAGGTGCGAAACGGCCTCACCCACGGCGGCCCGTCTCATGAAGCCGGCGATGTCGTCCCACGGGCGCGACCACTTCATCCTCGACGCGATGTCCCACCCCGTCGTCGGCCCCTCCCGCAAGATGGCGATGATCTCGCCGAAGCGCTCCCGGTGGTGCCGGCGCAGCTCCTCCAGCCGCCGCTGCAGGTCGTCGAAGCGGTATTCGTGCGCCGGCAGGACCTCGTCGACGACGTAGGGCTCGAGCTTGTCGAGCGAGGCCAGGAAGTCGCCCAGCGGGTTCGCCCCCGCCTGGGGGTGGAAGGGGATGTTCGGCGTGATGCGGGGCAGCACGTGGTCGCCCGACAGCATCAGGTCCAGCGCCGACTCGTAGAAACACAGATGGCCGGGTGAGTGCCCCGGCGTCCAGATCGCCTCGAGCGACCACCCCGGCACCTCGGGGCGGGCGCCGTCCTCCAACAAGACGTCGGGCCGCACCGGGTCGACCAGCGGCAGCACCGGCATGGCGGCGTTCTGCAGGGGCGCCAGCTCCTCGTCGGGCGCGCCCATGCGACGCAGCGCCGCCGCCACCCGCGCCAGCAGGTCGCCGGGCTCGTCGTAGCGGTCGTGGATGAGCTCGGCGTCGGCCGGGTGGAGCGCGATCCACGCCCCCGACGCCTCCCGGATCCGCCCCGCCAGCCCGTAGTGGTCGGGGTGGATGTGCGTGACGAGCACGCCCTGCACGTCGGACACGTCGCAGCCCGCCGTCTGCATCCCGCTCGTCAAGGCGGCGAACGCGTCATCGGTGTTCCACCCCGCGTCGACGAGATACGGCCCACGGTCCGTCTCGAAGAGGTAGACGAGTACGTAGCGCAACGAGTTGTTGGGCAGCGGGACCGGGATGCTCCACAAGCCCGGCCGCACCCTCTCGACCTCTGGGAAGGGGTCGTTGGCCGCGGCGGCGCCCCTGGCACGCTCTGCGTGCGGCACCTGCGTCACGGCCGTGCCCCGTTGCTCGTCATGTCAGCTCGTCCCTCCCGGGCGTCGTCGGTGCAGTGGTGCAGTGATGTGGCGGCGTGGTGCCCACTCGGCCACCGAGCGTAAAGGACGGGTCAGGCCGGGCGCCCGTCCGTGACCTCGTCGACCAACCCCCATTCGTGCGCAGTCCCCGCATCGATCGTGCACCCCGAGAAGGCCAGCCACGCCGTCCGCAAGCGCCCGACCCGCCGGCGCACGCTGACCGTCCCGCCCGCCCCGGGGATGAGGCCGAGGCCGATCTCGGGCAGGGCGATCTCCGTGTCGGGTGCGGCCACGACCCGCCCGGTGAACGCCGCGAGCTCGATCCCCGACCCCACACACGCCCCGTGCACGAACGCCGACGTCGCCCGACCGGCCGCCCCGAGCCCGGCCAGCACCCGTCCGACCGAGCGCTCGAGCCGCACCAGGTGCGCGCTGGCCGGGTCCGCCCGGCTGCCGAACTCGTCGAGGTCGCCGCCGGCGCAGAACGCCCGCCCCTCGCCCCGAAGCTCGACCGCCTGCACGCTCGGGTCGGCGACCGCGATGTGCAACGCCTCGACGAGCTCGTCGCGCATCTGGGCGTCGAGCGCGTTGAGCCGCTGGGGCCTCGTCAGCGTGACCCGCAACGTCGGTCCGTTGCGCTCGGCCCGTACTCGTGCGCCCTCGTCGCGCTCCGTGCGCGGCGGGTGTGCCGTTCTCCATGCAGCGAACTCGGGTCCCGCCTGCAGGACGGAGTAGGCGGCCGACTCGGCGACCAACCCGTCGTCGAGGCGGCCGGCGTCGGCGTCGGGTCGCCGCAACAACAGAGCCAACGTGGCGCTGGCGATCGGACGCGCGTGGAGGTTCTCCACGATCCGGTCCAGCGCCGGTGTCCCCTCCTCCGCGACGACGTCGCAGAGCTCGAGCCAACGCGGGTCCACGTCGCCTCCGCCGCCTCGCCCGGTTTCCCCGACGACGACGAACGGCAGGCTGGCCGGCAGCGGCGACACGCCGTCGGGGTCGGGGGCGTCGGCGTCGATCGGGACGAGCACGGCGCCGCTTCGTTCCGGTGGGACGGGACTGCGCATCTCGTCGAGGAAGGCGGCGGCGCTCAGGAGTTCGAGAATCGCGAGACGTTACCCTGCCCAACGTGGACGTCTCGATGCTGCAGCGATGGGCCGACAGCGGCGCCATGGCGCTCACCGGGCTCCCGGACCTCCCGCTTGGGCCGCCCAACGGCCTCGTCGACGCGCTCGACGCGCTCGGCCGGCGCTTCGGCCACGATGGCGTGGCGCTGTTGGGCGAACGCGCCGCGCTGATGGGGCTCTGGCGCCGCGGGCAGACGAGCTGCGGTGGCAGCTGCCGCCTCCTCCCGACCCGGTCGTCGCGCGAGTGGGTGGCGGTGTCGCTGCCGCGCGAGGAGGACATGGACGCGGTGCCGGCGTGGCTCGAGCTCGACGCGCTGCCGACGCCCACCACGGCGCCGGCGTTGTGGTCGGCAGTGAGCAACGCGATCGCGGGGAGCGCTGACCCCGGCTCGCTCCTGGACCGGGCCGAGCTGTTCGGCTTACCCGTGGCCCGGGTTGGCGAGGTGGTGACCGCTGGCGACGGTGGCGACTGCGACGGCGGCGACGGCGACGGCGACGGCGTCACGAGGGTGCACCTCGGTGACGCCGAGCCCTGGTCTCGTGGCGCCGAGGACCTGCTCGTCGTCGACTTGTCGTCGTTGTGGGCGGGACCCCTCTGCGGCGACCTGCTCGCCGGCGCGGGAGCGAACACGGTGAAGGTCGAGTCGCTCACGCGTCCCGACGGCGCCCGGCGCGGGCCGGCCGCCTTCTTCGACCTCCTCAACGGCCGCAAGCGCTCGGTGGCACTCGACTTCACCAGCCGTGCGGACGTGGGGATCCTGCGACAGCTGGTAGAGCGAGCCGACATTGTGATCGAAGCGAGCCGACCGCGGGCGCTCGAACAGCTCGGCATCCGCGCCGTCGACGTCGTGCGGGGCGACGGTCCGCGGGTGTGGGTATCGATCACCGGCTACGGACGAGGGTCGGGCGCCGGCGGGGTCGGGCGGGTTGCGTTCGGTGACGATGCGGCCGCAGCGGGCGGGCTCGTGGTCTGGCACGACCACGAGCCCCTCTTCTGCGCGGACGCCGTCGCCGACCCGCTCACCGGCTTGACCGCAGCGGGCGCCTGCCTGGACGCGCTGCATGCCGGGGGCCGCTGGCTCCTCGACGTCTCCATGGCCGCCGTGTGCGCCCGGCTCGCCGGGCCGACGGTGTCGGTGCCGGAGGGATCGGGTCCGGCCGCCGTCGCCGACCCTCGGGCGCGGGACGCGGCTGCGGCAGCGCCGAAGCTCGGGGCAGACACCGCGGACGTGGTGGCCGAACTGGGTCTCGCGACGTCTGCTTGAATCGACGCCCGACACAGGAGGAATTCACGGTGGCAGACATCATGGAAGGTGTTCGCATCCTCGAGGTGGCCGAGCACACCTTCGTGCCGGCGGCGTCGGCGGTGTTGGCGGACTGGGGTGCCGAGGTCATCAAGGTGGAGCATCCAGAGCGCGGGGACGCCATGCGGGGCCTGGCCTCGAGCGGCGTCATGCCCTCGATGGGCGCCGTGCACGTGCTCCTCGAGCATTCCAACCGCGGTAAGAAGAGCATCGCGATCGATGTGAGCACCGAGAAGGGCCTCGACCTCATCTACCGGCTCGCGGCGACGAGCGACGTCTTCTTGACCAACAAGGTGCCGGCGGTGCGCAAGAAGTTGAAGATCGAGGCGGACGACATCCGCGCCCACAACCCCAACATCATCTACGTCGCGGGGACCGGCGGTGGCGAGCGTGGGCCCGAGGCCGACCGCGGCGGCTACGACTTCTTGAGCTACTGGTGCCGCGCCGCCAGCGCGATGGGCACCACGCCGACCGACGTCGAGTTCCTGGCGGGTCAGCCGGGGCCCGGCTATGGCGACTCCATCGGGGGCATGACGATCGCCGGCGGGATCATGGGCGCGCTGTTCCACCGCGAGCGCACCGGCGAGGCGCTGACGGTCGACGTGTCGCTGCTCGGTGTCGGGATGTGGGCGATGAGCCCCGCCATCGCCCTGTCGTTGCAGCTGGGCTTCCCCTGGCGCCCCGGACCGAGTGTCGGCGGTGGGGCGGGGCCGGCCAACCCGTTGGTCGGGACGTACCGGACGTCGGACGGGCGTTTTCTGGCGATGTCGTGCCTGCAGGGGTTCAAGTACTGGCCGAGCGCATGCCGGGTCATCGGGCGGCCGGAGCTGATCGACGACGAGCGGTTCTCCACGGCGGAGCAGCTGGCCGCGAACGCTGGAGAGGCGCGGGCGATCCTGAACGAGGTGATCAGGGCGGCGCCGATCGCGGAGTGGCGGGAGCGGTTCGACTCGTTCGAGGGGCAGTGGTCGGTGGCGCAGGACAGCCTGGAGGTCGTGGAGGACCCGCAGGCGGTGGCGAACGGCTACCTGGGGGAGACGACGACCCGGGACGGGACGCCCTTCACGCTGGTGACGACGCCCGTGCAGTTCGGCGGGGTGCCGGCGCCACCGAAGCGGGCGCCGGAGTTCAACGAGCACTGTGAAGAGGTGCTGGCGAGTATCGAGTGCGGGACGGAGGAGATGCTCGAGCTGAAGGTCGACGGGGTGGTGGCCTGACGGACTCTTTGGCGCGTTCGGGTCGGTGGGCGACCGTTCGTTCTCCGATGGCGTCGATGGCCCGTGCGTCCCAGTCCCAGACCCGCTACCAGTCAGGGCCCCTGACGACGGCGGCGCTGGCCCAGCTGTCCGACGTCGAACTGCTGGAGCAGACGGTGGCGGCGTCGGCGCAGGTGGCGGCCCTGACGGGGCGGCTGGTGCAGCTCGCGGGCGAGCTCGACCGGCGCCAGGGCTGGCGGGCGGAGGGCGCGACATCGTTGGAAAGCTGGATCGTGGCCCGGACCGGCGCCTCGGTGCCCACCGCCCGGGCGCAGGCGCATGTCGCGGAGCGGCTCTTCGACCTGCCGAACCTGGCGGCGGGGCTGGCATCGGGCGAGCTGAGCTTCGACAAGGTGCGGGCGGTGGTCGACACCGCGACACCGTCGACAGACGTCGAGCTGACGGCCCGGGCGAAGACGTGCTCGGTGCGTGACCTGGCCGATTTGGCCAGAGCGGCCCGTCGACGCTCGGACCTGACAGGTGAGGACCACGGCAGTGCTGGTGACGGTGGCGCCGGCGACGCCGACGCCGACGCCGAGAAGCGCTCGCTCCGCTTCAACGACTCGTTCCGGACGGTGACGGCGCAGTTGCCGCCGGCTTCGTACGCCGAGGCTCGGGCGGCCCTCGAGGCGGGAGCTCGTAGGGTGCCCTCGGACGGCGAGACGCCCTGGGACCAGCGTCTGGCCGATTCCTTCATGGGTCTCCTGCGGTCCGACGGTGGTGCCAAGGGACCTCGAGGGATCTCCGTCGGCCCGTCGCCCTACACCGTGGTCGCGCACGCGCCGGTCGAGGTCCTCCTCGACCCGGAGTCCCAACTCCTCGGGGAGCTCGAGCGTGACGGCCTGATCGACGCCGAGACCGTTCGGCGCCTTGCCTGCGACGCGACCGTCGTCATCGCCGTCGACGACCATGCGGGCCACACGATGTACGAGGGCCGGCAGCGGCGCTATCCCACGGCGGCCCAGCGCCGGGAGATCATGCGACGCGATCGCCACTGCCGGTTCCCGGGCTGCCCCAACCTCACGTTCGCGCACCCGCACCACATCAAACGTTGGAAACCGGACCGGGGTCCGACTGATCTTCCCAACCTGGCCCTGTTGTGTGACTTCCACCACCACCTGGTGCACTCGAACGCCTGGACGATGACGGGCGACGCCAACGCCGAGCTCACGTTCGTCGGCCCGACCGGCCGCGCCCTTACGTCGCGGCCGTCCCCCTTGTGGACCCTGGTGACGAGGCGAGTGCCGTCGACGTAACCCTCCTCGGGCCGGGGCAGCCGTAGGGTTGCCCTGGTGAGCAGCCCAGACCGCACCGCCGTGTTGTTCATCGAGTGCCAGCGCGGTGTCGTCGGTGACCTCTCCGTCCTGCCGACGCTCGCCTCGGCGGCGGGCCCGGCACTGGCCGAGATGGGGCGCCTGGCTGCCGGCGCCCGGCTGTGCGGGGTGACGGTGGCGCACCTGACGTACCTGCCGCTCGCCGGAGGGAGGTCGGCGAGCCGTCGCGCTCCACTCATGCGAAGGACGACTTCCTCGGGTGAGTGGCACCCGGCACACCCCGCCTACGAGATCGTCTCCGAGATCGGCGTGGGGCCCGACGACCTGCTGCTGCCTCGGCACCAGGGCATTTCGCCGGTGCACAAGACCGAAGTGTTGTCGATCTTGCGGAACATGCACATCGACGAGGTCGTGGTCGCCGGCGTCTCCACCAACCTGGCGATCCCGATGACCGTGGTGGGTGCGGCCGACGAGGACTTCGGCGTGACCGTCGTGACCGACGCCTCGGTCGGCATCCCGGCCGAACACCACGCGTCGATGCTCAAGCACTCCCTGTCGTTCGTCGCCCGCCTCGCGACGGTCGACGAACTACTCGGCGAGTGGTCAGGCCAGCGTCAGGCCTGAGGCCAAGCGATTGCCTTCGTCTCGAGGTACTGCTCAAAGCCCTCAGGGCCGCACTGACGCCCGACGCCGCTGTCCTTGTAGCCCCCATAGGGAGAGTCGGCCCCGTACCACAGGCCACCGTTGACGCCGATCGATCCCGTCCTGATCCGGCGGGCGATGGCCGTGGCCCGCTCTTCGGAGGCCGAGACGACGCCTCCTGACAGGCCGTACTTGCTTTCGTTGGCGATGCGGACAGCGTCGTCGTCGTCCTCATAGGGGATGACACACAGGACGGGGCCGAAGATCTCTTCCTGGGCGATCGTCATGGTGTTGTCGACGTCGACGAAGAGGGTGGGCTCGACGAACCACCCCTTGGGCAGGTGGGACGGGCGGCCGCCGCCGAAGACGAGCTTGGCCCCCTCCTCTTGCCCCTTCTCGATGTAACCGAGCACCCGGTCACGCTGACGAGCGCTGACGACCGGGCCCATCATGACGGCGTCGCTCTGCGGGTCCCCGTAGGGCACCCCGGCCATGCCGGCAGCGACGAGCTCGACGCCTTCGTCGTAACGCGACCGCGGGAGCAGCAGGCGCGTCTGCATGGCGCACCCCTGCCCTGCGTGGACGCACACCATGGATGCCATCGGGACGGTCGAAGCGAAATCGGAGTCGTCGCACACGATCATCGCGGACTTGCCGCCGAGTTCGAGGAACACGCGCTTGAGCGTCGGGGCACCCTTTTCCATGATGCGCTTGCCGACCGCGGTCGACCCGGTGAACGAGATCATGTCCACCGACGGCGACAGCGTCAGCTCCTCGCCGACCAGGTGGTCAGACGAGGTCACGACGTTGATCACTCCGGCCGGGATGTCGGTCTTCTCGGCCACAAGCCGGCCGAGGCGGGTCGCGTTCCACGGGGTGTCGGGCGCCGGCTTGAGCACCACGGTGTTCCCGGTGGCAAGGATCGGCCCCAGCTTGTTCAGCGTCACCTCGACCGGGTAGTTCCATGGAACAATCGCGCCGATGACGCCCATCGGTTCCTTCAGGACGGCGCGCCGGCTAGCCATGCCCATCTTCTCGGAGCCACCCAGTGTCCGCTCCCACGGGAACTCGTCGATCATCTTGGCCGGGTAGTGGAGAGCGTCCTCGAGCGGCCAGTCCAACTGCGCGGCGAAGGTCATCATGCGAGGAGTGCCCACTTCGGCGATGAGCTCTTCGCGCAGCTCCTCGCGCTCTGACTCGAGCGCGGCCTGCAGTTGCTCCAAGGAGCGCTTGCGGAGCGCGTGGTTGGTGGACCAGTCCGTCTCGTCGAACGCGTTGCGGGCGGCAGCGATTGCGCGCTGCATGTCTTCGGGAGAGGCATCGGCGACTTCCCCGAGGACCTCTTCGGTCGCGGGGTTGATGTTCTCGAAGCGATTCCCGGACGCCGCCTCGACGAGGTCGCCGCCGATCAGCATGCGGACTTCGCCGCCAGCTTGGTTGGACATTGCGCAAGGCCCCCTGTTCGGTCCCGACGGTGCCTGGCGAGGCTATGGAATGGGGGTTCGCATGGTCAAGACGCCTTCCAGGCACGAAGTTTCTTCGTCGAGGTTGTCGATTCTGGAGTTCCCCGTTCGACGCTCTGTCACAGTGAGGCGAGAGCCGCCTCACCCGGACAAGAAAGAGGAGCACATCATGCGTTTCCTTGGCTACACACTGGCGAACGAAGACGAGACGCCGACAGAGCCGCCCAGTCCCGAGCTGTACGAAAAGATGGGCGCATTCGTCGAGGAGGCCGTCAAGGCCGGCGTCGTCGTCGCCACCGGCGGCATTGCCCCCACCTCGGAGGGCGCCCGCATCTGCCTTAAGGAAGGCGAGTACACGGTCATCGACGGCCCCTTCACGGAGGCGAAGGAACTCGTCGGCGGCTGGGCGCTCATGGAGTGCCGCGACCTCTCAGAGGCCATCGAGTGGTCGAAGCGGTTTCTCGGCGTGCTCGGCGAGGGCGAGGTGCGGGTACGTCCGGTCATGTGAGGTCGGACTCCGACGGAACGGCGACCGATCGAGTTGTGGTGGTTGAATCGGTGGTGTGTCGGCCACCGATTCGACCGCCGCGATCGAGGCCGTCTACCGGTTGGAGTTCCCCCGGGTCGTCGCCGTCCTGGCATCCTTCGTACGCGGCGACATCGGCCTCGCCGAAGAGCTCGCGCAGGATGCGTTGGTCGACGCCCTTCGACAATGGCCACGTGAGGGCATCCCCGCCAAACCCGGGGCGTGGCTGACCGCCGTCGGCAAGCGCAAGGCGATCGATCAGTTCCGGCGCAGTCGAACCCTCGACCAAAAGTACGGGGAGCTCGAACGGACTCACCCACCGTCCAGCGCCGAAGACGATTTCGCGTCTACGTCCCCCGAAGAGATCGACGACGACCGCCTCCGCCTGATCTTCGTCGCCTGCCACCCCGTCCTGCCCGTCCCGGGCCGAGTCGCGCTGACCCTTCGCCTCGTCGGCGGCTTGACCGTTCCCGAGATCGCCCGGTCCTACCTCGTTCCCGAGGCCACCATCGCGCAGCGCATCGTGCGAGCGAAGAAGACCATCGCCAACGCAAAGGTGCCCTTCGAGGTCCCCGAGGGTGCCGACCGCCTCGCCCGCCTCGACGCCGTCCTCGAGGCGATCTACCTCATCTATAACGAGGGCTATTCCGCCACCTCCGGCGCAGACTGGCTGCGACCAGAACTTTGTTACGAGGCGCTGCGACTCGGGCGTGTGCTGGCCGCCCTCATGCCTGACGAGCCAGAGGCCCACGGGCTCCTCGCACTGATGGAGTTCCAGTCATCCCGCCTCACCGCCCGCACCCACCCGACCGGAACGCCGATCCTGCTCGTCGACCAGGACCGCCGGCTCTGGGACCGCCTCCTCATTCAGCGAGGCGAGGCCGCATTGCGACAGGCCGAATCCCGCAGCGCACGCCCTGGGCCCTACACACTGCAGGCCGCGATCGCCGCCTGCCATGCACGGGCGTTCTCGGCGGACGATACCGACTGGGCCCAGGTCGCCACGCTCTACGACGAGCTCGCGCAGGCGACTCCATCACCCATCGTCGAGCTCAACCGTGCCGTGGCGGTCTCGCGGGCCTCCGGGCCTGACGCAGCCCTCCCGATCATCGATGCGTTGGTCGAACACGGCTCGCTCGAGCGGTACCACCTTCTGTACAGCGTGCGTGGCGACATTTTGGAGCGCCTCGAGCGCTACGACGAGGCAGCGGCGGAGTTCGAACGGGCCGCGGCGAGGGCGACCAACGACCAGGAACGCGACCTCTGCCTCCAACGCTCCCGTGCCACCCGCGCCAAGGCGTCGACGACCTAACCGCTGGGGAGCCGTCGCGCCCCGACCCGTCCCCTGCGTCGCGCCGACATCGACGTCCACCAGGGCCGCAGCGTGATCCGTGCCGGCAACAGCGACCCGTACACGAGCACCGCATGCCCCCGAGGCAGGCAGCGGAGCGACTCGGGCGGCAGCATCCGCCGCACACCCGTCGCTGTCGTCGTCGACTGAGCCCCGCGCCGGTCCCGGGTCACCGAGGGCTGAGTGACCTCCTCGTCGCCCACGAGGCGGCTCGCATGGTCGAGCGTGTCCGGGTCGGCGATCCCCGGCAGGAACAGCTTCGCTCGATGGTTGTTCACCACCGTCGCCGCCCGAGCCCCATACCGGCTGCGTACCTGCGCCAGGTCCTGCCAGACCGTCACCAGCTGCACCCCGTGCGAGGCGCACGTCGCCGCCAACCCGTCCAGCTCCGGGAGCGGTGCGATGTGGGCCGCCTCGTCGAGCACGACCAACAAGGGCGGGTCCAGCGGGCGCCCCGACCGGGTCGACGCCGTGAACGCCTCCGACACCACCTCCTGCACCAGAGCGGTGAAGTAGCCGCGCAGCCGCCGCTGGTCGTGGGCGGGCGCGCACACGTACAACGTGTGGGGGCCGCCGAGCAGCCGCTCGGGCGTGAAGGCCTCGCCACCACCCCTCGCCGGCGGGTGCGCGAACGGTGCCAGCACCGTCTCGGCCGTCGTATAGACGGAGCTTCGCGTCCGCTCGTCCCGACACCAACTCGCCCGCGCCGCGTCCAGCGCCGCCGGCGCGTCCACCTGCCGCTCCAGAATGTCGGCCACCTCTTCGACCTCCTGCGTATCGACCCACCGCACCACGTCCGTCATCGGCCGACCGTCCAGCGCCGCTGCGTGGAAGAGCGGCGCCAGCAACTTCGCCGCGGTCGCGTACCAGAAGTCCCCGTCGGTCATCGTCCCGATGCCCTCGCCCGACGTCTTCGCCGACTCGCACAGGTCCAGCGCCGCCACGGTCTGGCCGACCGCGCAGATGTCGTC
>Ga0207777_1000473_pt1 | contig 10991 bp, 9 predicted proteins | sample LuqExpMetageno35_FD_187793 | JGI IMG/M metagenome (GOLD analysis project Ga0207777, IMG submission 187793) | Tropical forest soil microbial communities from Luquillo Experimental Forest, Puerto Rico - Sample 35 (SPAdes) | ecosystem: Environmental > Terrestrial > Soil > Tropical forest ...
CTGGCTGGTCACTGTCCCAATGCGTGATGGCGGGGTCATCTTCCTCATGTTTGTGGCGCCCCAATCGGAATTTGCCCGCTTCCAGCCAACCTACGAGGCGATGCTGAAGAGCATGCGGTTTTAGTTTATCCGCTGCCCAAAAAAGGAAGAGTGGTCCAGGTCGACTGGATCAGCAGAGATGTCGAACAACTGGGTTCATAACGGGACTTGTGTATCGGTGCCCGCAGTGCTCGCCGACGCACTCACCCTCAATAAGTCACGGGTTTCAAGGAAAACATCCGGATCGAGGTAGCCGAACATTTCGATCAACTTCGCCACCATTCCCGTCCATCCTGTCTGGTGGCTGGCTCCGATTCCCGCCCCGTTGTCTCCGTGGAAATATTCGTAAAACAGGATGCAGTCATGCCAGTTCGGATCGTCCTGAAACTTTGTGGTACCCCCAAACACCGGTCTGTGCTCGTTGGCATCATTCAGGAAGGTGCTGACAAGCCGGCGCGAGAGCTCTTCCGCCACCTCAAACAAAGTCATTTGCGCGCCCGACCCCGTTGGACATTCAATCGTGAATGCCTTTCCATAGTAGCGGTAGAGCGAGAGCAGCGCGCGAATGATCAGTGCGTTGATGGGCATCCATACCGGGCCGCGCCAGTTGGAGTTGCCGCCGAACATGCTGTTCGTGGATTCGGCCGGCATATATTCGACACGATATTCCTGGCCATCCACAGTTAAAACATAGGGGTGGTCTTTATGCCAGCGTGAGAGCGCCCGAACCCCGTGCGGCCCAAGGAAGCGCGCTTCATCGAGCATCCGCGTGAGGACACGCCGTAATTTGGACTCCGTCAGTGTGGAAAAAATGAAGCGGCCGCCATGCCCCGGCTTGGTTGGCGACGCGATGTTGGCCATGAGGTCCGGGTTGCGTTGACAGAAACGGTCAATCCTGCTCGTTAAACTGGGAAGGCGATTTACCAGCTCGGGAGCAATCACGGTGCTGGCGCACAGCGGCAGTAGCCCGACCACAGAGCGCACCTCGATTCTCTGGGCACTACCATCCGGCAAGCGCAGCAGGTCGTAGAAGAATCCATCGTCCTCGTCCCAAAGCTCATCGGGGTGGATCCCAATCCGGTCCATGGCGCCCGCAATGCGCAGAAAATGTTCGATAAACTCCTCCGCCATGTCCTGAAAGGCGGGGTCTTCCGGGGCAAGTTCCAGGGCAATCTGCAGCATGGACTGGCAGAAGAAAGCCATCCACGCCGTTCCGTCCGCCTGCTCCATAAATCCACCAGTGGGCAGGGGCGCGCTTCGGTCGAAAATCCCAATATTGTCGAGGCCGAGGAACCCACCTTCAAAGATGTTTCTGCCTTCGCAGTCTTTTCGGTTCACCCACCAGGTGAAATTCATGAGCAGCTTTTGGAACGCGAGTTTCAGGAAGCGAGTATCGCCCGTACCAGTCCGTTGCCTCTCGGTCAGGTATATAAAGATGGCCGCCCAAGCATGCACCGGCGGATTCACGTCCCCAAAGTTCCACTCGTAGGCCGGTACCTGTCCGTTGGGGTGCTGATACATCTCGTCGAGCATCAGCAAAAGCTGCCCTTTGGCAAACTCCATGTCCACCATTGAGATTGCTACCGCATGAAAGGCAAGGTCCCACGCCGCATACCAGGGGTATTCCCATTTGTCAGGCATGGAAATCACATCATCGTTCAGCATGTGCGCCCAGCCCGAATTCCGTATCCTGGAAACGCCCTCCGAAGCGCTTTTGCCATGTTCTTCAAGCCATCTCTCTAGATCGAAGTAATAGTATTGTTTCGACCAAAGCATACCGGCCAGAGCTTGCCGCATGACCATGCGCTCGTCGGCGCTTAGCTTTGGCGGCGAGATGGCGTGATAAAACTCGTCTGCCTCCTGCTTGCATCGGTCAAATGTCGTATCGAAAGCCGTGCCGAATAAGACTTCTCTGGGACCCGGATCGCGCGTCAGCCTCATCTTCATTACGAGCTCGCCCTTGCCGGGTACTTCGACTTTGCAATTAGCGGCACACTTGGTGCCTACCTTCGCGGGATTTACGCACTCCCGCTTACCCTCGATCAAATACCGATGTAATGCGTCTTTCACGTACGGGCCGGCGTTGGGGCGGCCAAAAATCCTCTGCGTGTTGGTCTCATTGTCCGTGAACAGCAGTTCCGGGTCCGTCTCAAAGTGCCAGTACATAGTGCCCAGTCTTGGATGGCTTGCCTCAACACAGGAGGACAACTGATTACCCATGTTGCGCAACTGCGGTACCGGTGCGGTTCTGTTGCCTTGTATGTCCGTCCAGGTGTTACGAAACCACAGATGCGGCAGCACATACAGTGTCGCCGCTTGCTCCCCGCGATTTGCCGCCGTAATCCGAATCAGGATGTCTTCCGGCCCTTCTTTGCAGTACTCAACAAAGACATCGAAGTAGCGGTTCGCGTCAAATACTCCCGTGTCAATAAGTTCGTATTCGGGTTCAACCTTGGTACGCTTCGTGTTGGTCTTGACCAAGTCGTCATAGGGGTAGGCGGCATGCGGGTACTTATACAGATACCTCATGTAGGAGTGCGTAGGTGTACTGTCGAGATAGAAGTAATATTCCTTAACGTCTTCTCCGTGGTTGCCCTCGGAGTTCGTCAGCCCGAACAGGCGCTCTTTCAAGATAGGATCTTTCCCGTTCCACAAGGCCACGGCAAAACAGAGCAGTTGCTTGTCGTCGCTGATGCCCGCTATGCCATCTTCACCCCAGCGATAGGCACGGGAGCGGGCCATGTCGTGGGTGAAATAGCTCCAGGCGTCGCCATCCCTGCTGTAGTCTTCGCGGACTGTTCCCCATTGCCGTTCACTCAGGTAAGGGCCCCACTTCTTCCAGGTGAGCTTCCCCTCATGGCTTTCCTGCAAGCGGCGATGTTCTTGCGTCATCTGTGGCACGAGAACCTCCTCTAAGGCTCACTTCAGCGGTCTCCAGTCACGAAAAGAATTGTACCCGACATGGAATTCCGCAATAGTAGACAACGAAGGAACGATGACTTCATCAAAAAGACCGATGACGCCGCTAGCAACAAATCCTTGTCATGCGATGAGGAACAGAGAATGACCACCTTAACCATCGCACATAAACGAGAACATATAAGCTACCGGCTATTCCAACAACGAACCTTTCATTCCGCCGCTTGCGTCCGTATGAAGTTGTACTTGGCGCTGAACTGAATTCTTGGCGCATTGCCCGACGAACCGTCCTTATTCACTCGCCATCCGTAGAGAAACTCGGTTCCCACCGTCAGCGAGCCAAAAGGATTCCAGATCAGATTGCCTGCTGTGTAGTTCCCCTGATGATAGACGGAACCGGGTTGGGCTTCAGTGTTTTGCACCTGTACAAAGCTGTACACGATACTGGAGCGGAAGCGCTGGGACCAGAAGTGCTGTAGTCCACCATAAGTAGCGACGACAGGAAGAGCCTGAATATGTGGGCTTTGGAGGCTACTAACGGCAGCATCTTCGCCAAGCCCAGACGTGTCGTTGATGTAGCGTTCAATCCCGTTGCCATATGCTCCCTGGTAAACGATGGTGTCTTTCCCGAACAGGCGCGTGGCGCCGGCGAAGTTGAACCCCCAGCCGAAGACCGCCTCGTGTCGACCGTCGGGCAGAAATGCAGCGACGCTTCTAAAGAGAGCAGAAAGCTGCAGATGTCCGCGATCCATTTCGCGACGTATCTTCAGGGTGCCGTCTGGGGCTGGGCTATTCGGCTGTGCGCTGAACTCGGGAGTCTCAAACTCTACGTCTGAGGTCGGTTTTTCCGCTGAAATACTGAAGGTGGTTTTGTTAGCCACCAGCAGGCTATAGCGGAATTGCGGGTTCCGGATAGACACCCAGCCATTCGGACCCTGGAAATCGAGCTGGTCGGTTCCGGCGTCCGGGTCCATGAAGTTGGAAAAAGTCTGTCCAACCAGGAAGTTCTTGGCCTGACCGTAGGCATGACGGAGCCTGGGAGTGGTTGAGCTCGAGCCGAACATGTCGATTTCCAGAAAGAATCTATAACTGTCGCCGGATTTTGTCGGAAAAAGAAAGTCCAGGTTCAAGCGCGTCGGCCGAACGGAGATTGTGGAGTTCGTGTAAGTCGCGGGCGCCGGGATAGGGATGGTTGAAGGAATGAAGCTATCGAGATTTCCCGCTGGTTTCAGGTCGTAGATGAAGTCTGACTTGGCATAACCGCCGATCCGCAAGAGAGTGGCGGTGCCCGGCAGCTTGAAATATCCAGGGAACCGGGGATCGAGCGGCTCGTTGTTAATGCGCGCTGCAGCTAGCGGATCCTGCGAGAACGTCCGGTAGGTCTCGGTGACCTTACTTAATTCCGTTTGCTTCGGAGTCAGTTCGGTCTCGATCTGCGTTACCTCTTCTTTTTGCTCCGTAGCGATGGCGGCTTTGAGGTCGGCGGCCTCGGTGTGTACTGGCGCGCCAGTGCCGGATATCTGCCTCAGTTCGCTCTGAACTTCGGCCATCTGGCTCTGCAGCGCGTCGAGTTTCTTCTGCAAAGCCTCGATTTGAGCGGCGTTCGCTGTTGGCGCGGCCTGCGCGTATGTTGCGGCAGAGGAGGCCAGCAGGAGCAATACAGTGGCGCCAATGAATGCGGCAATTTGCCAAGTAAGACCTGTGTTGTGCGGGACGCAAGTGTTGGTTGCGCAGGAATTGGAGTGTTGCATGGCGTGTCCTTCCCGGCGGAGCAGCCAACCATCCGACGCAGTCCGGGTACTCGGTCACGCACCGCCCTGACACCCGAGTGTGTTGGAGTTAGCGGTCTTCCGCCTTGTGCGTAATGCGAATTGGAACCGACATGAAATGATAAACCTGCAATCATTAACCGCAGGCATGAATGTGACGCCCGTCACAGGCACGACGGTAACGCGTGTTAACTGATGTAAGATGTGAGCGACTTGGTTACCAAAAATTTTCTGGTTTGTGTGGCCATTTGTGCTCTGCCCAGCGTGGCCGCGGCGCTACAAGCGAGGAGGCTCCATGCGCATCGAACACGATCTTCTCGGCGAAAAGTCCATTCCCGATGACGCATACTACGGCGTCCAGACAGCTCGGGCGATGGAGAACTTTCATATCTCCGGGGTCCCCCTTTCACAGTATCCCGACCTTATTCGCGCGCTGGCGATCGTGAAACTCGCAGCCGCGCGCGCCAACTACGACTGCAAGCAGTTCAGCAAAGAAATACTCACCGGGATTGAGAAGGCCTGCCAGGAGATCATGGACGGCAAGCTGCACGAGCAGTTTTCGGTTGACATGATCCAGGGCGGCGCGGGTACCTCGACCAACATGGCGGCGAACGAGGTGATCGCCAATCGCGCGTTGGAACGGATGGGCTTCAAGAAGGGGCAGTACGAACACTGCGACCCGCACAATCATGTGAACTGTGGGCAGTCCACCAACGACGCCTACCCGACAGCCTTGCACGTGGCCATCTTCCTTCTCAACGAAAAGCTCACGGCTGAGCTACGCACGCTGGTGGCAGCGTTTCGCAAGAAAGGCGCAGAGTTTGCTGACATCGTAAAGATGGGGCGCACTCAGTTGCAGGACGCCGTTCCGATGACGCTGGGGCAGGAGTTCAATGCCTTCGCCGAAAGCCTCGACAACGAGATATTTGCCCTGGATCGAATCGAGACGGTCTTGCACGAAGTCAACATGGGCGGCACGGCCATAGGAACCGGCCTCAACGCTCCTGCGGGCTACGCCGAGCGCTGTGCCGCCCACCTGGCTCAAATCACCGGGAAGCCAATCAAGCTGGCTCCTGACCTGGTGGAAGCCACGCAGGATACGCAGCCGTTCGTTCTTTATTCTTCGGTCCTGAAGAGCCTGGCCATCAAACTCTCGAAGGTCTGCAATGATCTGAGACTGCTGGCATCAGGTCCCCGCGCGGGCTTGAGCGAGATCAACTTGCCCGCCATGCAGCCCGGTTCGAGCATTATGCCGGGCAAGGTCAACCCTGTGATTCCGGAAGTCGCGAACCAGGTATGTTTTAAGGCGATCGGTAATGACCTGGCGGTGTCGCTCGCTGCAGAAGCAGGTCAACTGCAGCTGAACGTGATGGAGCCGATCATTGCGTACTGCATTTTGGAGTCACAGACGATGTTTATGAACGCCGCCAACACGTTGCGGCGGCATTGCATCGACGGCATTACGGCGAACGCCGATGTCTGCCGCAGGTATGTGGAGCACAGCATCGGAGTAGTGACAGCGCTGAATCCTCTGCTGGGCTACGACAAGTCAACCGAGCTGGCCGCCGAGGCGATGAAGACGGGCAAGGGCATCGTCGAGCTTGTGCGCGAGAAGAAGCTGCTCACCGAAGACCAGATTCGCACTGTGCTGGATCCCAAGGCCATGACCGGAGCCGCGGGCGGTCAGAAACGAGAGTGAGGTGCCGTCATGATCTGGTTGGAACTCCTTGTAGTTCTGGCGTGCATCTTTGTTGGTGCTCGCCTTAGCGGCATCGGGCTGGGCACCGTGGCGGGCATCGGCCTCGTCATCTTGGTGTTCATCTTCGGCCTGCCTCCCGGCATGCCTCCGCGTACCGTGCTGGGGATGATTCTGTGCGTCGTCACGGCCGCGGCCACCATGCAGGCCGCCGGCGGGCTCGATTATCTGGTGGTGATCGCGGACCGGGCACTGCGCATTTGGCCCGCAGGCATCACCATCGTGGCCCCGATTGTCGCATACGTGTTCACACTGGCCGCGGGTACCGGCCACATTGTGTATGCGCTGCTCCCGGTCATTGCGGAGGTTTCACGCAGTGCCGGCGTTCGACCGGAGCGGCCTTTGTCCATCTCGACAATCGCCTCACAGCAGGCGATCACTGCCTCCCCTATATCAGCGGCGACAGTGGCGCTGTTGGGGTTGCTCAGCCCGATGGGTGTGCAGTTGCACCACATCCTCCTGATTTGTATTCCGTCGACTCTGCTGGGCAGCCTGCTGGGAGCGTTGGCCGTCATGAAGAAGGGCCCCGAACTGAAGGATGATCCCGATTATCAGGAGCGTGTGGCGAAGGGGTTGATCGAGGAAGGTACGTCGACCACGCAATTAGAAGGAAGGGCGCTGATGCGCGCGCGGGGTTCGGTGATCGTGTTTTTGCTGGCAGCGATCCTGGTGGTCGTGATCGGGCTGTTTCCCTCGATTCGGCCAAGCTACACGGTTGTCACTGGCGGCCAGGAGACAGTGGAGCAATTGCAGATGGCGCCGGCGATCATGATGCTTATGCTGGCCGCGGCCGGAATCAACATGCTCGTATTTGGCGCCTCCGCAACCGCGACCGTGAAGGGGAGCATCATGAATGCCGGCATGGTGGCGCTGATCTCGATTGCCGGACTGGGGTGGCTGGGCTCGTCCTTCTTCGAGGGCAACCGGCAGCTGATCATCGGAGGCATCTCAGGAGTGGTGCAACAGCATCCATGGGTGTTCGCGATTGGGTTGTTCGCGCTTTCCATCCTGTTGTCCAGTCAGGCGGCAACCGTCGTGACGCTGATGCCGGCGGGCGTGGCGCTGGGCCTGGGGGCTCCCGCGTTGATCGCTATGTTTCCGGCGGTCAACGGGTACTTCTTTCTGCCGACCTACGCGACCTTGCTGGCAGCCATTTCTTTCGACCAGACCGGTACAACCAAGATCGGCAAATATGTGCTGAACCACAGCTTCATGCTTCCGGGCATGGTGGCGACAGTTTCGTCGGTCCTCATCGGATTCGTGCTGGCGAAGTTGGTTCTCTGACGTGGAAATTCTGCAGTGCCGTTGTACACAAGCGGTCTTGCAATGGCTGATGCTGAATTACCTCTAAAAATCGCACACGGAAATCGCTGCAACCTCCTGCACGCAATCGCAATCGCGGGCCTGCTTGTCCTGACGGCGTGCAGCCGCGGCCCGCAGTCGTCTCAGCTAGTTTCTGGCGCTGGTGAATGGCATGAGTTCCAGGGAACCTGGACCGCCTCCGGCAGTCGGCAGACGATGCGCCTGGGCACGGATCGGCGCGTCTCGGTTGCAGATCTCACCGGGACGTTGATGCTTGCAGGACCCTCGCGCCCTGCGGGTGGATTTCGCGGGGAAGCGCTGGTATTCAACGACAGTGCCACCGGCATGGTTGGGCGTGGCGTCTGGACCGACGATCGCGGCGACCAGGTGTACAGCGAACTGCGGGGCGAAGGTACCGCATCAGGCAGCAAAGTGTTTGGAACTTTCGTGGGCGGGACGGGGCGTTATGGAGGCGCTACCGGCACCTACGAGTTCGCTTGGCGGTATGTGCTCGAGAACGAAGATGGCAACGTAGGCGGCGAATCCGTCGGCCTCAAGGGCAGGATTCGCGTCGGACCGCCGCAGACAAACCCTGACGCCGGAGGCCCGCGGCCATGACCAGCGCAGACCTAATGATCAGGCGGGCGTTGCCGTTCGCGCTGGCGATCGGGATCTGGATGGCGCCTGTTCCCGCCGGCCTCACAGCTCCGGCCTGGCGGCTATTTGCGGTGTTCCTGGCCGCGATTGTGGCGGTGCTGGACGGCGCATATCCGCTGCTGACATCGACGACGCTAGCGGTAGCCGCGGCCGTGCTGACCGGCACTATTTCACCTGCTAAAGCGTTCGCAGGCTTTGCCAATCCGAGCGTATTGCTTGTCGTGATCGCGTTCCTTGTTGCGCAAGCAGTGGTTAAGTCCGGGTTAGGCCGACGGATCAGCCTCTTCATGGTGGGCCGATTCGGACGCTCGTCATGGGCCTCGCCTACAGCATCGTGCTCACCGACGCCGTGATTGCGCCCGCGTTCCCGAGTAACACTGCGCGTGGCGGTGTCCTGTTCCCGGTCGTACTGTCGGTGGCAGAGGGAGCCGGTTCGCGGCCGCAAGATCCAGAGGGCCGGCGCCTTGGTGGCTATCTGATGTTCTGCGCGATGGCTAGCTTGGCTGTATCGTCTGCACTTTGGATGACGGCAACATCGGCGAATCCGATTGGCATCCAAGTGGTGCGCGATTTCGGTATCGAAATTGGTTTCGGAAAATGGCTGGTTGTGGCCTGCGTGCCGTCGCTCACTGCCATCTTAGCTCTGCCTTGGCTCATCGCCCGCTTGTTTCCGCCTGGAGTAGGCAAAACGCCGGATGCACCGGTAGCAGCGCGCCGAGAACTGGCGGGCCTGGGGCCGCTGTCGCGCGAGGAGTGGATCACGGCAGGCGCCTTTGTGTTGATGGTGTCCGGCTGGATATTCGCTGATGCACTGCGGCTCAACGTCACCAGCATCGCATTCGCGGGCTTGGGCTTGTTGCTCATGACTCATGTGCTCACTTTGGACGACATCGCAACCATGGGAGACACGCTGGCTACGTTTCTTTGGCTCGCTGTCTTGTTCGCTTTAAGCGGTCAACTTAACGAACTCGGATTCATGGGCTATGTGGGCGAGATCCTGGCAACGCACATGGCCGGTCTGTCGTGGCCCTTGTTATACGTGGGTTTGGTTGTGCTCTACGTGGCTATTCACTACATGTTTGTGAGTCAATCATCGCAGGTGCTTGCGCTGCTCGGCGTATTTCTCGACGTTGGCATCCGCGGCGGCGTTCCAGCGCCCCTAATGGCGTTCGCGCTGCTCTTCGCCAGCAGCTACTTCTCGGTAATCACGCCACAAGGCGGAAGCCAGAACGTCATCTTCGTCGGCAGCGGTTACCTCACACAACGTGAACTCTACCGCATGGGCCTGCTGACCACTCTCTTCTTCCTGGCCGTGTTCCTGGTGATCGGGACCGCGTGGATACTGCTCCTGACCAGGTGATTGTTCTCCCAAGTCTCTGGGCCTCGCGTGTCACAGGCCTACGCTGGGTTCGGACAGCGGGCATTTTGTGCGTTAGGCGCCACTGTTAAAAATCATTTTTATCGTTCGTGATCTTCGCTACTGTCGATTGGGGCCGCGACACGGAAGTACACATGACTTCCGACTTGTCGGCGGCTCGTCAACGTAGCTCAGTGAAGCCGTTCAGGTTGGGGCAGAAAAAACAACCCGGGCTAGGATTAGGGTCCCGGTGTATGGCGCAGGTCGTGTCCGAGAGAATAATTGAGAAAGGTTCGGATGGCGGCGATCGCAGCCAATTGCCCGATCTCGGTCTAGGTGGGGCTGATTGCGCTCTTCAAAATATCGGCAGCCAGCAGGAACTCAAGTGCTAAGACCAGCCAACCGGCAAAGCCTCGAAAGACTACGAGTGGTTCGATTGGTGTCTTCGTTCGAACAAAGCGTGCAACACCCGCAGCAATTGCTTGAGCCGCGCCAATCACAATTACCACGACAGCGATGAGCTCAGTGCACGTTGCGACAACCGCTGCGATGTCTTTAACGATCTCTAACATGGCGTTCTCCGGTGAATTCGATCGACCAAGGCAACCCGAGCCATGCGCAGGCAGTTCATGACCCTCCGCTAACGCCCGGATAGGTTCTATGGTGCATCTCAGTCCGGCCGGATCACTTCTCCCGTATCCAGCTGATATTCCGCCTCCATTATCTTCAACCTGCTCTTGGGCCTGCCGGAGGATTTCGCTGTAGTCTCCGGTTGCGGATTGTTTCACATTTGCAACTGCCGGATCACTCTGATCCACCATTGCCTGAAGGTTTGGCGTGGGCATATTCTCACCGGAACACGCAGCGGTTGAACAATTACGATCTGATCGAGACCCTGGCCGATGTGATGCTGGTGAACGGTATCCCGGAGCACATTCGCTCTGACAATGGGCCTGAGTTCGTTGCCCTGAAGTTGCGCAAGTGGCTGTCGTCCGTGGGAGCCAAGACCATGTACATCGATCCTGAAGTCGGTGGGAGAACGGATTGATTTTAAAGGTTGGTGAGCGCGGAAGGAATCGAATCCGCACTTAAACGTAAATTCAACAACAAGCAGGCTAGCGGATGACACCAAAGACCACGAAAAGCAGTAGTATTCCAACCAATAGAAGCGCACATAGAGCGCGGCTTGTAC
>Ga0207777_1000479_pt1 | contig 10924 bp, 10 predicted proteins | sample LuqExpMetageno35_FD_187793 | JGI IMG/M metagenome (GOLD analysis project Ga0207777, IMG submission 187793) | Tropical forest soil microbial communities from Luquillo Experimental Forest, Puerto Rico - Sample 35 (SPAdes) | ecosystem: Environmental > Terrestrial > Soil > Tropical forest ...
AGGTGGCTATGGTCCGGCTTTCACCGACCCTCGCAACAATGGCGAGTGCTGGGTATGTCCCGCTTTCTTGCACCGTTCCATGAATCCAGTCGATGCGAATCCCAAGGATGCGACAGATGCGGTGGCTGCTGCCTGTGTCTCGGGCGATGACGATGGCATTGTCTGGCAATCTGCGCAGTTTTCGGAACCGGGTCTTGCTGCGTTCGTCAACAACCCTGACATCGTGGGCCTGGCATTTTCGAACCTGAATTTCGTCGCGGCATTCATGAGAAACCGTGCTAATGGGGACATCGAGCAATGGAACCAACTGTGGCAAAAAATGCTAAGCACCCCAAATGACAGCGCGGAACTAAAAGCACTCATTTATGCCGCCATTCTGACGGTGGCACAAAAGGATACGAACGATTCGACGAAGGCGAGCTACTCGGTCGACGCTTTCGAGCAGTACATACGGACCCGCAGGACATACCTGGCCAACGATGCACTAGCCATGTATGCAGCTTACAAAGAACTGAACGCCTACAAGGTGTGGCAGCAAACAGGAAAGATCATGCTCGGCGGCGGGCCAGTCATGTTCGGCGGAGCGGGTGGCGTCATCATGTCTCCAACGACGGCGCTTTCGGGCAGCGTTGGCATAGCGCCTGACGATTATGTAGGAGACGCGTATGCGGCGGCCGTGCCTGACACGGCGGGAGCGGAATTCGTGAAAGCTGTGGCCACGCTCAACCAGTCGCAAACAGTGCCTGGTGTGGTGCAAGTGAACAACGAGGCCAACACGGCAATCGGGTTCGACCCGAGACCATACCTTGGCTTCGGTTTGTCGGCAGCCGAGTACCCGACAATGATCCTCGGGAACCTCGAAAGCTTGAAATCACTGAAGCTTTATGAGGTAGCCATGGCAGCAAAGCCGGTGTCGGGCGGAATGAATTCATCAGCGTTTCAGGCGGCCAAAGTTGCTTTTGAAGCAGGACAAGGTCTGAAGGGCCTTGGAGCGGCAGATCTCGGACTCAGCTTGGCGGGACAACTGCTCGACGCGATCAGTGCCTTCATGACGGCTTTCAGTCAGTTGGACGCGGATAAACAATACGCAAAACTGCTAAGTACAGCTGACCAGCCGGTCAGCATCGCCGACATCCTGAAGAACGGGAGCGACGACGACAAATCCCAGTTGCTTCTTTGGTGGGCGCTCGCCACCTCTGCCCATAAACCTGGACCAACGGCTTGGCCTTACACAAGCCCCGCGGGACAGGGGCAGATGACGGATGCTCAGGTTTGCGCGAAATACACCGACGGCTGCCAATGGATGAAGATTTACATTGGCAAGGTGATGGCCAACATCTCATCATTGGGCCCGCAACCGCCTCCGGCTCCGGTACGGGATATCCAGCGCTTGTACACAGACTACATGAATGCTTCCGCCTCCCTGCTTGGCCATTTAAGGCGGGTCGCGGATGGGCCGAGCGCGAAGGCAGAGCAGTCGTCTATTCAAACTGCCTGGACGTCGTACATGATGACGAAGACACGGCTGTCTGGCGCCGGTTTAGGCACAGCACAACAAACCGCAGCGAACTCGGCGGCGCAGCAGGTCTCGGCAGAAATCGCGCGTATTAAAGGAATTTCGGCCGCCAACCGGGTACTCGCTGATATATTGAACCCGAACTTTAAGGGAGCGGATTGACGGGATATGTAGATGCACTCAGAAACCAAAATTGACGGACTCATAGTCCGCGATGTACACAGACTTGCTGTTGCTTGACCACTGCGGAAAACCCAGCCCGCCCGCAGCTCTGGGTCGTCGCTGCAGCTCTGATCCAGCAGAGCAGTTCTTTGTTCTGGGCCGCACGTCACAGCGCGGTGGAACAAGTTCTCGATCTGCGCCCAGCGTTCCGGAGTCACGCGGCACCAGGTTGACCCAACCTCGACCGCACATGAAAATTTCTGACTGCTTGATGTTTTTCTGGGCCGACCAGCACGAGAAAGTTGAAAAGGACCGCGTTGCCGGAGCTCCGACAGCGCGGTCCATGCGCATCGCCGTTCCTCGGAATTCATATCCCATCATTCAAGCCCGAACGGCGATTACTTCAAGATATTCCGCATCCACAAATGTGATTTCATCGCCCCCTCGATTGTGCTCGGACCACAATGTCTCCAGTTCCGTCCGGAGTTCCATTGCCGCGTCCTCACCCAAGGAGGTGAAGGCGCGATTTGCAGGACCATAGCACTGCCGGAATAGCTCGACCACTTCGGCCGGCGGGAACGGGTAGTCAAAGCTATAGTGACGCCGTGTCATCGTCAAATCCGAGACGCCGACCCCCAGTCTCTCGCGCACAACGGCCTCGTTGCCCCACAGCACGGGAGCTGGCATTCCTGACGGCGCGATAAATTTGGCAAACGTCTTGAACATTTGCCCCACAAAACCCTCAGCCGTCCAATTTCCCATTGCGATGGTGCCTCCGGGACTACACACCCGCAGTAACTCGCGCGCGACACGTTCCGGCCGCGGTGCGAACATGGCGCCGATCAGGCTGGTGACAACATCAAAGCTGGCGTCCCCAAACGGGAGAGCTTCGGCATCGCCTTCCGTAAAGCGAGCCTTGAGGCCTTCTGCGTTGGCGCGCGCCTGGGCCCGGTGCACCAGGTTGGGAGCGATGTCGACACCGGTAACGTTGACGCCATCGCGAGCCGCCCACAGTGCAAGTTGGCCTGAGCCACAGCCAACATCCAGCAACTGGCAGCCGGGCGCAACGTCCAATTGCTCGTAGAACGTGCGTGCGCCCCGTTCCATGTAGCGCGAAAAATAGTCGTAGTCTCCGGCTGACCAGGTTTCTTTCAACTTCGCCTTCAGGCCATTCATTTCCGGCGAGATCGTAGTGGTACTCATGATTTCTCCTTCCATTCGGTAAATTCTTGTTTTCTTGCGGATCATCGTTTGCTGGGCGGGCGGTTCAGCCCTTTGGGATGATCTTGGCAGCGAACGACTGCGCCACGATCTTCCCGTTGCGCACAACGAACGTGTCGGTAGCGAGCTCGTAGCAATTGTCTGCGGACTCTGCGCTCCACAAGATGTAGGCGTAATCACCGTCAGCGCTTCGCTCCCGCATCGAAAACGAGGACCCGGGCTTGGCGAACTCCGCCAAAAAGCCCTGGAAAAACGGCTTAAGGTCGCCAAGACCTTTCAGCCGCCGGCCGGGTGTAAACAACACCGCATCCGGCGAGTAATCGGCGAGCACACCGTCGAGGTCACGCTCGGCAAAGCTCTTCATGTGTCGATCAACAACTTCACTTGTAGTTGGCATCTGTCATCTCCTCTGCATTGGTTTTGAGTTGAAGCGCTTTTCAGACCTGCGAATGCTTCAACGAGGCCAACTATGCGTCACTACAGCGGCCAATACTTGTCTGCGCGTCCGCCTTTCTTGCTTGCGGCGCAGTTGCCGTAAGATGGCTTGATCTAGAATCCGGAGAAGTTTGCCGGGAAGGCGCTGGAGGCGGTTCATGGATGTACTTTCCGAAGTGTTGAAGGTGGTCAAGCTCCAGGGAGCGCTTTTCTACAATGCCGAGTTTTCGTCGCCGTGGAGCGTTTACGCAGCCTCATCGCATGAACTGGCACGTTACTACGGGATCGATGCGGAGCATGTGATCGTCTACCACCTGCTGACGGAAGGGCGAGGCTCGGTGCGGTTGGACAATGGCAGCCGCCTGAACCTGGATGCGGGTGACATCGTGATGATTCCTCATGGTGACCGACACATCGTGGAGAACGGCGCTGCGAGCCGGACGGCCGACGATTCCGAGCATCTCGTTGAAGTCCTTTCTCAGGGATTGAAGCTGTGGCGGGTGGGAGGAGGTGGAGAAATCACGAAGTTCGTCTGCGGATACATGGCCTGCGAACCACGACTCGGCCGGGTTTTTCTCAGCGGCTTGCCGCCGGTCTTCAAAGTCAACCTCCGGAACCAGGCCTCGGGCCGATGGCTGGAAAACTCAATCCGCTTTTCGGTGGACCAGGCGGACCGGTTGCAGCCCGGGGGGGAAGCTGTGTTGGCGAAGTTGTCCGAGGTGCTGTTTGTCGAGACGCTCCGCGCGTACATTGCCCAGCTGCCCGCAAACCAAACCGGCTGGCTGGCCAGCGCCCGCGAGCCGGAGATCGGACGAGTGTTGGCTTTGATGCACCGCGACCCGGCACATCCGTGGACAATCGCGTCTCTGGCGGACGAAGCCGGCATGTCACGTTCGGTGCTGGCCGAACGCTTTCGTTATTACCTCGATCAGACTCCCATGGCGTACCTCACCTCCTGGCGCCTTCAGTTGGGAGCACAGATGCTTTCCTCAACCAATTACTCGGTAGCACAGATCGCTGCCGAGGTGGGATACGAATCGGAGGCGGCCTTCAACCGTGCATTTAAGCGCGCATTCGAACTTCCTCCTGCCCGTTTTCGCAACCAATCGAGAACAGCTCCTGGGACGACCTCGCTTGGAAATCCACACTAACTCAGCCGTGACGACAAGGTATAATCTGCCCCTGGGGACTGGCTCATTCAGGGGCCCAGCTTGGGGATCGGTCAGCCGATTTGTGAAGGTGGGTTGTGGTTTTTCATTTCGAATCGTTCCAATTGGATGTCGCGGAACGCCGCTTGTTGTGTGCGGGCGAAGTGGTTCCGCTTCGTGCCAAGGTCTTCGACACGCTTTGCATCCTGGTCGAAAACCACGGTCGCCTTCTCCGCAAAGATGAGCTGATGCAACGGCTCTGGCCCGACAGCGTCGTGGAAGACAACAATCTCGACCACAACATTTCCCGGCTCCGCCGCGCGTTACAAGAGGGCGCCAACGGCAAGAAGTTCATCGAAACCGTTCCCCGTCAGGGCTATCGCTTTGTTGCCGACGTGAGGCAAATCTCCGGTTCTCCGGCCGCGCAGACGGTCATACCTTCTCCTACCCCTGACCCGCCATCCGAACAGGAAATCCAGTTCTTCACCACCAGCGACGGTGTTCGAATTGCCTACACCATAGGCGGAAGCGGCCCTCCCCTGGTGCGTGCCATCGATTGGCTCAACCACCTCGACTTCGAATGGAAGAATCCCTATCGCCGGCACTGGTTTTCGCAGATCATGAGCCATAACACTCTTCTCCGCTATGACCAGCGTGGCAGTGGCCTCTCCGACTGGAATGTCGATGACTTCTCCTTCGAGCGCTCGCTGGCCGATTTCGAAGAACTGATCGCGACGGTTGGCTTTGACAAATTCGCGCTCGTGGGCAGTTGCCAGGGAGGCCCTATCGGCGCGGCCTACGCGGCTCGCCATCCAGAGCGGATAACGAAACTCGTTCTCGTTGGAGCATTTGCCCGCGGGTGGCCTCCTCCCGGCAGCATGGTCATCGAGCAGTTCAATGCCATGCTGACTCTCATCCGGCACGGATGGGGCCGTGACAACCCCGCCTTCCGCCAGCTCTGGACCACGCTCTTCCGCCCGGACGCCAGCCCCCAGGAATCCGAGTGGATGAACGAGTTCCAGCGCATCACTTCTTCGCCCGATAACGCTGCCCACATGATGGCCGAGTTCCCCAAGATCGACATCACGGATCTCTTACCCAAGGTTTCATGCCCCACTCTTGTCCTTCACTCGCGCGACGAGGCCGTCGTTCCCGCCAGCGAAGGACGCCTGATCGCCTCGCGGATCCGGGGCGCCCGCTATGTCGAGCTTCCCAGCCGCAGTCACGAAGTTGTCCCCAGCGATCCTGCCTGGCAGATCTTTGTTGACGAGGTCTCCCGTTTCCTGGGCTGGCCCGACGGGCATGTCGCATTCCAACCACCCGCAGCAGCAAGCTAGCAGGGCAGCTCGCTCATTCGCCGCAATTAGATAATCACGCCGCATTGTCAGCCTCCTCACATTTCGGCCGGACCATTCTGAATCCGCTGATCGACCGTCTCAGGATCGGCGCCCGATCGCAATCGTCGCCCCTCTCGCTCGCTTCGAGTCGGACATACCGTTCAGGTTCCTTACATACGACCTTCCCGAGCAGCCTGCCTGCCATCACGGCCGGACCGCAGATTCCCGTAATCACATTCAGGCAAGTCGAGGCCACGATTGCTCCTCCGACGACGTGGCCCAGCCAGGGCAGGCCTGCATAAAATCCCCAACCGGCCAGCGAGGTCATGACCGTCGCCACCGCAAAGGCAAAGCGCCGACGTGTTCCGTAGCGGGGCAGTTTCTGCGTTCCCATCAGATACCGAAGTCCGTAGTTGTACAGGACATCGAAGGGATGCCCCGTCAGAATTGCACCCAGCGCAGTGAACGGCACCAAGGCCCACAATATCCGGGACGACCCCAGGATCGTCCCCACTGCCACCCACACCATCATGATGGCGGGGGCGAGGCGCAAGGGGTAATTGATCTGCGCGTACGTGGCATCGCTCAAGCCGCAGAATCCTTGCGCCTGGATTCTTTCGCGAGCTGTAGCTGAGATATGCGACATGGTCATCCTCCTATGCGGCTTTCTCTGCAGCGGGTTGATTCGCTTTTGTGCCCACTGTTCGTATCGTGGAGCCGTTAGGCAGGAACATGGGCACACTCTCGCGATACCGGATGTATTCCTCGCCATGGGATGCAATCAGGTCGTTCTCTTCCCACCGGATCGCCAGCAGGATGTACGCCGTCGTCATGACCGCGAACAGCAGGTGCGCACCCGTCATGGTGGGCGTAAACCAGAACGCCATGAGCCATCCGACGTAAAGCGGATGCCGAATGTACTTGTAGAACAGCGGCGTGCGGAACGTCAGCTCTGTGTACGGCTGTCCGGTCAGGTACAGCCACACCTGCCGCAAACCAAACAAGTCGAAGTGGTTGATGAGGAACGTGGCGATCAGCACCACGCCGAACCCCAGCCCGAACAACTGGTACATCACCAGGCGGCCAATCGGGTTCTCAATATTCCAGACTGTCCCTCCCAATGGCTGCCAGAAGGCAAACAACGCGATCAACGCCAGGCTCGACAGCAGAACATACGTGCTGCGCTCCGCGGGTTCGGGCACAACCCGCGTCCACGCCCGCTTGAACCATGGCCGTGCCATCACACTGTGTTGTACGGCGAAGATGCCGAGCAGCAGCACGTCGATCCCGAGTGCGTATAAGAACGGCGTTCGTGCCGGCGAATCCATCGTTTTGGGAACCACCAGGTTTCCGATAAACCCAACAGCGTAAAGAAAGGTGGCCAAGAAGACGCCATAGCAGGCGACTCCATATGCGAAAACAGCAACTCTCTTCAACATTTCTCTCCTCCTCGGCGAGGGAGCCTTGTTGCCCTCGCGATCTGAAGCGAGATTACGGTCGAAGGGGATTGAGAGTCCTTGAACGGAACTTTAATTTTCCTGAATAAAAGCTGGAAGGACGTCTATGACAGGAAAAAGCGGCGCGCTGCTGAGGAATCTGTGCAGTTTTCGCCAATCGGAGCAACAGGAGGGGAATTGGGGGCGTGTATCTGCTCGAGACTCTGGCCCGGGTCAGTGCCTGGAAGGCTGCCTGACAACCCAGCTCTTCGTGGAGAGCCGCAACGCCTAACTGACAAAGACAGACGCGGAATCACTCCATGGCGTGACCTGCAGCACCGTCACTCCTCGACGCTTCAAGCAGAATTGGTGTTGGGTTCGTCCGGCTTCGGTACTTATGGCCTGGCGAATGCCGGCTACAGTGCAGGAGGATTAATGGATCGGCTCGGCTCCAGTCGTCGGCGGATTCTTCTCACGGCACTCATTTTCGTTCAAGTCGCAATGCTGCTGGCTTGCGGCGGGGGTGCCAGCAACCCAGTAAACCCACCTTCGCCACCTTCACCGCCACCGCAAAACCTAACTGCCGACCAAAAGGCCGACCAACTTGTCGCGCAAATGACGCTGGACGAAAAGATCCAGCTTGTTCACGGAGGGGCCGCCGCGGACTGGTGGAATCACGTTCTGCCTCGGGGCGGCGGAGGTTGGATACCCGGCATCACGCGGCTCGGCATTTCTGATCTCTACTTCGCTGACGGCAGTGTCGGTGTAGGCAACGCGGTGGGACAAGCCACGGCCTTGCCATCGTCAATCGCGAGTGCTGCCACATGGGACCTCAATGAGGCTTACAAGTACGGGCAGGTTATCGGCGCCGAATTGAGTGATTTCGGCATCAACGTGAACCTTGGCGGCAATGTGAACCTTGCCGGTCGAGAACCCCGTAATGGCCGTACCTTCGAGAACAAAGGCGAAGACCCAATTTTGGCGGGCAGGATCACGGCGGCTCACCTGAAGGCAATCCAGGACCAGCACGTTATTGCAGGCATCAAGCACTTCGCGTTTAACGACCAGGAGACAGGCCGTTTTACTGCCAACGTAGTGATCGATGAGCGGTCTGCTCGCGAGAGTGACCTGCTCGCCTTTGAGATCGCCGCCGAGGACTCGGGCGCGCAGTCCGTAATGTGTTCCTACAACCTTGTGAACGGCGCATATTCGTGCGAAAACGCGTTTCTCCTAAACACGGTTCTTAAGACAGACTGGAGCTTCCCGGGCTTCGTCATGTCAGACTGGGATGCCACCCACAGCACGGTCGCGGCTGCGCAGAATGGTTTGGACCAGGAGCAGCCGGAGACAATCTATTTCGGGGCAAGTCTGAGGCAAGCCATACAGAGCGGCCAGGTGCCTCAGTCGCGGCTCGACAACATGGTGCATCGGATCTTACGCGCCATGTATGCAGCCGGCCTATTCGATCACCCGGCGACAATCCAGCCTATTAACGCCGGGGCAGATGGCGCAATCGCACAGGAGATCGAGGAGCAAGGTGCGGTTCTGTTGAAGAACTCTGGGATACTCCCACTCGACCGCAACCGGATCAGTTCTATTGCCGTCATCGGCTCCCATGCCGACATCGGTGTGCTATCGGGCGGTGGATCAGCCCAGGTGATTCCTGTTGGCGGCGCAGCGCTCATCGAAGGGAAACCGTGTCCGCCCTGTTGGTCGCAGGTGGTTTGGATTCCATCTGCTCCGTTGACTGCGATTCAATCCAAGGTGCCTGGTGTGAATGTGACGTACAACGATGGGAGTGATCGCGCGTCTGCGGCGGCGCTTGCCGCTTCTTCCAGCGTGGCAATTGTCTTCGTCAGCCAATGGGAGAGCGAAGGCATGGACGTTCCCAGTCTGAACTTCACCGATGTGATTCACTCCGTTCCCATTGACCAGGATGGGCTGGTAAGTGCCGTGGCTGCAGCAAACCCTAATATCATTGTCGTCCTGGAAAACGGCGGAGCGCAGGTCATGCCCTGGCTTTCCAGCGTCAGCGCCGTGTTGGAAGCCTGGTATCCGGGACAGCGCGGTGCAGAAGCCATAGCTAACATTCTGTTCGGCGATGTCAATCCTTCCGGAAAGCTCCCGATGACCTTCCCCGCAGACGTCAATGATCTACCTCGCCCAACGATTGCATCGCCGCCCGACTCGATCACGCCATTTCCAGTTGACTACACCATTGATGGGTTCAATGTGGGATATAAGTGGTTCGACTCGAAAGGGATCACGCCACTATTTCCCTTCGGCTACGGACTGTCATACACCACGTTTTCCATCACAAATCCGGAGTTGATTGTTAACACCGGGAGCAGCCAAGGGGTTCAGGTTAGCTTTCAGTTGCAGAACACAGGCACGCGTTCGGGGTCGGAGGTCGCTCAAGTTTACCTGGAACTGCCAACAAGCACCTCGGAGGTCAGACGCCTGGTCGGATGGCAAAAGGTCTTCTTAAATCCGGGTCAGCAGCAGGCGATCACGGTTCAAGTAAACGCGGCTGATTCGTCGCATCCGCTTTCTTACTGGGACACGGGCTTGCACGCTTGGTCGATCGCATCAGGAACCTACAAGATGTACCTGGGCAACTCGTCAGCGAATGCCCTGGCGATAGGAACATTTCAGATGCCATGATTCGAGGTGAGGCGTAATTCCTAGCAGTTTGGCTCGTGGGACACTCGCCTTATATGCAGCACGCTGCTGAGGAATCTGTGCCGTTTTCGCCAATCGGAGCAACAGGAAGTTGGCAGACAGCCTTAAGGTGACCGTTTCAATCTGGACGGCGTATCTGGGGAGTGAGTCCGCGCAACAGCCACGCTTCCCAAGAACGGGACTTCCGGGTCTCGCCAACGAGAGACCAATCTGCAAGCACCTGGCATTCAGTCTGACTGTCGCCGGCTGGCTGGCGGCACAATTCCATTCATCCGTAAATACTCCACCATCTGTCCGTAGTGATCGAATGCGTGCTCGACGCCGAACACAGCCAAGCGCAGGCGGGTTGATTTGCTGCTCCCCGGCGTCTGCAACATATTCTCGGTAGTCAAGGTAGCCGCCGCCTTGTGACCCAGCGCAAATGAATCCTTCAGAAAGCTAATGATCTCGGCCTTAGTCTTAATGCTTTGCGGACCATTGCCGTCCTTCAAGCCTTCTGGCAGCTTGTCCCCAGTAAGCGGAGACCAGATGAAATAGTTGGAAGCGGCAACATGCTTGACCTGCCCGGCAAACGTGCGCACACCTTTGTAGTCATCGCCAGGGATGTTCAAGCTCTCAGGCGTGAAGTTGTATTTCTCTTCCGGCATGGCTTCCGCGACATCGACAACTTGCTTTTCCACGTTGCTGATCTCGCGGTCAACGATGGTGGCGATGGTCGGCTGTTGCGGCTGAGGTGCGCCCACTGCCGCGGTGCTTTTGGTGCCCTGTCCCAAGGCCGTAACAGCAAAGATGAGCAACCCCAACAGCAAGAAGATGCGTATTGGTTTCATTAGAGTAACCCTCCTCCATTTAGCTCTTACCCAGCTTCTTGCGCCGTCGGACGCCTTCAGTGCTCTTCAATAATCGCCGCCGGCACCGCCGCCTCCGGAAGCTCCTCCGCCGAAGCGAAAATCTTCAGTCCTTGTCTGCGGCCCCGGCGTTACGGCC
>Ga0207777_1000482_pt1 | contig 10907 bp, 8 predicted proteins | sample LuqExpMetageno35_FD_187793 | JGI IMG/M metagenome (GOLD analysis project Ga0207777, IMG submission 187793) | Tropical forest soil microbial communities from Luquillo Experimental Forest, Puerto Rico - Sample 35 (SPAdes) | ecosystem: Environmental > Terrestrial > Soil > Tropical forest ...
CAGAGCAAACAGAAGGCCACCCTGCGTCAGTCACCGAAGCAGTATATTCAAACGGTTGTTGACCGCTTCAATCTGAGCAAATGGTTTGGCCAGGAGGAAGCGCGCCTGAGGCTGGTGCAGGGGGGCTACCGCGGCCAGGCGCCCTATATCACCTTTCTATTTCTCCGCATGGTAACCCCCGCCGCCACGTTCTTGTTCGCGGCGGTCTATCTGTTCTTCGTGATCGAATTTAAGCAGCCGATGGCTATCAAGGTCGGAATCTCCATATTGGCCGCCTATATCGGCATGCACCTGCCACTGGTGCTGCTGAAAAACCAGATCCAGAAACGGCAATTGTCGATCAAACGAGCCTTTCCGGACACGCTGGACCTTCTGTTGATTTGCGTGGAGTCCGGAATGTCGATCGAAGCGGCGTTGCGAAAGGTCAGCGAGGAGGTCGGCAGCCAGTCGGTGGCACTTGCCGAAGAGCTCACACTCACCACGGCCGAACTTTCCTATCTGCCGGATCGCCGACAGGCTTATGAGAATCTCGCCAAGCGCACCGATCTGGAAGGCGTGAAATCCGTCTGCATGGCCCTGCAACAGTCAGAACGCTACGGCACGTCTCTGGCATCTATGCTGCGAGTGATGGCACAGGAAAACCGCGACATCCGCATGTCAGAAGCGGAAAAGAAGGCCGCTGGCCTGCCGCCGAAACTCACCGTGCCAATGATGTTGTTCTTCCTACCGGTGTTGTTCGTGGTGATTCTCGGTCCGGCCGCCATCAGGGTCATGGCGCTTAACTAAGTGGGCGCATCTGGCTGGCGCGATCGATCAGCAGCGAAATTTACAATCAGGTTCCGGCGTCGGGCGGCGGTACGTTTGGCCGCTGGCCGCCTTTTTGGCGTGCGCTATGCTGCGCGAGCATCTGCCGCAGATAATCGACATTAGCGGCAGCTTCCGCCTCCGGTAGCTCGGCGCGGGCGATCGCCTCGGCTTCAGTGAAGCGGCCGCGCAATCCGACCACGAGTGCCAGGTTCTGCCGCACCTTCGGGCTAGCCGTCGGTTGCGCCACGGCACGCCGCAGCGTCTCCTCGGCGCGCTTTAAATCCTTCATTAGCGCGTAGGACAGGCCGAGATTGGACAAAACCGATGGCTCATCCGGCACGATCTTGAGCGCGGACGAGTAAATACGCTGCGCCTCGGCATGCTGACCCATCTGATCGAGCACGGCGCCCTGCGCATTGAGGATGCGCCAATCCGGCTGATCGGGTGAATGCGCGCGACTGAGCGCGTCGAGCGCTTGCGGATAGTTGCCGGCCTCCGCCAAAGCACGGCCATAGGCGGCGAGCACAGGCATGTTCTTCGGATTGCGGATCACAGCCTGCTCGAGTACGGCGACCGACTGCGCGCGCTGTCCGCTGGCGCGCAAGGCGCGCGCGTAGGCAATGGCGGTGTCGGGATCACCAGAATCATCGCGATAACGGTCGGCCCATCGATTGACCTCTTGCCGCCAATCGGCATCGCTGCGCGGAACATCGCTAGTGCCGATCGAGCCGGTAGTGTCGCCGCTTGTGGTGGTGCAGCCGGCCGCTGACAGCGCCAATACGGCCGCGACGGCGGCAGACGCAAGCAGGCGGGAAGGAGCTGTTATTGGGCGCATCCGGCGATCCAGCAGCATTCCCGACCAATAAAACGTTAACCCTAACGATTGGTTAACTGGCCGGTGGCCGCGGCAGGGTCTGCCTCGACCGTCCACGCCTTTGATGTTGCAACGCTTTCTAAAACGTGGATGCTCGCGACAAGCGCTGGGCTAGAGGATCCAGCATCCTTGGTTTAGGAATCGAAGATGGACCTCGACCTCTCCCCTGACGAACTCGCCCTACAGCAACGCGCCCGCACGTTTGCCCAGGAAGTCGTGCTCCCACGCGCCGCGGCGATCGATCGCGACGAGCAATACCCCTGGGACATCGTGAAGGCGCTCGGCGAGGCCGGCTTCCTCGGCATGACCCTACCGAAGAATCTCGGCGGCAAAGGTGCGAGCTTCCTCGACGCTGCAGTGGTGATCGAGGAAATGGCCAAGTGTTGCACCGTCACCGCGCGTATCGTGGTCGAGACCAATATGGGGGCAATCTCGACGGTGATGGCCTATGGCACCAAGGAACAACAGCAACTGGCGGCCGGCCTCGTGCTCGCTGGCGACAAACCCGCGATCTGCATCACCGAGCCGGATGCTGGCAGCGACACCACCGCCATGACCACCCGCGCCGACAAGCGCGGCGACCAATATGTGATCAACGGCAAGAAGCACTGGATCACCGGCGCCGGCGTCTCGCGACTGCATTTGATCTTTGCGCGCGTGTTCGACGAGCGCGGTGAGGCGCTCGGTATCGGCGCCTTCCTGGCGATCCGCGACGTGACCAAAGGCCTGCGCGTCAGCAAGCGCGAGCCGACCATGGGCCTGCGCGGCATGCCGGAGGGTGAGTTGACGTTCGAGAATCTGGAAGTGCCGGCCGGCATGGTGGTGATACCGCCGTCGGGGTTCCGCCGCGGCTTTGCCGACCTGATGAACGCCTATAACAGCCAGCGCGTCGGAGCTGGCACGGTCGCGATCGGCATCGCCGCCGGCGCGCTTGATTACGCTCTGGCGTGGGTCAAAGCGCGCGAGCAGTTTGGCCGCCCGATCGGCGAATTCCGGGGTCTGCAATGGCTCTTGGCCGACATGCAGACGCAGCTCACTGCCTCGCGGTTGATACTCTACGCGGCAGCCCGCTCGCGCGGGCCCAACGGCAGCGTGTTCCCCGATCCGATGCTGGCGGCGCAGGCAAAGATCGTTGCTTCGGAAGCCGCCATCAAGATCGTCAACGACGCATGGCAGATGTTTGGGGCGCGCGGCTATTCGCGCGACCTGCCGCTTGAACGCATGGCGCGCGACGTACGCATGTTTACAATCGGCGGCGGCACCGCGCAGGTGTTGCGCACGCTGGTCGCTTCCAAGATGCTGGGCTGGAAGCTGCCGCAGACGCGCGACGGCTATGCGCGCCAATCCGCGATACATGACGCGGCGGAGTGAGCATGCACCCAATGTTTGCGAGCGCCGGCGAAGGACGGGCCGTGCCGATCTGGTTCATTCATGCCGGCAATGCCGATTCCATTCGGCAGAGCCTAAGCGAGCGCGAGCGCGCCTTCGTCGCGGCTACCGGTTTCGAAACTAAGCCTGACCGCTTTTTGCTGCTGCCTGCCGCCGACGGCAAGCTCGCCGGCGCGCTGTTCGGGATCGAGCGGCCGGGGGAGAACCCGATCGATCTGTTCCGGCCGGGGCAGTTGTCCGGCCTGCTGCCGCCAGGTGTCTATCGTTTCGCTAATGCACCGCATGACGCGCGGATGGCTGCGCTCGCCTTCGTGCTGGGTGCCTACCAATTCGCCCGCTACCGCAAAGCCAAGCAGCGCAGCGTGCAGCTGGCGGTGCCGGAGCGCGTAGACGGCGCGGATCTAAGCCGCGTGGTCGAGGGCGTGACACTGGCGCGCGATCTGATCAATACGCCGTCGAACGATATGGGCCCGGCCGAGCTGGAAGATGCCGCTCGCGCACTCGCCAAGCAGCACGGCGCGCAGGTGCGGGTAACCTCCGGCGACGCGCTTGCGAAGGAGTTCCCACTGGTGCAGGCGGTGGGCGCCGGCTCACCGCGTACACCGCGGCTGATCGATCTAACCTGGGGCAAGGAGAGTGATCCGAAGATCACGCTGGTCGGCAAGGGCGTCTGCTTTGACACCGGCGGGCTTGACGTCAAGAGCGACGCCAGCATGCTCAATATGAAGAAAGACATGGGCGGCGCCGCAACTGCGCTCGCGCTCGGCCATATGATCATGTCCCGCGGGCTGCAGGTGCGACTGCGCGTAATCATCCCGGCGGTGGAGAATGCGATTTCCGGGACTAGTTTCCGGCCGCGCGACATTTACAGGTCGCGCAAGAGGATCACGGTCGAGATCGGCAATACCGACGCAGAGGGCCGGCTGATCCTCGCCGACGCGCTCGCACTCGCCGATGAGGAAAATCCGTCGTTGATCGTCGACTTCGCGACGCTCACCGGCGCGGCGCGCGTCGCCATGGGTCCGGACGTATCGCCGTTCTTCACCGATGACGATGCGTTCGCGACTGAATTGGCTGCAGCAGGAGTGGCCGAGAACGATCCGGTGTGGCGGCTGCCGCTGTGGCGACCTTACGACCAGATGCTTGATTCGAAGGTAGCCGACCTCAACAATGTGAGCAGCGGCGGGCAGGGCGGCGCCATCACTGCCGCGCTGTTCCTGCGCCGCTTCGTGAGCACAAAATCCTGGTTGCATCTCGACGTCTTCGCCTGGACGCCGGCGGCTAAGCCCGGCCGGCCGGAAGGCGCAGAATGCCAGACGGCGCGCGCGCTCTATGCGATGCTGACCGCGCGATATCCCTGATGGCCGCACTCGATCCCCGCATCAATCCCTATCGCCCGGAACTGGCGGCGAAACATCTGCAGGGCAAGGTCAAAGCGGAGGTGTTTGTCGAGGGCGAGATAAGACAGGTACTAGATGCACAAGCTCCGCTGCGCCACGTCCCCACACCGGACGCCCGGCTCGACAGCGAAGCCCTGATGGGCGAGCGGGTGACGATCTACGATTGCAATGACGAGGGCTGGTGCTGGGGCCAATTAGAAACCGACGGCTATGTTGGCTGGATTGCTTCGAATGCCCTAGGTCCGCTCGGCATCGCCCCGACGCACAAGGTCAGTGTTTTGCGCACTCTGGGATTCCCCAGTTCCGACATCAAGCTACCACCGGCTGCAGCGCTGCCGATGGGGGCACGCCTCGCTATCGTGAGTCAGGATGAGCGCTTCGCCGTGTCCGCCACCGGGCTGTATCTGCCACTCCTTCACCTCTCGCCGTTGAACGCCAAGGCAACGGATTTCGTAGCCGTTGCCGAGCGTTTCCTCGGCACGCCATATCTCTGGGGCGGCAAGACCAATCTCGGCATCGATTGCTCAGGGCTGGTACAGGTGAGCTTGCAGGCTGTTGGTATTGCTTGTCCACGTGACGCCGATTTGCAGGAAATTACTCTCGGAAAAATATCGACGCAGTCCAACCTGCGGCGCGGCGATCTGGTGTTTTGGAAAGGCCATGTCGCCATCGTTTCCGATCAAACAACGCTTTTACACGCCAATGGATTTCATATGTCGGTCGTATACGAGCCTTTGGCAGATGCCATCGCGCGCATTCGCGCAGCCGGCAGCGAGATTACCAGCATCAAGCGGCTTTGATCTGGTCGCCAGAGTTCATAAAGTGGCATCAGCTGCAATCCATGAGGCTAAATGCGCCAGTGTTGCCGGACATCTTAGCGAGCAAATTTCGTAATGTGCTCGGGTTCAGCGAGAAAGCCACTCCAGGGGATGCCGGATTATATCGGAACGATCTTCTCCGCACGCGGCTTCTGCACGCGCGCAGCCATGTACCCTTTTTATACCGAGCGGTTAAAACGCATCCTGGGTGGTGATTCAGTTGATTTTTGGCCGCATCCAGGCGGCGGGCAGCGTAGTCGTCACGCTGAAGCGTGTTTAGCAAACCTTCCCAATGGGTCGCGACCTTGCTCTCGAAGGCTTGCTTCGCAACCAGCTCATCGATGATGTGGCCGCGCACGCAGATCGTGCTAACCGCTCCGTCGGCATAGCTCAGTGGTATGGGCCGCGATAACGCCTTCCAGCCCGTTGCTCATGCTCGCTCCGCTTTGAGCCGCGCGATCGCGGCGCGCAGTTCGGTAACGCCGGTGCCTTCCCGTGCCGACGTGACCAGGATCCCTGGGAAAGCCCCCGGCCATTTGGTGAGTACGGCCTCGACCTCGGCAATGCGGGCTGTGAGCTCGGCGGGCTTTACCTCGTCGACTTTGGTCAGCACGATCTGATAACTGACCGCGGCCTGGCCGAGTGTCTTGAAGGTTGGCTCATCGGCAGCCTTCAAGCCGTGACGAGCGTCGACCAGCACATAGACGCGGGCGAGATTGGCGCGGCCAAGCAGATAGGCCTCGATCAGCGCGGTCCAGTCGGCGATCTTGGACTTGGCGGCGGAGGCGTAGCCGTAGCCCGGCATGTCCACGATGTAGAGATCGTTGCCGCGGGTGAAGAAGATCAGTTCCTGCGTGCGGCCTGGTGTGCGTGAGATACGCGCCAGCGCCTTGTGGCCGGTGAGCGCATTGATCAGGCTGGACTTGCCAACATTGGAGCGGCCGGCAAAGGCAATCTCCATGCCGTGCATCGGCGGCAGCGAGGCCGGCGAAGCGGCCGCGGCGACGAAGCGCCACTCTCCGGAAAACAGCCTCCGGCCAGCCTCGATTTCGCTGCGGGTGAAGTCGCTCATCGGGCCACCATAACGAAATCGCCGGGCTAGACCCGGCGATGACGTTGGTTTCTCCGCCGTGCTACGGCGTCTTACTCTTCCTCTTCACGAACAGCGCCTTGATATTATCGAACAACTCGATCTTGGCGCCGTGCTTGCGCATGATCACGCTCTGCTGCAGCACTGACAGCGAGTTGTTCCAGGCCCAGTAGATGACCAAGCCGGCTGGGAAGGTCGCTAGCATGAAGGTGAAAATCACTGGCATCCAGTTGAAAATCATCGCCTGAGTCGGATCAGGCGGCGCCGGATTGAGCTTCATCTGCGCCCACATGGTCACTCCCATGATCAGCGGCCAGGCGCCGAGATGCAGGAAGTGGCCGATCATCGGAACGACGGTTGGGTCAAACGGGATCAATCCGAACAGGTTGAAAATATTGGTTGGGTCGGCGGCCGACAGGTCATGGATCCATCCGAAGAACGGCGCGTGTCGCATCTCGATGGTGACGAACAAGACCTTATAGAGCGAGAAGAACACCGGAATCTGCACCGCGATCGGCAGGCAGCCGGCTAGCGGATTGATCTTTTCCTTGCGGTAAAGCTCCATCAGCTCCTGCTGCTGCTTTGCCTTGTCGTCGGCGAAGCGCTCGCGGATCGCAGTCATCTGCGGTTGCACCGCCTTCATCTTTGCCATCGAGGCGTAAGATTTGTTGGCGAGCGGGAAGAAGGCGCCCTTGATCAGCACGGTGACAATCAGGATAGCTAGGCCGAAATTTCCGACCAGGCGGTAGAGCCAGTCGATCGCCATGAACAGCGGCTTGGTGATAAAGTAGAACCAGCCCCAGTCGATCAGCAGCTCGAAGCGGTTGAGATTGAGCCGCGCATTGTAGCTGTTGATGACCTGTACTTCCTTGGCGCCCGCGAACAGACGGGTGTTCGTGGTGGCAGTAGCGCCCGGTGCGACGGTCTGCGCATCGAGCAGGTAGTCGGTCTGGTAGGTCTTGAGGCTACCGAGCATGCCAGTCGAGAAACGCGCCTTCAGATGGGAACCGGTTTCCGGCAGCAGCGTTGCCGCCCAGTATTTGTCGGTGATGCCGAACCAGGCGTTGGTTACGTCGAAATTGACAACCTTCTTATCCTCAATGTTCTTGTAGGTGTATTCCTGCAGGCCCTGGTCACCAAGTACGCCGATTAGGCCTTCATGCAGGATGTAGTAGCCCTGCGTTTGCGGCGTGCCGTGCCGCGAGATCAGCGCATAAGGATAGAGGGTGATTGGGCTGGCGCCCTTGTTCACAACCTCGTCCTTGATGGCGAACAGATACTTATCGTCAACCGCGATGGTGCGGCGAAATTCAACGCCTTGGCCGTCGTCGTAGCTCAGCGTCACTGGATGGCCGACGCTGAGCGTGCCGGAGCCGCTTTGCGTCCACACGGTGTCGGAGGTCGGGACCTTCACATTGCTGCCGGCCGCAGCCGTCCACCCGAACTCGGCGTAGAACGGATCGGCGGTGCCGGACGGCGACAGCAGCACGATTGGCGGCGATTTCGGATCGACCGTCTCGCGGAATTTAGCCAGCGCTAGGTCGTCGATGCGTCCGCCTTTTAGCGCGATCGAGCCCTGTAGGCTTTCGGTCGCGATGGCTATGCGCGGGGAGGCGGCCAAGGCGACGGCGCGGCCGACCGGCTCGTTCACGGCGGGTTGCGCAGCCTGACCAGGAATCTGTGGTACCGGCTGGGTGGTCGGCGTCTGTCCCGGCTCAGCCGGCTTTGGTTGCTGCTGCTTGGATGCCTGCTGCTGCGCTTGCAACTGCTCCTGCCTCGCCTTCTCCTGCGGCATGGCGAAGAAATACTGCCAGCCGATCAGCACTAGCGCCGACAGCACAATGGCGAGAATGGTATTCTTATTTTCGTTCATCGCGGTCCCGTATGGCCGTTGCCTCTTGTCATCGCGCGCCGCAATGCCCCCTCGAAGTCCTGTGCGAGCCGGTCGAATGGCAGCTTGAGCGCCGCCCGCCGGCCCACTAGCACATAATCGTGCCCGCTTTGCAGCCGGTTTTGATCCGAAAGCCGAACGATTTCCCTCAAGCGACGACGGACCCGGTTGCGCTCGACGGCATTGCCAACCTTCTTAGATACCGTAAAGCCGATGCGCACAGGCCCGGTGTCGGCCCGCTTGCGCGCTTGCAGTACGAATGCGGCGGCCGGCACCTTGATCCCGGATGCCGCGGCTAGAAAGTCCGCCCGTTGCCTCAATCGTTCCATGGAAGCAAGCGTTGCGGCCAGATCGCCGCCATTGGAATTGGCTGAGCTAGGCGCTAAGTCGCTTGCGGCCGCGCGCGCGCCGAGCCGACAATACCTTGCGTCCGCCCTTAGTGCTCATGCGCGAGCGGAAACCGTGACGGCGTTTGCGTACGAGCTTGCTCGGTTGATAGGTCCGCTTCACGACTAATTCTCCGCAGGTCGCTCCGTGGCGGCGGGAACATCAAAGCCCCCTGAAATCGCCATCAAAATCCGAATTGTTCGGATCGGCACAAGGTTTGCGCGGCTTATAAGGGAGGGGCTTTGGCCCGTCAATGCGATCGCCAACCCCAAAAACGGCCTGCGGTACAGCATCGCAGCGTCTCAAAAGGCGGTGAGGTAGTCCCGAACTGCCTAGTGGCTCGTGCATACAGTGCGGATGGAGGTCAGATCTCCCGCTGCCGATCCGCCGCCCGGTCCTTGTCGTGCTGCTGGCCGGAATGGCCTATGTCGCCATCGAAAATGGCGGCATTTTGCTGGAGGCGCTGGTTGCCAATCGCGAGGCGATCGGCGGTTTTGTGGCCGAGCACGGCCTGCTCGCGCTGCTCTGCTTTATCGGCCTCTATATAGTCACCGTCGTCCTATCGGTGCCGGGGGTGGCCTTTCTCACGGTCTGCGGCGGCTTTCTGTTCGGGGCGGCGGCTGGGGCCTCGGCTGCCGTGATTGGGGCGACCAACGGGGCGACACTTATCTTCCTGCTAGCACGCGCACTGCGCTCGGTGGGCCATTACAGCGGCGAGCGGGCCCGCGCGCTCGGCAGTTGACACAAGGCTTTAGCGAGGATGCCTTCGGCTATCTGTTGTTCCTGCGGTTGGTGCCGGCGTTTCCATTCTTCTTGGTTAATCTCTTCCCAGCTTTTGCGGGGGTGCGGCTTGGGCCCTTTGTGGCCGCGACCGCGCTCGTGTCATCCCAGCCGCGCTGGTCTATGCCCTTGCCGACACCGGTCTGGACAGCATTATTACAGCGCAGAAGCATTCGTATCAGGACTGCCTTGCGGCAGGGGGGCCGACTGCCGTCTCGCCTTCGACGCTAATGGCATCCTGACGCCGCAACTGCTCGGCGCTTTGTTGGGGCTCGCCCTGTTGGCCTTGGTGCCGGTAGTGGTGCGGCGCCTGCGCGCCCGCCGGCGCGTATCGTCCTGATGGATTGGCTGTTACGATATTGTTGCGGGCCAAGAGTTCATTGGTATGACGGAAATCCTCACTCCCGACATTTGCGTGATCGGCGGCGGCTCTGGCGGCCTGTCGGTCGCTGCTGCCGCGGCCGCATTCGGAGTGCCGACTGTGCTGATCGAAAAGCACAAAATGGGCGGCGATTGCCTCAACACCGGATGCGTGCCGTCGAAGGCTTTGCTCGCGGCTGCTAAGCGCGCGCATCTCATTCAGGCTGCCGGCCTGTTCGGTGTGGCGGCGCCTGCCGCTACGATCGATTTCGTCAAGGTGCGTGACCATGTGCATGGCGTGATCGCCGCAATCGCACCTAACGACTCTGCCGAGCGCTTCGCGGGGCTCGGCGTGCGCATCATCCGGGCGCCGGCGAAATTCAAGGACCGTAGAACGGTCGTCGCTGACGACGTCGAAATCCGGGCGCGCCGTTTCGTGATTGCGACCGGATCGAGCCCGGCATTGCCGCCGATTCCTGGGATCGACCAGGGTCCTTATCTCACCAATGAGACGATCTTCGATCTCAAGGAGCGACCGGCGCACCTTATCGTGATTGGCGCCGGCTCCATCGGGCTCGAAATGGCACAGGCCTTCCGCCGGCTCGGCAGCGAGGTCACTGTGTGCGAGGAGGTGCAGCCGCTCGCCAATGACGATCCGGAATGCGCCATGATTGTGCTCGACCAGCTCGAGCGTGAAGGCATCGTCATCCACACCGGCGTGAAGATTGCGCAGGTCGCATACGCCGACCGCCGCGTGTCGGTGACGTTAGAAGTTTCAGGCCGCAATGAAAAGATTGAAGGTAGCCATGTTCTGGTCGCTGCCAGCCGTAAGCCGACGCTCAACGGTCTCGATCTTGATGCGGCGCAAATCCGCACTGATTCTCTCGGCATCGTCGTGAATAGGAAACTCAAGACCTCGAACCGGCGCGTCTACGCGATCGGCGATGTTGCGGCGGGACAATTGCAGTTCAGCCACGCCGCCGATTATCATGCTGGTCTCGTAATTCGGAGCGCACTGTTCCGCCTGCCGGTGCGCGTGAACAACGACATCATTCCGTGGGTGACATTTAGCGAGCCGGAACTCGCGCAGTGCGGTCTGACCGAGGCAAAG
>Ga0207777_1000484_pt1 | contig 10896 bp, 10 predicted proteins | sample LuqExpMetageno35_FD_187793 | JGI IMG/M metagenome (GOLD analysis project Ga0207777, IMG submission 187793) | Tropical forest soil microbial communities from Luquillo Experimental Forest, Puerto Rico - Sample 35 (SPAdes) | ecosystem: Environmental > Terrestrial > Soil > Tropical forest ...
GGTGGCGCGCGGCGTGCGACCCGGAGACCGTGTGCTCTGGCGTGCCGGGTCGACGCTCGCCACGGTCGAGTCAATGCTGGCGGTCCTCCGCTCCGGAGCGGTCCTCGTGCCTGTCAGTCCGGCCGCGACCAGCGCCGAACTGGCGCACGTCGTTGCGGACGCCGGCCCGGTCGCGGCGATCACCGACGACCCGCGTGGGTTCAGCGCCGGCGACGACCTCGTCCTGTTCGGTGTCGGCGAGCTCGACGCGGCGCCGGACCTCCACGACGCCGTCGAGGTGGTGCCGCGCCGGCTGGGGGACGACGCGCTGATCGTCTACACCTCGGGCACGACCGGTCGTCCCAAGGGTGCCGTGCACACCCACGCCTCGCTGCGCGCCGGCATCACCGCCGCGGCCGGCGCCTGGTCGTGGACGCCCGACGACCGCCTCGTCCTCTGCTTGCCCCTCTTTCACGTCCACGGCCTGTGCGCCGGCCTGTTCGGCACCCTCACCGCCGGCGGGTCCGCGCTCGTGTTCGAGCGGTTCGACGTGGACGAGGTCTTGGCCGCCGCTCCGTCGTGCACCATGTTCTTCGGGGTGCCGACGATGTACCACCGCCTGGCTGGGTCCGGGCGCGCGCGCGAACTCGCGGGCCTCCGTCTCTGCGTGTCGGGGTCGGCAACTCTCGCGGCCGACCTCTGGCGTTCCCTGGCCGGCGAGGGCATCACTGTCCTGGAGCGCTATGGCATGACCGAGACGCTGCTGACGCTGTCCAACCCCTTGGTCGGGGAGCGGCGTCCGGGCGCGGTCGGGGTCCCGATGCCCGGCGTGGAGGCGGCGATCCTCGAGCCCGACGAGCACGGCGTGGGCGAGCTGCTCGTCCGGGGACCGTCATTGTGCCGCGGCTACTGGGGTCGCCCCGAGGTGCGCACGGCGGAGGAGTTCTTCGCAACGGGCGACCTCGCCTCGGTCTCCGAGGACGGCTACGTCACGATCCGTGGGCGGCGCACCGAGCTCATCATCACCGGTGGCCACAACGTCTATCCGGCCGAGGTCGAGGCGGTGTTGTCCCGTCACCCCGGTGTGGTGGAGGTGGCCGTGGTCGGGGTGGCCTCGCCCGAATGGGGCGAGACCGTGGTGGCGTACGTGGTCGGTGACCCCGACTTGGACTCGCTGCGGGAGCGGGCGGCCGCAGAACTGGCGCCGTTCAAGCGGCCGCGGGAGGTCCGCCTGGTCCCGTCGCTGCCGCGCAACGCGCTGGGCAAGGTGGTGCGGGGGGAGTTGCGGGAGCGATGACGAGGGACCCTGGCGGCGGCGGAGGGCTGGGGTAGCGTGACCGCATGGCGACGTTCCTCATGTTGTCGACGGTTGGCCCCGACGGGGCGTCGACGCTGACCGAGAACCCTCACCGCCTCAAGGCAGTCAACGCCGAGGTGGAGGCCATGGGCGTGCGGATCGTGGCGCAATGGGCGCTGTTGGGTGAGTACGACTTCTGCACCGTCATCGACGCTCCGGACGAGACCGCGATGGCGCGGGTCGCGTTGGTCCTGGGGTCGCGCGGGACGCTCAAGACGAGGACGATGTCCGCCATCCCGATCGACGAGTACATCGAGACAGTGCTGAAGGGCAAGGGGACCTGACGCTGCGCCGTTCAGTGCCACCAGAAACCCTGGCGGCGACGTTCACGGCGGACGTCGTCACGGGAGAAGAGCTCGCCCAGCACGCTGCCGTCGGAGAGGCGACGGATCCGGTAGCCGCCGTCGGCCGCCTCGGCCACTTCGAACCCGCGCACCCACGTGCCCTGATAGCGGTTGCGCACGTCGACCTTCGTCCCCGGCGCAATGGGGGACCGTGCGTTCGGGTCCGGTGCGTCCCCCCCGCCGTAGCTCACGGGGCCCATCGTATTGAGGCCCCACCCCGGCGGACTGCGTGACGGTCTGCTCGCCTGACCTCAAGGAGGAGCGCCGCCTGCGCCGCGAAGGGCACGAGTGGGTCGCCGGTCTCGACGAGGTCGGGCGGGGGGCCTGGGCGGGCCCGCTCACGGTCGGCGTTGCCGTGGTGCGGCCGCGGGTCCAGCTGCGCACCATGCCGGCGTGGCTCCGCGACTCGAAAATGCTGAGTGAGGCGCGCCGCGAGGAGATCTTCGACGCCGTCGCCCGGTGGTGCGCGGCCTGGTCGGTCGGGCACGCGACGGCGGCCGAATGCGACGCCTGGGGTATGACCGAGGCGTTACGGGTGGCGGGGTGCCGGGCCATCGCCGGCCTGGGCCAGCAGCCCGACGCTCTTCTCGTCGACGGTCCGATCGACGTCTTGCGCCACCCCGAGGAGCCCTTCACGGGGTTCGTACGGCCGATCGTCGACGCCGACGCCAAGTGTGCGTCGGTGGCGGCGGCATCGGTGCTGGCCAAGGTGGTGCGCGACCGGATGATGCGGGAGGAGGCGCCGCACTTCCCGGCGTACGGCTTCGACCGCAACAAGGGGTATCCGTCCCCGGTGCACCAGGCCGCCCTGCGCGGGTACGGGCCCTCGGCCATCCACCGGCGTAGCTGGGCCTTCGTGCGCGACCTCCCGTGGTGTGGTCAGCCTTGGCTGGGACGCCGGCGCACGGAGGACGGGTCAGACGACGGCGGTGACCTCGGCGAAGTGGCAGGCGACGGGGTGACCCTGACCGCGGTCGATCAGAGCCGGCTCTTCGGTGGCGCAGATTTCCTGCGCCTTCCAGCAGCGGGTGCGGAAGCGGCAGCCCGAGGGGGGTGACTGCGGGCTCGGGACGTCGCCCTCGAGCACGATGTGCTTGCGGCGGCGCTCGGCACGCGGGTCGGGGATCGGCACGGCGGAGAGCAGCGCCTGGGTGTAGGGGTGCGCCGGCGCCTCGTAGACCTCGGTGCGGTTGCCGATCTCGACGATCTTGCCGAGGTACATGACGGCCACCCGGTCCGAGATGTGCCGGACAACCGAGAGATCGTGCGCGATGAAGAGGAACGCAACGCCCAGCTCCTGCTGCAGGTCGTCGAGCAGGTTGACCACGCCGGCCTGGATCGAGACGTCGAGCGCGGAGACCGGCTCGTCGAGGACCAGGAGCTTGGGCTGCAGTACGAGCGCACGCGCGATTCCGACACGCTGACGCTGGCCGCCCGAGAACTCGTTGGGATAGCGGTTGGCGTGGTAGGACTCCAGGCCGACCAGCCGCAGCATCTCGGCCACCCGACGGTTGACCGCGGCGCGGTCGCGAATGCCGTGGATCTGCAGCGGCTCGGCGATGGCTGCGCCGACCGGGAGCCGGGGGTCGAGCGAGGCGAACGGGTCCTGGAACACGACCTGAATGTGCCGGCGCATCTCGCGCATGGCGTTGTTGTCGAGCTCGGTCAACTCGACACCGTCGAAGCGCACCGAGCCCGAGGTGGCCGGGATGAGCTGCAGGATGCAGCGGCCGGTCGTCGACTTCCCACAACCCGACTCGCCGACCAGGCCGAGCGTCTCGCCGGCGGAGATGGAGAAGGAGACTCCCGACACGGCCTGGACCTCGCCGACCCGGTGGCGCACGAACTTGCCGCCTCGCACCGGGAAGTTCTTGACGAGCTCGGTGACCTCGAGCAGAGCGGGCGCGCCAGCTGTGGGAGCGCTGGCTGGGCCGACCTCGGAGACCGTCATGCGATCACGTTGTCCACGACGCCGTCGGAGAAGATCTTGCCGTGGTCGCCTCGCCCGACCTCTACGGCGAAGTGGCAGGCGGCCTGGTGCTGGCCGGGGGCCGAGGTGACCGACTCCACCACCTGGAGATCCGGCTCCGTCTCCCGGCACACGTCTTGGGCGAGCGGGCAGCGGGGGGCGAAGGGGCACCCCACTCGGTCGCCGAGAATGGACGGCGGCGCGCCGGGGATCTGGCGCAGCCGCTCCCTACCCTCGGCGTCGAGCCGGGGCAGCGAGCCCAATAGCCCGATCGTGTAGGGCATGGACGGCCGGTAGAAGATGTCCTCGACCGTTCCCACCTCGACCGGACGGCCGGCGTACATGACGAGGACCTGATCGGCAAGGCCGGCGATGACGCCGAGGTCGTGGGTGATGAGCAGGAGCGCTGCCCCGGTTTCGGACAGCGCGGTCTTCAGGGAATCGAGGACCTGGGCCTGCACGGTCACGTCCAGTGCCGTCGTCGGCTCGTCGGCCAGGATGACCTCGGGGTCGTTGGCCATGGCGATGGCGATGACGGCGCGCTGACGCATGCCGCCCGAGAACTCGTGCGGATAGTTGTTGACCCGCTCCTCGGGGAACGGGATACCGACCTTGCGCAGCAGCTCGACGGAGCGCTTCCACGCGTCTTCCTTGCTGACCTCCTGATGGGCCAGGATCGCCTCGGCGATCTGCCATCCGATGGTGTAGACGGGATTGAGCGACGTCATCGGGTCCTGGAAGATCATGGAAACGCCGGTGCCGCGCACCCCGGTGAGGTGCTTCTCCTTGAGACCGACGAGCTCGCGCTCCTTGAACTTGATGGAACCCCGCACGACGGCGCTCTTGGGCAGGAGGCCCATGGTGGCGAGCGCGGTGACCGACTTGCCCGAGCCCGACTCGCCGACGATGCCGAGGACCTCGCCGGTCTGGAGCTCGAAGTCGATGCCCCGCACGGCATGCACGACGCCCTCCTTGGTGCCGAAGTCGACCTCGAGTCGCTCGACGATGAGCACAGCCCGCGACCCGGTCGTCTCGTCCCCGGTCTTGGTCTCCGGCTCCGTGGCGCCGTCGAGGGCTCCGTGAGCGGCGCCGTCGGATTCGACCTCCGACTCGGCCGACTCGGCCGCTTCGGGGCCCGGCTCGACTTCAGCCACTCAGGCCCTCACCCTGCTCTTCTTGGGGTCGAACGCCTCCCGCAAACCGTCGCCGATGAGGAAGATGGACAGGATCAAGACGATGAGGAACATGACCGGGAAGACGAACAACCACCATTCGGTCGTGGCCGAGTCCTGGCCCTGGTTGACCAGGAGACCGAGTGACACGCCGGGCGGCTGCACCCCGAGGCCCAGGTACGACAGCGTTGTCTCCAAGATGATGCTGAGCGCCACCGTCAGCGTGGCGTTGACGATGATCGGGCCAACGGCATTGGGGAGCATGTGCTTGACGATGATGCGCTTGTTGGATGCTCCGAGTGCTCGTGACGCCTCGACGAAGTCGCGCTCGCGCAGAGAGAGGAAGTCCGCGCGGACCAAGCGGGCCACGTAGGTCCACGACAGGATCCCGATGATGATGGCCAGCCCGAGCCAGTTGTCCGACTGCTTGGTCAGCCGGTGCGCCAGCACGATCAGGATCGCGAGCACCGGGATGACCAGCACGAGGTCGACGAATCGCATCAGTGCGGAATCGATCCATCCCCGGTAGTAGCCGGCGATGGCGCCGATGGTCACGCCGATGAGCGTGGCCATGACCGCGACGGTGAGGGCGATCTGGATGTCCTTCTCCACTCCCGCCATGACCTGGGCGAACATGTCGTTGCCGATGGCGTTGGTCCCGAAGGGATTCGTGGCCGAGGGCGGGCTGTTCAGGTTGTTGGTGATGTCGGTGTAGCTGAACTGCCAGAAGTGGCCCACCAGCACCGACGCGATGCCCAGGGCGGCGAACGTGCACAGCCCGACGATGGCGAGCCGCTGGTGGAAGAACCGGCTGAGGACGAGCCGGGCTTGGCTCTTGGACTCGCCCGCCATCCCGTAGGCGTCGGCCGCGCTGAGCTCCACGCCGGCGCGGGCGTCGGCCAGAGTGTGCGCACCGGCCTCCGTCTGCGCCACCGCGGCCGGCGTCTGGATGACGAAGTTCTCCTGCTGGGTGTCAGCCATAGCGGATCCTTGGGTCGAGTACGCCGTAGAGGATGTCCGCCGCGAGGTTGAAGAGGATCACGAATGTGGCGGTGATCAGCAGATAGGCCAGCATCACGTTCGAGTCGAGGTTGTTGACGCCGTTCAGATACCACTGCCCGAGGCCCTGCCAGCCGAAGATGATCTCGGTGATGATGGCGCCACCGAGCACAGCGGCGAAGTCCAGCGCGATAACAGTCGTCACGGGGATGAGTGCGTTCCTCAGCACGTGGCGCGTCAGCACCCGGCGTTGGCTGAGCCCCTTCGCGCGGGCCAACCGGACGTGATCGGCGTCGAGGGTCTCGATCATCGACGAGCGCTGGTAGATGGCCCAGGACGCGTAGGAGATCAGGATCAACGTGATGACCGGCAGGGCAGTGTGCGCGGCGTAGTCGGGCAGGCGGCTGAAGAATGATCCCGAGAGCGTCGGGCTCTGCTCGCCGTCGGTGTAGAAGATCGTCGTCCCGACATGCTGGTTGATCGGAATGGCCACGAACTCCTTGAGGGCCAGTCCCAGGACGAAGACGGGGGTGGCGAGCAGGACGAAGTTTGTGACGGTGATGGCGTGGTCCGTGAACTTGTTCTGGCGCACCGCCGCGATGACCCCCATGGAGATGCCGACGACGATGGCGATGAGGGTGGCGATGACGACCATGCGCAGCGTCACGAAGAGGTGGGACCACATCTCGGACGCCACGTCTTGCCCCTGGATCGTCGTACCCAGGTTCCCGTGCAGGGCGTTGGTCAGCCAGATCCAGTAGCGGTCCCAGAGGGGGTGGTTCAGGTTCAGCAGCTTCTCCCTGGCCACGATGGTCGAGTGCGGGGTGTGCGGGTTCTGCCGGAGCAGAGCGAGGGGATCGCCCGAGCTGGCCACGAGGAGGAACACGAAGATCGTCGCGAGAAACAGCACGACGATGCTCATCAACAGGCGCCTAATGACGTAGGCCCACATGACAGGAGTCTATGACCAGGGGAAAGAACGGGAAAGGGCCGGCCTCAATGGGCCGGCCCTTTCCTCGTTCAGTGCTCCCTCGGCCTTAGCCGACGGACCAGTTCTCGGCGTTCCAGGTGATGCCGACGCTCGCCACGTTCGGCTGGACGCCGTGGAGCGTGCTGCTCCAGGCCCAGTACTGCGGCTTCTGGTACAGCGGCAGCGTGACCATGTTCTGCCACAGGATCGTGTCGGCCTTGTTGTAGTCGCCCGTCTCGAGCGAGGTGCTCGAGGCGGAGGCGCCGTTCTTCATGTAGTTGTCCACCTGGGTGTTGGCGGAGTGGGTCCAGTTCTGCCCGCAGTTCGCAGCGTTGGTGTACGAGCAGTAGATCGACTGGTTACCCGAGACGAACGGCGTCGGAACCCAGGCGAACTCGCCGATCTGGTACGTGCCGTTGACCAGGTTGGTCCCGAAGAAGGTGCTGGCGTCGTAGTTCTGAATGGTGATCTTGACGCCGATCGCCTTCATCTGCGCCTGGAACAGCTGCTCCGTCTCGGCGCGGACGGTGTTCCCGGTCGTCGACTGGATCTGGAACGTCAGGTCCTGTCCACTCTCCGGGCCGTAGTTGGGTTGCCAGTAGCCATCCGAGCCCTTCTTGAACCCGAGCTCCTGGAACAGCATCTTCGACGTCGCCGGGTTGTAGGCGTAGTTGGTGCCCTGGTAGCCCTGCTGCTGCGGCACGAGCATGCGGCTGCCCAGTGGCTTGATCTTGTTGGAGATCTCACCAACCGTGCGCTGGATCAGCGCCTGGCGGTTGACACCGTGGGCGAGCGCCTCACGCACCTGGAGCTTGGCCAGGTACGGGTCGGCCTGGTTGAAGTCGAAGTGCTCGAACTCGAGACCCGGGAGCACCACCTTGGTGGCGCCCGGCACCTGGTTCGCGGTCTGCACGATGTTCAGGTCCACCGTCGCCGGGTTCATCATCTGGATCTCGCCGTTCTGCAGGGCCGGCACCAGCTGAGTGTCGGACGAGAAGAACTGGAAGACGAGCTTGTCCAGCTTGGCCGGGGTCGCCCAGTAGGTGGGGTTGCGCACCAGGACCAGGGACTGGTTCTCGTTGTAGCTCTGGATCTTGAACCAGCTGCCGGAGATGGTCTGCGTCGGGCCGGTGAAGCCGGTGTTCCACCCGACCGTCCGGGAGATGTGGGCCGGGACGATGTTGGTGAACAAGGAGCGCCAGTCGGTGAACGCGGGCTTGAACGTCACCGTGATCGTGCGGCCGTTCGGGCACAGGCCGGCGTTGCGGTCAGCCGCGCTGCCCGGGTCGCATGCCGCGCCTCCGGAGGGGTCCGAGCCCACGACCGACTCGATCTGGTTGTACCCGGTGGACGACGCCGTGTCGTACGGCTTGCCGCCGACATCCGTGTACGCCGTGTTGCCGCTCTGCGCCTGCCAGTTGTAGATGAAGTCGTCGGCCGTGATGGGCGTCCCGTCCGACCAGACGGCCTTGGGATTCAGCTTGTAGACCACGGTCTGCGGGCTCTGGCTCGTCACCGACGCGCTCTCGAGGAGCTGGTTGTTCATGACCGGCTGGAGCTTGGCGTTGATGATGAAGGCCTGCGGCCAGACCACGTTCATGATCTCCTGCAGGACGTACTCGGAGGCGGCCGAGGTGTTGATGTTGAACCCGGCCAGGGTCTCGTCCAGCGCCATCGTCGCCGTACCCCCCGAGCTCGAGCTCTTCGCTCCACTGACGGCCGGCGTCACAGCCACGAACGACAGGCTCAATGCCCCCGCGGCCAGAGCGGTGAACGCAGACCGCTTCAAAAGCCCCTTCAGTCCCATAGCACTCCCTTGCTCTTCGGCCGCCCCGGTGGTGACCGAAATCCCCTGCTCCGCCCCCATGACGGCGGAAGATGACGTAAACGTAACCGAATTGCCACAAAGAATGGGGTCACCCTCTTGGAATTTCTGCGGGAACGCGGCAGGTGAAGATGCGATTCGGTGTGGGGCCGTGGCACGCACAAGAATCCTGCGTGGACGGGGGTTTCCGCGCACGGGTGCATACCCTGGGTGCCAGCTGAGAGCCAACTGCGTACCGGCCGACTCCTCCTCGTTACAATTCGCAGTGAGGCGATGGTTTATGTCCTTGCGGTTGCCGCGGCCCTGTGCAATGCGCTGACCAGCGTGTTCCAGCGTATGGGGGTGGAGGACGCCCCCGAGGAGACCACCATGCGCCTCAGCCTCATGACCTACGCCATCCGCCGAGGCGTCTGGCTGCTCGGCTTCGGCTTCATGGTGATGTCGTTCTTGTTCCAGTCCTTCGCGCTGCACATCGGCCGTCTCTCGATCGTGCAGCCCATCTTGACGATGGAGCTCCTCTTCCTGGTGGCCATCCTCGGGACGTACTTCCGTTTCTCCATCTCAGTGCGCGAGTGGGCCGGTGCATCCGCCATTGCTTTCGGGCTCGGCGGCTTCCTCTATTTCGCCGCGCCGGGCGGGGGGGACGAGGTCCCCACCGACCTGGGCTGGATCGTGGTGGGCGGCAGCACCTGCTTCATCATCGTGGTCACGGTTGTGGCCACGCGTTGGGGCCCGCGCTGGTGGAAGGCGGTCATGTTCGGGAGCGCGGCGGCCATCGCCTACGCGTTCACGGCCGCGCTGATTAAGACGGTGAGCAATTACGCCGCCACCGACTGGGTCACGATGCTGTACCACTGGCAGACCTATGGCGTCGTCGTCTTCGGCCTGCTGGGCCTCTTCCTGACCCAGAACGCGTTCCACGCCGGGCCGCTCGCCGCGTCGCAGTCCACGCTGGTGCTGGTCGACCCGCTGGTCAGCATCTGCCTGGGCATCGTGCTCTACGGCGACAGCCTGCGGACGTCGGGCTGGTACGGGCCGTTGGAGGCGCTCTCGCTCCTCGTCATGTTCATGGGCGCGGTGTTCTTGTCCAACTCGCCGCTCATCACCGGGATGAAGGGCGAGGGCAAGGGCGTCGAGTACGACGAGATGTTGTCGCGGCGCCTGAAGAGCCACGCGCCCGCGTAGGGCGTCCGGAAGCGCGTGGTCAACGCGCCGCCGTCGGCACCCGGTCCACCACGAGACGCGTCAGCGTGGCGAAGTGGTCGGGGTGCGAGAGGTGGGCTCCGTGCTGGGCACCCTCGATCTCGTAGACGACCGCTCCGGACACGTGGGCACCGAGCCACTCGACGGTGCGGCGATGGTGGGGTCGTGTCGTCGGGCCGCCCATGCCAACCACCAGCGGGACCTCGAGTTGCGTGACGTCGAACGGCGGCCCCTCTCCGTGCAGGCTGCGCAGGTCCGCCACCAGTGCCGGGCCGTCCGCACGCCGTTGTGCCCGGCCCTCGTCGGTCAGGCGCGACCACGCGGCGGGTCCCACCATGCGCGAGAAGAACCGTTCCGCCTCCTCGCTCGGATCCGGCGACACCGGGGGCCAGGCGCCGGCGGTCCCGGTCCGCGCACGCCGGAAGCCGAGCCAGGGCATGGGTGGCTCGTACACGCCGATGGCACCGAAGGTGTGAGGCGAGGCCAACGCGGCAGCGACCACGACGTCGCCGCCGAGACTGTGGCCGACCGCGACCACCGGCGCGCCGGAGTCCTCTCGTGCCGCGTCGGAGACCCGCAAGAGGTCGTCGGCGTGGCCGCCGAGGTCGACGATGCCGCCCGCGCGCGAGCGCTGGTAACCCCGCCGGTCGTAGGCGTGCGTCGTCAGCTCGGGCAGCCGCCGCATGACCCTCCGGAAGCTCTCGCCCCGGTCGAGGGAACCGTGGACGAAGACGACCGTCGCGGAGCCCGGGGCAGCGCCCCGCGAGACGACGTGAAGGGCGGCCGGATAGGGCATGGGCAGGGCAGACGCTACCCGCCGGGACCCCTGCGCCCGACCGCCGCCGGTAGGGTTGACCCATGACCTCCTTCGGCGGCGCAGGCGGCTCTTTCGGCCCCAATGCCTGGCTCGTCGACGACATGTACGAACGGTTCCTGGCCGATCCGACGTCTGTGAGTGACAGCTGGCGCGAGTTCTTTGCGGACTACCGCCCAGCCCCCGTCCCCGCGCCGCAGGCACAGGTACCTGCCCCGGTCCAACCCGCTTCGCCGGCTCCCGCCGGCCCCACCGCCATGGCCC
>Ga0207777_1000485_pt1 | contig 10894 bp, 10 predicted proteins | sample LuqExpMetageno35_FD_187793 | JGI IMG/M metagenome (GOLD analysis project Ga0207777, IMG submission 187793) | Tropical forest soil microbial communities from Luquillo Experimental Forest, Puerto Rico - Sample 35 (SPAdes) | ecosystem: Environmental > Terrestrial > Soil > Tropical forest ...
CCGCCGCTCTCCACGACCGGGCACGCCGGCCGGCGATGGCGGAGCAGAAGCTCGGGTCAATGGACGACGATGATGCGACATGAGTGGCGGAATCCGGCTCAAGGCGGGTATGACATCGAGCGTATGCCGCCCGGTGACTTTCCGAAGGAGGACTTCGACGTGGTGACCGGTGCGTTCAGCTACTCGGGCGCGGCGGTCACCCGGGCGCTCGAGCGGTCGGGCCGGCGCGTGCGGACGCTGACGGGTCATCCTGAACGCGCCACCGGCTCCACCGTCGACGTACGGCCGCTGGGCTTCGACGACATCCTTGGTCTCACGTCCTCGCTTCGGGGGGCCACGACCCTCTACAACACGTACTGGATCCGTTTTCCGCGCGGCGGAGACGACCACACGCGGGCGGTGGCCAACCTGCGCACCCTTTTTCACGCCGCCCGGCAGGCCGGCGTCGAACGCATCGTGCACGTGTCGATCACGCACCCCAGCATTTCGTCGCCCTTTGGCTACTTCCGGGGAAAGGCGGAAGCCGAACGCGCTCTGGCCGAGGTGGGCGTGCCCTTCGCCGTCCTCCGGCCCGCGATCCTTTTTGGCGGTGACGGTGTCCTGTTGAACAACATCGCCTGGCTCCTGCGCCGTCTGCCCGTCTTCGGGGTGGGCGGTCGAGGCGACTACCGGGTCCGGCCGGTGCACATCGACGACTTGGCTGCATTGGCTGTCGCGGCCGGTGCATCCCGTGTGGACTCGGTGACCGACGCCGTCGGTCCGGAACGACCGGCCTTCCTCGAACTGGTCCGCACTCTCCGCGACGCCGTCGGGGCCACGTGCGGCATCGTCCGGGTTCCCGGCCCCGTCGTGCCGCCGCTCGCGTACGTACTCGGGCTGGTCCTCCGCGACGTCCTGCTCACCGGTGATGAGTACCGGGCGATGGCAGCCGGGCTCGCCGACACGGAGGGGCCGGCAACCGGATCGGGCTCCGTGAGCGAATGGATCCGCGACCACGGCGACGTGCTCGGCCGGACCTATGCCAACGAAATCGACCGGCACTTCCGCCGGCGAGAGGGTACGGCCGCCTGACTACGCCCAGGTGAGGAGCACGATTGCGGTGGCGAGGGCCAGGTAGAGCCCGAACGGGACGGCGTGATCTCTCTCGGCCCGGTGCGTCGCCATCAGGACGAGACCTGCCACGGCCCCGAGCGCGTTGGCGAGGAAGAACCCCTCCAAGAGCGCGGTGGCGCCCACCCAGGCGAGGCCGAAACCGACGACGAGTGAGAGGCGGACGTCGCCGAAGCCCATCCAGCGCGGGTTCATGAGGTTGATGACGAAGAACACCGTGAAGAGGGCCAACCCACCCGCGGTGGCGACGAGGAGACGCTCCCACTCGTGCATGACTCCCGCGATGACGACTCCGCTGACCATCACGGCCGCGGTCAGCGCCCACACCAGCGTCTTGGGGAGCAGCCGCCGGGTGTAGTCGCAGTAGGCGAGCTGAATGAGGCCGATGAGGAGCAGCAGGGGCGGAATTGCGATGACCGACCAGCCGACCCGGTGCAGGACGTAGGCGGGCAGAAGGCCCGACACAACCGCGAGTGCGGCCCACTGGCGAGTCGTGATGCGCGCCGGCGAAGGTGTCGCCGCCGACGGCACGGTCAGTGTCCCGTCGGCGTTGCCAGCGCGGGCCAGTGAGGCCGCCAACTCGCGACGGGTGAACGGCACCATGAGGGCGCCGGCGGCCGCGCCGATGAGCGCGCCACCGATGAGCGCAGCCGGCGTGCTCATCGGACGGATGACACGACGCCGGGGTCGGTGGCCATGGTGGCGTCGGTGCGCCTGCCGACGTCGTCTGCGGACGCAGGTGCTGCACCGCCGTACCCCGAGATCGACGCGGGGACGATGATCGAACGACCAAGCGTCACGGCGGCGGTGGCGATCGTGGTCGTCGCGGCGAGAGGTGTCGAGGTCATGGCATCGTGCGTGCAGTTGACGTCCCGAGCGTTGCGGTGCCGCTCCTGGCGGTGAGTGGGATATCCAGACCGCCGTGTATAGGTACGGTCAATTGGAGGTCCGCCTTGAGCAGTGCCGACTCGGCGCCCACTCCCGCCGTCCACCCACGCCTCAACCTCGTCACAGATGGCGGAGACGCGGGCCCAACTCGGCGGCGCCCGTGCCGTGGAGCCGTGGGCTCGGCAACTCGACGCTGCGGGCACACGTCGGGTTGATGCGGCGTTGACGACGCACCCGTGGCATAGGACAAATAGACCATTTCGGTCCCCCACCAGGGATGCTGCAACAGAGAATGGTCAAAAGGTCCTATATACGTCGACCACTTCCCGTCATACCCTCCTCTGGAACCAAACGGCGCCGACAACGCTTCGGGGTTTCCGCACGCGGTCCGCCGGTTGCGAAGAGGGGGAGTTCTGTGAAGAGACAGACGGTCATATTGGTCATCATCGGGGTGATCCTGTTCATCGCAGGGAGTGCGATCGCGTATGCCAGCGTGGAGGGTGCGTCCAAGAACGGCGGAAACGGCTCGAGCGTCGCTCCGTCCACCACGACGGCCGTGGTTGCCAAGAGCAACATTCCTGCCGGAACGACCGGACAGGCCATGGTCTCGGAGGGCCTCGTTGCCATCGAGCTGGTGCCGGCCAAGTCGTACTCGCCGACGGACTTGTCATCTCTGACTGGTCTGAATGACGAGGTCCTGACCGCTCCCGTGGCCCAGGGCCACCCAATCACCTCAACGGTGCTGACGGCGAGCACGTCGTCGATTTCGTTGCCACAAGGCAATAACGCGGTCACCATCAGCCTGACTGGGGTCCAAGCTCTGGCCGGCTACCTGCAACCCGGTAGTCGCGTCGACGTCTACGCCAACATCACGAAGACGTCTTCAGGTCCAGGCTCGAGCTCGACGCTGTCGGTCCCGTGCACCGAACTCGCGATGGCCAACATCGAGGTGATGGACGTGCAGAGCACGTCGCCGTCCTTCTCCAGCCATCCGTCCTCGACCGGGCGCACCATCCCGCCCGCCGAGACACTGTTGCTGGCGGTGACGCCCAACCAGGCCCGAACCATTGAGTTCCTGTCGCAGAACGAGAGCCTGTCTGTCGTCCAGACGCAGAACGACCTTGCAGCCCCGCCCGTCAACGCCTGCATCGGCACCAACCAGACGACCGCGGCGCCATGATCAACCGACGGATTCTCGTCATCAGCCGGTCGCCGGCCCTGAGCCGAGCGATCCAGGCCTCGCTCGGGCCGGGGTACCAGGTCATTACCAGCTCCAACGTCATCGACGTCGACGAGGAGGTCCGGGAGCAAGGACCGTTCGACGTGCTCGTGGCGGGCCCGGTGTTCGACAGCCACGCCGGCATGGCCCGGCTGGCCAACCTGAGGGCCACCTCGCCGATCCCGGCGGTCGTCCTCGCTCTGGGCCCGAAGCCCAAGGCAAGCCTGAGCGACATCGTGCGTACCGGCGCAGTCGAGCTGGTGGAGTACCCAACGAGCAAGCGCCAGCTGTCGTCGGCCCTGAAGCGCGCCTTCGACATCGCCGACGTGTCAGAGGCGGGTGCACCCACGCTGCCGGTCGTCGCGCAAGGGGTCGTCGTCGAGCGGACACAGTTCGCAGAGGTCTTCACCATCGCCTCGTCGAGCGGCGGCTGCGGCAAGACGTTCTACGCGACCAACCTCGCCTGCTATCTGTCGGCTCAGACCGGTCAGCGGGTGTGCCTGGTGGACCTCGACCTGCAGTTCGGCGAGGTCTCGACGGCGCTGCACCTGCGGCCCCGGTTCACCATCTCCGACCTCCTGGCCCGCGAGCCCGTGGACGAAGACGACCTCGACGAGCATGTCGAGGAGTACCTCGAGGAGCACGAGCTCGGGTTCTCGGTGCTTGCGGCGCCATTCAGCCCGGCGGACGCCGACATGATCGCGCCGAAGGACGTCTACAAGGTCATGGGCGCGCTGCGCCGGCACTTCGACTACATCGTCGTCGACACGCCGGCCCAGCTGTCTGAGATCGTCCTCGCGGCCTTCGATCACTCGACTCGCGTCCTGTGCATGGTCACCCTCGACCTGCCGAGCATTCGCAACATGCGCGTCTTCCTCACCACCCTGGAGAAGCTGCGCATCAACAGCCAGTCGATCGGGGTCGTGCTCAACAAGGTCGAGGATGACATCGGAATCGACCTGAACGACGTTCAGGAGGTTCTGGACAACAAGATCATCTCGACGTTGCCGTACTCGAGAGAGGCCATGAAGTCCATCAACAAGGGCCGGCCGGCACTGGTCTCCGCGGCCAACTCGGACCTCGGGAAGAAGCTGGCGGGAGGCATGGCACAGTTCCTGAACGGCGATTCGGGACCGTCTTTGGGCACCGGCGCCAACGCTGCGGAGATCAGCGCGCCGCGCGGTTTCTGGAGGCGGCGCAAGGCTCGCACCCAGAAGGTGCCTGAGCTCGAGAGGGCCTGATCACCATGAACCTGTCCGAGAAGCTCGCTGCCGCCCGGGGAGACGAGGAGTCCCGCAAGCCCGAGGCGGCGCCCACCTCCAAACGCCGTTCAGGCGACCCGGGCCGCAGCGGCGGCGAGCGGCGGCCCGCGGGAGCGGGCGGCAGCGCCAAGGGACAGCCGACGCGCCGACCCACCGACCGCGCCTCGGTCGAGGAGCAGTGGGCCCAGTCCAAGGCCAAGGTCCAGGCGAAGGTGCTGTCCGAGGTGGCCCCGACGGCGGCCGACCTGTCGCCCGACGAGCTGCGGGCAAAGGTCCGCACGACCGTCAACGAGATCCTCGACCGCGAGGACATCGGGATCTCGCCCATTGAGCGTCAACGCTTCGTGGACGAGATGCTCGAGGACTCCTTGGGCTTCGGTCCGCTCGAGGTGCTGCTCTCCGATGGGAGCATCACCGAAATCATGTGCAACAACTACGACGAGATCTGGATCGAGCGCCAGGGCCGCATTGAGAAGACGGACATCGTCTTCAACTCGCCGCACCAGTACCGGCGCATTATCGACCGCATGGTGCACGCGGTCGGACGTCGCGTCGACGAGGCGTCGCCCATGGTGGACGCCCGCCTGGCCGACGGCTCCCGTATCAACGCCATCATCCCGCCGCTGGCGATTCGGGGCGCCGTGCTCACCATCCGGAAATTCCCCGAGCGAGCCCTGGTCATGCAGGACCTCATCGGCCTCGGCTCCCTGTCCATGGACTCCGCTGAGTTCCTCGAGGCCCTGGTGCGGGGAAAGATCTCCATGGTCGTCGTCGGAGGAACCGGCACCGGGAAGACGACGATGCTCAACGTGCTCTCCAACTTCATTCCCGAGGGCGAGCGTCTGATCACCATTGAAGAGTCGGCCGAACTCCAGATCCAGGGTGCTCACGTCGTCACACTCGAGACCCGGCCCGCGAACGCCGAGGGCAGCGGCGAGGTGCGTATCCGTGATCTCGTGCGCAACGCCCTGCGTATGCGGCCCGACCGGATCATCGTCGGTGAGTGCCGTGGCGCCGAAACGCTCGACATGCTCCAGGCGATGAACACCGGTCACGCGGGGTCGATGACCACCGTGCACGCCAACACGCCGCGCGAGCTGCTGGGCCGCTTGGAGACCATGGTCATGATGGGCGGCGTCGAGCTTCCGCAGCGCGCCATCCGTGAGCAGATCGTCATGGCGGTGGGCATCCTTGTCCAGCTGCAGCGGACGCCGGCAGGGCCCCGTGTCGTGCAGTCGATCACCGAGATCCAGGGCATGGAGGGCGACACGGTGCTCCTCCAGGACATCTTTCACCGGGTGGACCAGGCGGACGGCCCGGGTCGGCTGGTCCCGACGGGCCTGCGCCCCAAGATCCTCGACGAGCTGATGCTCAACGGCGTCGAGGTGCCGCCTCACCTCTTCCGCAACGACACGGACACGTCGTTTCTGTCCACCACCTCGCGGAGCAGCCGTCACCACCGTCCGTCGCGCCCTGGTCGGGTGGAGCCTCCGTCCGAGGAGCTCTACGAGGTGCTGGCGCGTCGCCGGGACGGGAAGTGAGCGACATGATCCTTGCATCGATCCAGGCCCAGGCGCTCGTTGCCGCCGTCCTCGTGGGTGGCGGTCTGGCGCTCGGCGCCATCGCGCTCATCACCCGGGTACGCGCCAAGCAGCGCTCGTTGGTCGAGATCCTCGACGACACAATGGGCACCGCACCGGTGCCGATCGAGGCGATCAGCGAGTCGCCCGAACGGGGTGAGCTGACCGCGCTGACCGTCCGTATCGCCGGCGTGTTCGGTCGCATCGATACGACCGGTGCGCTGGAGCAGCGCCTGGACCGGGCGGACATCCCGCTGCGCTCCGGTGAGTACATCGGCATCACCATGGGCGCCGCGCTGGTGCTGGCCATCGTGGCCGGCATCTTGGTGGAGTCGGCCTTCGCCGCGTTGGTCGCGATCCCGCTGGTCCTGGCCATCGCGTGGTACATCCCGATCCGCCGGGCGAACAAGCGGATCAAGCAGATGCAGGAGCAACTGCCGGACGCACTCGCCCTCATGGCGGCATCGGTCGAGGGTGGCCAGACGTTCCAGCGTGCCATCGACATGTACCGGCGTGACGCCCGGCCGCCCCTGTCGTCCGAGCTGGACCGGGTGATGGCCGAAGTCGCCGTCGGCTCCGACCTGGTCGTCGCGCTCGAGAACATGGCGGACCGCTGCGGCGTCGAAGACCTCAAATGGGCAGTCGAGGCCGTGCGGATTCAGCAGTCCACCGGTGGCCGGCTGGGACCCATCCTGCACACACTGGCCAACTTCATGCGGACCCGCCAGGAGGTGCGCCGCGAGGTGACGACGCTTTCGGCCGAGGGTCGCATGTCCGGCTACGTGCTGTTCGCGATCCCGTGCTTCCTGGTGGTTGCATTGGAAACGGAGGATCCGAGCTATCTCAAGCCGATGCTCCATGGCGCCGGCCTCGTCGTTCTGATCGGCGCCGCAGGCCTCATGGCGCTGGGCTTCTGGATCATTCGGCGCATGGTCACTATCAAGGTCTGAGGTCGAGGGGGATCTCGTGAACTCAGCATTTTACGTTCCGTTGGCAGGCATCGCGGTGATGGCGATCGGTCTCATCGTCGTCGGTACCGCCGCCTGGCGCACGCACAAGACGTCGAGCAGGCTCGAATTCATTCGCTCATTGGGCAACGAGGCAGAGCTGTACACCGAGCCGGTGCAGGTCCCCGAGCGCGTGACGACCTCTCTGTTGACCCGGATCTTCGGGCCGCTGAAGAACGGCCTCCGTCACAACCTGGCGCGGCTCTACCCATCGAAAGAGACCGACCGGGTGCACGCCGATCTCCTCAAGGCCGGCCTGACGGGGTCGGTTCGGGCCGAGGAGTTCGTGGCCGTGCAGGTGGGAGCAGTGCTCCTTGGCTTCGGAGCCGGACTCATCGCACTGGTGAGCGGGTTCGTCAGCGTCAAGATCGGCCTGGTGATGCTGGTCATTCTGCCGATAATCGGCGGCTTGGCCCCGAGCTACTGGCTTCGGCACCGGATCAAGGTTCGCCGTGAGCGCGTGACCAACGACCTCCCCGACGTGCTCGACCTGATGACGATCTCTGTCGCCGCGGGCCTTGGACTCGAGCAAGCAATGCAGGTCTCGTGCGCTCGCTTCGAGTCACCGCTGTGTGACGAGCTTCGCCTGACATTGCGCGAGATGGAACTCGGGCTCTCGCGTCGTGACGCCCTCGAGAACTTGAAGCTGCGGACAGACATCGATGACCTGGTGACGTTCGCAGTCGTGCTCTCGCAGGCCGACGCGCTCGGCTTGCCGATCGGTCGAGTGCTCCAGGCGCAGGCCGACGAAATGCGTGACAAGCGCCGGCAGCGGGCCCGGGAGAAGGCGGCCAAAGTGCCGGTGAAGATCCTCTTTCCGCTGGCGCTGTGCTTCCTGCCGGCAATCATGATCATCGTTCTGGGTCCGGTCGTGGGCCCGATCAAGCACGCTCTCCACCCACACTGAGTTCGCCAGAAGTTGTCCGAAAGCAGGGGAAGTCTGCCCCGCCGCACCCGGACCGCAATCTGGCGGCGACTGCTGTTTGATCCCGTTGTTGTACAATGACCTGGGAATTCTCGCCGTATTGTCGGCGGAAGAGGAGCCGCATCCGGATCTGACGCCGGGAGCGGAATCGAGGGGGAGAGGAATGGCGAACACTGCCTCGGCCATCCTGTGGCCAAGCGCGCCAGCGCCGTCGAAGAGCCCGCCGGAGGGTGACTCCGAGTGGACGTTCTACTCGCAGGTGTCCGTCTCAGGCCCGGCTGTCCGCACGACCGTGCACCGTGGCGGGCGCAGCCTTCGGGAGGCGTCGCTCACGGGCAACGAGCTGGTCGAGCCCGTCGACGACGACCGCGATCACGACGTCTCGTCGCATCGTGGGAACGACGACCGCCAGTGGGGACCATGGTCCCTCACACAGCGCGAGCTCGAAGTGCTGCAGTTGCTCGCCGAGGGCGCGACGAATGGCGAAATCTCTCAGCGGCTCTACATCAGCCCAAAGACCACCAAGAACCATCTGGCCGCGATCTTCCAGAAGCTGGACGTGACCAATCGCACACACGCGCTCGTGCGCGCGGTCGTTATGGGGCTCGTCACCATCGAATAGCCGCAACGCAATTGCGCTGCATTTTGCAACGAATTTGCGCCGTGATTTGGGCCATAAAGCCTATGGAACGGGTGGTATTCGTCGCCGAAAATGTCGGTGGGAACTCCAAATGGATTTCGGGCAAAAAGCTCGGGACCGTTGGGGAACGAGAAGGGGAAGAGATATGACTGAGCTGTTTCTGAACGCGTTCTTCGCGGTGCGCGGCTTTCACGCCGACCTGCTCGAGCGTGCACGGACTGAGCGTGGTGCCACCATGGTGGAGTACGCGCTGCTCGTTGGCCTCATTGCCGTTGTCGCCGTCGTTGCGGTGGCCGCGCTTGGTGGGGGCATCAAGGGCCTGTTCGGACAAGCCAACACCTGCGTGGGTGGCCTGAACGCCACCTCCTGCTAGCCGGGGCGGCGATTCGCCGCAACCAGCAACGCAATGCAGTCCCTACGGGAAAATTCCCCCTTCCCCAATGGGATGACGGTAGGGCTGGGTCGGCTACGGTCGGCCCAGCCCGCTGTCGGTTCTGGGGGCTTTCTTTCGACGGAGATTTTGCGGACATCGGCATTGCCGGTGTCGAGGAGTGCGGGTCCGGAACGCCACGGTCTCTTTGCAGTGAATCCTTCGAAGTCGCCCACGATGACAAGCGGACAAGGGTCGCCAAGCGGACCTTGTGCGGGGCAAAGAGGGGAGCAATCAATGTTCGAACTGTTCACCAACGCACTCGTCGCGGTGAAGAGCGCGCACAGGTCGGTTCTCGAGCGGGCTCGGAGCGAGCGTGGTGCGACCATGGTGGAGTACGCGCTGCTCGTCGGCCTCATCGCCGTCGTTGCGGTGATCGCGGTGGTTGCGCTGGGCCAAGGCATCACGGGCCTGTTCAGCAGTACCAATACGTGCGTCGGGAACCTGCCCAGCATGACCACCTGCTGAGTCGGTCGCGCGGGGCCTTCACGCGGAGGCCGCGTTCCGGGGGAAGAGAGGGCTGGGTCGGTTCGTCCGATCCAGCCCTCTCCCGCGTCATGGGCCGGATAGGAGGAGCGCGGCGCCCCCGTTGGTCGGAGCTGGTGCCGCGCCGAGTGTCCGATCCGGCGAGGGGCGTCGTGACGGCTTCGAGGCCGGCCAGAGCCTTTGCGAGCCTCTGCAAGGTTGGTGGCCTGGTCGACCGCTGAATCGCGGACGGGTGGGCTTGTTCAGCCCGAGTCCTGGTCAGGGCCCGGTGCGCCGGCTCTCACCAGGAGATGGCACGAGTCTTGTCCGTTATGCTGCTCCCGCCCGATCACGGCATGGAGACGTTGGAGGACCTCAAGTAGCGAGTTCATCTTCGGTTCACACAACCGATACCGCTGCGAAATAGGGTCCGGCGAGACTCGTTCCAGCGTTGCCGCTCGCTGCCATGCGGGCTGTCGGTTGGTGGTCGACCGACGCCGCGCGCTGGGTCCATGCCAAGCAGAGACAGCACCAGGAAGAACAGACCGAAGGGGACACGGGAACTACATGAGTTACCAGGCCGAATACATCTGGATCGATGGGACGGAGCCCAGCCCGCTCCTGCGCAGCAAGACCAAGATCGTCGAAGACGACAAGCAGCCCCCGATCTGGGGCTTCGACGGGTCCAGCACCAACCAGGCCGAAGGCAGCGACTCCGACTGTGTCCTCCAGCCCGTCTTCGTCTGTCCCGACCCCCTGCGGGGCGAGAAGGACAAGCTGGTCATGTGCGAGGTGCTGCACCCCGACATGACGCCACACCCGACGAACACCCGGCGCGCCTGTCTCGAGGTGGCAGAGAAGTTCGCCGACGCCGAGCCCTGGTTCGGCGTCGAGCAGGAGTACACCTTCTTCCAGTACGGCCGGCCCCTCGGCTGGCCCGAGGCCGGGTTCCCGGCGCCGCAGGGGCCCTATTACTGCGGCGTGGGCGGCGACAAGATGCCGGGACGCCACATCGTCGAGGCGCACACGGCCGCGTGCCTCAAGGCGGGGCTCGCCATTGAGGGGACCAACGCCGAGGTGATGATGGGGCAGTGGGAGTTCCAGATCGGCATCCTCCCTCCGCCGCTCATCGGCGACCAGCTGTGGACGGCGCGTTGGTTGCTCTTCCGCATTGCTGAGGACTTCGACGTGTTCGCCACGCTCGAGCCCAAGCCGGTGCTTGGCGACTGGAACGGTGCCGGCGCGCACACCAACTTCTCCACGAAGGCCATGCGGGGCGAGGGCGGCTGGGACGCGATCATCGCCGCCTGCGAGGCGCTCGGGAAGCGTATCGACGAGCACGTGGACAACTACGGCATCGGCATCGAG
>Ga0207777_1000486_pt1 | contig 10885 bp, 14 predicted proteins | sample LuqExpMetageno35_FD_187793 | JGI IMG/M metagenome (GOLD analysis project Ga0207777, IMG submission 187793) | Tropical forest soil microbial communities from Luquillo Experimental Forest, Puerto Rico - Sample 35 (SPAdes) | ecosystem: Environmental > Terrestrial > Soil > Tropical forest ...
GGCCGGACGAGCCTGTAGGCACCACTTTTGAGCAAATAGTGCTTTTGGCCCATGCGGTCTACGGCCAGCCTGGCCGACACTCTTATGCCGGAGCAACTAGGCAACTAGGGCGGTATCTGGAGGGGGAATGGGCGACTACGTCCTCGAGGGCAATCCAGCTCTCGAGCGCTTGATCGAGCGCCTCCGCGCGCCGGAACCCCCGCCGGCTGATGAGGGGCCGACTGAAGAGAGCTCGTTCGATGAGAGTTCTTTCGAAGCAAGCCTGTCAGAAGACAGCTCGAGCTCGAACGGCCACGGGAAGCGATCCCGGCTGAGAAGGCGATCCAAGGTTCGCGCGGCGGATGGAGAGGTTCTCCAAGAGACTCCGAGCGTCGTCGAAGAGACAGCCGTCGCCGAGCACGACCACATAGCGGAGCCAGCGAGCTTGGTCGCAGACGGGCCAGCGTTTGTCGAGGACGACGCCGCATCGGTCTACGACGAGCCGCAACCAACTGACGAGCTGATCCTGGTCGACTTCGATGAAGAGCCGGAAATCTTTGACGACGACCCAGACGATCTTCGTGCCGACGAGGGCGAAGCTGACGAGCTCGACGAAATTCTGGACCTCTACGAAGACGAGGATCTCGAAGACGAGGAGGAAGCCAACCAGGTCGACGAGGTCCTCGGAGCGGACAATCGCGAGGACTCGAACGACGAGGACGAGGCGAGCGAAATCGACGGGGTTTTCGACGTCAGCGAACGCAAGGACTCGGACGAAGCCGAAGCCAACGAGATCGATGGGGTCCTCGACGTCCGTGAGCCTGCCGAGTCAGACGAAATGCTCCAGATCGCTGATGACGACAGTGGAGTCTTCGACGAGGACGATGAGGACATCGTCGACGAGGACGACTGGGAGTACGTCGACGAGGACGATGAGGACATCGTCGACGAGGACGACGGGGAGTACGTCGACGAGGACGACGAGGAAATGGTCGACGAGGACAGCGGTGACTACCTCGACGAGGACGACGAGGAATTGGTCGACGAGGACAGCGGTGACTACCTCGACGAGGACGATGAGCAGTCCGTCGACGGGGAGTACGTCGACGGGGAGTACGTCGATGAGGAAATCGTCGACGAGGACGACGGGGAGTACGTCGACGACGAGGGTCCCGCGGAGTTTGCCGTTGCCTTCAATGAACCCGAAGACGGAGATATGTACGCCGAGCATCGGGAGGTCGTCGCCGAGTACCGAGGACTCGTCGCACAGGACACCGGGATCCTGGATGAGTACCGGCACGCGGACGGCGACTGGATCTTCGAGGCGTTTGAGCACTGGAGGCTCAACGCAGTCGACGACGTTGTCGTGGACGAAGACGACGATCTGGACTCCTTGGACGAGATCGAAGCCCACGAGGACGACTTCACCGATGTTTTCCACGATGAAGTCGATGATCGTCTTCAGTTCCTCGGGCCCAAGTACGAGCAAGAGGAGGTCCCCAACGCCCTCCGAGGGCTGTTCGACGAGCTCAGTGAGCCTCACGATTTGGCGTTGGCGGCTTCGTCGTCGCAGCTGACCGTGCTTTCGGACAGCAAGAAGCCTCGGCACAAGAAGCAGTCCCGAAGGCAGCGGAGACGAACGACAAAGGCCGAACGACACGCGAAGAAGGTCGCCGCGAAGTCCGCGAAGGAAGCCGAGCGGCAGGGTCGCGACCAGGAAGATCTTCGGGCGGCGTCGGGTTCCTAGCCGTCGGCATGGGACCGCGAAAGGGGCGACAAGCGCCTCGCACGCGCAGGCAGCCGAGAGCACGGGCCGGCTGAAGTCGGCCGCCGGAAGGTGGCGAGGGGCGCGGGCCAACCGACGGATTCAGCTTCCGGACTGACACCGTCGTGGCGACCCTTGTGCTCTGCACGGTCAAAGACCCCGCCTCGAGGTATCGAGCGGAAGTGTTGAGGAGTATCACTGCGCTCACCATGTCTGGGTGCATCGCTGTAAAGAGGATGGCCATTGGTCCGCCGTCTTCGTCGGCAAAAATGGCCGCTCGCTTCGAACCCGGATAGGGCCAAACTGCGGGCTGGTGGCGCGGGAGACCTCGATGACCCTCACCTGAGGTGCTCGCTCCTTTAGGCCCGTTTCGAGGGCGTTGATGTCGCCGCCTACGACGCTGGGGATGTAGGGCCGAGTGGCGAGAATAAACCCGTTGAACGCCGCCGTGACCATTGCACCGACGAGCCGCGTCGCAGCCATTTCCTTCGTCACGATACAGAGGGGCGCGCTGAACCGGCGTTCAGGGGCACCCTTGATCGGCAGGGCCGGGGGGCTGCCATGCCGCGGTTAGAGACCAACTGTCGGACCCAGCCGGAACAGCGTAGGCAAAGGCGTCGATCGGCTGGCCTCCGTTGACCGTCCGGACCCAATGAGGAACCAGTCCTTGACCCCGCGTGATGCGCATCGCTTCTGGTGCCCACCCAGCGCTCTCAAGAGCGCCCGCGATTTGGCTATCAATAAGCGAGCTGGGATCGCGGTCGGAAAACCGCACGTAAACCGACGCCTTGTCCCACCCGGCGTGTGCGTTGGCGATCTGGGAGCATGCCGGCAGCCATTGCGTATCACTCGCCTCGACGCTGACACCGGTCGCACCGAGAGGAACTGCTCGGTCAATGCCTTTCATGGTGTGCAAGACAGTGCCGTTCGGGTCGCCGCCGGGATGGCTCCGAGCGGATTGCCACCGCAGTGCGAAAGAGGTGACGAGAGCCACGAGCAAGAGGCCCATTGCAATCAGCGCCAACCGACGACCTCTTGCCATCCGTCAATTATTGCCTTGAGGTCGGTCTCCGGCCGGCGTTCTGGGACACTCAGTTCGGGCTCAATCTGCGGGTTCAGGCGGCGATGATGGTATTGCCTGGCGGCTTTGCCTTCATCTTGGCCACAAGCTTTTCCGCCAGGGAGTGAGTGAGCGCGGCCGAGGGGGTCGTGTCTCCCTGGTCGATGAGCAGTTCAGCGACCGACCGCCCCTGGCGGATGACGAGCCCGACCATGAAGTCGTTGCTGGTTCCCTGCCCGTTCGGGAGGGTCACCGGCACCTGGACCTCGACGAGTCCCGACTGGTCCCCGTACTTTTGCTGGTGCAAGACGGAGGCGACCGGAGTCCCGAAGCTGGAGCCCGAAGGCCAATTTGTCTTGTCCGAACTCACGATCCCCGGCCCCTGTACCTGTACGAAGCATTGCGGGAACTTTGGATCACTCAACGGCGGAAAGTCGCTCTTGGCCTCGTTCGCGCTCGTGTACACGTCTTGTACGTCGAAGACGTCGGTGTTCCCGTCCTTGCTGAAGAAATCGGGGCTATTGGCTTCAGCTGCCACGACGCTCAGTGCAGGAGGTTTGCTCAGGCAGGTCGCAAAATCAGGGATCTGCGTCATCGTGAACATGCTCGCTGAGTCGGAGCTGTCGCTCGTGCCGACCCAGAGGTCGCCCGACTTCGTGTAGGCCACAGGCAGATCGGATAGCTTCAACAGTTGGGCCTTTGCATAGGCCTTGTTCGACTTGATCGTGCTCGCTCCTGCCGAGACAGAGGTAAGCCCGCGACCAGGCCGCCGATCGCCAGTCCGAGCGAGAGTCTCGCCATAGATCGGGCGAAGCCTCGCCAACTACGACAATGGTTGCCTCGGGTGAGCGCGAAGGGCCCTGACCCAGCACCCTCTCGTGTCGTTCCCACTCTTCGATCCCTCCTGAGCCCCCACCGTTGAGCGGGATAGCAAATCTGTGGGACGTCAGGTTGACACAGGCGCCACAGAAATATGTGTCAGACGGAATCGGATTCTTCTGCACGCGCTGCGGCGAATGTCTCGGAATGACGACAAAATGTCTCAATCGGACGAGACTCGTACTCTCTCTCCGAGGGACGGTCCTGTCTTGAGAACGCACGCAGGCAAGCGTTGTCAACACGCGACGTCTGGCGACCTGGCCCTACCACTGACAAGCGGTATGGAACTTCATACCGCAAACGTCTCCGTCTCGGTGTTAGGTCACACCACGGGGATGGCCAGGCTCTGCTACAACTGCTGTTGTCGAATCGTCACCGGTTCAACGGTGACCAAGGGGAGGGGACGAGTGTCGGTGCGGCGAGAAGCTCGTGTCCTCGGCTGGGTCACGAGGTCCCTGCTCGCGGCAATCGGCGCCACCGTGGTCGCAACGCTGCCCCTCGGATCATCGAGTGCCGTGGCTGCCGGATCGCACCAGGTATCGGCCTCCACGCTCTTGAGTCGCGCATGCACGGTCACCGCCGCCTCCTGGGTGTTCCGCATGAAAGTACACACCACTTCAGGTGGAGCACAGGTGAGTGAGGACATCTACTTCGATCCCTGGGGTGGCTTGATCACCATCACTGAGAAGGGCGACCAGACATTCCACCTAATCCAGAACTTCACCTCGACCTATATCGAGGGCAACCGGGCGTACTGGGATGCGAGGCGTCCCGAAATTGCCTCCATTGCGGCAAACCGCTGGATTGATGTGACCTCAAATAAGAAATTCGCCGCAAGTGTCACCAACCTCTTCCAAAAAAAGGGGGATATCCCTTGCGGAAGCACTGGACAAGCATGGTATGTCGGGAAGGGTGTCTTCAACGGCGTCAAAGTGATCAAAGTCCTCGACGACAACCTCAACACCATCTACATCGAACGCGGTACGACCCCATACATCCTGCGGGTTTCGGGCAGTGGGATCGCCGGCGGCCCTTCTAGTGTTCTCGTCTTTAGTGACTACGGCGTGCTGCCCGACGACGCCGCACCACCCGGTGCGATTCCGATCTCCGAGTTGCTGGGTAACAAGGTCAACACTTTGTAGGTGCTCCGAACCGGCGTTCTGGCCTACCCCGTGCGTTAGCGTCCCACAGAGCGCAATGGCCTATGGCGCCCAGAATCCGACGTGGTCGTGATGGCTCGGCGTCATCGTCGTCTCCGTGAATCGCGGGATCTTTGCAGACCGCAATCGAACGCTCCGGAGCGATCTGCGGAGGATCGCCGATGGGGAGCATCTTCTCGTTTCTCCAATCGTCTTGCCCAGCGGGGAACGGAAATGGCGACAAGCTCCTGGAACTGTCTGCGGACCAGGCCGTCTTCTATCGCGGCTTTCTGAGACCTTTTGCGATGGAAACGTGGCAGGCAGGTATCTGGTTAACGCACACCCGACCGGCACAAAAGGGAGACGCCGCATCCCTCCGCTTCGTCTTGCCTCGCATGACCATCATCGAATGTCGAAGCGAGGGTGACACGTTCGCAGTGGCAGCGGCCAGGCTTGACCGCGAGCTTATTGAAGCCGTCCTCAGGGGCGAATTTTCACCTCCATCTTGAGGACCTCGATCCGGCGTTCTGTGGCCTACAGGCCCTTTCGTGGCTTACTCATGGTACGGGCGACAACGATTGCAATCCCAGATTCGTCGACACCGTCGATCGTTGACACAGCTTTCAGCCGGGATGATCTCTCCGTCATCGGTCACAGTCACTGGACCGAAGCCGCCGATCGGTCGATCTCCCGTGTCTGCGAACCTGCGACCCATGTGGTGGACAACCCAAGTTCGTCCGACTCGCTCAATGGTAGTGATGGCGTCCTCTTCATCCGACCACCACTCCTGATCCAGCGTTCACCGACAACGCCCCCGAGCCGGCGATCTGGCGCATCCAGATTTACTCCCGATTTTCGGTGCCAGTCCATCCATTGTTCGCGCAGTTCACCTTCCAGTTGGTGCAAGACCGATCCTCGTTTCGGTCCAGTGTCAGACTGCGGGAACAACGACGTGTTGGAGGTGCGAAATGCATGCAGTGGTAGTGACGGTCGATATCACCGACAGCGAAGCGGCCCAGGGACACCTCGAGGAAGAGACAATCCCGATGGTAAAGGGGGCTCCTGGATTTGTCGGTGGATACTGGGTGCTCCTTGATGAGGGTCACGGACTATCGGTGGTCGTTTTCGAGACAGAAGAGCAGGCACGCGCTGGAGCGCCCGAGGTCGGTGCGAAGAGGCCGGGCGTCACCTTCACCAGCGTGAAGTTCGGCGAGGTGGCCGGGAACGCCTGACCGTACCCGCCGACACCGGGTGTGACGAGACCCGAATGGTGCGTCAGAGCGGCCCACATGGCCGGCGTTCTGGGACACTCACTCCTGGCTGATGCAACACTGGCGCACTGTGGACCTCCTGAGGGGTGCCTGGCTGGAGTGCGCCAACATAAGCATCGACCTTGTTGCTGACGAGCGCGTTGGAGCCCGTTTGGAGGCTCCGTCGTGCCTGCCCGATATGACCGTGGGACAGGTCGCCGGACACCTATCTCATAGTGGCGCCTTCATAGTCGAGGAGGCTCTCGCAAAGACACCGTCACCGGCAGGCACAGCGTTTTCTGCATCGCGGATCTTGTCCGGCGCTTCTTTGGATGCCGACGATCCCAAACACGACGACGTGAGAATCGTCGCAGCATCTCAGTCGGCGAATGGGCAGACCAATCTTGTCGCCCACACCTGCTGAGCTCAGTGCAGCGCATCGAACCAGAGCTGATGAAGCGTGACGATGACGCGATCATCGCCTTTCCCTGGGGACGGGGTGTCCCGATGACGATGCGCGAGCTCCTCCGATCGCGCATCGTCGAACTCGCGGTCCATCTCGACGATCTCGCGGTTTCGGTAGAGATCGACGATCTGACCTTGTCTCCGACGACGGTCATCCTCGCATGTGAGGTCGGAGTCGCCATCGACGTCGAGCGATATGGCACGACCGAGGTGCTGCGGGCCCTCTTCCGCAGACAACGTGGGTCACTCGACTCGCTTCGGACCTTCTAAGTCGTTACTCGGGGGGCAAAGCCATCGCCGATAACGGTCTCAGATCCGGCGTTAGGTGATGCCTCTGCAGATATTGGGCCGAAAAACTCATCGAACGCGGTCTCGTGATCGGTCTTGCCCATGTGCCTCCGTCCGAGGTGCCACGGGTCGATGTCCAGCTGATTCCGCTAGAACGTCGATATCCAATAATGATAGACCGATTCTCATGTCACGTCATGATTATTCTCAGGTCCGAGGAGAAGCCAGGCCAGACGGGAATCACCCACCCGGCGTTCGAGGGCACCGTCGGTGCTCGCCCTATGAGCCCATCGACGGCATGTTGCCTGCGGGACCTTGGGGAATCGTCAGCAGCGGTATGGCGCTGGGCTCGATGAGGAGGAGGACGCCCAAGCCGAGCAGGATCAGCGCGGTTCCGTAGGTTGCCACCGCGCGCCTGGGGATTGTCTTTTCCATTGTGATGAGCCCGGCCACAAGGACCATCCAGGCGACGCTCATGACCCCCAGAGCGAAAAGGGACGCCATCAGTGCCCAGCAGCAGCCGACGCACCAGGCGCCGTTCCGAGCGCCCATTTGAAAGGCACCCGCCCTCCCATCGCGCCAAGAGCCAAGAAGTAGTCCGAGGGGGCTGCGGCACTTGCCGAGACACGCGTCCTTTAGTGGTGTCAGTTGGTAAAACGCAGCGAGGATCAGGATAGTGCCCGCGACCGGCCGACCCGCCCGATCCCACGCCAGCGAATTGTCCGAGATGTGACCGACCCCAGTCACCAGCGCGAACGCCACTGCCCCAGCAACCGCCCAAATGACGAGATAGCCGCCGATGAAGACGATGGGTAGCTGCAGCGATCGCGTTCGAGTCATGCGCGAATACAGCGCGACTGTCGGTGCCATCGATGGGAACATCATGGCGGCCATCATCACAACCCAGATACCGAGGAACCATCCGACCGCTCCTAGACTGGTCCACGGTCCGTTATCCATCCCTTGCATCTGGCGGGCGGTCCACAACCATCCAACACCAGCAAACACAACAAGCAGAATCACCAAGGGCAAACGCGACCGCATCGCGACAAACGCTGGGGCGAGACCCTTATCCTCCGACAGGCGCTCGTTGGCCAACATGACTACCCGATCAGGCTGCCCATGAGAACTCCGAGGTCGAAAGACCTGTCTTGCCCTCGTATTCGATGCCAAATGCGTTTATTCGAGACCGCTTTGCCTCGGCCATCGTCAAATTCGACCCTACCGGATGGAACATGCCAGAAAAGCGAACTGGTTCACCAGTATCGATACCGAAAGGGACGATGTCCTCGATCTCAAAATCGATCGCGTCGCCCACTCGGACGCTATGCCGCAGCCCGTCATCGACCACGTCGATCACAGTTCTCTCGACGCCGAGCATCTCACCCACCAGTGGAGTGAGCGCCGCCATCGGACCGCCGAGCTGCCCACTAAAGACTTGAACCAGTTTTTCGAACTGCTGATCCGTCGCTTGGTTGTCAACGAACACACCCAAGCGCCAGTTTCCCTCTGTCATTACTTTCGGAGTGTCCGCGATCATCGCCACCTTGCAACCGCCTATGTCTGTGCCCTCTACTTCACCCTCCCGGATATTGAACACAAGGCAAACTCGGCAAAAGTCATACGTCGCTCCGTGGTCGAACGACAAATTGCACGGGCACATCAGGTCGCATGAACAGGTCTCGACGTAACTTCCCTTGAGGGTCCAAGACATAGACGATCCCCTTTCTCGAAGCTTTGGCCCTTCCTATCTCAGAAGTTGAAGTCGGTCAACGGACGTTGCAAACCTCAAAGAAATTCGCCCAGACCGGCGTTAGGGGATACGACCGCAGCGACTTCTGTCCGCACCATTCCAAGTCCCACCCCAAGGGCGACCAGGACAGTTCGTGTGCTCTCGTTCGGCGCAGGACCAGCTTCAGGTGCCCGGATTCTGAAGTATTCGGAGAACCGGGCACTAGGCGGCTCTATACCCGCTCTGAGTTCCGGGACGCACCTATCCCGCGTTCTCGAGCAAGGGCTTCAGGTGGTGCCTACCTCTTCCACGAGACTCGACACGTCCACTGGCACCGAGGTATCGACCTCGATGACCTTCCAACCTTCACCAATGGGAACCGTTGTCTCGTCGTTCCAAAGATCAGTGGCGGAGCGCTCCGCGTCGAAGTGACCAGGGTGTCGGTCTGAACTCCGCTTCCGATATCGAGCGAGACACAGCTCTCGTGGGCAGCGACAGAACACCTCGACGACATGACCCGGCAGACGACCGAGATCCGACACCGCGAGGCTCCGATTGAAATTGGCCTCAAGCACGCCCCCGGTTGGCGAGTCGAGTGCCTTCGCCATAAGCGCAGTCATCGCTGTCTGACCAAGCTGGCGGGAGGTCTCCATGTCCGGCACCCCTAATTCGTCCATCAAGGCCTCTTTGAGCGCGTCCTTCGAGAGGAGGGGCAGGCCAAGCTTCGAAGCGAGTTCTTCCCCAAGTGTCGTCTTCCCGCTGCCGGGCGGACCGTTGACGACTACGAACAGCGGATCGCCCCTCGGACCCTGGGACACTCGTCAAGTATCTCACCTGTACGGCGCTAGGGACACTGTTCAGGATGACCTCGGCGAGTATGCGCGCCGCACCCATAGCAGAGGGACTCTCCGGCTCCCCTTCAAACAACAAACGTCTTGCCTGCAAGTCCATCACCACGCGCCACGATGCCTGTACAGCAAATGCCGCCTCTTCGCCCCCGGCCGGGACGGATTCTGGGTATCCCAGAGCGCCGGATCGGCGGCGATGTGGATCAATATCTGACACCGCCCGCCTTCTCTGAAACGAGAGAACCCCGGCTTTGGACCGGGGCTCTCCAGCGTTCTAGGGGAGCCAGGCTTCGCGTCGTACGCCAGCTCTGCCCTGCTGATCAAGGAAAATGTAACGAATCGTTGTTGCAGCCGCCTTACATCGGCGCAACGTTTCACCGACCCCGTAGCGAAGGTGTCCCGAACGACGCTGCCGGATAAGCGACACGACATGATTTCGGACTGCGGCGGAACCCAAAAGGACCTATGCCAAAGGGCATTGGTCCTCAGACTCTCCAGGGACAAAGCCGCAGACACCATCGTCATCCGCAGGCGCGATCAAGTGAAGCCGCTCAAGCCCCTCTGCTGATAAGCGGGGGCGACCCAGAACCTCGGATCAGTGGTACACCCTGATGCCATAGAACGGCTTTTCCGGATGTTCGTCGTCAACGTCCGCCTGTCCCGAGAAAGTGAGCCATATTTGGGGTGTGACCGAACGGACGTCAGGCGCCGATCTCCCTGAAATGGATCCCGGCCTCGCGAGCTTGTACGCAAGGGGCGTCGAGAGCACCAGGTTGACCCGGGTCCCTTTGGAGCTGGAACGAAACAAGGCCATCCTCGCTGAACGCCTTCCGTCGTCGGGACGGATAATCGACGCGGGAGGTGGAACTGGCGTCTATTCGGCATGGCTCGCTGAACGCGGTTACCAAGTTGACCTCGTCGAACCTATCCCCTTGCACGTTGAGCAGGCACGACAAGTCGCCAGCCAAGGTGCTGCGTTCAAAGCACACTTAGGCGATGCACGAAAACTTGAGTTTCCAGACGGCGTCGCGGATGCGGTTCTGCTCATGGGACCGCTCTACTGTCTGGTCGAAGCGGACGATCGGGAGCGGGCGCTGTCCGAAGCCTTGCGAGTCTTGCGACCCGGAGGTGTGCTGGCCGCAGCGGCACTGGGCCGTTTGATCTCGTACCTTCAGTCCGTCGCGCAGAATCGAATTCGGTGGCCGGGGGTCATTGAATCAATGATGTCAGAGATAGAGACAGGGGCGATGCGGAGCGGTTCCGTGACGCTCTACACGCATCGACCTGAGGAGCTTCGCGACGAAATTGCCAATGCCGGGTTTTCCGACGTCGAAATTCTCGGGATTACTGGAAGCTTTCTGGGGATCACCGACATCGGCGAGAGACTTGCTGATCCCACCTCGAAGGAGGCTCTGCTTGATGCGATGCGGAGGGTCGAAGCCGATCCTGGGATCGTCGGCATAAGCGGCAAACTCATGGC
>Ga0207777_1000487_pt1 | contig 10853 bp, 10 predicted proteins | sample LuqExpMetageno35_FD_187793 | JGI IMG/M metagenome (GOLD analysis project Ga0207777, IMG submission 187793) | Tropical forest soil microbial communities from Luquillo Experimental Forest, Puerto Rico - Sample 35 (SPAdes) | ecosystem: Environmental > Terrestrial > Soil > Tropical forest ...
GCGGCCGCAATGACTGAAGCCGGGAAGTTGCTGGTGCTGGGCATCGGCAACGTTCTGATGGGCGACGAGGGCTTGGGTGTACACGTGGTACGTCATCTGGAAAAGGAAGACGTCCCAGTCGGCGTCGAATTGCTCGATGGCGGAACGGGCAGCTTTCTACTGCTGGATCCTATGCAACTGGCGCGCAAGGTCATCCTGATCGATGCGACGTTAGATGCGAATCCTCCGGGAACGGTACGCCGGTTGGCCCCCCGATTTTCCACCGACTACCCCCGGACGCTGGCCGCACACGACATAGGCCTGAAGGACCTGCTGGATGCGTTCTATCTGCTGGGCCACAACGTCGATGTCGTGTTGTTTGCCGTCTCAATCGCACCTTTGCAGGAATTGGGTCTGGACATGTCGCCCGAGCTGGTCGCGCAAGTGCCGAAAATTGCAGCGATGGTGAAAGACGAAATCGTCAATAGTCTGTGATTCTTAGGGCGGCAAAGGCGCGCCCGGCATAGAGCCGAACCGCTGCCATCTGATAACACACCCGGGCGCGACGGCCGTCACTGACATTTCCACGCAGCGATGTTGCAATACAGTCATTGGGAATTTCCCGCGCTGACCCGCGCAAAAGGAGAGTCCGATGCAACTCCATCTGGAAACCGATGAGCTGAAACTGCTCGCCAACCTGCTGCTGCAACGGAGCGGCACCAGCGCTTACGATGATGTGCTGGAAATGGTGATGGCCCACGATCTGCGTTTCGATTCCGGGCAACTCGAACTGGTTGCCAATCTGCTGGCCGCCGAGAAGCGCAGCTTGAAAGAAGAAGTCGCCCGCACGGAGGGTGCCACATTGAAGACCGATCTGCAACGTAAGCTGGCGCTGCTGGAACGGGCACTTGAGAGAGTTGACGAGGCTTGCGTGATGTTCTGACCAACTCTGCCCGTTGGGACTCCTACAATTGGATCAGCGGCGGACCGGCCGGAGTGACGAAGAACTGGCTGTGGCGGGCAGCGGCGTATCCGCTGTGCTGATAAGCCAGCTGCCAGCGTTTCGCAAAGTCTCCCGCGTCCTTTGCGGATACCAAGGCCCATACGCTTCCACCAAAGCCTGCGCCGAAGGCCGATGCGGCATATGCTCCCAGTGCGCGTGCTTCGGCGGCAAGCCAGATGGTCTCGGGGACTTGATTGCCGAGCAGCTTCTCACTCGCAGCCTGCGATTGATCGACCAACTTGCCAAACGTCGCCAGGTCGCCACGAGCGAGAGCATCGCCACCCTGCGGGATGAGGTTCTCGGATTCCAGCAGCAACTGGTCGAAGCGGTCAAGGAGCAACCTCGTTTCGCCCGTGTTCGCTTGGCGCAGGGCGGCGCCAATCTGTTCGGGCGCATCGCGGGAAGTAGTTGCGGCTGCAGCCAGGGTGGAGGCGTTCGATCCCGAGGCTTTGCGCCAGATTTCCAGAATTGAGCGGACACCCAGAGAGGCAAGATTGTAACGGTCCTTGGCGGTACCGGTCTTGTCTGCGACAACACCACTGACGCCGATTACAAACACGCAAGCGTTGGGCAGCTTTACAGAACGCTCGAAGCGAACCGGGCAGAACGAGTATTGCTTGAGATACCCGGGTTGGCTGGCCAGGATGGCTGTGTGGTCCTCGCTGCCGCCGAAAGTGCCGACGCCACTGTCTCCGGCAAGCGACTTATATGTCTGGCCATTCTCGATGCAGCCCAGGTATCCTGCGAGGTCTTCAGGCGTAGTGATGCTGGTTGTGTATTCGGGGCGCTCAGTAAGACGATTGACTGCACTCAACACTGCGAAGATGGCGACGACGAGAGCACTAGAGCTGCTCATTCCGGCGGCGGAAGGAAGATCGCTGGCGAAAACGATGTCGGCGCCGCAGTTCGAGCCCGGGAAGTTGCGCGCGACGCGGCGAACCACTACTGACGGATAGACGTTCCACCCGAAGTGGGGAGTCAGAAGATGAGGAGAGAGCGTAAGCTGGACAGATTTATGCCGCACGACGTCATGGATGCTTACCTCTGAATCGGCGCGCGGAGACGCGGCCACGCAAAACCCGCGCTCAGCGGTGCAGAGTAAGCTGCGGCCTCCGGCATAGTCAGTATGTTTGCCCAGGACCTCGATCCGTCCAGGAACGAAGCAGCGCAGTGGCTCGCAGCTGGCGGCGGTCAGGTGAGGCTCGAGCGCTGCGAACGACGAAGCTTTGGCCCGTGCTGCGGCCTCGCTCATGCCAGCGGCGATCAGCAGCTGGGCGACGTTCATAGCTGCGCTTTCACGTGCCAGAGGCGTTCGGCCACGGCGGCAATGTCGGAGCGTCGGGAAAGATCGAGAACACCGCTGTGGCTGATCTCCACTTTCAATCTCATGCCGCGATTGATCGCCAGCTTCACGGCTAGTGGCAGTTCGTACTCTCCGCGTCGCGAGAGCGGAACGTCCCGACATGCGGCGAAGATAGCAGCACTGAATCGCCAGCAGTTCATACTGATGAGCTTGGCTGCGTCGAGGTCGCCGATGGCGGGCTTCTCGACGATGCCAGCGAGAAACCCAGCGGAATCAACAACGCAGCCGGCGAAGGCGTGGATGCGGTTCTCGGGTATGTTGCTGTTACGCACGAGTGAACCAGCCTCAAACAGCACGGCGCCCGGCTGGCCGAGGCGTTGCAGGGCTTGCAGCACGTCGAGAGGATAATAGTTATCGCTGTTCACAACGAGAAACTCATCCGTGCCGACGAAGTCTTGTGCGGCAAGAACGGCGTTGGCGGTGCCGAGGGGCTTGGGTTGAGTCGCGAAACTGACTTCAATTCGGGAAAGTCGCAGCTTGTGTGTGTAGTAGTCCCTCACAGTCTGGTATTCTGGTCCGATGACGATGCACGCGCGATCGAATCCGGCGTCGGCGAGGCCGCTGAGCACGTAATCGAGGAACGGGCGTCTTACGGGAACCATCGCCTTCACGCCTGAATCCGCAGCTGCCGCCTGGGCAGCATCAATGGTTGCGGACGAGTCCTCCTCACGCATGCGCTTGCCGAGTCCGCGGGCGAGGATAACGGCTTTCGTAATAAGCGTTGTAGCGCTCATGGTTCGCCACTCAGTCTAACGGACGCGGCGAATTCCGCGGCTGCCTAAAGGCTGATGAATTACAATCACGGCGACCATGAACGGTTGGTACTACTTCTGGATGGCCAACTTCGTGCTGGCGGGCTCGGCCTTTGCCGTTATCACCCTGATAGTGCTGGTGCGCGGACTGCGTGACCTGCGCGAGATGTTTGCCGGACTGCGAGCCGAGGCGCAGCGGCAACGATGATCGGCACGCACTTCTCTACACTCGACTGGATAGTCGTCATTGGCTACTTGGCGGCCACAATGGCGACCGGACTCTACGGCCGCAAGTTTGTGGGCGGGATCTCCGACTTCCTCGTAGCCGGACGGGAGTTGGGAACCTTCCTCGCAGTCGCGACGCTGGCGGCCACCGAGATCGGCACCATCACCTTCATGTACTACGCCGAACTCGGCTACAAGACCGGCTATGCGTCGTTCGTGAATGGCCTGATTGCCGGGCTGGTGATGATCTTCCTTGGACGCACCGGCTTCATCGTTGAGCGGTTGCGTTCGCTGCAGCTGATGACGGTGCCGGAGTTCTTCCAGGTCAAGTTCAGCCGCAATCTACGCGTGTTTGTTGGGGTACTAGTCGCGGTGGGTGGCATCTTGAACATGGGCGTGTTTCTGCGCATCGAAGGTACGTTTCTCGCCATCATCTCGGGCATTTCGCTGAGCCACATCAAGGCGGTAATGTCAGGCATCCTTCTGCTGGAGCTGGTGTACACGGTGTTGGGCGGCATGGTGTCGATTGTCATCACCGACTTCATTCAGTTCGTGGCGCTCAGCGTCGGAACGATTCTGGTGACAATCTGGTCAGTGCATGCAGCGGGTGCGTCGAACATGTACAACGCAGTGCGCCAGACGATGGGCTCAGGCGGCTTCAATCCGTTCACGAACTCGGAATACGGCGCGGCTTACATTGCCTTTCAGGTGTTGATCTGGTTGGCGGTGCACACCTGCTGGCAGACGACCGCGATGCGCAACTTCTCGACCCGCAGTCCCGAGGTCAGCAAGCGCGTGTTCTCGTGGGCGGGCTTCATCTTCCTGGGACGCGGCATGATGCCGATGATGTGGGGCATCGCAGCGCTGGCCTTGCTGGGGCCGCAGCAGAACTCGCTGGAGGCCATGCCGCGAATGCTGGCGACGATCCTGCCGTCCGGCGTTCTGGGTCTGGTCGTGGCGGGCATGCTGGCTGCGACCATGTCGGTGAACAGCTCATATTTGCTGGGGTGGAGCGCGATCATCGCACAGGATATTATCGGGCCGCTGCGAAAGAAGCCACTCACCTCGCTACGGCAAGTGATGCTGAATCGCAGCGCCAACCTGTTCGTCAGCCTGTTTGTGATGGTGTACGGACTTTGGTACACGTTGCCCGGTCCAACGTACTTTTACCTCAACATGACGGCGACGATTTACCTCTCGGGCACGCTGGTAGCGGTGATTGCGGGGTTGTTCTGGAGCCGGGCTTCGACGCTCGGCGGATACCTGGCGATGGCCGGCGGAGCAGTGGCAACGATTGGGTTTTTCTTTTTCAAGACTCCGGCGAGCTACGCGGGGGCGGGAGCGTTCGCGCTGGCGGCAATCGGCATGGTGGTGGGGTCGTTGGCGAGCGGGCGCCAGAACGTTGCAGTCTGTTCGTAGGCTCATTATGCGAATTCGTTTTACAGCAATCCTCGTGTTTGCGTTAGCGCAGCTGGTGCCGGCCGCTGCATGCTCGCAGGACACGCCGGTGTATTTCTCTCCTGATCCGAGCGTCGCCAAGGTGGAGATGCGGCCGGATGGGTTTGCGCTTTGGAACGCTGCCCTCTCAATGAGTGGGCGCATTTTAGGTGGACACGTAGAGGGGCTGGAGTTTCGAGATTTGATGGTCAATGGGACCGCGCAGGAACGCATGCTTCCGTTCGTTTTGCTTCTGGGGGATGGGAGCGTGGTCCCGGCCATGGAGATGAAGATTGCAGCCGCTCCGAAAGTGCTGCATCTGGAGGCGCAGCCGGGAGCCTCGCGACTCGCAGAGCGCTTCTCGGGCAAAGCTGTGGTAGTTGAACTTGAGGACGACGCGGGCCGGCTGCACGTGACGTGGCGCGTGATACTGCGGGACGGCTCAAACTACGTGCGCCAGGAATTCGAAGTCACAGCAAAGTCGGCTGACGTTCCGATGCGAGAGGTGCGGGTGATCGATTTCCATTCGCCGAACGCCCGCGTGATAGGAACGGTGAAAGGCTCGCCGGTTGTGGCAGGACTGCTGTTTGCCGGATTCGAAGATCCCCTCTCAACCTGTGCGGTGGCAGGCGACCGAGCACGCTGTTGGGTGGAACGCGAGTTGCCGCTGAAGGCGGGGCACTCGGTCACCTACAGTTCGGTGGTCGGCGCCACCGCTGGGGGTCAGTTGCGTCGAGGATTTCTACATTACGTCGAGCGGGAGCGGGCGCATCCGTATCGCACGTTTCTGAACTACAACTCGTGGTACGACCTTGGTTACTTCAGCAAGTACGACGAGGCGGGCGCGCTCGGCGTCATCAATGCTTTCGGCACGGAGCTGACGAAGAAGCGCGGCGTGCCCATTGCTTCCTTCCTTTTCGATGACGGATGGGACGACCCTGCGACGCTGTGGCAATTCAACTCTGGCTTCCCGAATGGCTTCTCAAAGTTGCGCGACACGGCAGCCTCGTATGGCACCGCGCCCGGAGTGTGGCTTTCGCCTTGGGGCGGCTACGGAAATCCGAAGAAGCAGAGGGTTGAGGCGGGTCGCGCCGTCGGTTATGAGGTCGTGGACAACGGATTTGCGCTGTCCGGACCGAAGTATTACACGGCCTTTCGTGATGCCTGCGTGCGTTTCGTGCGCGACTACGGAGTCAACCAGTTCAAGTTTGACGGTACCGGCAACGCCGACCGCGTAGTTCCGGGCAGCAGCTTCGACAGCGACTTCGCGGCGGCCATTCAACTGATCGGCGAGTTGCGCGCACTCAAGCCCGACCTCTACATCAACCTGACGACGGGTACATATCCCTCGCCGTTCTGGCTTCGCTACGCCGACTCGATCTGGCGCGGCGGTGAAGACCACGATTTCCTCGGCGTGGGTCCAAAGCGGGAGCAATGGATTACGTATCGTGACGCCGATACCTACGAGCATGTGGTGCTGGCCGGGCCGCTGTATCCCTTGAATTCGCTGATGCTGCACGGCATGATCTATGCGAAGCACGCCAAGAACCTGGACACCGACCTGCAAGGCGACTTCAAGAACGAGATTCACGATTTCTTTGGCAACGGTACGCAGTTGCAGGAGATGTATGTGACGCCTTCGCTGCTTTCGCAGGCGGACTGGGACACGTTGGCGGAAGCGGCGGCGTGGTCAAGGGCTAACGCCGACGTCCTCGTGGACACGCACTGGATCGGCGGCGACCCGTCGCTGCTGGAAGTGTACGGCTGGGCGTCATGGCGACCGGATAAGGCGGTTCTGGTGTTGCGAAATCCGTCGGACAAGCAGCAGACTATCAGTCTCGACGCCGCGCAAGCGTTCGAATTGCCGGCTGACGCAAATCGCACTTACGAGCTGCGAAGTCCCTGGACGGAAGACCGCCAGCGGCCGAGCGTGCGCGTGACTGCCGGCGAGGCGCATACCTTCGCGCTCAAGCCGTTTGAGGTACTGGTGCTGGACGGCGCGCCGGTTCAGTAACAGCGCCCAACGCTATACGGTTAGTCGTGGGAGTGTTTCTCAGGCATCCCCAAGTTTTTGACCGTGTCGTTTCCGAAGTCGAACTCAATGACGACCGCCGGTTCGTCACCTACGACGACGCCGTCGTGCCCGGGCTCGATGCACAGGGCCTGCGGAGCGCGGTAGTCAAGAATGCAGCCGTCGGGGAATTCCATGTGGATGCGGCCGCGCGCCAGGAAGCCCACGTGCGCGTGCATGCAAAGGTCGGTGCCGACCTGCGGCTTCATGTTCTTCGACCAGCGAAAACCTACGGGGTAGACCACGCGCTTCACGCGCGAATTTCCAACCGCCACGATGTCGAGGTGCACGCCGCCGACTTCGCGGTGATCGGCACCCGGCATGGGCGCCAGCAGAACGTCATTCTCTTTCATAGCGTCGGCTCCTTCGACAACCACTCCCGAGTGGTGCCCGGCGGCTAACCAGGGTAGGCGCGGCCTTGCTCGATCCACCCGTTGATTTCGGTAGGAGTGGCGCCTGCCTGCCGCAAGTGCTCGCGCAACTCTTCTTCCGGCATCGCTGGCGATGCCGACTTAATCCTATGCTCGTCGAAATCAATGCCCACCACGATAAACGATTCGGGCTTCGCGCCCTTTACCTGGATCACCCTGTATTTCTTTGCCATTCTGTCTCCTGGACTCAGCCTGGTATCGCTGCCGAGGGCAGCGGAATTCCGTGCAACATCATACTGGAATCTACTCGATTTCATGCAGCACAAAAGGCGGGACGAACCGGCGCGGTGGAACCGCTGCCCACGATCGCTCAAATACTACAGCCTGCGACAAACAGCGTGGACTATCGGACAATAGAGGCGGAGGTTGAATGTGAACGCCGCTTCCGCCTTACCCTTGAAAGGTTCGGTGCTCGGAATCATCCTGCATGATGTTTGCGAGGAAATCCGCCTGGACGACCTGCGCCGCATCCTCGATGCCAAGCGCACCGCGCCGCTTTTCAAGCACGCCACGCCGCAATACGTGCGTTTTGAGAACCCTCCTGTGGTCGAGACGCTGGACCCGATCGAGCTCAGCAACGGCGAGCGGGTTCAGCCGCAGGTCAAGTATTACGACTACGGCGTGGTCAGCGTGCTGATCGAGCGGCCATTCGAGGGCGACTGGCAATCGCTGACCGACCTGGCCGCGAGCTGGGTGCCCAGCGCGGAGCTGGAGCGACTGGCTGAAGAAATTGTGCGAAGGCGCCTGCTGAAGATCGAACCCGCCATGATTCGTTCTTATGAACACTGGTTGTCTGAAGACTACTACGTCTTCATGTTGAATGAAGTAGAGGGCCGGCCCGAAGGAGAGGAACTGCTACGGCAGCAAGGTCCGCAGATTGCACAGATCATTTGCGGTGAAGCGACTGAGTTAGCCCGCGCCGAGCGGGAGGACGTCCTGCACGCCAGCCTGTCGTATTATCCGCGCGATGTCATCGTTATTGGCTGGAATGCTGCGCTGATTTATGACACCCACAGCGGCGCCGCCTCGTCGGTCGAGATTCTCGAGTATGTTAACTCGCAGCTCCTGGAGTTTCGCCACTACGACGAACTGCTGACGCGCGAGCTCGACGGCGTCTACAAATCACTGAAGGCCCGTGCCAACTTCTGGCGGCGGTGGCAGATGCGGCGCGAAGCGACGCGCCTGAACACCGTTGCGCTGGAGGTCACCGACCTTGTCGAGCGTTGCGATACGGCCATTAAGTTCGTCAGCGACATGTTTGCGGCGCGGCTCTACCGGCTGGCCGTCGGCAAGGTGGGAGTCCCTGAGTACCAGAACCTGGTCAATGAAAAGCTCAAAATGACAGAAGGCGTGTACCGCTTCTACATTGACGAATTCCATCAAAGCAGCGGATTCGTGCTGGAAGTCATGGTGGTCGTCATCCTGATTATTGACCTGATCTTTCTGTTCCGCGGCAAAGGCTGAGTGGAGTTGCGAGCCGATCGCACCAATAGATTGAACTTCAGATGCGGCAGCATTATGGCGGTGTGTGCAGTCATTAGCGAACCCGTCTCCGACCTAATTCCCAGCTAACACGGAAATTTACACGGAATTTTGCAGATTTCTGCCGCGAAATTCCGAAGCGTAGAAGTTGTCGACAAAACCATCTACCTGTGCATACCCTGTGAAGTGGTATCTGAAATTCTATAAGAGTGTTTGGACCTGCATCGAGGGGGAGGAGGCTGGCGAGTGATGGCAAAGAATACGGGTTCTAGGCAGCCTTTTCTCAGCTTGCTGACGGAACTGACGCAAGCCGAACAGAAGTTTTTAGTGGGCAAACGTGACCGTGGTGCCGATCTGGAAAGCGCAGTACGAATCTTTCTGGAGTTCTTGCAGGGATTTGAGTTCTTTGGCGGCATCGACCGCCCGTGCGTCACGGTATTCGGCTCAGCTCGGTTCAAACCGGGACATCGATACTACAAGATGGCGCGGCAGTTGGGCAGCGAGTTGGCGAAGGCCGGTTATGCCGTAATGACCGGCGGCGGGCCCGGGATCATGGAGGCCGCGAACCGGGGAGCAAAAGAGGCCGGCGGCCTGAGCCTGGGGTGCAACATCATCCTGCCGATGGAACAGAGCGCGAACCCGTATCTGGACCGGTTTATCGAAATGGATCACTTCTTCGTGCGCAAGGTGATGCTAGTGAAATACTCTCGCGCGTTTGTGGTTATGCCGGGCGGATTGGGCACGCTGGACGAGGCGTTCGAGACGCTGACGTTGATTCAATGCCGCAAACTGGAGCAGTTTCCCATGGTGGCGATGGGGGTGGACTTCTGGGGGCACATGCGAGAGTTCATCCGCGGGACTCTGGTTTCGGAAGAGACGATCAGCCCGGAAGACTTGGAACTACTACATGTAACGGATTCGCCCGAGGATGCGGTGAAATATATCCATGAAGGAGTGACGCGAGGCGTTGCGGCGAAGGGGATTGATTGACGCGAGAGCATGCAGTGATCGACGCCCGGTTGATTGATCGCGGAGAGGAGAAGGGAGCGAGTCATGAAGGTCACGGTGTTTGGGGCTGGTGGCGGAGAAGTTACGGGTTCGGCGTATGTGGTGGAGTCGGGAAAGTCGAAGGTGCTGGTCGATTGCGGGATGTTTCAGGGAGTGCCCAACGCCGACCAGAAGAACCGCATCGCGCAGGAGTTTTCCTTCCGCAGCCTGAACGCGGTGGTCATCACGCACGCGCACCTCGATCACACTGGAAGGCTGCCGATCCTGGCGCAAAGGCATTTCACGGGATCGGTGTACCTTACGGACGCGACGGCGGACCTGGCTAACCTTATTCTGAAGGACGCCGCCAAAATTCAGGCGAGTGACATCCTCCGACAGAACCGGCGCCGGCAGCGCGAAGGCAAGCAGCCTCTGGATCCGCTTTACACCATCGAAGACGTAGAAGAGATCGTAAGCCGGTTTAGCCCGGTCGCGTACGACAAGCCGGTGGGCGTGGCGCCGAACATCGAGGCACGGTGGATCGAGGCAGGACACCTGCTGGGATCGGCGAGCATCGAACTGACGGTGACCGAAAACGGACGGAGGAAGGTGGTTGTCTTCTCGGGCGACCTGGGACAGCACGGGGCGCCTCTGACACGCTATGCCGGGTCGATCGAGCGGGCCGATGCGGTGTTTCTAGAATCAACCTACGGCGATCGCAATCATCGCGCGTTTAAGGAGACGGCGGCCGAATTTGCGGCGATCGTGAAGCGCGCATCGGAGCAGGGTGGGAAGATTCTCGTGCCGACCTTCGCGGTCGGACGTGCGCAGTTGCTGGTGGTGTTGCTGGCCTATCTGTTCCGCAAAGGCGCGGTCAAACCGTTTCCGGTATACCTCGACAGTCCCATGGCGGTGGAGGCGAGCCGGATTTACCTGAAGCATCCTGAGCTGTGGCACGACCGGGTGAAGGAGATTGTGCGCGAGCGTCCGCTGCGCGAGGAACTGGAGAAGACCAAGTCGAAGCTGTGCGTCTCGGCGGAGGAGTCGCGGGCGTTGAACGACAAGACCGGGACGTGCATGATCTTGGCGGGAGCGGGAATGTGCAATGCAGGACGGATTCTGC
>Ga0207777_1000488_pt1 | contig 10846 bp, 9 predicted proteins | sample LuqExpMetageno35_FD_187793 | JGI IMG/M metagenome (GOLD analysis project Ga0207777, IMG submission 187793) | Tropical forest soil microbial communities from Luquillo Experimental Forest, Puerto Rico - Sample 35 (SPAdes) | ecosystem: Environmental > Terrestrial > Soil > Tropical forest ...
GAGCGGGCCGGCACGGACGAAGTCGATCGCACTGTGGTCGGCCACCGGTGGCGCCATCGCCGCGCTCGGGCCCCTCCTGGCCGGGCTCTTCCTCTCCGTCTGGTGGTGGGGCTCGGTCTTCCTGATCACGCTGCCCCTCATCGTGGTGGCGTTCGTCATGGCGCAGCGTCTCGTGCCGAGCCACGTCCACGAGAGCACCGAACCGGTCGACCACTTCGGCGGCGTGCTGTCCGCGCTGTTGGTGGGCGCCGTCATCCTCTGCATCAACTTCGCTGTGGTCCCCGACAAGGGCGCGCTGGCCGTCAGCCTGGCGATCATCGGTATCGCTGCCACCGTGGCGTTCATCATGCGCGAGCGGCGCGCGCCCCAACCGCTCTACGACCTGAGCGTGGCCAGCCGCCGCATCTTCTGGGTGGCGGCCTGTGCCGGCATCATCGTGTTCGGCAGCCTGATGGGTGCGATGTTCATCGGGCAGCAGTTCCTCCAGAACGTCCTCGGCTACTCGACCATCGACGCCGGGCTGTCGATCCTCCCGGCGGTCGTGTGCATGGTGGTGGCCGCGCCGCGTTCGGCCAAGCTCGTCGAGTCCAAGGGGGCCCGGCTCACGCTGCTCGTCGGCTACGCGTTCATCTTCCTCGGCTTCCTGGACATGTTGCTGTTCTGGAAGGAGGGAATGGGGTACTTCCACGTCGGGCTCGCCTACGCGCTCATCGGCGCCGGTGTCGGCTTCGCCGGTACACCCGCGTCGCACTCGCTGACGGGTTCGGTCCCGGTGACTCGGGTGGGCATGGCCTCCGGCACGGCCGACCTCCAACGCGACCTCGGCGGCGCCATCATGCAGTCGATCATGGGTGCGCTGCTCACTGCCGGCTACGCCGCCGCCGCCTCTGCCGCCATCGCGTCGTCACCCCAATCCGACCAGGTCTCCAAGAACGTGCAGAGCGAGCTGACGAAGTCCTTCGACAGCGCGGCGGACATCGCAAAGCAGTACCCGCAGTACCAGCAGCAGATCATCGCCGGGGCCAAGGAATCGTTCATCCACGGGCAGCACTGGGCCTTTGCGTCGGGCCTGATCGCCGTCGTCGTCGGTGCCGTCCTCGTCACCTTCTTCTTCCCCCACGCGAAGGATGAGAAGGAGCTATTGGCGTCGTACCAGCGCCAGGACGCCGCTCGGCCCGACATGACACCGACACCGAGAGCGGTGCGGTCATGACCCGGCTGACTCGGACGCACGGCGCGAACCCCGGTGGCGAATCCCAATGGACAATTGTGCGGGAATGGTCCGTTGGGCGGGAATGGTCCGTTTGGCCCAGCAAACCAGGACGCGAGGAGGCGTCTCTCTAGGCGATGGAACCGAACGGCACTTCTTCGACCACGGGCGATGGCGAGGTCCTCGACCGGGCGACGCTGTACCTGTGCAAGCAGGGCGCGACGTGGGTTGTCGTGATCGAGTCGCCCCGCGTCCGGGGGGCCTTCCGCCTCCGCTATGCCGGGCGGGACTCCTTCGACGCCCGTTTCGAGCTGCTCTCCACCGCGCGCCGGGCCTGCCCCGAAGCGTCGATCGTCAGCACCGACGGCGCCGTCGACGCAGAGGACTACGAATGGCGTCTCGATGTCCGAGGCCCGGGGTCCGAGGCAGGCGAGCTTGGCGTCGCCCTCCACCGCGAGCTCACCACCAAGCCCGCGCACCACGTGCGGCGGCTGGCCCGACGCCGGGCCGCCCGCACCTGTCAGTGGGGAAGCTTTCGCGTGTCGCGGGGTCGTCCGCTCTCCTTCTGAGCTCCGGGACCACGGCGAGCGGCATCGCTTCTGAGACGGCTGCGGCCGACCTTCCGATCGTTGTTGCCGAATCGCGGGCACGACGGTATATGAAGCACAAGCACGAGGGTCACCGCAGAGGCGTGACACCGCGTCACGCCGCGTCACGCGATGTCACGGGACGTTCACGGTTCACGCGATCGCGACGCGCCAACGTGCGTGCAATTTTCACTTGAATCTCAGGAAATGGTGCTGCGCGTGTCCGCCCAACCATCGAACGGCCGGAATGTCCGCGACACCCGAATGAAGTTTCCAGTGTCGAACACCGTGCAGCGAGGTGGAGAACTCGCTAATGTCGCAGCTGATTGCTCGAGCGAAGCGATCAGAGAGGTCAGGTGGCACTCCCCCCATGCGGACGTCCTCTATTAACTTCCGGTCAGGTGAGCATATGAGCGAAGGCAGGATGAACATGAAGCTGAAGTCGGCGGGCATAGCAGCAAAGGCTTTGATGGCCTCGGCGCTGATCTTCGGTGGCGTCGGCGCCGTGGCGAGCGTCGCCAGTGCCGCCGGCAACGGACAGAATTCGGCACAGCAACAGCCTCAGTCTGGTAGCGTCAGTCCGCGCGTGGTGCCCCACAGCGGAGGGGGCCCGCTGTCGTCGGCCGCGTTCGTTCCGACGTCGGACACCACTCTCGACGTCGCGGGTCCGGTCAACTCCCTGACTTCGCCGCCGAGCTCGGCGACGACGCTCACACACACTGGCAGCATTACCGCTGGCTCGGCAATCTCTCCCGATGGCACGAACGGCCTCGTGGGAACCGCCAACGGAGACCTGTGGCCGGTCTCGAACCCGCTCGGTTCGCCGACCATCGGTCCGGCTCTTGATGTGTCGCAATTCACCGGAGAGGGGGGCGCCGGCTTCTCGGTCTTCACCGACGGGGTCGCGATCGCGCCGGACGGCACCGCGGGGTTGGCCACAGCGGACTCGCAAGGAGCCATGGCGCTGACCCATTCCTCTGGTTCGTGGGCCGTGGACACGAGCGTCCAGTCACCGGGCCTCAACGAGGCGGGAAACCCGCACCAACCGGGCTGGGTGAGGGCACCGACGATCGCGGCGGACGCGACCCTCTATGACGGGGTCGTGATCAGCCAGACCAAGGATGCCGGCGGGCACTACGTGGGTCTCCTGATGGACGCTCACGACAGCACGGTCGCGGTAGTCACCGGGCTGGGAACCGCAGGGACCAAGGTCTCCGGAACGGCCACCGACTCGACGAACATTGGCCTCGGCTACGGCGGCGGTCACGACTACGGCACCGGCGGCATGGCCTTCTCCCCTACCTCAGCCGCCCGGGCGGTGGTGGTGACGACGAACGGCTTCGAGGTCCTCGACCTGTCGAACCCGGCTGATCCAACGTTCGGCTCCTTGACCCTGATCGCGGCGGCGTCGGCCAACAACGGCTCCCGGTCGATCGCCGTGGCCCCTGACGGAAACCATGTCGCCGTTGCCGTGAACGACCAGGTCTACTTCTTCAGCGGGCTCGTCACGGCGACGCCCGCGAACCCGCTGACCCAGAGCACGTCGCCCCTAACGTTGCCGGGCGCCGTGAACTCGCTGAACTACACCTCCAGCGGCAACCTCGTCGTCAATTACGACAACGCCGCTGCTGGCGAGTTGGCGGTCATCAGCGGGTCGACGGGCTCGACACCCACGCTCGGGACCGCCTTTGCGCTGTCGGGTCAGGCGCCCGCCGTCAACGGCATGTCGGTGCTTCCAATGGTGGCGGCCATCAACCGCGGCTACTGGACGGTGGCCTCCGACGGCGGCCTGTTCGCCTTCGGCAACGCCGGGTTCTTCGGCTCCATGGGCGGCAAGCCCCTCAACCAGCCGGTGGTCGGCATGACCGCCACCCCCGACGGCCAGGGCTACTGGCAGGTGGCTACCGACGGCGGCCTCTTCGCCTTCGGCGACGCCGCCTTCTTCGGCTCCATGGGCGGCAAGCCGCTCAACCAGCCAATGGTGGGCATGGCCGCAAGCTGAAGCCCTGGATCCAAGGTCCTTTGACGAGCAGCCCGCCCTTCGGGGCGGGCTGCTCGCGTTGACAGCGCTCTCGTGCGAGTCAGCCGACTCCCCGCGGCGCCGAGCCCTTGACGCTGGTCCGGTACATCTCGCGCCGCACGCCGGAGTAGTCGTTCAGCGCGTTGTGCATCGTGCAGCGGTTGTCCCAGATGGCCAAGGTCTTGGGTGACCACCGCAGCCGGCAGGTGAAGTTCTCGTTGATGCTGTGCCGGTAGAGGTGGGTGAGCAGGGTCGCCGATTCGTCCTTGCTCCAGCCCTGGAAGCGGACCGTGTAGATCGGGTTGACGTAGAGGACGCGTTTGCCCGTCACGGGATGCACGGTGATGACCGGATGGACGTGCTCGGCGTACGCCTCCTGCGACGGGGCGATGGTCATGGAGGTGAGGTCCTTCACCTGATCGAGAAGGCCGCCGGTGCCGTAGGCCATCCCGGCCGAGTGCACCGCCCGCAGCCCCTCGAGCGTGGCCTTCAGGCCCTTGGAGAGGTGGTCGTAGGCCAGGTACTGGTTCGACCACACCGTGTCGCCCCCGTGATCGGGGACGTCCCAGGCGTGCAGCAGCGTGTACGCCGGCGGCTCGGGTAGGTAGCTCAGGTCGGTGTGCCACGCGTTGGCGAAGTTCAAGACGTCCGTGGGCTCCTTGATGACGCGGATGACGTAGGGCCGGTCTTCGAGGGGGTCAACGAAGGGGGTCACGTCGCGGCCGCCGAGCAGATCGGTTACCCGCTCGAGATCGTCCAGCTCGAGGTCCTGGTCGGGCAGGAAGACGACGAGGTGCTCGGCGAGGGCCCGCTGGAGCCCCTCGAGCTCCTCGGGCACCCGGGCCTCGCTGAGATCGATCCCCGTCACCGTGGCTCCGAGCGCGCCCGCCACGGGCTCCACGGTCAAGGTCGTCGTCCCGCTGGTCGGCACGCCCCCGTGTTCTCGATCTCAAACCAGGCCCAGCAGCTCGGCCCCGTTCCGCCAGAAGAAGCGCTCGCGGGTCGCCTCGTCGAACCCCGCCACCGCCTCGCCGAACGCCTCGAACGGCCGCTTGCCCCCCTCTGGGTGGGGGTAGTCGGTCGAGAACATGAAGAGCTCGGGCCCGCACTGGTCGACCAGCCACGCCGTGTCCTCGAACGGGAAGGGCGTGAAGCGGACCTGCCGTCGGATGTACTCCGAGGGCAGGAGGGTCAGGCTTTGCAGCACCGGCTCGAACTTGGAAAAGGACCGATGCGCGTGGTCGAGGTTGCGCAACAGGCCCGGCACCCACGTCGCGCCGAGCTCGATGGCGGCCCCGCGCAAGGTGGGATGCCGTTCGAACACCCCGTCCAGCGCCATGCAGGCGAGGAAGCGCTCGGGCGAGTGGTGCAAGACGGGAAAGTCCTTGCTGCGCAGGTTCTCACCACCGCCGAGCCAGTCCTTGGGTCGCGGCAGGCCATTGTTGTGGAAGGCCCGGGGCAGCAGCTTGCCCCCGCCGACGTGGAGCACGAAGGGCACCCCCGCCTCGGCCAGCCCCGCCCACACGGGATCGAGGTCGACGTGCGTCGGGGAGAAGTCGCCCGGCGCGTCCGAGGGGACCCACAGGGCGGCCAGGCCGAGCCCCAGGGCCTCCTCGAGGGCTCCCCGCGCCAGGTCCGGGTCGTTCAGCGGCAGATACCCGACGGGCTTGAGACGCGGGTCGGGTGCACAGGACTCGGCCATCGCCCGGTTGAGTGCCGAGGTGCCGCCGTACAGGAGCTCGGGATCCTTGCTCCGGGAGAAATGGCCGAGCGCGAACGTCGGGAACACGAGTTGGGCGTCGATGCCGAGCGCATCGAGGACGCGCGATCTGACCTCCACATCGAGAGCGCCCGGAGCCATCCAGCCCTTCGGCCCCCGCAGGACGCCGGCGTCGATCTCCTGGTGACGGTGTGACTCCCACAGGTCGGGCAGGCTGGCCATCAGCTTCGCCGCGCCGGCACCGGCGCCCTCGAGCCCCAGCGGAGCCAGCCGGTCACGGACCGACGCCTCGGCGAAGGTGCCGAGCCACTCGGGAGTCTCCATAAGGTGGCTGTCTGCGTCGAAGATCGCTGATTCCACGGGACCCCCCAGTGCGGTGTCGTTGGTCTCGTCTAGCGTAGACCTCCCGCATCCTCGGGCTTCCGCAGGTCGACAAGGGCCCAGCACAGACAACATTTATGCCACTCATAGGTTTCTGTGACCTGGCGTACAGGACCGCCATGTGCAATGGGATCCGAGGCGAGTACGACCTCAGACGCTCGGACGGAGGAACGAATGACCGAGGAAGAGAAGGAGCAGACGACCGGCCCGGCAGACGCCGCGGACGCCGTCTCAGGCGAGGCCGACAGCGGTCCGGTCCAGGTGCCCGGAGGCGTCGGCGAACCCATCGCGATGCCGGCCGCGGGTTCCGACGTGTCGGCCGAGGGCGCCGAGGCGCCGGCCGAGTCCACGCCCGATCAGCCCGACACGCCCCCGATGGGCGTACCGCAGGGGACGTATGCCATGGGCGCCCTGGCGGGCAACCCCAACCTTGACGCGCCGTCCCCCGGACCACAGCCTCCGCCACCTCCTCCCTACGGCGCCTACGGCCCCTACGGCGCGCAGGCCCCCTACGGCGGCGCCCCGTACGGCGGCGCCCCGTACGGCGCCCCCTATGGCGCACCCTACGGCGACCCCAACACGCCCTCCTGGGGCACCCCACCCGCCGCCCACGGCCGTGACCACAAGGTGCGCAACGCCGTGCTGGCGGGCTGCGCCGCCGTGGCCATCCTCGCCGCCGGCGTCGGGATCGGCGACGCGGCCTGGAACAACCGCACGCCGAGCCAATCGGCGTCCGGGACGTTCGGTGGCCAGACGCCCAACCGCTCCGGCTCCTCGCCCTTCAACAACGGCGGAGGGTTCGGGGGCTTCGGCAACTCGGGCAACTCGGGCAGCGGGAACTCGGGCTCGAACAACTCTGGTCCGAGCGACGTCAACGCCATCGCGGCCAAGGTGGACCCGGGCCTCGTCGACATCAACACGACCCTCGGGTACCAACAAGAGCAAGCAGCGGGGACGGGCATCGTGCTCACGTCGAACGGGGTCGTGCTGACGAACAATCACGTCATCAACGGCGCCACCAGCATCAGCGTCACCGACGTGGGCAACCAGAAGACCTACACCGCCAGCGTGGTCGGCTACGACCGGACCCATGACATCGCGGTGCTCCAGCTGCACAACGCGTCCGGCCTGCAGACCGCGACGCTGGCCACCTCGTCCAACGTGTCGGTCGGCCAGGACGTGGTCGGAGTCGGCAACGCCGGCGGGACCGGGGGCACTCCCAGCGCCGCCGGCGGCACCGTCACGGCGCTGAACCAGACCATCACCGCCAGCGACGAGGGCGACGGGACGTCGGAGCAGCTGTCGGGGTTGATCGAGACGAACGCCAACATCCAGCCGGGTGACTCGGGCGGTGCGCTCGTCAACACCAACGGCGAGGTCGTCGGCGTCGACACCGCCGCCTCGGCGGGGTACTCGTTCCAGTTCAACGGGCAGTCCAGCGGGAACCAAGGCTTCGCCATCCCGATCGGCACCGCACTCTCCATCGCCCATCAGATCCAGTCGGGCAACGGCTCGTCGACGGTCCACATCGGCGCCACCGCATTCCTCGGTGTCGAGATCAGCCCGAGCGGGAGCTCGAGCAGTGACAACGGCGGCGGCTTCGGTGGCTTGTTCGGGGGCAACTCGGGCAACACGGGCAACTCGGGCTCGTCCACATCCGGCGCCGCCGTGGCGGGCGTGGTCACCAACGGCCCGGCGCAGGAGGCCGGCCTCGCCCAAGGCGACGTCATCATCTCCCTCGGTGGCAAGACGGTCTCGTCGGCCAACGACCTGACGAGCGCGATGCTCACGCACCACCCAGGCGACAAGGTCTCCGTCTCCTGGACGGACGGATCGGGGCAGTCGCACACCGCGACGGTGCAACTGTCCTCGGGGCCGCCGCAGTAACGACTCCCCACTTCCCCCCAACCGCCGACGCACGCAGTCCCGCACGGGCTGCGTGCGTCGCGCGTCGGGGGGCCGGTACTCCCGGTTGGACGCCTGAACCCTCCCCCCCACGGCGCACGTCGGCCGGGACCGGTATGGTCCCTTCCGGCGGCCGCGAAGGGAGCGCCCGATGGCCAAGTACCTGCTCGAAACGAATTACACCCTCGAGGGAATCAGGGGGGTGAAGGCCAAGGGCGGCTCAGCCCGGGTGGCGGCAGCCACCGAGCTGGTCGAGGGCCTGGGCGGCAAGGTCGAGTCCTTCTACTTCGCCTTCGGCGGGTCGGACGTCTTCGTGATCGTCGACATGCCCGACCACGTCTCGGCTGCCGCAGCCGCTCTCACGGTCAGCGCCGGTGGGGGCGCCACGACGAAGACGATCTCGCTGATCACCCCTGAGGAGATGGACGCTGCGGCCAAGATGCAGGCCACGTATCGCCCACCTGGGAGCTGAGTCCGACACGAACACGGATGGGCGGTATCCCGCCCATTTGGCTAACGACTGCGGGTCAGCTCTGCGATCGTCACCAAGGTGGCGATGACGGCCGCACCGAGGACCAGGATCACGCCCCACCCGATGCCGATCGTCGTTCCGTGGAGCGGGTGGGCCGCGTTGATCTTCTGCACCAGCCGCACGACCGCGTAGATGGCGAGACCCAGCGTCACCACGGCGAAGAAGCAGCCCACGATCCGGATCGACACCTCGTCGGTGACCATCATCAGTCCGGCGAACAGCAGGACCACGGCGCCGCCGGTGAGCGTGAGATAGCCGTTGATGCCGATCAGGGTGGAGATTGCGGGGTCGACCCCGTTGGTCGTGGCCGTCGCCGCGACGTCGAAGCCACCGAGCGAGAACAGTCCGGCCGTCCCCGCGGTCACGCTGATCCACGTCGTGATGGAGCCCAGCATCAACGCGATGCCGGACGCCAGCATCAAGAGCAGCCCGACCGTCGCACCTGGTGCCGCACTCGGTGCGGCGATCGACGTCGCGGGGTGTGGTGCATAGGGATTGCCCGACAGACGCGTCCCGTTGCCCATGACGGTCGCCGCGGTGTCGCTCTCGCCGCCCACCTCGGTCCAACCGACGCCCGGGCTCCAGCGTCGCCGGCCAGACCAGTTCGTGCCGTCCCAGTAGGTCTGCTCGTTGGGATTGGTGCGGACCGGGTACCACCCGGGTTCCTTGGGTGGCGTCCCGGCGGATGCCGCCCGACTGTCCGCGACGACCTGGGGTGAGGCCTCGGTCTCGGGCGCGGCTGCGGTCGAAGACTCCGCCTCCTCATCCGCCAACGTGATCACCTCCCGATCGACGGCCAAGTCGACTCGTGGAGAGGTTAGCGGCCGGCGTCCGGCGAGGAGGGGTATGCGCGCAGGTCAGCGGCGCGGAACTTCACCCGGCGGCGGCCGCCTCGACCTGCGTCGGAACCCTCAGGGTTTCCCCGCAGCCTCCCAGCTCTTCACGCGCGCATCACTGATCCGACGCGCCGTCGCCATGTTCGCCCAGGCGCGGAAGCGAGCCTTTTCGTCCGCGCTCAATTGGGAGTAAAGGGTCCGCTCGGCCGGCGGCCGACTCGGTCGTGACGGGCGGGGACGTGCACCGCTCCCGGCGCCCCGGCCCTTCTCGATGTAGGGCTTCAGCGCTTCCCGGAACGTCGCCGCGTTCGTCGCGCTCAGGTCGATCTCGTAGGACTTGCCGTCGAGCGCGAAATGAATCGTCTCGTCGGCGTCGCCGCCGTCGATGTCGTCGGTGAGCTTCACCACCACCGTCTTGGCCATCGGCCCATGCTGGCAGAGACCTGCCCCGGACCAAAGGGCGTCCGATCTGCTATGGGGGTTGCAAAGAAGAAATCTGGCCCGGAGGCGTATACGTCGGGGAGGCGCTGGCCATAAGGTGGATGCGTTCCGGCGCGCCGGGGTTCGACCCTTATTCCCCCTCCGTCGAATCCGAGGCGCGTCGGGGCGCGCTCGGGCGCTTCTGGCCGCCGTCGAGACCACGCGATGGCCGCGGCCGCACCGGCAGCAGAATGGTGCGATGGCACGGGGACGGCGACGGCGACCACGGGTGCGGCCCTCGGCCGACGACGGAGGGCCCCGTCGGCTCGGTCCGCACTGGCGCGCCGACGGAGCCCCAAAGGCCGCGTACCTCACGCAGGGTGAGGCGCTGTCGGTCGCCGAGGAGCGACGACACGAGACCGGCGTCGAGCTGAGCGTCTACCGGTGCGACGTCTGCGCCGGCTGGCACATGGGCAGCCGGGACGGGTGACGGTCCCGTGACGACCGAACGCGCCCCGTCCACCCGAGGCGAGTGGGAGGTGCCCGATGGGCGCTGCCCCGAGTGCGGCTTCGACTGGGGGGAACGCGCGTACGAGCGCCTGGTCGGGCAGTGCGTGCGGAACGTTGCCGTCTTCGGTGGTGTGCTCAGCCGGATCGATCCCGCCGAGGCGGTCGAACCCGGGTTGTGGTCCGCCAGCCGCTATGTCTGGCACACGGTCGACGTCCTGCGCTTCGGCACGGAGCGTCTCTGGACGATCAGCGCCGACCCGTCCTTCGGGGTTCCGGAGTGGGACGAGAAGGTGGTCGCCGACGTGCGGGCCTACGACTCGCTGTCGCCGGTCGTCGGACTGATCGCCCTCATCGCCGCAGCCGACGGCTGGCGGACCGCCGCCTTGGAGGCGCCGCACGATGTGTCGACGCCGCACCCGTCGGCCGGCACCATCTGTGCCTTCGACATCGTCCAACGCAACGCGCACGAGGTCTGCCATCACCTGTGGGACGTCCAGCGCGCCCTCCCCACCCCCTCCTCGCCGCGAGGGGCGGCGTGAGAGCCCGCGGCGACGCCGGCGACCCGCAGCACGGAGACGACGCGGTCCCTCCCGAGCCGGATTCGGAGCCGGACGAAGGCGGCAGTGCCGGTTTCGACGGGTGGCGGCGGCGGTCCGCCGCCGGCGATGCGGGATGGCCACGAAACGATGCACGGGTCGGCGATGCCCCCCTGGTGCACCTCCCGC
>Ga0207777_1000493_pt1 | contig 10760 bp, 9 predicted proteins | sample LuqExpMetageno35_FD_187793 | JGI IMG/M metagenome (GOLD analysis project Ga0207777, IMG submission 187793) | Tropical forest soil microbial communities from Luquillo Experimental Forest, Puerto Rico - Sample 35 (SPAdes) | ecosystem: Environmental > Terrestrial > Soil > Tropical forest ...
TAGAATTCTGTGATCGTACGCCTTCAGGCGGATGCGAATTTTATCACCTTGTCTCATAGGATTACTCGAGTATCTCCGTGACCGCGCCGGCGCCAACGGTATGGCCGCCTTCGCGAATCGCGAACCGCAAGCCCTTTTCCAGCGCCACCGGTGTGATCAGCGTAACTTCGCAGCTCACGTTATCCCCGGGCATCACCATTTCCACGCCTTGCGGCAGCTTCATGTCGCCCGTCACGTCCGTGGTGCGGAAGTAGAACTGGGGACGATAGCCGCTGAAAAACGGCGTGTGCCGCCCCCCTTCTTCCTTCGTCAACACGTACGCTTCCGCTTTGAACTTCGTGTGCGGCGTGATGGAGCCCGGCTTGCAAATTACCTGTCCGCGCTCCACGTCTTCTTTTTCCGTGCCGCGCAACAGCAATCCAACGTTGTCTCCCGCCAGCCCTTCATCGAGCAGCTTCTTGAACATCTCGATGCCGGTTACCACTTTCTTTTGCGTCGGGCGGAAGCCAACGATTTCCACTTCTTCGCTGACCTTCACCTTGCCGCGTTCCACTCTTCCGGTTACCACCGTGCCACGACCGGAAATCGAAAAAATATCTTCGATCGGCATGGCAAACGGCTTATCCACGTCACGCACCGGCAGGGGAATGTTGGCATCGACCGCCGCCATCAGTTCATCGATCTTCTTTTCCCATGCCGCATCCCCGTTCAAGGCCTGCAACGCCGAACCGCGTACCACAGCAATCGTGTCGCCAGGAAATTGATAGGTCTTCAAGAGTTCGCGAACTTCCAGTTCCACCAGTTCGAGCAACTCCGCGTCTTCCACCATGTCGCACTTGTTCAGAAACACCACAATCGCCGGCACCCCCACCTGACGAGCAAGCAGAATGTGCTCCCGGGTCTGCGGCATCGGTCCATCCGTCGCCGCCACCACCAGAATCGCTCCGTCCATCTGCGCCGCGCCCGTGATCATGTTCTTGATGTAATCCGCGTGCCCCGGGCAATCCATGTGCGCGTAGTGGCGATTCGGCGTTTCGTACTCCACGTGCGAAACGGCAATCGTAATGCCGCGCTCGCGCTCTTCCGGCGCGTTATCGATCGAATCGAACGCGCGGAACGCCACCTTCGGATTGTGCTTCGACAGCACCTTGGTAATCGCCGCCGTCAACGTCGTCTTGCCATGGTCAATGTGGCCGATTGTCCCAATGTTGACGTGTGGCTTTGTCCGCTCAAACTTTTCCTTCGCCATTTGTCTTCATCCTTTGCGTAAGCGGCATTTGCACCTTGCTGCTTGCGCCAAACTTTGGAGCGGGGGACGGGATTTGAACCCGCAACCATCACCTTGGAAGAGTGAGACTCTACCGTTGAGTTACCCCCGCTCGATTGCGACTTTATCTTTCCGGCAGCTGCGCTCCTCTCAACTTCCCAAATTCCTGGAGCCTGGGACCGGGATTGAACCGGTGACCTCGTCCTTACCAAGGACGCGCTCTACCAACTGAGCTACCCAGGCGCAAACCCCTATCCTCCAAACACATCTCGTTTCGCAGCGCGCACATTTCCAACAGTCAACCTGTCGCGCTTTCGACCGCCTTCGAACATCGCGTTGGCGATTATCCTGCGGTTTTCTTGTCTTTCCCTGACCGTTGCCGCCCCAGCGGCTCCTCAGCCGCTACTTCTTGCCGCCGGCGGGATCCTGGTGGACGGGGAAGGATTCGAACCTTCGTAGCCCGCAAGGAGCGGCAGATTTACAGTCTGCTGGTTTTAGCCACTCACCCACCCGTCCGCGAAATTCGGTCGACACCTGCTGCCAGTCAATTTTACGGCTTTCACTATTGTCCGCGGAAGCAACAACGGGCGAAAACACAAAACGGACTCGTGTCTAAAGACACCAGCCCTTTCATGTTAGCATGTCGGGATTCGCTCCGCTTCACTCCCCTGCTTCAATCTGGTGGAGCTGGCGGAGGGAATTGAACCCCCGACCCTCTGATTACAAATCAGATGCTCTACCAGCTGAGCTACGCCAGCGCCGCTCAAACCGCACAAGAATAGCAGATTGAGCACTAGTATTGCAAGAGATGGATTCCAAATTGCTCAGCGGCAAGTCGCATGCCACTGTGGAAAAATACCCACTTTCTGTGCATCCGTCACAACGCCACAACCCTATTTCCAGCTATCACTTAGGCCTCAACCCCCGGTCATCGCTACCACACTATCCACAGCTTTCCACTCCATTTTTCGAGGCTCTTCCCCGGACCCTCCATTTCTTGCGGTTTCCAGCCCCGGGAATGCGAGAATAGCCAGATACCGGCCCCGGACCTTCGGGCCCCAAGTTCATGCGCTCTCAGAAATCTCTTCTCCTTCTTGCCATCGGCCTCTGCCTCCTGGCCGCCTCCTTCGCGTTCTTTCCCTGGCGTTCGAGCGATTCCCAGGTTGTTCGCGAGCGGATGCTCGAGCTCACGCCAGCCGATTCGAACGCCGTGATCTTCATTGACCTCGCGCAATTTCGTCCTTCGCCCTTTCTTCTACAACTCCTCGCTTGGGCCCCGCATGCTCCGCCCGAAAGCGACTACGCGCAGTTCGTCGAGTCCACCGGCTTCGATTACGAGCGCGATCTCGATCGCCTGGCTATTTCCATCTTCCGCGAAGCGTCCTCTTCGCGAGTCGTCGCAATCGCCGACGGTCGCTTCGACAGGAAAAAAATCGAGGCCTACGGCGCGAAATTCGGTGCGCTCAAAAGTTCCAGCGGTAAAACAATCTATGCCGTGCCGGTTGGCGGCCCTTCGCGTACCGCGTTCTTCTCTTTCCTCCGTAACGACCGCGTGGCCTGGTCTAACAATGCCTCCTACTTCGCCGAGCCTCGCGCCGCGGTTTCCTCTGCCGACTGGCGCGAACATTTCCTCCGCCTCGCCGGCACTCCTGTCTTCGCAGTTCTGCACGAAGATTCCGACGCCCTGGGCGATTTTGCGCAACACGCGCCCGGCGGCCTCCGTTCGCCGCAACTCGCTTCCCTGCTGAGCCAGCTGCAATGGATCTCCATCGGCGGAAAGCCCGAAGGTAATCTCTTGCGCGTGGTCATTGATGGAGAATGCTTCTCCGAAGAGACCGTTCACCGCCTCAAAGAAATGCTCGGTGGCATCGTCGTCCTCGCACAAATGGGACTGCATGATCCCAAAACCTCCAAACAGCTGGATCCCGCAGTTCGCCAGGCCTATTTGGAGCTGCTGCAGTCGGCGGATATTCAGCAATTGGATCGCGGGAGCAGCAAATCCGTCCGCGTCATTTTTGACCTAACGCCGAAACTCTTCGAGGCAGCCCGCACTGCCCCCGCCGCGGCCGATCCCGCTCCGCCCGCTGCTGCCGCTTCGCAACAGCCAGCATCGCGAAAACATAAAAAGTAGGCCTGCTCAGCAGGAAACCTTGCGACGCTTAGAGTGCATTGGGAGGAAAAAAGAGAGGACTAATCGCCGGCAGGCGTCGAATTCTTCATGTACCGCCATGGATTCACCGGCGCGTTGTTCAACCGCACTTCGTAATGTACATGCGGCCCCGTTGACCGCCCGCTGATTCCGGTGTACCCAATCACTTCGCCACGTTTCACGCGCGTCCCGGCCTGCACCGCGTACGCCGAAAGGTGCGCGTAGCACGTCGTGATTCCAAATCCGTGATCGACCACAACCAGCCGCCCGTATCCGGAATGCGTATCGGAAACAATCACGATGCCATCTGCCGTCACGTGAACCGGCGCACCGTAGTCCGTGGCCACGTCCACTCCCGTGTGAAACGCCCCTTCACCCGAGAACGGATCGAGCCGCTGTCCGAAGCTGTCGGTAATGTGTCCGAGGACCGGCCAGATCGATGGCGTGTAGGTTGAGTCTGCAAACGCCGTCGCGGGCAGCAGCCGCAGCCCGCCAGCCGAATAGGCGATCGCCGTCGCATTGCGCTTCAAAAACGAATATTGCTCAATCGACCGGTCAAAGGCGTCTTCCGCCGTCGCCGGATTATCGGTCTCATCAAAGGCCGCCGGGTGGTACCGCAGCACCCCGTAGGTCATCGCCACTTCCGTGGCAAGCGATTGCAGCGAGTCCAGCCGCTGGTTCGTGTCGCTCACCGTCGACTGCAATTCGCGATACTGCCTCTTCAAGGTCTCCTGATCGTGCCGCAGCGCGTTATAATTCCCGACCTTCCACAGCATCCGGCTATACGAACCAATCGCCGCAACCACCGTGATGCTTCCGATGATCGCCAACGCCGCCAGCCCGTGCAGCACATAAGCGGGCACGATCATCTTCCGGAGCTTCCCCGGCGTCGAAGCAATATAGAACGTATAGTTCTTGCTGCTAATCAATGTTCGGCCCCTCAGGCCTTCGTTAAGATAAGATCGCGGTGTCGCGTTCAATGCCCCGCGAAGTAATTCCGAAAACAACAAAACGCTGCGTCTGAACCGTGAGCCTTGGTTCGCGATTCCCCTGATATTAGATTTTGTAGACCCTCCCCGTCAACCCTGTATTTTCTCTTTTTGGGACAGGCACGGCAGAACGGTTCCCACTGTCCGCAAGGCCAGTCTGCGCTACGATAGCCTCTCCCCATGCGCAAACCGCAAAATGAACAGGACGTCATCCAATCCATCGAGCGCGCCTTCCGCTCTACGCGCTCTCGGGCCCTTGTCCTCTCTCGCGGCGACGATGCCGCGCTTTGGCGCAGGTCCGATAACAAGGATACGATCCTGACTTGCGATTGGTTCCTCGAAGGCACTCACTTCCTCAGGCCCAAACATCCCCCCGATGCCATCGGCTGGAAATGCCTCACCCGCGCCATCAGCGATATCGCCGCTATGGGAGGCAAGCCCGCCTGCTTTCTGCTCAGCCTGGCGCTCCCCGATCCACTCGCGGGACCATGGCTCACCGATTTTCTGCGCGGCTTGCGTCGCGCCTCCCGCGCCACGGCTTGCGCACTCGCCGGCGGCGACACAACACGCAGCGAACGCCTCCTCATCAGCGTAGCGGTTCTTGGCGAAGTCGCCCCGGGACAGGCCGTGCGGCGCTCGGGAGCGCGGCCCGGCGACCTGCTCTACACCAGCGGAACGCTTGGCGAAGCCGAACTTGCTCTCGAGCAGCTGCCCCGTCTCGAAAAACTCCAGCGAACCGCCAACCCGGCCCTCCGCAAGCACCTTTACCCGCAACCGCGCCTCGCCCTCGGTCGGTGGCTGGCCCAAAAGCACCTCGCTTCCGCAATGATGGATCTGTCCGACGGCCTGTCAAGCGACTTACCCCGGCTTTGCGCCGCGAGTGGCGTTGGAGCAACGATCGATGCGAGCTCCCTCCCGGTCAGCTCACTGACCGGCCGCCGCCGCGCTCTCCGTTTGGCCCTTCACGGCGGCGACGATTACGAACTTCTCTTCACCGTCAGTCCCCGGAAGGCCACGCTTCTGCCCACGCACTTCCACGGTGTGCGGTTGAGCCGCATCGGCAAAATTACGCGCGCCCGCGAAATTCTTCTGCAAGATTCCTCGGGCGGCTCCACAGCACTGCCTGCCGGCGGTTGGGATCCCTTTCGCAGCTAGGCGGTACGGCGGACGACCTTCCGGTTGCGAAGGCCTCTACGGAGTCGGTGTCGGAGGCAGGCCCGTCGAGGTGGTCGTCGGCGGAGGATTCGCTGGCGGCGGCACAGCCGGTTTCGGCCTCGGCGCGCTCGGAGCCTCATCCTCCGGCGCCGTATCGGGCACGTCCGTATGCACATGATGTTCTTCCGCCTGCTTCTCAAGCGTTTCAACATTCGCGAAATCGAGCACCGGCATTCCCGCCATCCCTTCCTGCACGAATTCCATCCACATCGGCAGGGCCGCCTGCGCGCCGGTCTCTCGCTTCCCTAGCGAGATCTGCTTGTCGTCGAATCCCACCCAGAACCCCGCCGTGATTTGCGGCGTGAATCCGATGAACCACGCATCGGTAAAATCCTGTGTTGTTCCCGTCTTGCCGCCGGCCGGCCGCCCCACCGTCTTCGCCTTGATGGCCGTCCCGAACTGAACGACCTCTTCAAGCATCGCGGTCATCGTCCGCGCCACTTCCGGCGAAAGCACATCGTGCACCCCGGGATGCGCTTCTTCGAGCAATGCGCCGTCGTAGCTCGTTACGCGGCGGATCATGTGCGGGTCGATGCGGATCCCGTCGTTCGGAAATACCGTGAACGCCGACACATGCTCGATCAACTTCATATCCGCGGCGCCGAGCGCCAGCGGCAGATACGGCGGAAGCGGTGAGGTAATCCCGAACCTCCTCGCCATTTCCACCACCGAGGCGATACCCACTCTCTCCGCCAGCTTCACGGCCGGAATATTTCTCGAACCTGCCAGCGCCCGCCGTAGGGTGATCGTTCCTTCGAATTTTTCATCGTAATTGTGCGGCGAATACAGCTGCCCACCGCTCGTGACCGTAAACGGCGCATCGACGATGGTGTCGAACGGCGAGGATCCCCTTTCGACCGCCGTCGAATAGACATACGGCTTGAACGAGCTGCCCACCTGCCGGAACGCCTGGGTCGCTCGGTTGAATTTCGAGTCCTCAAAGCTGTACCCGCCGACCATCGCCTTGATTTCCCCGCTCGCGTTGTCGATCGCGATCATCGCCGCCTGGGGAGCCGGTTGCTGCTCGAGCTGCACCCGGACCGTCGTTTCGCGCAGCTCCTGAATCGAAAATTGCGCCAGGTCCCCGACCGACAAAATCTCCGAGGGCTTCTTGTGTCCGGTCCACGCGATCTCGCTCGGAGACAGAATCGCTCGGTACGGACCGATCTTGATCGTCGCGTTCTTTTCGTCGATTGCCGTCACCAGGCCGGTGACGTAGCTTCCCTTTTCGATCGCATGCCGCCAGTCATCGTCTTCGTACGTTTCCAGCTGGCCCAGGTTGTCCTTCAGCACGTTTGGCAGTTTGTCCCGCCAACCGTGCCGCCGGTCGTAGGTATGCAACCCGTCTCGGACCGCCTGGTTCGCCGCTTTCTGCATCCGGATGTTTAGCGTCGTATACACGCGGAGCCCGCGCTCGTGTACCGCTTCAGTCCCGTATGTCGATTCCAGGTATTTCCGGATGTCTTCGAAAAAGTAGGGCGCCAGATCATTGCGCGGATATTGCAAATGTAATCCAAGGGGTGTTTTCTTCGCCGCGGCTTCTTCCGCTGGCGTGATCTTTCCTTCCTCCATCATGCGGTAGAGCACCAGGTTGCGCCGCGCCAGCGCCCGCGCCGGGTCTCCCAGCGGCGAGTAGATGGGCCCGCGAATCATTCCCGCCAGCGTCGCCGCTTGCTGCAGGTTCAGGTCGGTCACGGGCTTGCCGAAATAAAATTGCGCCGCCGCGGCGAAACCGTAGTTGCCGTGCGCCAGATAAACCTGGTTCGCGTACATCGTGAAAATCTGCGGCTTCGTGTACCGCCGCTCGATCTGCAGCGCCAGCAGCATCTCCTGCACCTTGCGCCGGAAACTCCGCTCGCTGCGGTCCAGAAAAAGGTTTCCGGCCAACTGCATTGTGATGGTGCTTGCGCCCTCGGCCTTCCGGTGCTTCAGGATGTTCCGGTACGCGGCTCCGGCCACGCGCGGAAAATCCACGCCCCAATGATCCTCGAAGTGCTGGTCCTCGATCGCCGTCACCGCGTTATACAAAACCTTCGGCGTCTGCTCCCAGGTCATCAGGATGCGGCGCTGCAGCGCGAAGCTCCCGACTAATTGCCCGTCGTCCGCGTAAATCTCCGTCACCACGTTCGGCCGGTAGGTTTCGAGCGCGCGGATTTCCGGCAGGTCGCTTTCGTACACGAACAGCAATCCGGCCACCGCGCCCAGCGCGATCGAGCACAGCAGCAGAAATGCCAGGGCAACGCGGTCAATCAGTTTCCAACCGCGTAGCCGCAGCGTGATCGGCGGAAGAGAAAGCATCGAGCACTCATTTTATCTCAGAACGGAAATTCGAAGACGCTCCGGCGGAATCGTTTGATGTTTTCTTGCTATCTCGCTTTTGGAAACCGTTACCCCGAAACCTGGGCCATCGGAACCTTCACCACATTATAATGGTCCTCTGAATCGCCCAGGACTCAGGATGGTTGTCTTACTCTTTACGGCTTCTTTTCTCCTCTCCCTCGCGGTTTCCTCGCGGTTTCCTACGTAATCTCAAAGCTCTTCCGAGCGTCCGCCGAGGGCTTTCTCAGCCGCTTTTTTGCAAGACACCTCAGCGCGGCGGCCGCCAAGTACCTGCAGTTCGTTATCGTGTTCGTTGGCTCCACCAGCGGCACAAGAATCCACCTGCTCCAGGACTACATCGACGCTCCCCCCTGGAATCGGCCGGAGCTTGCCGCCCAGCTCACCCAGGAGGTTTGGGCGCTTTCCATCTACCACACCCTGGTCGATCCTCTTTTACGGAATTGTGTGGCTGCTGGTCGTGTTCGCCTTCCTGGCACTGGCGGCACGGTTTTACCTCCGCCGCTCGCACCGGACTTCGCCGCTCGCAAAGCCCGAGCCGGCGGGCGCCCCGGAAGAGACCGGGCCCGTGGCAACCAACCGTTAGAATTTAACGCATCGTCTCGTAGTAGCGCTCGCCGGCGCACGCCCGGCACAGGCTGCGTCCGTCTTTTACCACCTCGCGCTTGAAGTTGATGCCCTCGCCGCATTCCGCGCAGACCACCCGCGGTCCCTTGAACCCTGGAAGCTCCTCCGGCAGTACCTCGACTCTTACCCACTGCCTTTCAAACAGAATCTCGTCCGACAATTCCGCGTAGGCTTTCTGTTGGCCTTCTTCCCTCGGCAACCCCGGATAAAGCTCCTTGGCCGCCTGTTTCGAAGACTCCTTCGCCGCAATCCGCACCGCGCGGCCGGTCTTTAAATCGCAGAACGTCGCCGCCACTTTTCCCCAATCCCGGAATTTCAGCGCTCGCTTGCCCAGCCGGCAATTCGCCACCAGCGCCACCGCATCCGTCACGCAGCGATCAATCTCCACGTACGTCATCAGGCGTTTGGGCTCGGTAATCGGGTCCTCGACCCCCAACTCCTTCAATCCGAGCATCGCGAGCCGCACGCCGAGCACCTGCCCCGCGCACAGGTGCCCGTGCGCCACCGCCGCCAGTTTCAAGTACTCTTCGAGGCTTTTCACGGTGTGCCTTTCCGGTGAGACGGTTCGCGCAGCTTCGCGGACGCGCTAGCCTTCACGAGGATTGCTCCGGCGCAGCCGCCGTCCAGGGATGTGGCTTCCCCGCTTCCTGAAAGGCGAACACCGTCATCAGCAGCGCAAGTACCAACAACGCACCGTCGCGCAGCACGGTCATTCCCGTCAGCGGCTCCGGCTTCGCGAAACAGCCGCAATTAATATCCATGTGCAGCGTATAAGCGCGCACCACCGCGGCAAAAAATCCGCCAATGATCAGTGTCACGATCGTCGCCCAGATCCGCAGCCGCCATCCAATCAGCAGTAGCAGCCCGATCGCGATTTCCGTCCATGGCAGCCACTGCGCCACCTGCAGCACCGCCCAAGCCGGCAGCATCTGGTAGGAATCGATCTGCAAGGCAAACAGCGTTCGCGCAATCCCGAGCGGAGGCCGCGGATGCATGTCCCAACGAATCACCTTGGCCAGCCCCGCGTAAATAAATATTCCCGCGATCACCAGGCGCCCCATCCAGATGATGACGCGGCGGTAGTTGAACGGTGCAGAGTCCATCATCGTGGATTCCTCGAGCTCCTCGGCCGGCTTCACTTCCCTGAGGCGCCTTGCGCGACCAGCTGGTCGAGCAACGTCTTCAGCACGTCGTAGCTCACAAATCCAATCACGGGATAGGACTGCCCGTTCTTCGCGTGAATGATCGACGTCGGCGTCTGGTTTACCGGCACGGCCATTCCCAATTGCTTGTCCCGCTCGATCAGCGGTTCAAGCGTCTTCCCGTCCACCAGCGACTGCACTTTCTTCATGTCCGCCGGACTCAGCACCGACGCCACGATTCCCTTCACGTCGCCGCTGGCTTCCCATTTTTCCTGGTTCTGGAACAGGGCCACCTCGACCGCCTCGCACTTGCCAATATGCGCCGCGGCCCTCGCGTAGCTCGCCGCCACCCGCGAATACGCGTGCATCGGCAGCGGGTAATCCCGGTGCACCATGTACACCTTCCCGGTATTGACGTAGTTGTCGTTCACCCGCTGCGTTGTTGTCGTGAAGAGCTGCTTGCACGCGGGGCATTGAAAGTCGCTGTAAACCTCCATGACCACCGGCGCGCTCTTGTTGCCGAACGCCTTGGTCGGGTCAATATCCACCACGCCATTCACGGTGATCTGCGTCTGAGCCGGCGCAGCCGCTGCCGCCGCCTTCGCGGGCGTCGCATTCTTCGCACCCGCCAACTTCTGCGCAAAGGGCGCGGCGACCAACAACAACGCGCCTAGGCCTAAGCTGCCAACCATCAGGGCCACAGTTGGAACAAGAAGTAAGCGGCGCTTCACGAATACCTCCGGATCAGTCTCGTAAATCTTAAGGAATCTTCGCCAGAGTATCACAGGTTGACAGGGCCGATAGCAGCTCCTCGTCAAGCAGGAACCGCCGTCGCCGCACTTCCCTCGGCTCCATAGAACCGCGGCTCGGCACCGCTCTCGACGCCCTTCAGGTTGGTTGCCAGGGAGTATCTTTCTGGTTGTGCTGAGCAGTTCCGTGCGTTTCCGCGGCCCGCGCCGGCGTGCTTCGGCCTGCCGGAGGGCGGCCTAGGAATCTCTCTTTGGTTCTTCTCAGCCTGCCCGTAACCATCGACA
>Ga0207777_1000494_pt1 | contig 10745 bp, 12 predicted proteins | sample LuqExpMetageno35_FD_187793 | JGI IMG/M metagenome (GOLD analysis project Ga0207777, IMG submission 187793) | Tropical forest soil microbial communities from Luquillo Experimental Forest, Puerto Rico - Sample 35 (SPAdes) | ecosystem: Environmental > Terrestrial > Soil > Tropical forest ...
CGCCCGCTACCGATGGGTCGACCTCCTGGGCGACGAGGGCGGCACCGACGACGGGGCGCGGCTCGCCTACGGCTACCGCCGCTCCACGGTGACGGCGTCGCAGGTGGTGCTGGAGGCGCAGCTCGTGGTCACGCCGGGATCGGCCGAGGCGGAACGGGAGGCGGTGGCCTCCATCGTCACCTGGCGACGCGAGCATCAGCCGGGCGGCGCCAACGCCGGCTCGGTGTTCACGAATCCCGAGGGCAACTCGGCCGGGCGCCTGATCGACGAGGCGGGCCTCAAGGGCCACCGCCTGGGGAGTGCGCACGTGTCCGAGAAGCACGCCAACTTCATCCAGGCCGACAAGGGCGGCAGTGCCGACGACGTGCGCGCGCTCATGGAGCACGTGCGCGGCGTCGTGGCCGCGCGCTGCGGCGTCACGCTCGAGGCCGAGGTCCGCCTCTTGGGCTTCGACGGCGGGAAGACTGGTGCGATGGGCGCGAGCGACTCGGGGGCGCGGTCGTGACGCCGGCACCCGCCGTCAAGGAGCGCCCGCCGGCGGAACGGCGGAGCCGCATGGACCCGCGGATGTCGGCGCGGCGCACTGCCGTGTTCCGGCAGCAGCGGCGCAGGCGCCTGTTCGTCGTGTCCGTCGCCCTGGGCGGGACGGTGTTGTTGGTGGGGGTGTGGTTCCTCCTTCACTCACCGTTGTTCTCGGCGCGCGCGCTGACGGTGACCGGCAACGTCCACGAGTCGGCCGCGCAGGTGGTGGCGCAGGCCGGGCTGTCGAGCCACCCGCCGCTGCTCGACGTGCATGCGGACGCGGCGGCGGCCAGGATCGAGCAGCTCCCGTGGGTGCGGTCGGCCTCGGTGCACGTGTCGTGGCCCGACGGGGTGCACATCGCGGTGACGGAGGAGACACCTCGCCTGGTGGTCGGCGCGCCGGGCGGTGGGTGGAAGATCCTGAGCGCGGACGGCCGGGTGCTCGGCGTCTCGACGACTCGGCCGCCCGGGTTGCTGCTGCTGACGGTGCCGCGACAGCCCGGGGCGCCGGGTTCGGTGTTGCCGACGCGCGACGAAGGCGGTCTGCACGTCGCGGCGACGCTGCCAGCGTCCTTCGCCGCCCAGGTGACCGGGGTGACGGTGGAGCCACAGGGCTGGATCCAGCTCACGATGACCACGCCGATCCTGGTGGACATCGGATCCACCGCGCAGCTCACCGCGAAATACGAGGATGTGTCGGCGATCCTGGCGGGTGCCACCTTGCATAACGGGGATGTGATCGACGTCAGCGTTCCCCAGGCTCCGACCGTGACGCCGGGGTGACGTATGATGCTTGACCAGCCTGAACGCCCCCCGTATGGTGGGGTCACGTTGCCGAACTGTGAACATCAACCTTCCCCAAAGGTTCAGGGATTGGTCGCTGGACGCGTGTCTCTGGTGACGGAGGGCGGAGCGTATCAACGAGCGACCGGTCGGCGGTCGACCCGAGAACGAGGGAGTTCATGACGACCGTCCCTTCCCAGGGCAACTACCTGGCAGTCATCAAGGTGGTGGGGATCGGCGGCGGCGGCGTCAACGCCGTCAACCGGATGATCGACTCGGGTCTGCGCAACGTCGAGTTCATCGCGGCCAACACCGACGCGCAGGCGCTGCTGATGAGCGACGCCGACCTCAAGCTCGACATCGGGCGCCAGCTCACGCGTGGCCTCGGCGCGGGGAGCGACCCCGAGGTCGGCCGTCTGGCCGCCGAGGAGCACCGGGCGGAGGTCGAGGAGGCGCTGCAGGGCGCCGACATGGTCTTCATCACCGCGGGCAAGGGCGGTGGCACCGGCACGGGAGCGTCGCCGGTGGTGGCCGAGGTCGCCAAAGGCCTCGGCGCCCTGACCATCGGCGTGGTCACGCGGCCGTTCACCTTCGAGGGGCGCCGACGCGCCATGCAGGCGGAGAAGGGGATCCAGATCCTCAAGGAGAAGGTCGACACCCTCATCGTCATCCCCAACGACCGCCTCCTCACGGTCTCCAACGACAAGACGAGCATGCTCAACGCCTTCAAGATGGCGGACGAGGTGCTGCTCCAGGGTGTGCGCGGCATCACCGACCTGATCACGGTGCCCGGTCTGATCAACACCGACTTCGCGGACGTCAAGATGGTCATGACCAACGCGGGCACCGCCATCATGGGTGTCGGGTCCTCCATCGGTGAGGGCCGGGCCGCCAACGCGGCGCGTGCAGCCATCACCTCTCCGCTGTTGGAGGCGTCCATCGAGGGCGCCCGCGGCATGGTGCTCAACATCGCCGGCGGCTCTGACCTCGGCCTCTTCGAGGTCAACGAGGCCGCCGAAATCATCCACGCCGTCGCGCACCCCGACGCCAACATCATCTTCGGCGCGGTGATCGACGACAACCTGGGTGACGAAGTGCGCGTGACGGTCATTGCGGCAGGCTTCGAGCGCTGGGAGGAGGGCGTGGGCTCCAAGGCGGGCGAGCGCGCGGCCTCGATCTTCTCCACGCCCGAGCCGGTCGACATCTTCGCCGACGCCACCGGCTCCGACGACGAGCTCGACCTGGGCGACGACGATTTCGACGTCCCCTCCTTCCTCCGCTAGCGACGACGTCGCGCGCCGGCTGCGCGAGGTCCGAGAGCGCATCGAGCGGGCAGGCGGTGACCCGGAGCGGATCCGCGTCGTCGCAGTGACAAAGGGCTTCGGTGTGGACGCTGTGCTGGCCGCCCTCGGTGCGGGGCTGCACGACGTGGGCGAGAACTACGCCGCGGAGCTGGTGGCCAAGGCCGAGGCCCTGGAATCGGACCCGGCGGCGGCTGGCGCCGGCGCCGGCGCCGTGTGGCACTTCCTCGGGGCCGTGCAGCGCAACAAGGTCGCGGACCTCGCCCCGTGGGTCGGGCTGTGGCAGAGCGTGGCCCGCGAGGCCGAAGGGGCGCGTCTCGCCCGCTTTCGCCCGGGGGCCGCGGTGCTCGTGCAGGTCGATGCGACGGGGCTCCCCAGACGGAACGGATGCCCGCCGTCCGAGGTGGCGGGCCTGGTCGGCCGGTTGCGGGACGACCACGGCGTGGAGGTGCGCGGTCTCATGACGGTGGCGGCGCCGGGCCGGGAGGCGGCGGACGCGGCATTCGGCATGGTGGCGCGCCTGGCCGACGACCTAGGCCTCCATGAACGGTCCATGGGGATGAGCGACGACCTCGAGTCCGCCGTGGCCGCCGGCACCACCATGGTGCGGTTGGGCCGGGCGCTCTTCGGGGACCGTCCGGCGGCGGGCGGTCGGTGAGGGGGGCGGCGAGCCGCTGGCGAGAGGCCGCCGGGCCACCCGCCTTGCGGCCGGAGGCGACACCACGACCAGGGCGTTCGCGGGCCTCGGCGCCCCTGTCGTGCCCCCCGAGCAGGCACTACGCTGTCAGGGGCACAGGAGAAGGCATGTCACCCTCGTTCATGAAGAAGACCATGGTGTATCTCGGCCTGCTCGACGACGAGTACGACGAGTACGACGACCTCGACAGCGCCCCTCGCGGATTCTCCTCGGCCACTCGGGTCGAACCGCGGCCTCAGCAGGACTACGACCAGGGCGGGGACGAGTTCAGCGGGGGCATGAGCAGGGTCCGCACCATCCCACGCGAGTCGGCGGTACCCAGCCAGACCAGGCCGCAACCGAGCAACGTGGCTCCCCGCCCGCAGGCGGTGCGGGCCATGCCGGTCGACACCACCATCAGCGCGATGCCCGCGGCCACGGCCCGGGTGCACGTGGTGGCGCCCTCGAGGTTCGGGGACGCCAAGGAGATCGCCGATCGCCTCAAGGACAGCCGTCCGGTCATCGTGAACCTGCAAAACGCGGAGCGGGACCTGCAGCGCCGGATGATCGACTTCTGCAGCGGGGTGACCTACGCCCTCAGCGGCGAGATGGAGAAGGTGGCGGACCAGGTCTTTCTGCTCGCCCCCTCCAACGTGAAGGTCTCTGACGAGGAGCGCCAGCGCCTGGCCGACCGCGGCTTCGAGCGCGACTAGGCCGGGTACCCTCACCAATCGGTGAACATCTTCCACCTCCTGGCGTGGCTGATCGAGGCCTATATCTGGCTGATCATGTTCCCCTACGCGATCCTGAGCTGGTTCCGGATCCAGCCGGGGACGACCCTGGCACGGGTGCAGTACTTCCTGTATCGGGCCACCGAGCCGGTGCTCCGGCCCGTCCGTCGGGTGGTCCGGCCAATGGCCGGGTTGGACTGGTCCTTCCTGATCGTCATCCTGGTCGCGCAGATCGTGTTGATCCCTTTCCTCCGGTCTTGACAATTCCTGGAAGCCGAGAGGGGGATGGGTAGACTCGGCCCCCATGGACAATTCACCTGCGCCCGCATCGATCCTCGACACGCTTCGCACCGTCGAGTTCCGTCTCGGTCTGAAGGGCTACAACGTCGACGAGGTCGATGAGTACCTCGACAAGGCCGCGCAGGAAGCAGAGGGCCTGCAAGAGCACATCCGCCAACTGAACGAGCGGCTGCGGCAGGCCAGCGACCGCATCGCGCAGCTCGAGCGCGAGAAGATTGCGGCACCGGTCGCCGCCCAGGGCGAGGACGCAACGACCTCCGCGGACAGTGCGTTGACCGACGAGACGCTCCAGCGGACGCTGCTGTTGGCGCAGAAGTTCGTCGATCAGACCAAGCGCGAGAGCGAGGCCGAGGCGGCCACGATCGTGGCTCAGGCCGAAGAGCAGGCGCGCGCCGCCATCGCAGCGGCAGAGGCGACGGCGGCACAGCTGCAGGCGGAGACGCACCAGAAGTTGCGCGAAGAGGTCACCCGCCTGGAGACGACGCGCACCGAACTGGCGGCCGATGTCGAGAGCATGGCCCGCCATCTCGAGTCCGAGCGCAACCGGTTGCGGGCAGCGTTGTCCGAGATCTTGAAGTGGGTCGACGACAACGTACAGCCTGCGAACTCCCTCATGGGTGTCCGGCCCAAGGCCGCCTCGCCAAAGCCGGTCGACGATGTCGATGCTGCGGCGGGCTTCTCCGAGGCCGATGAGGGGCCGCCGACCCTGAATCTCGAGAGTGCCTCCGACGCCGCCGTCTCCGGAGCGCCGCAAAGCTTGTAATTCCGCCAATTCGGGTGGATGGCGCTATTGCCGTCTGTCCGCGCCTCCGGTATCGTCACCCGCTCCCTGAGCAAGGTCGTCAGGGGAAGGGGCCTCCGTACGTGGCCCGAAGGAGGCACGATGACCCCAGCGAGCAAGGGCACCCAGGCCAAACGGGTGCCTGCGTCGCGCACGACCTCAGCGGCTGCGGCCAGATCGAACAGGAATGCGGGGAACAAAAGCTCCTCTACCAGTGTTGGTGCAACGGCTACGAAGCGTCCGACTCCCACAAAGCAGAAGGCAGTCCCCGTTGTGAAGAAGGCAGCGACAACGACCAAGCGTCCGGCGGCACCTGCGAAGAAGGCCGCGCCGGCACCCAAGAAGTCGGCTGCGGCCTCCGCCAAGAAGTCGCCGACGGTCAAGAAGACGCCGACCACGACGAAGAAGACCGCACCGACCTCCAGGAAGCTGGCGCCGAAGAAGGTCGCGCCCGTGGTAGCCGCGCCCAAGAAGGCGGCGGCCAAGAAGGCGACGACCGCGATCGGCAACGGAGCGGTGGCTCCGGCCCGGACTGCGTTCACCCCGAAACCAAAGCCGCCCGCTCCCGTGCGGCCCAAGACCGGTCCCTACGCCAAGGACGCCAAGTTCCTCGACGAGGTGAAGGAGCTCTTGCTGGCCGAGCGAGCGATCTACCAGGAGCAGGCGACGTCGTTGCGTGCCGAGGCCGACTCGTTGGCTCTCGAACGAGAGCCCGGTGACGTCCAATTCGACGAGGAGTCCGGTGAGGGTGGCACCGTGACGGTTGACCGGGAGCGCAACCTGGCGCTGTCGGGGCAGGCGAGCATGGCAGTGGAGGAAATCGACGACGCGTTGGCGCGCATCGACGACAAGACGTACGGATATTGCGAGCGTTGCTTCCAGCCGATCCCCAAGCCGAGACTGCGCGCGCTTCCCTTCGCCCGACTCTGCGTGGCCTGCAAGAGCGGGGGCTTGTCGCGTCGCTGACCCGGCCGGGTCTGCTGGCCTTCGTCATCGCGCTGGTGATGGTGGTCGCGGATCGGGTGACCACCACGCTCGCGGTGGACCACCTCCATGAGACCCGGCACGTCTGGGGTCCCTTCGGCCTGGCGCTGGCGTTCAACTCCGGCTTCGCCTTCAGCCTGTTCAGCGGCCGAGCGGTCTTGGTCACCGTGCTGCTCTGCGCGGGAGTGGTCGTCCTCGCGTTCGTGGTCGGGAGGGTCCGTACGGTGCCGCTGGCCGTCGGCGCCGGGCTCGTGCTCGGGGGCGCCATCGGCAACCTCAGCGAACGGATCGTCGGACCGCACGGCGGTCAGGTCCCGGACTTCGTCACCCTCGACTACTGGCCGACCTTCAACCTGGCCGACGCCTGCGTGACCATCGGCATCATCGTCATCGTCGTCTCCCTGCTCTTTGGACAGCACGAGGTGCGGCCAGACGGTCGGGATGTCGCTTCGTCGGCAGGCATACACGTCGAGGGAGGGTCGCAGTCGCCCGAGCGCGAGGAGGCGCCGTGAAAGCGGGACTCGAGCGGACACCCGGGGACGAGCAGACCGTCACGACCGAGGTCCCCGCCCTGCTGGACGGGGTGCGGGTCGACCGGGGCGTGGCCATGGTGGCGAACGTGTCGCGGGGAGCGGCGGCGGAGCTGGTGTCCGCGGGCCGCGTGCTGATCGATGGCCAGCCTGCCGGCTCGGGCAGGGTACCGTTGCGCGCCGGCAGCGTCCTGACCGTCTTCTTGCCCGTAGGCGCCGATGGTGGCGTCGTCGCGGAGCCCGACGTGCGCTTGTCGGTCGTGCACGCCGACGAGGTCGTGGTGGTGGTGGACAAGCCCGCCGGGCTGGTCGTGCACCCAGGTGCGGGCAACGACGCCGGCACCCTGGTGGGCGGTCTCCTGGCGCGGTTCCCCGACCTCGCCGACCTCGTGGCGTCGGGCGTCTGCGCCGCCGACCGGCCAGGGATCGTGCACCGGCTCGACAAGGGGACCTCGGGATTGCTGGCGGTGGCCCGCACCGAGGACGCCTACCGAGACCTCGTCGGACAGCTGGCGACGAGAACGATGGAACGGCGGTACTTGGCACTGGTGCGCGGCCTGGTCGCCGACGACCGAGGAGAGGTCGAGGCACCGATCGGCCGTTCGGCCCGCACGCCCACGAAGATGGCGGTGACAGCCGGGGGAAAGCCGGCGCGGACAGCGTACTCGGTGCGCGAGCGGCGGCTCGATGCCTCCGATCCGACGACGTTGTTGGAGCTCTCTCTGCGGAGCGGCCGTACGCACCAGATCCGCGTGCACCTCTCCGCCATCGGCCATCCCGTCGTCGGGGACGCCCGTTACGGCAGCGCCGACGCGCGCCTTGGACCGGGGCGCTTCTTCTTGCACGCGTACCGCCTGGCGTTCGACCATCCCGGCAGCCGCGCCCGCATGGACCTCACGTCGGAGTTGCCGGGAGATCTCGTGGCCTATCTGGACGCGACCGGGGCCTCAGGACGCGAAGAGTTCACATCGGCCGGTCCCCGCTGACTCCGCTCTCCGGCGGGCGTCGGGCCGGGAAGGGGTCACCCGGCCCACGCCCTGTCCCGGAGTCAGGCGGCCTGGTGCACCCCGAGCACGTCGGAGTCGAAGGACAGCGCGGCGAGCGCCTCCTCCTCGGCCCGGCGTACGCGGCGGACGCCCACGCCCAGGCGCTCGGCCGTCGACTGCAGCGATGCCGGCGTGTCGCCGTCGAAGCCGAAGCGAAGACGCAACACGTCGCGCTGGAGCCCCGGCAGTCGCTCTACTGCCTCCCGCACCCGCTCGTAGACCATCGTCTCCTCGACGTCATCCGCGAAGTCGGTCTCGTCGGGCGCCACCAGCTCGCCCAGCGTCGTCGACGAGTCGACGGCGGCCGGCTGGTCCAGCGAGGCCGTGACGCGAGCCACGTCCTCGAGCGTCTCGCGCTCGTCGGCGGTCAGGCCGGTGGCCTCGTCGAGCTCGGCCTCCGTGGGCGCACGTCCAAGGGTCGTCGCCAGCTCGGACTTGGTGAGCTCGAGCCGCTGGATCTGCTCGCCGACTTCGAGGGGGATGCGGATGGTACGCCCGTGCTGCTGCACGGCGCGCTGGAGCGCCTGGCGGATCCACCAGGTCGCGTAGGTCGAGAAGCGGAAGCCGCGCTCCCAGTCGAACTTGTCGACGGCGCGCATCAGCCCGAAGGTGCCCTCCTGGACCAGGTCGGCCATGTCCACGCCACGGTCCTGGTACCGCCGGGCCCAATGGACCACGAGGCGCAGGTTGGCAGCGATCATCTGCTTGCGGGCGGCCTCGTCACCGGCGGCGACGCGCTTGGCCAACTCGACCTGCTGCTCGTGGTCGGGCATGGGGAACTGGTCGAGGTCACGCAGCATCAACCCGAGGGTGTCTGACGTGCTCACCGCGCTCTTCATCTTCGCTCCAGACGTTCTCTTCTCGCTCAGTCGTACGTACCCGGGTCGATACCGGATTCAACCTGGTGGGTACAACCACGATGGGTCCCGGATCATTCCATGGGGGTGTTCGCACCCGATCCCGGGGCCGGATGCGCCCCGTCCCGGAAGTTGCGACCGGGACCCGGCCGTGCTGGTCTGAACCCATGCCTGCCCGCATGGTCCTGATGCGGCACGGCTCGACCGAATGGTCCAAAAGCGGTCAACACACCGGGCGCACGGATATTCCCCTCCTCGACGAGGGGCGGCGCGAGGCCGAGGCCGCCGGCGATCTGCTCCGTGCGGTGGGCCTCGACCGATTCGATCTGGTCCTGACCAGCCCGCTCCGCCGGGCCTCGGAGTCCTGCGCTCTCGCCGGCTTCGGGGCCGAGGCGCAACCCGAGCCAGACCTGATGGAGTGGGACTACGGCGAGTACGAGGGCCTGACCACTCCCGAGATCCGCCAATGGGTGCCCGGGTGGAGCCTGTGGGACGACGGCGTGCCCGGAGGGGAGCGCGCGTCAGACGTCGGACGTCGGGCCGACCGGGTCCTGGGCCGGGCCTTGGCGCAGGACGGCGACACCCTGTGCGTGGCCCACGGACATCTGTTGCGCGTGCTGGGGGCGCGCTGGCTCGGCCTGCCCCCCGTGGCGGGACGCCTCTTCCTGTTGAACCCGGGAGGGGTCTGCCTGCTGGGCTGGGAGTACGGGTGCCGCGCCGTGCGCCGATGGAACGTGCTGCCGGCCGAGACGGCGTGAGCCGACGGGACCCGGATGGGTGGACGGGGGAGGCGCGGACCGGAAGGGGCGGACGGCCGGTCAGACCGGTGCCGCGACGTTGCCGCGGGCTCTGTCGACCATGTCGGCCAGCGTGTACGACTGCAGGTGCATGCGGATGGTCTCGCCGACGTCCGCCCACACCGCGAGCAGGACGCACTGCCCCTCGTGGTCGCAGGCACCGTTGGCGTGCGGCTCGCCGAAGTCGCCGGCCGCAATGGGACCGTCGACGGCCGAGACGATCTGATCCAAGGAGATCTCCTCGGGCGGGCGCGCCAACACGTAGCCGCCGCCGACCCCGCGCTTGGAGCGCACGAGTCCGGCGCCCTTGAGTGCCAGGAGGATCTGCTCGAGATACGGCTGCGGCAGCCCCGTCCGGAGGGCGATGTCGCGCACCGAAGTGGGCATCTCGGCGCCGTGCAAGGCGAGCGACAGGAGCGCCCTGCTCGCGTAGTCACCCCGTGTCGACACCCTCACAGATGACGATGCTACCGGCCCTGAGATGGGGTGAGAGGTTGCCGGCCCCCTACAGGGTCGTAGGGTGTGGCCCCGTGAACGACGGCGCGGCCACGGCCGGCCCAGCCTCGACGACACAGCCCGAGCCCCTTTTGCCCGACTTCGGCGGCGCCTGCCTCGACGGCGTGGTTCCCACGCTGTTGGCGCAGCTGCACCAGCGCCGGGGGGACCTGCCGGCGTGGGCTCCTGCGCTGCTGGCGGACGCGCGCCAAATCGTCCTCCTCGTCATCGACGGGCTGGGGGCGGTGCAGCTGCGGGAACGGGCCGCGCTGGCACCCGTGCTCTCGAGCGGCACGGGCGGCGCCCTGACCTCCGTCGCGCCGAGCACCACCGCCTGCGCGCTCACTACGCTCGCCACCGGCCAGGTGCCCGCCGAGCACGGCGTCGTGGGGTACCGCGTCGCGCTCGACGGCGACGTCATGAACGTCTTGCAGTGGTCGATCGGCGGTCGCGACGTGCGCGTGCGCGTGCCGGCGCACGAGTTCCAGCCCTTTCCGTCCTTCCCCGGCGCGACCGGCCCGGTCCCCGTCGTCACCCGGCACGACTACGGGCCGACCGGTTTCACGGCCGCGCATCTCGGGAACGTCGACCTGCACCGGTGGCACACCGCGGCGGGCCTCGTCACCGCAGTGCGCCGGTTGACGGCCGAGGGGTCGCCCTTCGTCTACGCCTACTACGAGGGGATCGACAAGGTGGCCCATGCGCAGGGCCTGGGAGAGTACTACGACGACGAGCTACGGGCGGCCGATCGGCTCGTGGGCGACGTGCTCGAGGTGCTGCCGCCGGGCGCCGTGCTCGTGGTCACGGCCGACCATGGGCAGGTCGAGGTCGGCGGGTCCGTCGAGGTGTTCGGGCCCGAGATCATGGACGATCTCACCCTCATCAGCGGCGAAGGCCGGTTCCGCTGGCTCCACGTGCGCGAGGGCGCCGCGGCGGAGATGG
>Ga0207777_1000495_pt1 | contig 10734 bp, 6 predicted proteins | sample LuqExpMetageno35_FD_187793 | JGI IMG/M metagenome (GOLD analysis project Ga0207777, IMG submission 187793) | Tropical forest soil microbial communities from Luquillo Experimental Forest, Puerto Rico - Sample 35 (SPAdes) | ecosystem: Environmental > Terrestrial > Soil > Tropical forest ...
CGCGCGCCTTCGGGTATTTGCTGCCCGCACTCTCGTATTTTGGCCAGGTCATACCACTCTGAATTTTACTGGCCGCCTTGGCTTCCTTGCATTTGGCACCACACATTATCTGACGCTCGCGCATGACCTTTTTGCTGGTTGTTGTTACCCGCTTCGGTTTGCCATCGGCCTTGGTCGGTGTTGTCGACTGAGACGTCGGCCTTTGCGCTCGGCGTGACGGCCGACAATGGTGCCCCGATTAGGTCGCCGACCATCAAGGTGGAGAACATCACTTTGGACATAACGCGGCCTTATTTCCTGGCGGGCCGCAGCCGCACTGATCACAGTTGCGCAGCTGAAATCGCAGACTAACAATCTCTGACTATATTCGTGGTTTGGGAGTTGCGGAGCGCCAGCATCGGGCCTAGCTCTGATCGTCCGATATTCAGCGGTCCGGAGCAAGTGACATGGCGCGCAAGGCGAAGCGGGTAGCGAAGGTAAGTAAGAAATCTAAGGCTAAAAGCAAGGCGGCCAAGCCGATCGAACTCTATTACTGGCCGACACCGAACGGCTTCAAGATTTCGATCATGATGGAAGAGTGCAAGCTGCCCTACACGTTGATCCCGGTGAACATTTCAAAGGGCGAGCAGTTCAATCCCGACTTCCTGAAGATATCGCCGAATAACCGCATGCCGGCGATCATCGATCCTACGGGGCCGGGCGGGCGGCCGATCTCGATTTTCGAGTCCGGCGCGATCCTGCAATATCTCGGGCGCAAGACCGGCAAGTTCTATCCGCGCGACGAGCGCGCGCGCGTCGAGGTCGAGCAGTGGTTGTTTTGGCAGATGGGTGGCCTCGGGCCGATGGCCGGCCAACTCAACCACTTCAAGCACTATGCGCGCGAGACCTTGCCGTACGCGATCAAGCGTTATGAGGATGAGGTCAACCGGCTCTACGGGGTGATGAACATCCGCTTGAAAGATCGAGCATTCCTAGCCGGCAAATATTCGATTGCCGATATGGCCTGCGTCGGTTGGGTTAATCTTTGGGAGCGGCAGGGCCAGGACATCAACCAGTTCCCCAATCTGAAGCGTTGGATAGAAGCAGTGAAAGCGCGGCCGGCTGTGCAACGCGGCATGGCGCTCGGGCGCGAGCTGCGCCAGGGCATCGACATGAAGGATCCGAAGGTGCAGGCGGTGCTGTTCGGCCAGCGTGCGCGCACGGCCTGAGTACGCGTGCTTAGCTCGTACGCTTCAATTCATCCCTTGATCCCTTGCATGGCACCGCGAGCACGTCGCCAACCACATTGCCAACGCGGGGCGGACGCAAGCGATATTAGTCTGGTGGTTATTTGCTGCTGAATCGTTTCGGTTAGCGATCCGTCACCGCCGCAGCGAAACTGCGTATTTGCAACAGTTTTGCGAGATTTTCCGCGTGCGCGGAACCTCCCTATTGCACATCTTCATCTTCGATTCATCGCATCATTTAAACTGTCATTCAAATTTTACCCCGATGATCGCGTCGCTCGGACGAGAAAATTTCGCCGGGGCAAATAGGGATGCGCGGTTGGCCGCTTTGGGAGGCTGGTGCAATCGCGAAAATGGGAGCCAACGATGTCTAGTCTCGAAATTGCGACAGCAATGCCCGTCGTCGAACCCGCGGACGCGGCAGCTTGCTTCGCGCTCGGTATGGCCTTTTCGATCGGCGCGGATGGGGTGGTTGATCTGGTGCAGGCGCACAAATGGTTCAACATAGCGGCCATGCGTGGTCACCAGGACGGCGCGCGGTTACGACGCGAAATCGCCGACCAGATGAGCGACAGCGAGATCGGCTGCGCTCAGCGCGCGGCACGTGACTGGCTAAAGGCGCATCCGCAGGCGCCGGTTGTGTCCATCCGCGCCGCTGCCTGATCGCTCAAGCGTTAGCGGCAAACTCGGCGAGCGCGTCGCGCAGGGTGGCGATCACGCTCGCCCAATCGCCGATTGCCGGCTGACGGAACAGCCGCGCCTGCGGGTACCAGGGGCTGCTTTTGTCAGTGAGCGTCCAGCGCCAATCGGGTGCGAATGACAGCATCACCCAGAGCGGGCGGCAGAGCGCGCCGGCAAGATGCGCAACCGATGTGTCAACCACCAACGTGAGATCGGCGAGCGTCACCACCGCCGCAGTGTCGGCCATGTCGGTAAGTTCGGCGCCTAGATGATGCACCTCAGGGTAACGCGCTAGCACCTCGGCATCGTGGGCGCGTAGCTCGCGCTGGATGCTGACGAAGGATAGACCGGCAAGTGCGAACAACGGCGTCAGCGATTCGAGATCCATCGAACGGTTGCGGTCATTGGCGTGACGCGCATGGCCGGCCCAGGCGAATGCGACGCGCTTGCCCCGCAGAGATGTGAGTGTCGGCCGCCATTTGGCGAAGCGTTCCTCGTCGGCGTGCAGATAAGGGATTTGGGCCGGGATGCTCGCCGCATCCGTCTTCAATGCCAATGGCAGGCTGCCGAGTGGGCAATGGAGGTCATAAGGAGGCAGAGGCTCGCCGCGCGCATGGCAAGCGGCAACGCCATCGAGCTTGTTGAGCAGCAGCTTCAATTCGGGCTGCACTTCGAGTACAACGCGGGCGCCGCGGCGCGCGAGCAGCGGCGCATAGCGTGCAAATTGGATGGTGTCGCCGAGGCCTTGTTCGGCGTGCAGCAGGATCGTTTTGTGCGCGAGCGGGTACTCACCGAGCCAGAGCGGCGCTCGATAGCCGCGCCGCGTGTCGGTCATACCAGTGCGCGTCCAGCGCCATTCGTAGTGCTGAAAACCGCCGCGCAGGTCGCCTAGGTTGAGCAGCGCCATCGCTAGATTGAAATGGGCATCTGCATTTTCCTTCTGCAACGTGAGAGCCTTGCTCGAACTCTCCGCCGCTTCCGCATTGCGATTAAGCGCGCGTAGCGCGCTGCCGCGATTGTTCCACGCGCGCGCGTGAGCAGGAACGGCGGCGAGCGTGCGATCGAAGGCGGCGACCGCCTCGGCCGGGCGGCCGAGGTGCAGCAATGTATTGCCGCGATTGTAATGTAGGTCAGGATGCGCGGGCGCGAGTCTGAGTGCGGCATCGAAATCGCCGAGTGCCTCGGCATGACGATCGAGCGTGGCCAGCGCCACGCCACGATTAAGCAGCGCCTCGCCGTTATCTGGCGCGCGTCGCAGCACCTGTTCGAAACACGCCAGCGCTTCCTGGGGGCGATTGAGCGTGAGCAGCGCGGAGCCGCGGTTGAGCAGTGCGTGCAGATCGTTCGGATCGATCGCCAGCGCTTTGTCAAGGCAGGCGAGTGCGTCGGCGTCGCGCTTGAGCACGTGCATCACGTTGGCGAGATTGACCCACGCGTCGGGTGCGCGCGGATTGAGTTTGACCGCAGCCGAGATCAGCCGCAGTGCTTCGCCCATTTGCCCGCCTTGCGCTTTGATGGTGCCGAGCAGATGCAATGCGTCGAAAGTCTCGGGCGCCGCCTTTAGTACGCGGGCATAGAGCTTTTCCGCCTCGCGCAGCCGGTTCTGCCGGTGCAGCGCGACGGCCTCCTGCATGGCCTGGGCGATGTTGAACGTGGGCGGCACGGCGGCGCTTACGGCTTCTGAACCCAGAGATTGTACATAGCGGCGAACGTGTCTGGGTATTCAGTCTCCAAAGCGTGCCAGCGATCGAGATCGCTCATCGACCAACCATTCTGTGCGAACAGCGCGCGGAAACGCTGCAGCCTGGTTGGATCGAACTCAAAGCCAATGAAGCGCAAGCCTTGGGCGGCGATGAAGTCTTTAATCGCCGGGATAGTCATGCGGCTTTCCTGCACGTGGAACAAGAGGTCGCGGCACTCGCTGGTGCTGAAGAAATCGTGGAAGCGCGCGAGACTGCGCAGCGGCGTCTCTAGCAGCTCCTGCCGGCATCGGCGGATATCCGCTGCGGTCGATGCATAACCACGCTCGGCGATCACAGCGCGCGCCGCGGTCACGTCGCGCCGCCCGAGCTCGCTGTAGAGGCCGAGATGCATGACTCCGCTGGGCCGCAGCAACCCGAGCAGAATCCGCCAGCCTTCGAGCGGCTTGGCCATGTGATGCAGCACGCCGCTGGCGTCGATCAGGTCGAAGCGGCGGCCAATGGCGCCGAGTTTGACAATATCGGCCTGTGCGTAGCTCAAACGACTGGTGAGCGATGTCGGTGTCTTGCGCTTGGCGTAGGCGAGGCTTGCCAGGCTAAGGTCGATCGCGAGCACTTTTACACCGCGATATTTCTGGGCGATGCTGATGGCGTGATAGCCGGTACCGCAGCCGGCGACCAAGGTCTCGAGTGTCTCGCTGCTGGCGAGCGGCGTGATCGCGGCGTTCGGAAACGTTACGCGCAGGTACGCATCGAGCTCGATCGGCTCGACCTGATCTGCAACGTCGATCCAGCGCGGGTAGGGGTTTTCCTCGTATTGCTGGCGTACTTTCTGTGAGACCTCATCGTCGACTGGAGTCAGGCGCGGAATCTCCGCGTCCAGTGTGCGCTCCACGAGTGGCTCGCGCAGCTGCCGAGTGAGCACCGCGTCGACTGATGCCGGCCAGCTTCGCTCGAGCAGTTCCCTCGCATAGGCGAGCCGGTGTAGCGGCTGATACATCGCGATAGCCGCGAGCCAGAGCGACGGGATCGCATGGCTGGTGGTGAGCGCCATGTGCAGTGCTGTAACAAGTTGGTCGACCCGGGAATCCTCAGCCGGCGTGGTGGCGAATACATATTCATTGATGAAGCACTGCTGCGCGAGTGCGCAGCAGAACGTAAGCTCAACTTCACTGACGGGTTGGTTATTGGCTGCTGCGTCGAGCATTGACACGCGCAATGCGGTAAGTAGGCGCTCCAGCGCGACGTCCCGCACCGGCACGGCTTGCAGGAGGTGCAGCAGTAGCGGATCGCCGGAGATTGCCGCAAGTGCGGTCGTGCCGAACAGCTCGTTCAATGTCGGCCGCTGTGGCCAAACGGTCATCGCCTTGCGCAGCGCCTCGCCCAGCGCCGGCAACACCGCCACCAGCGTCGCTAAGATGTTGCCGTACTGCTGCAACAGCTGCGGCATCAGCGCGAGCGACCGCGCGAAGCGTGCCGACGCGTCCGCGAGTTTGCCTTGCGCCTGTAGAACGCAGCCGAGATTGTTGCTGGCCTCAGCATGATCGGGCTTGAGCAAAAGCAATCGCTTGTAGAGTCGGGCGGCCTCCGCGAGTTGGTTCTGCTGTTGACAGCGCGCCGCTTCGGTAAACAGCTCGGCGGCGAACTCGCCTGCCCGCCCGGCGGGGGAGGTCTGCTTGAGTGCGACGCGGCGCTGTTTTCGGTTCATCGATATGTCATCCAGGCGCTTGCCGAGGTTGCCGGTTTCAGGTGCCGCCTTCGCGCCGGCGATTCAAGTCCCGCGTTGGCGGGAACGATGCCGTCCCGAATGGTTTGACCGCGCAATCCAGAATCGATACGCCTTTTCCCACAGCGGAGACGTGGCCGAGTGGCTGAAGGCGGCGGTTTGCTAAACCGTTATACGCTCCAAAGGCGTATCGAGGGTTCGAATCCCTCCGTCTCCGCCATCCTGCAAGCCATCCGGGTTGCGTTATCGAGCTGCCATCAGCGGTATATGCGGATGAGCGCGGCTTCAAATATTGCCAATCGACCGAAGTAGTCTTTCGGCACACGCCGCTAGCGCGCGTCCGGAATCGCTTCTGCAGCTGTACGGTGCGCGGTGTACCAAGTCGGGAATCGCCTTCGGTCCGCCTGCTTAGAAAATGAGCGCTGCGCTAACGCGCGGACCACCGGTGCGGACTCTCGCGGGGCATCGATTTTGCTGGCGGAGGCACTATCAAAAATAGAAACATAATTATATATCAATCAAGGGTTGTTTCCACTTTTTCATGTAACATATTGTTTTTTCAAATAAAAACTGCCTGATATGGGTGCGGCAGCCGTCGTCGGGGAGACCCACTCGGAGTGGTATGCGAGTGCGTGTTTTTTGCGCAACACTTGGCCGAAAAGTGTCGTAACGGCCTGTGAGTAGGGCATTTCTTCGTTGCGCGTTGAGGTTCGTAGGTTAATGTCCCGTGAGCGACGGTGGGGGGCATCCCCGTGTCGCGCTATCTGGTTGGACTAATCGCATCGCGTGCGACGCTTGGAGTTAATTGGGTTGATTACTTGATGCGAAGTGATTCTCCGGAAAGCGGGGAGCCAGGGGAAGTGCCATCGGTGCCGGTCGCATTGGCGGATACGGAACCCTCTCACGAGAAACAACGTTTGGAGGTTACAAGATGAAGATGGTGAAAAGCCTTCTCCTTGGCAGCGCGGCAGGTCTCGTCGCAGTGGCAGGGGCGCAGGCGGCCGATCTTCCCGTTAAGGCCAAGCCGGTCCAGTACGTGAAGATTTGCAGCCTTTATGGTGCAGGGTTCTATTACATTCCGGGCACCGATATGTGCCTGAAGATGGGCGGATGGGTTCGCGCCGAAGCCTCTTGGCAAAATAACGGCTCGTCGGTCCTGGTCTATCAGGGCGACGTCAACAACCGCAGCACCAACAACATGTGGTGGCGTATTCGCGGTTATATCACGGCTGATGCTCGTAACCAGTCCGAGTACGGCACGATCCGCAGCTACATCGCGGTTGGTCTGAGCACCAACACGACCGGCCTCGACAACGCGGCCAACCAGTTCGACGCGAACAAGGCCTTCATCCAGTTTGCTGGGTTCACTTTCGGCCGCGCGACGTCGTTCTATGACTTCTTCTCGGGCGCCTTCAACTCGTACTTCGGGTTCTACCCGCAGTCCGACACCGGCGACGGTGGCCAGAACGTCATGACCTACACCGCACAATTCGGTGGCGGCTGGTCGGCTTCGCTGGGTGTTGAGTCGCGCCGTATGACGCAGATCGTCAACCAGGACACCGTGCTTGCCGCCGCTGCTAACGCTACCGGCAACCTCGGCGCTGGCGGCTTCTCGACCACCGGTTTAACTGTCAGCGGCGCTGGCACGTACGGCGGCTGGCAGGTGCCGGATATCGTCGGCAACATCCGCGTCGACCAGCCTTGGGGTTCTGCCCAGGTCATGGGCGCCCTGCATCAAGTCAACGCCAACTACTACAACCTCAATGTCAATGCGGCCGGATCTACGACCGGACTCGTGCAGACCAACGAAATCACGGGTAACCCGAGCAACGCGTGGGGCTACGCGGTTGGTGCCGGCCTGAAGATCAACACGCCGTACATAGGCGCTGGCGACTACATCTGGGGTCAGATTAACTACAGCCGAGGCGCGCTGCGTTACCTGTTCCAGAACCCGAACGGCAACTATTGGCTGTCGCATGGCCAAAGCGTTGCCTACGGCGTCCTCGCGGATGGCGTCTATGGCGGTGCCATCGGCAATGGCACTGCGACCTCGGTTGAGCTGACCACCGCTTGGGGCTTCAATCTCGCCTACGAGCACTTCTGGAGCAAGGCGTGGCGCACGTCGGTGCATGGTGGTTATTACGCGGTGAGCTATGACGGTGCCGCCAATAACATGCTGTGCTCGGCGCAAAATACCTTGTCGGGAACTTTGCCGGGATTTTCGATACCGGCAGCACGGCAGCCGGGCAACGGCCTCAAGGGCTCCGCTGCCTTGGCCACCGCAGGTTGCGACAACAACTTCTCGACCTGGTGGATCGGTTCGCGCACCCAGTGGAACATTAGCCCGGACACCTATCTGGGTCTCGATGTTGCCTATGCGAAGATCAACAGCATGTCGACGCCGTCCGGATATCTCACCTCCGGTTCGGGCGCGACGAGCAGCTACCCGATATCGCTCGGGAACCAGGACAACTGGCAGGCTCGCTTCCGCGTGCACCGCGACTTCTATCCCTGATCGGTTGATCATGGTTGGTTAGTCAAAAGCCCTCGGCAGGAAACTGCCGGGGGCTTTTCTTATAACCAGCAGCAGCCAGAGCAGACGTGTTGGCGCAAAAGCAGCCCAGGCAAATATCGTTTTGGAAAATTCCCTTATGGTATGGCGCCCTCTTTTCGATTGGCTAAACGATAAGTAGCCACCAACAAGAGACCAGCGGCGGATCAAACCGGGGCAAACGGCTGCAGATTAGGCCCGCCGGAGCCGTTTAGGATACATTTCCACTGATTGCTTCGACTTCAACAACGCATTCGCTCCATTGCTTATCGGTACCCGAAAAATTCCGGATCGATATACCTCCTTTAATCTTTCCTGCCCCGGTATGAACGCCGATCTTGCAAGTTGGTGTCGCAGCGCGCGACAAAATTCGCAATGCGCCCGATCACATCGGACTCTGCAAGCAGCGGCGCGTGGCCTTGATCAGGCACTTCCAATGTCTCTAGTCCGGGGTGGCGCGCGCACATCGCCTCCACGGTTTCCGTCGACAACAAATCGGAATTGGCGCCCCGGATAACCACTAGCGGCACATTGGCGAGCGCGTCGAACTCCTTCCAAAGCGGCGGCAGAGGCTTTTCGAAATCGACACCCTGCATGGTCTTGGCGAGTTTGAGATCATAGGTCGGCAACAGGCTTCCATTCTGCTGCTTGAAGGTGCGGTGCGCGGCGGCGAGCCAGTCCGCATGCGTTAGCTTGGGGAATTGCGCATCGAACAGCCGGCGCAGGATTTCAGCGCCTTCCTCAAAGCTACGCGGCTGCGGCATCTTGCCGATATAGCCCTTGATGCGCATGAGCCCCTTCGGCTCGATCACCGGGCCGATATCGTTGAGCACGACGCCGGCAATCGCGCTCGGCCGCACTGCGGCGAGCAGCATCGCTAGGATGCCGCCGCGCGAGGTGCCGATGATCACCGCCGGAAAACAATTTAGCGCAGTCGCCACTGCCAGCACGTCGGCGAGTTCGATCGGCAACGAATAATTAGTCGGGTCGCGATCATAGGCGGATTCACCACGGCCCCGATAGTCGAGCGCGACGACGCTGCGCGGCTGTTTCGGGTCATTGGCTAACCTTTCCGCCAGTGCGTCGAAATCGGCGGCGGTGCGAGCGAGTCCAGGCAGGCATAGCACTGGCAGGGCGTCGGCACTGCGCCGCCCGTGGCAGCGCGCATGCAGTCGCAAGCCGTCGGGTGCCGAGATGAAGGTTGAGGTGGGGGCGGGAGCGAGCATAGCCGATAACCGTGCCCGATCATGATCGATTTCGATATTGATCGAAAGTCCTGGGCCTGTGGACCCCGTCTGCTAACGCCGGGCCGCCGGCTGAGCCGACAGCATATAACTCGGGCCACCGCGCCGCATGTCAGCCTCGATCACCAGCTTGCTGCCGCCGCCGAAGCGCGCGCGGTAGACTTGCAAGTTCTCTATAATCCGCTGCACGTAGTTGCGCGTCTCCGCGATCGGGATGCGCTCCACCCAGTCGATCGGATCGATGTGGGGGTCGCGCGGATCGCCATAGGTGGCGATCCACTGCTGCACCCGCCCGCGACCGGCATTGTAGCCCGCGAAGGTGAGGACATAGGAGCCGTTGTAGCCGTTGAGCAGAATAGCGAGTTCGGCGGTACCCATCTGCATATTGTAGACCGGGTCGCTGAAGAGGCGGCCGCGGTTATACTCGGCTTTGAACACCTTGGCGGTGTCCTTCGCAGCTTCCGGCGTCACCTGCATAAAGCCCATGGCGTGCGCAGTCGACACGACTTTCTGGTTGAAGTGGCTCTCCTGGCGCGCGATCGAATAGGTCACCGCCGGATCGACTGGCGGTGCGATCGGCTTGAACTCGGGCAGGCCGATGATCGGATAGGCGTAATAGTCGAGCGGCAATCCGCGTCCATAGGCGCCCTGGCCGAGCAGCAGCATGGCGCGGCCATCGCCGTGTGTGCCGGCCACTTCCCCAAGCATGGCCATACCGGCAATATCGGTGCCGCTCTCGCCGATCTCGGCGAAGATCGACGCCAGCATATCGCGCTCGTTGAGTACGTAGAGAATTTCAGCCGCGCGCACTACCTCGAGATTGCTGAGCAGTTTGTGCTCCTCGGGCGTGAACTGCGGCGGGTCGTGTAGCCCTAAGTCCGCAAGGCCCAGCCGCGCGCGCGCGAGTTGGCCATAATAGGTTGCAGTGTATTGCGCCGCGGTCTCGTAGAACTCGTTGGCTTTGGTGCGCTGGCCCATGGCTTCGTAAGCGCGCCCCTGCCAATATCCGCCGCGCGCCAACGCATGTGGATTAACGGTGCCGATTGGGATCTGAGCGAAGTGACCGGCGGCGGTTGCCGGATCGTGCAAATAGCGCAGCGCGATCCAGCCGGTAGTGAAATATGCATCGACTCGGTAATTGCCCTTCATCGGCGGGGCGGCTTCGCGCGCCACGCTATAGGCAGTCTGCGCGTCCTTGTCATCGAGCAGCTTGCGCACGAGCAGCCGCCGCTCCAGCCACCATTGGTCGAGATCGACTAATACGGCCGGATCCTTCGGCGCCGTGAGAATCAGCCTGCCAGCCTCTTCCGTCTGATTGTTCGTGCGCAGCCATCGCACGCGCGCGAAGATATAACCGGGCTCATTGCGCGCAGCCGCCGGCACCGCATCGAGCAGCGCCTTGGCGTTGAAGCGCGGCTGGTTGGCGATGAACACCGTGGCCTCGGCGTTCCACGGCGCGAAGAAGCAGCTCCACGCGTGCTTGGCCCAACCAGGCGAAGAAATGTTGAGATGCAGGTCGCCGGGGCGCAGTCCGAGCCAATACATCGTCGACAGATGGCCGACGGGATAACTTTGATGGCTGTGCAGCACCAGCTTGGGCTTGGCC
>Ga0207777_1000496_pt1 | contig 10729 bp, 10 predicted proteins | sample LuqExpMetageno35_FD_187793 | JGI IMG/M metagenome (GOLD analysis project Ga0207777, IMG submission 187793) | Tropical forest soil microbial communities from Luquillo Experimental Forest, Puerto Rico - Sample 35 (SPAdes) | ecosystem: Environmental > Terrestrial > Soil > Tropical forest ...
AGCGGGAATGGCAGCGGCCCCGGCGCGAAGGCTTTCATCGCGAGATGCAGCATCGCGCTGGAGTCCTTGCCGATGGAATAGAGCATGACCGGATTGCGCGACTCCGCGACCGCTTCGCGGAGAATTTCGATAGCTTCCGATTCCAACCGGCGTAGCCGCGGGCTCCGCGCACGCCAATCGGTAGCCCCTGGCGTTAGCATCATTCGATATGATCCAAAAACACTGTAAAGATGTAACCCAATCGCGACCGCCTCAAACGCCATGATATTCGCGATACCATGCGACGAAGCGCGCGATGCCTTCGGCGATCGGCGTGGAGGGTCTAAATCCGACCTCGCGCATCAGATCGTCGACGTCGGCGTAGGTCGCGGGCACGTCGCCCGGCTGCATCGGCAGCAACTCGCGCTTTGCTTGTTTGCCGAGCGCCTGCTCAAGAAGACGGACGACGTCCAAAAGCTCGGCTGGCCGATTATTGCCGATGTTGTACACCCGCCATGGTGCATTGCTCGAGCCGGGATCCGGGTCCTCGCCGATCCACCTCGGATCGGGCGCGGGTGCGCGGTCGATCAGCCGCACGATCGACTCCACTACGTCGTCGACATAAGTGAAGTCGCGCCGCATATCGCCGTTGTTGAACAATTTGATCGGCTCACCGGCGAGGATGGCCTTCGCAAACAGCCACATCGCCATGTCGGGCCGGCCCCATGGCCCGTAGACGGTGAAGAAGCGCAGACCCGTCATCGGCACGCGATAGAGATGCGCGTAGGCATGCGCCATCAGTTCGTTCGCCTTCTTCGTCGCACCATAGAGACTGAGCGGGTGATCGACATTGTCGTGCACCGAAAACGGCAGTTTCGTGTTCGAGCCGTAGACGGACGACGATGACGCGTAGAGCAGATGCCGGCAGCCGTTGTGCCGGCAGCCTTCCAGCACATTGGTGAAGCCGACGAGATTGGCGTCGATATAAGCGTGCGGGTCGACGAGCGAGTAGCGCACGCCGGCCTGCGCCGCGAGATGCACGACGTGCTCGAAGCGATGCGTTGCGAACAGCGCCGCCATGCTGTCGCGATCTGCGAGATCGAGCTTGACGAACGAAAAGCCCGGCAGCTTTTCGAGCTCGGTCAGGCGGGCGTTTTTCAACGCCGGATCGTAATACGAATTGATATTGTCGAGGCCGACCACCGCCCTGCCCTGTTCGAGAAGGCGGTGCGCGACGTGATAGCCGATGAACCCAGCCGCGCCGGTGACGAGAATCGGATTTACAGACGCCACAGATCGATTCCGTCCGGTTTGCTGGCGCGGTCGAGCCGCGATTTGACGTCGAGCACCACACCATTGCGTTGGCGCAGCAACCGCTGCATCAACGGCCAGCCTTCGCGCAAGTATTCCGCATGTGCGACGGCAAGGATTACGGCGTCGGCGGGCTGCAGCTGTTCGAAAGATGTCAGCGTGACGCAGTACTCGTGCTGCGTCTCATCGACGAGCGCGAGCGGATCGTGCACCTGCGTACGAATGCCGAAGCGCTCCAGCTCGCGCACGATGTCGATCACCTTAGAGTTTCGAATGTCCGGCACGTCTTCCTTGAACGTCATGCCGAGGATGGTCACCAGCGGATCGGTCCGCCGACGCAGGGTCATGCTGCGCACGCATTCGCGCGCGACCCACTGGCCCATGCCGTCGTTGATACGGCGGCCGGCGAGAATGATCTCCGGGTGATAGCCCGCCTTCTCAGCGCGATAGGTCAAATAATATGGATCGACGCCGATGCAGTGTCCGCCGACGAGCCCGGGCTGATAATTCAAGAAGTTCCACTTGGTCGCGGCAGCGGCGAGAACGTCGCCGGTGTCGATGCCGAGCTGATGGAAAATCGCCGACAGCTCGTTCATGAAGGCGATGTTGAGATCGCGCTGCGTGTTCTCGATCACCTTCGCCGCTTCCGCGACCTTGATCGACGGCGCGCGATGAATACCGGCCTTCACCACTGAGCCGTACACGTCAGCAATGCTGTTGAGCGTCTGCTCGTCCTGACCCGATACCACTTTGGTGATGGTCTCGAACCTGTGCACCTTGTCGCCCGGGTTGATCCGCTCGGGGGAATAACCGACGGTGAAGTCGCGTCCGCCTGTCAAGCCCGACACGCTCTCCAGCACGGGCATGCAGGCTTCCTCGACCGCGCCGGGGTAAACCGTGGACTCGTAGACGACGATGTCGCCGCGCTTGAGCACGGAGCCGACGGTCCGGGATGCAGATAGCATCGCGCCGAGATCGGGCCGGCGAGCCGTATCGATCGGGGTTGGAACCGTAACGATGTAGAAGTCCGCTTCCGCGAGCATCGTCTGGTCGGCGGTGATGTTCAGGCTGGGCAAACTCAGTTCACTCGGATCAACTTCGCGGGTGCGATCATGGCCCGAACGCAATTCTTCGACTCGGCGCTTATCGATGTCGAAGCCGATGACGCGGCTGGCCACGCGCGCAAACGCGACGGCGACGGGCAGGCCGACATAGCCAAGACCGATGACGGCAATTCTCCGTGGCAGACTCATGTCTCAGCGTATACCCGGCAGTGTTAGGTAAGTGCAATCGGTCGTTGGAGCCGCGAAATTCCAACTGAACCAGAGTTGCGAATCGATGAAAACGCGCGGCGCGACAACGTCATTGCGGAATCAGCTCGGTTGCTCGCACCGCCGCTACCTCGTTGATCCAACGCCGACGCCATGCCTCGAACATCAGAACTGTCCACAATGCATGTGGCCAGTTCCGCCGGCCGGAGATGTGCTCATTCCAGAGCGCACGTACGGCGGCAACGTCCAGGAACCCGCCGCCGAGCGTCCGAGGATCCAGCAGATCTTCTGCCCAATCTCGCAATTGTCCACGCAACCAGTCTGCGAGCGGAATACCGAAGCCCATCTTGGGCCGTTCGATCAGCGCACGCGGCACGTAGCGGTCGAGCACGCGACGAAGCAGCCATTTCGTTTCGCCATTGCGCAACAACATATGCCGCGGAAGGCTCCAGGCAAATTCGACCACCCGATGGTCCAGTAGCGGTGGCCGAACTTCGAGCGCGACCGCCATTGAGGCACGATCGACCTTTTGTAAAATGTCGTCGGGCAGATACGTGCAGGCATCGAACAGCTGCATACGAGCCAGCGGACCGGCGCTTTTATCCAGATCGGGCATCTCGGGCGGATACTCGCGTAAGCCGTGCGTCAGCGCGCTCGGATCGGGGCACTGGCTTACCAGCCGCATGTAGATCGCGTCGCCGTCGAGGCCCAATACCTCAGCGAGCTTATGCAGTTTGTCGCCGGGCAAGGCTGGCCGCATGGAACGCGGCATGCCGCGCGCAAGAACTTCGGCCGTGCTGTCCGGAATCGCACGAAGAACAGCGGCAAGCCCGTGACGAAGAGATCGCGGCAAGCCGGCAAGCCGTGCAAGATGGCCGCCCGCCAGAACATAGCGGTTGTAGCCGGCAAGGAGTTCATCGCCGCCGTCACCCGAAAGCGCCACCGTCACACGCGCGCGCGTCAACCTTGAAATGGCAAAGGTCGGTATTTGCGACGAATCCGCAAACGGTTCATCGTACATCTCCGCAAGTCGCGGCACGACCGCGAGTGCATCCGCCGCGGTAACGGTCAATTCTTCGTGCTGCGTGCCGAGATGGTTCGCCACTGCTCTTGCATGCGCCGATTCATCGTAACCGAAGTCGGGAAATCCAATCGAAAACGTGCGCACCGGACCGCGGTTTGCGGCCACCATCAATGCCACCACGGTCGATGAATCGATTCCGCCCGACAAAAACGCACCGAGCGGTACGTCCGAAATCATTTGGGCCGATACGGCGTCGGCAAGCAATGTGTGCAGAGCGTCTTCGGCCTCAGCATCCGTCCCACGAAACGGATTGCTAAGACCGCGCTCGGCAATCTCCACGTGGTTCCAAAAAAGCTTCCGCTGCACTTTCCCGGGCGCAGCAATCGATACGATTTCGCCTGGGCGCAGTTTCGCTACGCCGCGCCAGATCGAGTGCGGCGCCGGTACATATCCGAACCGCAAGAAGCTCGCGACAGAGGCCGGATCGATCGAAAAGGACCGACCTGCGGCCGAAAAACTTTTCAACTCGGATGCGAAGCCAACGCCGTGCGTGTCGACAGTGTAGAATAGGGGTTTGATGCCGAGCCGATCACGTACGAGATGCAACGTACTGGTCGCGCGATCCCATAACGCCATGGCAAACATGCCATTGAGATCGGCAATCGTTTGTTCAACCCCTCGCCGCGCAACCGATTCAACGATGACCTCGGTATCGGAGGTACCGCGCCGCACGAAACCGGTCAGTGTCGCGGCGATGGATCCCGCGTTGTACACTTCGCCGTTATATGAGATCACCCAGCGTCCATCAGCCGATAGCATCGGCTGCGAGCCGGCGGGCGTCAGATCAACAATCGCCAGGCGTCTGTGCCCAAGCGCGACGCCATCCTCGCTCCAAACCCCGTCACCATCGGGCCCGCGGTGCGCGATCGCATCGCACATGGCGCCCACGCGTCGGGAGATATCCGGTGCTTGTCCGAAGCATTCAATCAAACCGGCAATGCCGCACATATTCTATGTTCCAGCCGCAGCATCCGGCGACCATCCCTTACCGTAGCATTCACGCAGCAGCACAGCCTCAAGCGGCTCGATGTCGAGTTCGCCAGCAAGCATGGCCATTCGAAGAGCCTCTTCTGGTTGAAGATCGCGGCGTGACGCCACGGTCCAACTTATTGTTGCCGGACCGGCTTGCCGGTCGGCTCGCGGCAACGCAATACACGGCCATCGTCGCTGCCGTGAATCCAACGCAGGTCGTGATCAGCGGCTTGGTGTATCCGGAAGACTGGAACTATATGCGCTATCTCGTGCCGAAGGGAAAGCGCCATCAAGACTAGAAGAGGTCGTCGGCATGTCCATCCTAAAATAGCAACCGCACTCCGGGTGAGTCGATCCAGAGCAAGCAGCGCCGTGAAAACCCGCGAAAGCCTCAAGCCGCGGCTACAGACTCCGCGTCCACCGTCACCCGGACCTTGCGACCGAGCAGGTCGAGTAAGATGGCGACGCGGTCGCTATCCCGCATGCCCTCGTAGAGGCCGAGGCAATCGGCGAACGCGCCGTCCAGAATTCTGATCTTGTCGCCCGCCTGGAAGTTCGGACGGAAAGCGAGCCGTACATAACCGTCCGCGTCCTCGCGCGCCTTCAGGCCGGAAATGACCTGATCAGCGATCGGCGTCGGCAGTTCGCCGTTGCAGACGAGACGCGACACGCCCAACGTTGAGAAGATCGAGCGCCAGCGCTGCGCGCCAAGATCAATCCCGACGAAGAGATAGCGCGGGAAAAGCGGCGCAGACACGATGTCCACGCGCCGGGCATGCCGGCGCTTTTTCAAATAGCGCGGCAGATAGGTCGCAAAACCCTGTCGCTCCAGATGGGCCACCGCCTTGTGCTCGGCGTTCGGCTGTGACTGCACCACGTACCAGCGCTGTGCGTCGTTCATTCGGCAGCTCCGCCCTGTTGCCTGATGCGTACCCGCAAGAGTTCGGGGACAAGCACGCGGTTGAGACCGAAGCGGGCCACCGCCGCCTCGCAGGTCGCGCGCGCGTTGTTGACGTCGGTGATCAATAAGGAGTCGAACGGCTCCGAGACGGCCTCGAAATCCGGGAAGACGCAGGCGCCGATAAAGCGGTCGCTGGCGGAGTCCTCCTGCACCACACCGACGATGCGCACGTCATGTTCCATTGCGCACAGCGCGGCGATCTCGGCGAGATCGGACTTACCCACCAGCAGAACATTCTTCACACCCGAAGCTTTCGCCGTCCGGAACAGTTCCGAGCAGTCCGTCTTGGCCTGCCGGAAAAAACCGAAGGAGTACGACAAATATTCAACAGTGAGCCGGGATTTTTCGGCGAAGCCCTGGTGGGTGAGATAGTAGGCGTAGCGGCGCGCCGGCGCCTCACGGACCTTCACCAGCCCCTTGTTCATACAACGCTTCAGATACGCGTTGACGAGTCCGAGTGCGATGCCGAGTTCGGAGGCGAGATGGCGCTGTGAGTGGGCCCGTTCCTGCTCGACCGCGTCGAGCAGCCCAAGCATGATGCGTGACGCTTCAGCGTTCTCGTCCGCTAGACGGCGCATGAGCCTCCCCCGAAGGGGTTCTCCATACGCCGTTCACAGTATGAACGTCAAGCCTAGCGTTCAGATCGTGAACACGATTCCTTTCCATACTTAACATGAATTCTGCCGAAAACTCATGTGCTTAGGTGGATGACGGCGCTCGCCTTTGCCGGACCTCCGACGAGGTCTGGCAAATTCGCGGCCGTATGCTCTAGTGGACTCGATGCCACCCAGGGTCGTCTATCTCGTCACCGAAGACTGGTATTTCGTCTCCCATCGCCTGCCGATGGCGCGCGCCGCCGCGCGTGCGGGCTTTGAGGTCCACGTCGCCACACGCATCGCCAAGCATGGAGCGGCGATCGAGCGAGAAGGGTTCATTCTGCATCCGCTTCAGTGGAAACGCGGGAGCCTCGACCCGCTGCACCTAATCGCAATCGTGAGAGAAGTGCGCCAGCTTTATCGGTCTTTGGCACCGGCGTTGACGCACCACGTCGCGCTAACGCCGACGATCGTCGGATCGCTCGCCGCGCTCGGCATGCCGTTTCCTCAGCTAAATGCGCTCGCCGGTCTCGGCTTTGCGTACACGTCCCGCGGGCCAAAGGCGCGTCTCATCCGACCCGTGTTCTCCGCACTGCTCCGGAGCCTTCTGCGTCGGCCGCATGCAACTGCACTTGTGCAAAATCCGGACGATCGCAAGACGCTACAGGAACTCGGCGTTCCCGGAAGCAAAATCGTACTACTACCGGGATCAGGCGTCGATACTAAAAGTCTACAGCCTTTGCCCGAGCCGGACGAGCCAATCACGGTCGCGTTCGTCGGACGACTGCTGCATGACAAGGGCGTGGCGTCCTTGATCGCGGCGCATCGGCTGTCGCGAGAGCGCGGCCGTCCGCTCCGGCTACTGATTGCCGGCGATGCCGATCCGGCAAACCCCGCCAGCATTCCAGAATCGAAGCTGATGGAATGGAGCAAGCTGGAAGGCATCCAATTTCTGGGCCACATTGGCGGCATTCGCAACGTTTGGAGCCAAGCCCACATTGCGGTCCTGCCTTCGCGCCGCGAAGGGTTGCCGCTCAGTCTCCTGGAAGCTGCGGCGTGCGCACGTCCGCTGGTCGCGACGGACGTCCCCGGCTGCCGCGAGATTGCGCGGCCCGGCGTCAGCGCCCTGCTCGTTCCTCCCGATGATCCGCCGGCCCTCACCGATGCCCTCGTCCAGCTTGCCGAAGACGCCGGTCTGCGCCGCCGCCTGGGCGACGGCGCGCGACGTCTGGTCGAGACCGAATTTTCTAGCGCGCGCATCGGTGCGGAGATCGTCGCACTCTATCGCCGCCTGATCGACGACGTGAGCGGCCGGTAACAGTCGTCCTCGAACTGACCACTGTAGTCGAGCCCCAAGCCCTCATCCTGCTCGTGTTTGTAGAGAATGCAGTTGCCAGCGACTAGCGCATCGATTTCCATACCCATCGGGCGTGCAAACGATCGGCTCCCCGCGCACATTAAACGACGTATTGACCAGGACCGGACAGCCGGTATGTCGGAGCGCTAAACGTTCAAATTATCAATTCCGAACAGCCGGCTCTCGGCAGGCGAGATCGTGCACCGGCGCGTTTCTTTGACCGGAGCGACCAGCGCTAAATACGTCGAGTCGACGTCGATTTCGAACCAAACTGCAATATCCTCGCGCAGGACCGCCGGCGCGAACGGGCGAAGGCTCTCGCGGTATTTGACTTTTAAATTCAGTATTTTCTGCGTTCGGCGAGCGCGGATCCGCCAGGATCGAGCGGCTGCGCAGCGCACGGGACCGAATTCCATTCGTCCTTGAAACAAGCCGACCGCCTTGCTCTCCGCTAATGGATCCGTAAAGGGTAAACGGTCGCCCGCACTCCCGTCTTGCGCCGCGAACCTCAGTCGGATTAGTTCCGAAGTTGATGCAACATACTTCGCCTGAATTCGGGATGGACACCCTCCGCCTCGGGGCCTCCTTCGCGCTCGCGTTCATCGTGAGCTACGGCGCGATCTGGCTCCTGCGGCCGCTGTGGCACAATTACGCATTGGCCACACCGAACGCGCGCTCCTCGCACAAAGAACCAACACCTCAAGGCGGCGGCATCGCGGTCCTTCTAGGCTTTGCCTGCGCACTCGTTTTGATTCCATCCACGCTGCCGCTCTACATGGCCTTTGCCGCCGCATTGGTCCTCGGGGCGATCGGTGCGCTCGACGATCTGCGCTCGCTTGATCCCGCGCCGCGGCTGCTTGTACAGGCGCTCGCCGTGACAGCCGTTGTCACACTCCTTCCCGCGAATTTTCATGTTGTAGCGAACCTGCCGACATGGTTCGAGCGCACGCTGCTCATCCTCGGCCTGCTCTGGTTTGTGAACCTCACCAATTTCATGGATGGCATCGACTGGATAACGGTCGCAGAGATGGTCCCGGTAACAGCGGCAATTGCGCTGTCCAGCTTCGCAGGCGCTCTCCCCGCCGATGCTGCGCTCGCTGCAGCAGCGCTTTGCGGCGCGCTGATCGGCTTTGCGCCCTTCAACAAGCCTGTCGCGCGGTTGTTTCTTGGCGATGTCGGCAGCCTGCCCATCGGCCTTCTCACCGGCTGGCTGCTGATCCGTCTCGGAGAGCGACACCCCGCCGCTGCCGTGCTGCTGCCGCTCTATTATATTGCAGATGCGACAATCACACTCATTCGCCGTTTCGCGCGCGGCGAACCGGTGATGCAGGCGCACCGCTGCCATTTCTATCAGCGAGCGGTCGACGGCTCCCTTGGCGTGAAAGCCGTGATTGCGCGCGTTACGGCTCTTAATCTCACACTGATCGCGCTCGCCGCGGTGTGCATCGCGATCCCCTCGCCGCCTGTACATATTGCCGCCGTTGCCACCGGATGCGCAGCCACTGGCGCGACACTGTGGTCGTTCGCGCGCGTGGCGAAACGGAGCTGAGCGCTACTTCTGCAGCGCATGACCGGTGAGTTTGGCGAGCTCCGCCTGATGCTTGGCCTCGTCCGCCATGTACTTGCCGTAGGCCTCCGTCGTATTTAACGCCGCAGGCATCGTCATTCCGAGCGGCTCCAGGCGTTCGCGCACGGCGGGGGCCTGCAAGGAGTCGTTCAGCGCCTTGTTGAGTTTCGCAATCACCGCGGGCGGCGTGCCCTTCGGCGCTGACAGGCCAACGAATGCCATGTGCTCGAAGCCCTTGAAACCGAGTTCTTCCATCGTCGGCACGTCGGGCAGATTTTTCATCCGCTGCGGGCTCGCCACCGCGAGCACACGCAACTGACCGCCGTCGATCAATCCTTTCGCGCTCGGATAAAAGACGAAGCTCGCCTGCACATCGCCGATCACCACGGCCGAGGTGGCGGGACCTGTGCCCTTGTACGGGATCTCCTGGAATTTCGTGCCAGCGAGCGAATTCAACTGCGAAACGGCGATCGCCGGCGTGGTCGCAACGCCGGACGTCGCGAAGTTAGCGTTCGTCGGATGCGCCTTTTCGTATGCGATCAGGTCGGCAACGCTCTTGAACGGCGACTTCGCATTGACGATCAGCACGAGCGGCGGCCCGTCCGCGATCTTGCCGACCGGCACGAGATCGATGAGCGCGTCATAAGGCACGTTGAGATAATAGAAATTCTGCACTTCCGAGAGCGCGCTGACGAGCAGGATCGTGCGCTCGGGGAATTCCGACCGTGCAGCGCCGGTCAGCGCGCATGCAGCGAATAGAATTGCTGCGAACAGGCGAAACATCGGAAATCCTCCCACTTCGTTTTTTATTTTGCAGTCGCTGAACTTGCCGGCTGATTGCAGAGATCGAGCGCTGTCTCGGCATAGATGCGCGCCGCTTGCACGACGTCGTCGAGCAGCACGTGATCGCCGACCTCGTGCATCGAGCGCCCCCGCGCATCGGGATGCAGCCGCCCGCCTGGACCGAATTGGACGCAAGGCACGCCGTAAGCCGTGAGATGCACTGCATCCGAACCGGGCCGGCGCAGGAACGGCGGGCTTGGCTCGCCCATGACGGCGCGCTGAGCCTCTTTGAGCGCAGCGACGACCGGCAGGATCTCGTCAATTTGCAGCGGCGGATCGGTCACGGAGAACGTCAATGACGGCTCGCGAATACCTTGCCGCTCGGCAAAGCGGCGCAGCACGCTGCGCAGGTCGCGTTTCACGTTTTCCGATGACTGGCCCGGCACCGTGCGGATATCGAGGTAAGCGCTCGCTTCGTGCGGATTGCGTGACAGCCGCCACGGCACACCGGCGCGGATGCACGCGAGCGTGACGTTCGCCTGCTCGCCCATGTGCACGTGCCGTTCGCGGAATTGCTTCGCCCAGGCGTCGAGATCGTTGCAGAGCGCGCGCGCGACGTCGATCGCGTTCACCGTGCCCGGCTTATTGGTCAGCGCCGAATGTGCAACGCTGCCCGACACGGTAATGCGCGCCCACAGGCAACCCATATTCGCGGTGCAGATGCGCAAGGCGGTCGGCTCCGCGAGCAAGGCAAAGTCGGCTGTTACGCCATGCGACACGAGATGCTTGGTTCCGACGCCGTAGCCCGAATATTCGGGTCCTTGAAACTCCTCGGCCGGCGCCTTCTC
>Ga0207777_1000497_pt1 | contig 10716 bp, 10 predicted proteins | sample LuqExpMetageno35_FD_187793 | JGI IMG/M metagenome (GOLD analysis project Ga0207777, IMG submission 187793) | Tropical forest soil microbial communities from Luquillo Experimental Forest, Puerto Rico - Sample 35 (SPAdes) | ecosystem: Environmental > Terrestrial > Soil > Tropical forest ...
TGAAGACGATTGCCACTGATCCTGCCGTTTATGAAGAAATGGTTGCATTCGGAGCGAAGCTGGGAAAAACGCCGGTCCGCGCCAACGACAGCGGCGGGTTCATCGTTAATCGGCTGCTGGTGCCGTACCTTCTGGATGCGATTCGCGCGCTCGAAGAAGGCGTGGGCTCAGTCGTCGATATCGACAATTCCATGAAGCTGGGCTGCGGTTATCCTATGGGCCCGTTTGCCCTGCTGGACTTTGTCGGCCTGGACACGACGTATTACATTTCGCAGATCATGTTCGACGAATTCAAAGAGAAGCGCTTTGCCGCGCCGCCGCTGCTGAAGCGCATGGTGCTCGCGGGATGGAATGGAAAAAAAAGTGGGCGCGGGTTCTATGATTACTCCGACTCCGCGAACCCGAAGGCGATGAGTCTATGAGGAACTGTTGATGGCTTATGAAAATCTGCTCTACGAGAAAAAAGAGGGAATTGCGTATATCACGTTCAACCGGCCCAAGGTGCTCAACGCACTGAATCGCCAGACCATTGAAGAATTTCATCGGGTTTTGCTGGATGTGAAGCACGATCCGGCTGTCCGTGTGATGATCCTGACGGGGAGCGGGGAAAAAGCATTCGTCGCTGGCGCAGACATCAACGAGCTCGCGCAACAAACACCCATCAATGGCAAGGAATTCTCGCTGTATGGGCAGAGCGTGTTTCACCTTCTCGAAACCATCGGAAAGCCGTCAATCTGCGCGATCAATGGCTTTGCGCTCGGCGGGGGCTGCGAATTGGCGCTTTCCTGCTCGATCCGTCTGGCTTCCAAAACCGCAAAACTGGGGCAGCCGGAAGTGAAGCTCGGCATTCTGCCTGGTTACGGTGGCTCGCAGCGGTTGGCGCGCCTTTGCGGCAAGGGAATGGCGCACGAGCTCTGCCTAACCGGAGAAATGATCACGGCAGAAGAAGCGCAACGGATCGGGCTCGTGAATCGTATTTATGAGCCCGCGGAATTGCTGCCCGCCGCGGAAGCCATGGCAAAAAAAATCATCGAAAAAGCACCCCTGGCGGTGAAATACTGCATGGAAGCCATCGAACGCGGCGTAGAGATGCCACAGGAAGAGGGATTGTTCCTGGAAGCTACGCTGTTCGGTCTATGTTGCGCCACGGAAGATATGCGCGAGGGCACGAAAGCCTTCCTCGAAAAGCGGGCGGCGCAATTCAAGGGGAACTAGTCGAAGCGAATGCCGGAAAAACCTCAGCCCGGAAAAATAGACGGTGGATTGAACGCAAAGGGATCGCGCTTTGCGATAGTTGTGAGCCGCTTCAACAGCTTCATCACGGAACGCCTTCTGCAGGGAGCGCTGGACGCCTTGGAGCGCGCCGGCGCCACCAATAAAGATGTTGAAGTGGTGCATGTGCCTGGCTCCTTCGAATTGCCGCTTGCTTCGAAGAAACTGGCGCAGACCGGACGGTATGACGCCGTCATCGCGATTGGTTGCGTGTTGCGCGGCGAAACCGCTCATTACGATTACGTCTGTTCGGAAACTTCTCGAGGCTTGCAGCTTGCCCAAATGGATACTGGAGTTCCCGTCATGTTTTGTGTGTTGACCTGCGACACGCTGGAGCAAGCCATCGATCGCGCCGGATTGAAGGGTGGAAACAAAGGATTCGAAGCTGGCCTCGGGGCGATTGAAATGGCGCAACTCTCACGCAAAATTGGCTCGAAGCCAAAATCTTCCAAAGGAAGCCGCAGCTAACGTGTCCCTCCGCACCAAATCCCGCGAATTTGCCATGCAGATGCTGTTCCAGTGGGACATGAGCCAGCAGGACGCAACGAAATTGGAAACGAAATTCTGGAACGCTGCCAAAGGGGCGCAAAACGTGCGTTTCTTCGCCAATCAACTGTTCGAAGGGGCCGCGCACGATGCCGCGAACCTCGACGAGTTGATTGCCAAGTATGCATCGAACTGGCGAATCGAAAGGATCTCTGCGATTGATCGGGCGATTCTCCGGCTCGCGCTGCACGAATTGCGCGCCACGGACACGCCGCCAAAAATCGTCATCAACGAAGCCGTGGATTTGGCGAAAAAGTTTTCGTCCGAGGATGCCGGCGGTTTCGTGAACGGTGTCCTCGACACCTACCACAAGTCGATGAAGGCCGATTAGGATTCAGAGACTTTCGACTAAGTTCGAATCACGCCCTCGAATACTTTGACAGCTGCACCGCTGACGCGAGGCGTGAGTTTCTTTCCCGACTGCGTGACTTCCACTTCGATTTCGCTTGGCCGGCCCATCTCCACGCCCTGCGCAACGTGAAGCGTGTGGCCTGCCCCCAATTTTCCTTGCTGAACCAGGTAGGCCCCGAGCGAGCCGGCCGCCGAACCGGTCGCCGCGTCCTCATACAATTCCCACGGCATCATGCCCCGCGCATGAACGTGATGATTTGCTCCCATCGTGAAGCAGTACGCCAGAGCCGCTTCCTTCTTTAGCAATCGCGCCAGTTCCGTCATGTTCATGGCAATGCGCGAAAGCGCGGCGCGATTCCGCAGCGGCACCATAAGGTTGTAGATTCCCGTGCTCACGAATTGGGGCGGCAGTTTCGGATCGAGATCTTTGGTGGAGAGACCCAGCGCCGCGGCCAGTTTCTTCTTATCTATTTTCGATGGCTTGAACGCCGCGTCCTTCTGCGTCATGGTCACGCGTTGCGGCCGCCCATCCTTGAAGCGGATTTCCACTGGAAGAACGCCGGCGCCGGTCTGTTGAAGAACGTGGACGCCGCCCTCCTGAGCGGGCACGACGCCAAGTTCGGCGAGCAGGAACCAGGTACCGATTACCGGATGTCCCGCCAGCTTGAGTTCTTCCTTGGTCGTGAAGATGCGCAGGCGAGCCAGGGCGCGATCGTCGGTGGGTTTCTGCACGAACACCGTTTCGGACAAATTCATCTCGCGGGCGATGGCCATCATCTGGTCGTCGGAAAGGCCATCGCCGTCAGTGATTACCGCGAGCGGATTTCCCTGGAAGCGTGTGGTGGTAAATACATCGAGCGTGTAGAAACGATGTTCCATGGTGTTCAGCGCCGTTCGTCAGCCGCGAATCGCTTCAGGCCCTAAATTTGCTCGAGCTGCCTTACGGTCCTTTCGTTCGTGACGTTCCCCGTGTTCAAAGTCGTTTTTGGTTCCAGCAGAATCATGTGAACTTCTTCGTCAGCCACCGGCATGTGCTCCACGCCGTGCGGCACAATGAGAAATTCACCTTCGCGGACGACTTCCTCACGATCGCGGAATCTCATGCGCAACGTTCCTCTTACCACCAGGAACAATTCGTCTTCGAGATCATGATGATGCCAGATGAATTCGCCTTTAATCTTAACGGCTTTAACGTGGCAATCGTTCAATTCCCCGATGACCCGGGGGTTCCAGTAATCGGAGAACTGCGTCAATTTTTCCGCGAGATTTACCGTGTGCATCGGGCCTCTAGAGTTCGTGAATCGCTGCAACCGTCGCCTGCAAAACCTTGTGGGTTGCGTCCTTGCTGGATGTTTCCGAATAGATGCGCAGCAGGTTTTCCGTTCCGGAAGCGCGGATCATCACCCAGCCGGTGTCACCGAGATACAACTTGATTCCGTCCAGATCCTCGCGGCGGGTTACAGGCCAGCCGTTCAGTTGCTTGAAGCGAGCGCTCGAAAAATGAGCGATCGCCTTTTCTTTCTGCGCTTTTTTCACATCGATGTCAATGCGTCCGTACTGGTGTTCGCCGAACTCGCGATGCAGTGTCCCAATCAACTCGCCCAGCGATTTGCCATGCCAAGCCATAAGTTCCAGCAGCAGCAGCGCGGAAACAGTCGCATCGCGCTCAGGGAGATAAAGGCTCGTGCCGATGCCGCCGCTTTCTTCGCCGCCAATCAAAATATTCTGCTCGAGCATCAGTTCACAAATGTATTTGAAGCCGACGGGTACTTCGTGCAGCTTGCGGCCGAACTTCTTTGCCAGGGTGTCGATCAATTTGGTCACGGAAAAAGTCTTCGCAACATCGCCCGGCAGGTTGCGGGTTCCAGCAAGATGCCACACGAGGAGGGAAAAGATTTGATGCGGATTGACGAACGCGCCGTCACGATCGATAGCGCCGATGCGATCGCCATCGCCGTCTGCGGCAAGTCCGGCATCGAATTTTCCATCGACCACGGCCTTGCTCAGCGCGTTGATGTGCGGCTCGATTGGCTCTGGATGCACGCCGCCGAAATGCGGATCGCGGGTTCCGCGAATCTCCTCGCAGGGAACTCCGTTTCTCTCCAGCAGCGTCTTGAGCAAGCCAGCGGCCGAGCCGTGCATCGGATCGACGACGAAACGGAATTTCGAATCTCGCACTTTGCCCCAATCGATCAGTTTCTCGATCGTGTCCAGGTAGGGATTCAGCGGCTCAATCTTATGGAGCAACTCCCGGCGAGGCGGAAGTACGGGAACTCTTGAGCGTTGCACTTCCGCCAGCTCCTGCTCGATTTGCGCGACGATGGACGGCAACGCGCTGCTGCCATAGCTGGCTTTGTACTTAATTCCGTTCCATGAATGAGGATTATGGCTCGCGGTGACCACGATACCGCCCGCGGCATTCCTCTGGCGGACAAGAAGCGAGATTGTTGGCGTCGGACAGGGTTTGTCGGCCAGCCAAACCGGTGTACCGGTCGAACTGATAATCTCCGCCATGAGTTCTGCCACGGTGTCCGATTCGTGGCGGTGATCGTATCCGATCAGCACACCGCGGCGTGGATCTTCCGCGCGAACAACATAACGAGCAATCGCGTGCCCTACGATGCGGGCGTTCTCGAGAGTGAAGTCCTCACCAATCACGCCGCGCCAGCCGTCGGTGCCAAACTTGATGGAAGCCATCTGACGTTGAGTATACGCGAAGCGGGAAACCCGCCAAAGATTGCCGGACGAAGCGGGGTCGCGCCAATTTGGCCAGGCTAGAGCAGTCGTTTCAGCTTTCGTTCTTCGAGGGATTTTACGAGCTTGCTGACGTCTTGAGCGCGTTCGCGCGGACAAATCAGCAAGGCATCAGGTGTTTCAACAACCACCAGATCTTTCACTCCGATTGCGGCGACAAATTTCTTGGGGCTCCAGAGGAAGTTGCCCTCGGCGTCCAGCGCTTGCCCTTCGCCCACAAAGATATTTTCGCCCGCGGCTTTTGCCAGTAATTTATATACGGCAGCCCACGATCCGATGTCGCTCCAGCCGATCTCCGCCGGGACAACCACGACGTTGCGAGCCTTCTCGAGCACCGCATAGTCCACCGAGATGTTTTCGACCTTGGCGTAGACCTTCTTCAATTGCGCCGCGTAGGTATGTTTACCGATGTGAGCGGCGAGTCTTTCGATCAGTTCATACGTCTGCGGCAAGAATTCCTTCAACGCCTCCAGAAACGTGGAGACACGCCAGAAGAACATTCCGGCGTTCCATTGATAGCGGCCGGAGGCAACGTATTCTTTCGCAATGGCGAGCGCGGGTTTTTCCGTGAAGCACCGGACCTGGTAAGCCGTAACCTCAGCAGCAATCGGCTCTTCCTCTCGCTCAATGTAGCCGAAGCCGGTTTCCGGGCGCGTTGGTGGGATCCCCAGTACCACGATACGGCCAGGTTCGTTGGCGAGTTCGAGCGCGGCACTCACGATCTGGCGATAGCGTTCCGGTTGCGCGATGTAGTGATCGGCGGGCAAAACGGCCAGCAGCGCGTCTCCTTTGGCGGCGTGACGCACATGAATCGCCGCGAGCGCAATCGCGATGGTGGTGTTGCGTCCCACAGGTTCTGTGAGTACGCGCTGGCGCGCAGTTCGGGGTAACTGTTTTTTGAGTGCAGCGGCCTGTTCCGCGTTTGTGACGCTCCAGATGCGATCCGGCGGAACCAGCGGGCGAAGCCGCTCGAAGGTTTGCTCCAGCATCGTTGTTTTGCCGACGATGTTCAGCAGTTGTTTGGGGGTCCTGGTGCGACTGCGCGGCCAAAAGCGCGTGCCGCGTCCTCCCGCGAGGATAACGGCATGCACGCTGAGCGATTTGTCCGGCATCAGGTTAACCTATCACGACGTGCGCGATCTCTTCTTCCTCGAATCCCAGCCGGTGAAGCTGTGCGGTCAGAGCTCTGGCATCCGGGACAACCACGCGAAGTAACGAAGTGGGTTCCTTTGGCTGCAACAGCGCCAGTTCCAGAGACGCCGGCACAAACCATGCCTGCCCCGGCCCGTACGGCTGGGCTGAATTCGAGTCGTGCAGCATGCCGCTCCCATTCAGGATGATGAGCAACTGAAATTCGCTAGGATCGCCTTCGATGCTCGTGGTGCGGTCGCAGTCCCAGCGCTCCGTGGCGAAAAACTCGCACGCGGCCAGCAAATGTTTGTTCGCGTCGGGCGAGTGCAGACTGAACGGAGGGATTCTCCCGGCGCGCGTGCCCTCAAAGCGCGTCACTTGCAACGCTTTTTCCAGATGCAAGTCACGCGGCTTGCCGTGGGCGTCGACGCGGCCGTAATCGTAGACTCGATACGTCAAGTCCGAGTACTCCTGCACCTCGCAGACGACCATCCCCGGAAGAATCGCGTGTTGCGTGCCGGGCTCCACAAAATAGGTCTCGCCCTCGTGTACTTCGTAACGAACAAAAAGCTCCTCGACGTGATTGCTTTTCACGCCAGCAACAAAATCATTCTTCGTTACGCCTGGCTTCAATCCAAGCAGGAGTGCTGCTCCCGGCCGGGCATGCACGATGTGCCACATCTCGGTTTTGCCGCGCCCGCCGGCGGCTCGTTCGAATTCCGACGCATAGGCGTCGTCGGGATGGACCTGGATGGAGAGCTTGTCGTTTGGAAACAAGAACTTAACAAGCAGAGGAAAATCGGGGAAGTCCTTTGCGTGAGCGCCTCGCCAATCCTCGGGCATTTCGTTCCAGGCTTGCCCTAGCGACTTTCCCGCAAAGGGACCGTTCGCCACCCGAGACTCGTGCGCCGTGAGCCACGCCTCTCCTAGCGGTTCGGTCAACTTCGCCTTGTCGGGAAAAAGAGGTGCGAGCGAATATGCCCCCCAGGGCCGCGGACTGAAGATGGGTTCGATGCGCGTTAGGACTGGTTTGAGCACGATCAAGCCGCAGCTTCGGCGCGTGTAAGAAAACGCTTCAAGCGTCGCAAACCTTCGTCAATGCGATCGATTGAAGTGGCGTACGAAATGCGGAGGAAGCCCGGAGCTCCGAACGCCTCGCCGGGTACGAGCGCCACGTGCGCCTTCTCCAGAAGATTCTGCGCCAGTTCCGTACAGCTTTTCGCCAGGGCGTGCGGTCCGCTCAGATGCGATGAAATATTCGGGAAGGCGTAGAACGCGCCGCCGGGCCATTCGCAGGTCACCCCCGGGATCGCGCGCAGTCCTTCGACGATTCGCGTTCTGCGCTTGGCGTATTCCGCCAGCATCACGGGAACCGTTTCCATGGAGCCGCGCATCGCTTCCAGCGCCGCGTATTGCGCGATGGAAGTTGGATTCGAGGTGGACTGGCTCTGAATCTTGATGACCGCTTGAATCAGCGGCTCGGGCGCCAGCGTGTAGCCGACGCGCCAGCCGGTCATGGCAAACGTCTTCGACATCGAACCGATAATGATGAGGCGATCTTTCGAATCCTTCGCGCTCGCAATCGAGAATGGCCTGTGCGGGTCGTATACGAAGTGCGAGTAGCATTCATCGCCCATCAACCAAAGATTGTGTTTGTTGCACAGTGCAAGAATGCGGTGAAATTCCTCCGCGTCCACGACTCCGCCCGTCGGGTTGCTGGGCGAATTGATGATCACCATCTTCGTTTTCGGCGTGATGGCCTTCTCGATGTCGGCTGCTTTCGCGCTGAATCCGTCCTCCTGGCGCGTGTTCACGACGACTGGTGTACCGCCCGCATATTTGACAATGTCCGGATAGCTCACCCAATAGGGAGCTGGGAGAATCACTTCATCGCCGTTCTGAATAAGGACGCAAACCACGTTGAAGATGGAGTGCTTGCCGCCGACGTTCACCGCGCACTCCTTGGCCGTGTAGCCGGAGCCCAACTCGCGCGCGTGCCACGCGACGATGGCTTCGCGCAGCGGCATGATCCCGCCCGTCGGCGTGTACTTGGTACGATTTTCTTCAATGGCCTTGATGGCGGCCTTTTTGATGTGGTCAGGGGTGGGAAAGTCCGGTTCGCCCGGGCCAAAGTCGGCAACGTCAACACCTTTCGCCTTGAGTTGCTCTGCAGCGTTGATCACCACAGCGGTTGGAGATATCTGGATGCGATTAATGCGTTTGGTCAATTCCACGTTGGCTCCCGCATCGGTTCGACCGACACTGATAATTGTACAGTTTTTAGCAGTTCCTACAGAAATTCAATCGGGCCAGGCACCAACCGGCAGACCAAAAAGGACGGCTGAGTTTAAGAAACTTTGGAACGTAACCTTTGCTCGACGACCGGGGGAACCAAGCCGGAGAGCGGGCCGCCCAACTGCGCGATCTCCCGCACGAGCTTCGCGCTCAGGTAGCTGTAGCTTTCGCCTGGCAGCATGAACACGGTTTCGAGCCTCGGCTCCAACTTGCGATTCATCAGCGCCATCTGCAATTCATATTCGTAATCGGAGATGGCCCGGATGCCGCGCAGAATCACGCCAGCGCCTCGTTTGCGCGCATAGTCGACCAGCAGGCCCTCAAAAACGTCAACCTCCACAGCTTCCCATTTCTTCGTGACTTCCCGCAGCATTTCGACGCGCTCGGCAACCGAGAAAAGCGGCTCCTTCTCCACATTTTTCAGCACCGCGACGATCAAGCGATCGAACATCTGTTCACCGCGCCCGATCAAGTCGAGATGGCCGTTGGTAACGGGATCGAACGATCCGGGATAAATGGCGACGGAAGTTTTCATGATTTCCTGGCGGTCGGCTCCGCGGGCCATTCTAACCCAAGTATTCCGAAAACGAGGAACAAGTTCCCACGTCGTCAAAGGCCGGTTCGCGGAAAACGGTTGAACGGAGTTCGAGAACTGTGACACTCTTTGAGGTTGCAATTGTAACGATTTAATAGCCCAATTTGTGCTGCATGAGAGGTCCTATGATTAAGCGCGTTTGGAGTTCCGCGAAGTGTCTTCGTGTGCCGGCCTTGTTTTTTATATTGAGCGCGCCATTACTTGCGCAATCCTCAAATGAACTCAACGTGATGCCGCTTCCGGCCAAATTTCAGCAGGGCAGCGGCTCCCTGAGAATTGACGGCGGTTTTTCGGTCGTCCTGGAAGGCTACAAAGAGCCGCGACTGGAGCGCGCGCTCGACCGGTTTCGCGGACAACTGAGCCGTCAAACCGGATTGGTTTTTGCCCATGGCGCCACCGATCCCGCAAAGGCCACGCTGGCGGTGACCACGGAGCACGAAAGCAAGCCAGTGCAGGAACCGGGAGAGGACGAATCCTACACCCTCGACGTGACGGCAACCTCCGCGAAGATCCACGCGGCAACACCGCTCGGCACGCTACGCGGCTTGCAGACGTTCCTTCAACTGGTTTGCATCACCGGCGACGGTTTTGCCGTGCCGGCGGTTAGTATTCAGGACCAGCCGCGTTTCGTGTGGCGTGGCGTGATGATCGATTCCGCGCGACACTTCATCCCACTCCCGATCATCAAGCGCAATCTCGACGGCATGGAAGCCGTGAAGATGAATGTTTTCCACTGGCACCTCTCGGACAACGAGGGTTTCCGCGTCGAGAGCAAGAAGTTGCCGAAGTTGCAGGAAATGGGCTCCGACGGCCAGTACTACACGCAAGACGAGATTCGCGACCTGATTGTGTACGCACGCGACCGCGGCATTCGTGTCGTGCCGGAATTCGACATGCCCGGCCACAGCACCGCATGGTTCGTGGGCTACCCGGAGTTGGCGAGCGGCGCCGGTCCGTACGAACTCGAACGCAAATGGGGTGTGTTTGACCCGGCGATGAATCCAACTGAGGAGAAAACCTACAAGTTCCTCGACACCTTTATCGGCGAAATGACGAAGCTCTTTCCCGATTCCTATTTCCACATCGGTGGCGACGAAGTGAATGGCAAGGAGTGGGACACCAACCCGAAAATTCAGGAATTCATCAAGTCCCACAACCTGAAAAATGACGTCGAGCTTCAGGCGTATTTCAGTCAGCGCGTTCAGGAGTTGGTGACCAAGCACGGCAAAACTCCAATCGGCTGGGACGAAATCTTTGTTCCCGGAGTGTCCAAAAACATCCTGATTCATTCGTGGCGTGGACCTGAAGCGCTTGCGGCCGCCGCGAAGCAGGGGTATCGCGGCATTCTTTCCAACGGCTATTACATCGATCTTGGCTGGAGCGCCGCGCGACATTACGCGGTGGACCCCATGGCCGGTGCTGCCGCGAATCTCTCGCCTGAAGAGAAAGCGCGCATTCTGGGTGGCGAAGACACCATGTGGTCGGAGTATGTGAATTGGGAAAACATCGACTCGCGGATCTGGCCGCGTTCCGCCGCGATTGCCGAGCGCCTGTGGTCTCCTCAAGAAACCACGAATATCGCATCGATGTACGCGCGCATGGAGGCGGAAAGCGCGCGGCTCGAATACCTGGGCCTGACGCACCGCACATATCAGCGGCTGATGGTGCAACGCATGGCGGGGGCGGCGCCGCCGGCTCCGGTGGATGCTCTCTACGCGCTCACGCAAGCTCTGGAGCCCGTGAAAGATTACAACCGCGAGAGCACGCCCGGG
>Ga0207777_1000502_pt1 | contig 10671 bp, 17 predicted proteins | sample LuqExpMetageno35_FD_187793 | JGI IMG/M metagenome (GOLD analysis project Ga0207777, IMG submission 187793) | Tropical forest soil microbial communities from Luquillo Experimental Forest, Puerto Rico - Sample 35 (SPAdes) | ecosystem: Environmental > Terrestrial > Soil > Tropical forest ...
GGGGATGATCGCCTTGCCGCCGGTCTCGACCTTCAGGCGGTATTTCAGGTCTTTGAGCAGCCGTGACTGCTCTGCCGTCAGTTTGATGGCGCGGCGCTGCACGGTCCGCTCAGGGCCGTCCCACACGTCCTTGATGTCGATCCTGATCGCCGGCTGGAGGAGGGCACGCGCCTGCTCGTATCCATCCCGCGCGGGAAGCCATTTCCACTGGCTGACCTGAACCATGGTGCGCCGGAAGAAGGAGTAATAGCTCTCGCCGCCGGCATTGTTGATGAAGAGGGCGAGACCGTGCGCATCAGCCGGTCCCTGCGGGGTTGGGGTGCCAGTAAGGAGCCAAACATAACGGCGATCAAGAAGAAGGTGACGAGCAATCCTGCTCCTGTCAGTACGCCCATCTTTGAAAGCATCGGCTTCATCGATGATCACCGTCTGGATATCCTTGCGCTGCATGATCGCACCCGCAAGGCTGTCGAACTCCCACCCGCGTCGGCGCTTGTGGGCCCCCACTTTCAATCCGTCGTAATTTATGATGTAGAAATCGTAAGGCTTATTTAATCTCTCCAGACGCTTTTTTGGCGTGCCTTCGAGGATCACAAAATCCCGCCGGCCGCCAAAATTGGCGAAGATTTCATCCCCCCAGACCCGCTGCGTGATGCTGCGCGGGCACACAATAAGCGTGCGGGTGCCGGAGGTTTTTGTCATGAGCCAGTCGGCAGCCCAGAGGGTAGAGAGCGTCTTCATGGTGCCCATATCGCTGAGGTTCAGCGATTTCTGGTGCAACACCATGAAATTGGCGGTGAGAACTTGGTGCTTCAGCGGGTGCCGGCCGGCGACGATCGGCCAGTCGTAGTCGTCCATAACCGGTGGAGAGGGCAGCCCCAGCCAGCGCGCCATCTGGCAATTAAAAAGCGTGCGCGGGAAGGCGACGTACCCGTTATGCAGGCGCTTGGCCTGCGGGATCAATTTAAGCAAGCGGTCCGGGTCTGAGACGGCGTCGTAGACGACGATATTATTTTTTTGATCCAAAAACATCTTTTAATGCCGTAATAATTTGTTCAGCCGTACCCCAGTATGTCAGACCACCCGCTTTCCATACCTGTTCCAGGGTCTGTAATTGTCGTGCGGTTGGTTTTTCTTTTTCAGTCGCCTTCACCTCGATAGCCAAAAAGAAACCTGTTTTGGCACAAGCGTAGCAATCTACCCCTTGCCGGCCATATCCCGACGGAACCGGCCAGAAATGATAGGCACCGATCTCGGTGAGGTATTTCCTGACCTTGGCTTTCTCGATCGCTTCAGGGGTGCGGGCCATCCCGCAAACATAAAGAACAAAACGAATAAAGTCAAGAGGGAAATGCGATCCACCACGGTGCTTCCAGCCGACACTCCATGCGCCGTGCGTTCCTGGTCTGCTTGATCCAGAATGCGCGCTGCATCTGCGCAGCCTGCATGCAGGCTTCCTGCGACTGATACTGCCCTGCCTCGATCTCCTGACCGCCCCACAGCACGAGCCAGAGAAACCACACTTTCATGGATGAAACTCGCAAGCCTTCACCGGGCACCATGGGCACAGCCCGCTCTGCTGCGGCGGCCAGTATTCATTCTTCAAGGAATGCGCGATCTCGTGGTCGAGCCGTTCCATCTCGGCGCGGGTCTGGGCGAAGCCGGAGAGATCGTAGACGGGCCCTGCCATCTGCGCGCGCAGCCAGATGTAGCGCCCCTTGACCGTCTCCAGCTCCGGGTGATGCGCCTTGAGCAGCGCCGCGTGTATCTTCAGCTCGGTCGGGTCTTCCCGCTGCTTGCCGGTCTTCCAGTCGTACAGCAGGGCCGTGCCGTTGTTGCGGATCACCACGTCGAGCACGCCGCACCACCAGCAGCCGGGATCGTGAAAATCGCAAGCTGAAAGATCGCGCCGCATGCCCAGCCGGCGCTCGACGTCTACAGTGAGCCCGCGCGCACGCGCACCGTCGATGGCGGCGGCGAAACTTTCAAATTGCGCCAGATTGTCCGGCAGCGGCTCGCCTCCAGCAAGTCGCTGCTCCAGTCCTTTATGCGCCAGCCATCCGTATTCCATCGCGGGCGTGCTTTCCCGCTCCACGTCGCGGGCGATGTGCTGGTGATAATAGCGGCGCTTGCAGGAGAAATCGCGGGTTGAGGTGTAAGAGTGCTTCAACTGAATATCTCGAATATCATTCTTGCGAGCTTCTTGCGGCTCTGCGGGCGCACGCGCTTGATCATCTCGATGATCTGCGTGGCATTCTCCAGCTCTGTGGGCCGCCGAGTGGTTAGTCCAGCGGCCCTTTCAGTAACAGGTAGTGATCTGCGTTTTTGCTTCGAGGGCTGTCTTTCTGGCACCACCTCCTCTCGTTTGGGTTCAGCTGGCACCTCCTCGTGCCGTGGGACGCTCCGTTGCGGCGGCAGCAGCTCGGCGCCGGCTGGCTTGTCGGTCGGGATCACCCAGTCGTCCGGCTCCACGCCCGGACCGGCGACCGGATGGGCGCGGTGAAACTGGAAATTGGGTCTAGTGGGCTCGTTCACAGCTCCTTGCCTTCCAGCCGCTTCTCGCGAGCCTTGCTTCCCACTTTCTCGCCTGCCTTGCGCGCTTCCGAAAGACCGATAGCAATTGCCTGCTGACGGGACTTGACCTTGGGGCCCTTTTTGGACCTGCTATGGAGCTTCCCGTGCTTGAACTCATGCATCACCTTCTCGACCTTGCCGCCGCGCGCCATTTTTACAGCTCCTTGTCGCCTAGCCGGCGCTCCAGCGCTTCCATCGCGCCGCTCTCCTTGCGCTCGTGCTTCTTGTAAGCCTTGGTGCCCTTCTTGGGGTCTTTGTGCTTCATCAGCTTCATCATCTTCTTGTGGGCTGCCGGTTTTCTGGCCATCACATCCTCCTGCCTTCCAGCCGTTTCTCGCGCTTGCGGGCAGCATCGGCTCCGGGCATACGCCCGGTGATGCCGGTATCCTTGAACCCGCGCTCGATCGCTCCACCTTTCGGGCGGGCGGTACGCTTGTCTCCCGGCATGGCCTTCATCCCGGCCGGGGCCTTGGCTCGCTTGGTGCTGCGCTTATGCATGGGGTAAGCCTTTCTCATAGCGGTGCCCCACTGTGATCTCGGCATCCAGAGGTATCCCCGGCAGCCATTCTGGAACGGCTTTCATTTCCTGTCTAATGAATTCGGCAGCTTCGTCGGACTGATCGTTATCAGGTACCAGCACCCAGGCTTCATCGTGACTTGTCCCGACCACGCTGAAGCCGGCGCGCTTGATGCGTAGCATCGCTTGAGCGGCCGTAAGGCGAGCAAGGGCTTGGGTGGTTTGCTCGACCAGCTTGGCTCCGTAGAGGCGGGCCCAGCCTTGCCGGGTCTTCTGCTGCCAGCCTGCACCGTTGTCATCCTGCTTCCACTCCAGCGCGTAGCGCAGCATGCTGCCATTGGGCAGGTAGATGCTGCCGTCCTTGACGGTCATCGGCCCCCAATTGAGGGAATGTCCTCCGGCAAGGGCGGCAATTATTCCGTCAGCCGCTCGCCAGTATCGAACGACAGCGGGATGTGTGCTTCGATAGAGATTGACAAAACGGGCGGCTTCGTCGTCGGACAGACTGACAGGCGGACCGTATGTGCCCAGTTTTGCGACTCTCTTAAACTTTGCAGCGCCGACACCATAGCCACAGCTAAGCTCGGCTTGCTTTCCTGTACCTCTTTCAGGTTGATCAGCTTTAGTAATAGGTCTCTGATAAAATTCTGACGCAATGCCGGTATAAGGATCACCTCCGGCTCTGAATTTTTCGATGACATCTAGCTCTCCGGCCAAGTAATTAAGAATTCGACATTCAATCTGGGACTGATCAGGAACCGCGAGGAGGTATCTTGCCGGAGCTTGAATGGACCGGCGAATTTCATGCCCTCTTCGCAAGTTCTGAAAGTTGCAACGATCTCCACCGCTCCATCGTGTCGTGTGCGCGCCTGCATAGAGCAAGTAGACGCATAAGGCTCCTCTCGCCGCCATGTTTCCAATGGCCTTGGCTCTGGTGGCGATAATGGAGGACTTGAGGTCGAGGCGGGCCGCAGCGAGCGCAGCGATCTCCTCATCCTCGCTGTCCAGGAGGTCCAGCAAGAACTGATCGTTCTTGCCCACCGCCGGGATCGGCCCGTTCTTGCCTTGCTTGTAGTGCACGGCGATGCCGCGCTCCTCAAGCAGAGTGGCGAACTGATCATTGGAACGCACCCACTGTTCAGATAGACCGAACTGTCGGAGTAGATCATTGTGCCGCCCGTTCTCTTGTTGCCATATCTCATCCAGCAGCTTGCGATCCCCCACCAGCTTGGGCTCGGTGAACATGCGCACCGTCATGTCCACCAGCTCGTACTCTTCGGCCGGGAACTCGACACGCAACCGGTCGAACAGCTGCCACGTCAGCGCAACGTCGTGCTTGCAGCCCTCCGCAAGCGCACTGCGTTCCCATACGTTCATCTCGGCGTAGTGCTTGCCGGCGAAGAGGAAGCCTTGCGACTTGGCGCCGAGACCGAAATGCTTGGCGAGCGCATCCAGCCCCAAAGGCAGGTGATTGCCCACCAGCAGGCGCGCCATAGACAGAGTGCAAAACCAAAAGCGAGGAGCGATACCGAAATGGTGGCGCAAAATAAGGCCATCAAACTGAGCATGGTGACATATGACGCCAGTATCATTCCAGTCCACCTGTTGCAGCTGCTGTTCCAGCTGATGCTCGTCGTACCACTGTGCGGGCGTGTGCGCGTTCCACTTGATCGCCGCACCGTGCACCTCGAAGCGCGGATCGCGGATGTAGCCTTCGGTCGTGAGCCGCTTGAGCGTGAACTCCCGGTCGAAGTAGGTTTCAAGGTCGAGGCAGATTATTTGCATTTGAAAGGGGGCTTGCGCCCCCTCCATTTCATGCTGCCGCTTCTTCTGTTGTGACGCTGCCGCCACGCGAGATATCCGGCCGCGGACGGTGTGGGGCACCGATGCGAGCCATACGCGTTGTGTTCGGCTTGCCGCGTTTTCCTGGAACGTGCGTCCCGTTCTTGATGGCGGCATACCGCTTCTTGTTCATCACGGAACGTGCTTCCAAAGTTTGGGTCTTGGAAGGAGCACGCAGCAGCAGCAGTTGCGTATCCAGCTTTTTGTTCTGCTCGAAATTATCACGCAGCTTTCCTGCTCGCACGCTGATCATGTAATGATATGCGGTAGCAGGCTCATCTTCAGTCTCTCGCATCACGATGTAAGCGTTGCGACCTGATCCGATGTAAGCCTCCAGCACGCCGCGATGATGCTTGATACCCTTGCTCTCGATACAATCCCAAGGATCGCCGATAACAGCCTTGCGGAAATCAGATCGATACGCCTTGAATAACATATCAATCGGCGCTTCCTTCAATGGGTACACCGTACCATCTCTAGCCGTGTAGGTTCTTCTAGCCATTTTCATCACTCCATGCGGCTTCAGGGGAACGTCCATCAATGGCTTGGGCAAGCCGCTGCACCCTTTCCGCACATTGATAGAGCTGCCAAACAACGCCATTGCGCACCTCTCGATCGAGCTTGTCGTTTGTCCATCCCGGCCAGCGTTCTACTCGCGGGCAGTAATCCACAATGAAATCGAGCATTTCACGCAGATACAGGTTTGCCTGCTCGTCGAGATCAGGTGCAGGCTTCGCACGTTGCTTGCGCTTGGCTGCGTACTGCTTGCCGTCACGGCCGGTGACTTTTTCAGGTGTGTCATTTGACACACCTGAGCGCATGCGTGCCACAGTTTTGAAACTGACGCCGCTCTCTTCTGCAATCCGCCGCGCCGACCGACCAGGAAACTGCGCGACGAGCTGTTTGGCGATCTCGCCGGCCTTGGCGTAGACGAGATGTTGCGCCCCGCAGTCACACGGCGCCGCACCTCCGACGCTGCCACATTTGGTGCAAAGCAGTTGCTGCTTCTCGGCGCGTTTCTTGAAAGCGACCACTGGCATTGCTCGTCTCCCTGATATCGTGGTTTCATAGCTCAAACAGCAATGACTGCACGTCGGCAATCGTCGTCACCCCGCCGGCAGGGGATGCCACCGACACGTCAAACCAGAAAGCAGTGTTAAGCGCCAAGCCAACATTACCGCCGATCACGGTGAACCCGTTCACGTCCTTGGCGGTCGATGTGAAATAGTGTTGCGTGGTCGCCCACAGCTGCCCGGTCGCCCCGGTGCCGTTGGCTGGCGCAGTGCCGGTGCCGTGCCGGCCGGTAATATTGATCTGCGCATTGGCCGTGCTGCTGGTCAGAGTACCGGAGATGATGGCGATGATGCGCCCGGTACGCACCGGTACGATGCTGAAACCAGCGATTGACCCGCAGCCGAGCATGGTGTCGGTAACGACGGTGATGTTGGGCTGGCTGGCGGCAACCCCGCTCGCCACCGGCATCTGCGTAGCCGGCGGCGTGCTCGTAAACTGCCCGCACCAGTCGTCTTGCGCGGTCACCGACCAGTAAACATTATTGGTCGCCTGCTGTGACTGATTGGGCGGCGCCGGCGCGTTGAACCGGCAGATGCCGACGGTCGGACCTAGCTTTGCCTTGTCCCAGTAGACGCAGGTTGCGCAAGCGCTGGTCATCACTGACCCCAGCTAAACCCGATCGGGTTTCTGTCGAGGGAGGCGCACGCGCGCTTGTAGCGTTCCCACGCTCTCGGCGTCACTTTCTCGCCTCGCGAGTTGCAGCCCAGCTCCATCTGATAGATCGTTCTCGGCGCGTAGCCGATCTTCGCGCTCAGCTGCTCTGGTGTCATCTGGATGGTATGTAACCGCCACCACTTGGCCTTGTGATGCTCCCGGCTCGACGGCTCCTCCCGGATCGTAGGTGTTTGCCTCAAACGCCGCTTGCGCTTTGCTGATGCTGACCATGGCTTGCCGGATACGACTGAGGTCATGATTTACTCGCTCTTCCAGCTGCTTGAGTGAGGTCACCTTGTCGTCGGCGTACTTGTTGCAGTCGTCGCGACACTTGACGCCGATTGCATAAACCTGCTCGCCCCACTTGCGCACCTCTTCGGCAATCTGGCCAGCATATTTATTCGCAATGCTGGAACCAATCCCGGCTTCCAGCATGGCCGCTTCGGCATCGCCGCCGTTCTCGCTCATATCGATACTCCCCTGGGTTGTTGCCCCGACGGCAGACGGGTCGTTCGCAGTCGCAGTGGTGCTGCTGCCGCCGGGGCTTGGGTTCCGCTTCTTCGTGGGACTTGCGGCGTACCAGATCAGCGGCTCCCCATTTGCATACTATGCAGTAGACGATCGTTTTGTCAACCACCACCACACGGCCCATACGAACGCTGTGAACAGCGCCAGATAAGGCATGGCGATTGCGGTTATAATAAAGATTATTATGACCAGCTTTTTCGTTTTCTGCTCCTTGGTCCTGCCCGGTGGTTGCGGCGGGCGCGACCACTGGTCTGGCGGGTTGAACGCACTCACGAGTGCCTCCATGGCAGGAGGCACGCCACGATCAGGGCGGTCAAGGCGGCGACCTCCATGATCAGCAGTGTCTCGACAAACATAGCTCATTCTCCCTTGGTTTATGGATGCACCGTCATGGCCATCCGGGAGAGGGCGCCGCTCCGGCACGGCGCCCCCCGGCCGCATGGTCACCGGTCAGGGAGCCACCAGCAGCCAGCAGCCGGTCAGCTGTCCCTTGTACTCGCTGGCGAGGTGCGCGAGCACGTCGCGCAGCGTGGCCTCGCGGCCGAGCGGCAGCGGCAGCTCGTCCTTGCGGAAACCCTCCACCCCAAGGATGCGCATGAGCCAGTGCTCCCGGTCGCGCCGCAGCGTGATCAGGCGCGCGCCGGTCGCGATGGCATCCGGTCCCATGTACTGCTTGACGATGGGACTGGGTGCCGGCGTGACGTCCGGCTTGTCGCCCCACGGGCCGTTGACCGTGTCGGGCTTGTGCCAGTCTGCTGGCTTGTTGAAGGTCGGTTGCTCAGAGGCAACCGCTTCAGACGCATTGAAGCTAATCATTGTTTATTCTCCCTTGGTCGGCATGATTGCCGTAGATAGCGCGCCGCAGCGCGCTATCGGCTGCATTCACTCCTCACAATACTCACAGCCTCCCGGCTGGCACTGCGTGCGGCTTAGTCGCAGGGCGAGGCTATCGGCCTCTTCCGCGTACATGTCGGGATAGCGCGCCTGGTAGAGCCCGACTGCCATCTGCAACACGTGGCGTTCGTTGTAGCTCTCAAGGTGAAATTCATTCAGCTTCATTGTCGTTCTCCCTTGGTATCGGCATGAGTGCCGCTCATGCGGCTGGCGTAAGCCAGCCGCATGCACTGCATCACGCAAGCACAGCCACCTTGTCCTTGATGCGCGGCATCAGGAACGCAAGCGCCTTGCCTTTCAGCGCATCGCCGGAGCCAAAGTTCGCAGATGCAAACCTTGCCTCGTCCTCGGTGCCGATCCCACTGCCGCGCCGCGTCGATCGATCGTGATCCACGTAACGCGTAACAGCCTGCAGCGCCGCCCATGCGCTTTGCCGGGGCGCGCCTTCACGCACCGACTGGCTGTAGGCACGCGACAGATCATTGAACGCGTTCATCGAACGCGCGCTGATGTCCGCCGGCTTGGCTTCGAAGGGGATCTCAAGCACTTGCTTGAAAAAGTCGCTGATCTCCCTCTCCGCCATGGCGGCGAGTGCCATCGCATCGCCCATCGTCTTGAAGTATTCCACGGACCTTGTCAGGTCCGTGACCTGCTTGGTGACGCGGGTGCGGTCGAAGCGGGTGTTGTGGCGGACGCTGATGTGCCCGTGCCCCTCCGCCATGCCGGCGGCGATGGTATTGGCACAGACCGGGCGCGTGACGACCGGCTTGACGATGGTCGCACCGGTGGTGTCGAACGTGGTGGTTGCCAGCAAGCGGGCTTGATGCCGCTCGCCTGCGACCTCAAGGCTCGGCAGGAACCGGGCAGCCATCCATATCTTGCTGCCGTTGCCCAGCTTGCCCATGACATCGAACGACCAGCGATCGTCCACACCAATGAACTGCGCAAAGAAGGCGCGCATGTCATCCGGCTGGAAAACCTTGTAACGATCGGATACGTGGGCATAGATCGCGCCGGTTTTCTTGTTGTAGTTGAAGAAGCCCGGAGCACTGACGATCTTGTCAGTGCAGGGGATAGAGGCAAACGCAGGTGCCTGCCCGACCTCGAAGTCGAGGTTGGCAGCCGCCATCCATTCCGCGTCCGACTTGCCTTCCATGTGCTCCTGCCCGTGGCGGTGCCACACGTCGTCGCGGCTGCCAGAGTAGGCAATGGAAAAGCGTCCGTTCTCCTGGTTCAGATCGTGAGCCATCTTGATACTCCCTTGCTCGGCATGATTGCCGGCAATGCGCATGCACGCACGCGCATCACGAGTGATCACTCTTCCGCATATGCACTTTCGATCCGCTCGCCTGAATGGTCGCAATACAGTGCGGCGTCTTCCCAATTGATGTCGACGCCATCGACGTACCAACCACTTTGACGCCCCCATCTTCCCATCAAGTGCGCACGCACGATCTCGCGCCACTCTTTGCGTACCGTCTTGAACGACAGCGCTGCGCCATCGGCAGTGATAAAGTATTTCGGGTAGCCTCCCGGCCAAGCGTACTGGCCAGCCCGCAATTCCCGCTTGATCTCTTGCAAGTTCATTGTCGTTCTCCCTTGTCCGGCATGATTGCCGGTAATGACGGTGCACGCACCGTCACAGCGAGCAATCAGTCCACGTTCATGGTGCGATCGACCTGCCTTGCCTCGGCGTCCTAGCTCTGGCGCGTGCGGTTCACTGTATCTCGAACTGCAGTTCCAACTGCCTCTCGAACTGCACCCTCCAACTTGTCCACAGACCATTGACAACCGCAGTCGTCGCATTGGTAGCGATAAGGATCGTGTGGCTGACGGGGTCGAGGGGAGACCCAAACGCCAAAGCATTCGGGACATTGAATACCAAAATTAACACGCTGAGCCGTTTCAATGCGCCCGGCGCCAACCTCTACGTCGCCTTCACGCCGCACGGCGGCAAGCAACTTTTCCTTCTCAATTTTCAGCTTCATGGGATTGCTCCTGTTTGCCATTTTCAGTGACTCCCTTGTTTTGCCACGTTCACGGTGCGATCGACTTGGCGCATCTCCGCGTCTAGCTGCTCAAGCCAGTAGCGGATCGATGTGTCATCTCCGAATTGTAGGTTCCATCGGGCCTTGTTAGCGGCCTCAATTACGCTGATCAGGCGCCAGCTAAGTTGCATCTTATCCATTGTCGTCACTCCCTTGGTTCCGGCTTGATTGCCGTTAATTGGCCGCGCAGAGCGTGGCCAATTGGCTGCAATCAATAAAAGCAGACGCGAAAATAGAAGCCTTCCTCGCTTCCGGTCACGTAACCCCGCACGTGGCAACCGCGATACGAGCACACGGCCGGAATGCTGAAAAAGGTATCGGGCTCGCCCGTGATGTAGACAGTCGCGCGCGGCTCGCCCGCAATGTCCATCCGGCAGTTGCTAATTTTGCTCAAGCTAGGTCCGCCCATCCAATCCGCGTACCAAACATGTGCGCCATCGGCTTGCGCTTCAAACCTATCGGCGCGGTACTTTTGCATGCCCATTGTCGTCACTCCCTCGGTATCGGCAGAATTGCCGCCGATCGGCAGCCAGCGTAGCC
>Ga0207777_1000506_pt1 | contig 10638 bp, 9 predicted proteins | sample LuqExpMetageno35_FD_187793 | JGI IMG/M metagenome (GOLD analysis project Ga0207777, IMG submission 187793) | Tropical forest soil microbial communities from Luquillo Experimental Forest, Puerto Rico - Sample 35 (SPAdes) | ecosystem: Environmental > Terrestrial > Soil > Tropical forest ...
CGCCCGAAACAATCTCCAGCGCCTTCCGGCCGGGCAATTCCAACGATTTCGACTCGGCCAGTTTAAAGACTCTTGCCATCACCCAACCTTTCCCATTTTCCGGACTTCTGCCACGCCACCCTGAATCCGGTCCAACTCCCCGAAGATCTCCTTTGATTTCGTGGCTATTGAATCCGCGATCGCATCTATCATCTTGAGTCCCTTCGCCACAGTCGCGTGCTGAGGGCTCCCATACCAGCCGGTGGGGGCGATCGAACGTACATCCGCCAACACTGGCTGGTACGCCCGCGTCCGCCGCAACGCATCCACCTTGTGCCCATGCGAATGGTCTGAGGAATAGTCGATCCGGTCGAGATGTACCAGATCCGGCCGGTACGCCAGCACTGCCAGCGCTTCAATCTCACCGCCGTGCGTGAGGCCGTTGCAGTCTTTGCCGAACATGTCCTCCGCAACGAAGCACGCCTGCACCGTCAGTACCGTCATCCCATGTTCGCGATGCAGCCGGTCCGCAGCTACGCCGAGCGGGGGAATGTTCATCTCGTGCCAGTTCAGGATCAACAGGTACTTCGCTCCATGTTTTGCCGTCGAGGCGCACGTTTCCATCACCAGCCGTATGTACGTGTCCGGCGAAAGCGTGATTGTCCCTTCAAACGGCATGTGTAGCGGCGTGACGCCCAGCGGCCCGCCCGGCAGCACCAGTCCGTCCATCCGCTCTGCGACCGCGTGCGCGATGATGTTCGACGCAAAAATGTCAGTGCCGGTCGGCAAGTGCGGTCCGTGCTGCTCCACGCTTCCTTGCGGGAGAATGACCAGCGGATTCTTTTTCAGTTGTGCTGCAATTTCCGGCTGCGTCAGCTCGATGAAGTATCGGCTTGCCAGCATTGTCTCTCCTCTCACGCCTTCAGCTGGCTGTGCACGTCCGCCAACACGTCCGCGATTCGAATGTACCGCCCGTTATCTTCAATCGACTTCAGCGCCGCGTTTACCATCGCCACCGCCACATTCCCGTTGTACGCGCTCAGTTCGTTCGGTTTCCCTGTGCGGCAGCTCTCCGCGAACATTTCCAGCTCCGCGCGAAACATATCGCTCTCCGGCACGCTCAACTCTTCTCTCTTTGCGTACCCGTCTTTCCCGCGTTGAATATACAGCGTCGATTTCTCATGCAGCTGTTCCGGCGTGTCCCAGGTTTCGAAATCGATTTCGTAATGCATCAGTCCCGCCGACCCAAACACGCGCACCGCAAAAACTCCCGGCGAGGTCCAACACGATCCCACGTATCCGATTTTTCCGTCCGCAAATTTCAGCAATGTCATCGACTGGTCATCCACTTCCGCGCCCACCGGCGAGAGTTTCGACGCCATCGAACTTGCCTCCACCACTTCTCCACCCAGATAATGCAGCACGTCGAACTGGTGAATCGCCAACTGCGAGAGTGGACCGCCGGGGGCCTTGTCTTTGTACCAGCGCCATGTCTTCGGCGTCAGCTCCAGCGCGCGTTCGTTCGAGAAGTTCGCTTCGATGAAGGCTACGCGCCCCAATTCCCCTTCGTCGATGGCCTTCCGGATAGCGCGGATTCCGCCCATCAGTCGCGCGCTATGGCCGACTGTCACCGTGACGCCATATTTCTTTTCCAGCTCCGCGATTTGCAGTCCGTCCGCCAACGTGCTCGCGATCGGTTTCTCCGTGTACACATGTTTCTTCGCCTGGGCCACCAGTTGAGCCATGGGAAGGTGCTGCTCATTCGGCACCGTCAGAATCACACCCTGAATCGAGGCGTCGGAAAGAATCGCACTCATGTCCGGCGCGGAAGGTACGCCCGTGGCCACCTGAAACGCTTCGCGCTTTTCAAAGGAGCGGCTATAAGCCGCAACAATTTTCAGTTTCTGTGACTGCGAAGCCGCGCGCGCCAGGACACGAGCCCAACGCCCTAGTCCGACAATCGCAACATTAATAGGAGCAGAACTCAACGAGAGCCTCGGAGGATCAAGAATCCTTGCGCGTGTGGCACAACCATAGTACCGTATTACGAGAATATGACACAGTCAAGCCCTTCTCCCTCCGCCACTTCCCTCGCCGCCATCCCCAAAGCCGCGGCTCCTCTCCGCCGTCAAGTTCTCCAGGAACTTCGCCAATCCATCATCTCTGGCCGGCTCAATCCCGGCGAGCGCCTCATCGAACGCGAACTCATTTCGATGATGGGCGTCTCCCGCACTGTGATCCGCGAAGCTCTGCGCCAACTCGAATCCGAGGGCCTCATCGAGATTATTCCGAACAAAGGACCGGTGGTCCGCACTCTCACCCTCGAGGAGGCGCGGGATCTTTACGCTATCCGCGCTGTGCTGGAAGGCTTGGCCGCCCGCTTGTTCACCGAGCATGCGCGACCTTCCGAGATCCAGGAATTGGAAGAAGCGCTGATAAGGACCTCAGGGGCATACAACACGGGTGACCCGGAAACAATTCTCGAAGCCAAGAACGGATTCTACGACGTGCTTTTCGCCGGAGCTCGCAGCCAGACGCTCTCCTCGATGATTGCGCTGCTCCACGGACGCATTCGCCGTTGGCGCGCTATCGGTCTCTCTCACCCGCTGCGTTCTTTGCATCGCGAGCAGGAGAGCATGCACAATCTTCGCGGCATGCTGAAAGCTGTCCGCGCCAAAAACGCCAAGCTGGCGGAGGAAACCATCCGCGAGGAAGTTCACGAAGCCGCCGCCGAAGTGAATCGCTTGCTGGCGCAGAATTCGCCGGCTTCCTCCTAGTGGAATTTCGTCACACGCTGGAATCGTTGTACTTTGTAGTTGAGGACACGCAATGACCACTCATTTCATCGTGCACGACAAAGCCGATACGGTCGGCGTCATGGTCGTGGAAAACACCCCCGCGAATACGGATCTGACCGGCTGGATCATGGAAACCGACGAGACCATCGCCGTAAAATCTCTCGATCCCGTTCCCCTCGGCCACAAAATCGCTCTGAAAGACATTCGCAGTGGCGACACCATCCTCAAATACGGCCATGACGTCGGCCGGGCCGTCGCGGAAATCGGCAAGGGGCGTCACGTGCACGTCCACAACATGAAGACCAAGAGGTGGTAGCGATGGCCAAATACGATTTCTACGGTTACAAGCGCGAAAACAGCCGGGTCGGTATTCGCAATCACGTTGTGATTCTGCCGCTCGACGACTTATCGAACGCCGCCTGCGAAGCCGTCGCCAACAACATCAAGGGCACACTCGCGCTGCCTCACGCCTACGGCCGGCTGCAATTCGGCGAAGACCTCGAACTCCACTTCCGCACGCTCATCGGTACCGGCAGCAATCCCAACGTCGCCGCGTGCGTTGTCATCGGCATCGAACCGCTGTGGACGAACCGCGTCGTCGAAGGCATCGCCAAAACCGGCAAACCGGTCGTCGGCTTCGCCATCGAAGGCAGCGGCGATATCACCACCATCGCCAACGCCTCCCGCAAAGCTCGCGAGTTCATTCAGTGGGCCAGCGAGAAGCAGCGCGAACTCTGCTCCATCCAGGATCTTTTCGTTTCCACGAAATGCGGGGAGAGCGACACTACTTCCGGATTGGCTTCCTGCCCCACCGTCGGAACCCTCATCGACAAACTTGATCCGCTCGGCGCCACCTCTTGCTTCGGCGAAACCTCCGAACTGACCGGCGCCGAAGTGGTTTGCGCCAGCCGCGCCGCCACGAAGGAAGTCGGCGAAAAATTCGCGCAGGTTTTCCGCGCTTACCAGGAAGTGATCGAACGCCACAAGACCAGCGACCTTTCCGATTCGCAGCCCACTAAAGGCAACATCGCCGGCGGCCTCACCACCATTGAAGAAAAAGCCTTCGGCAATTTTCAGAAGATCGGCAAGAACGCCAAATTCATCGACGTGCTGAAGCCCGCGGAGGCTCCCGCGAAAGGTCCTGGCCTCTATTACATGGATACTTCTTCCGCGGCAGCGGAATGCGTAACACTTCAAGCGGCCGCCGGATTCGTTGTGCACCTTTTCCCCACCGGCCAGGGAAACGTCATCGGCAATCCCATCGAACCGGTCATCAAACTCACCGCCAATCCCAAAACGGCTCGCACCATGAGCGAGCACATCGATCTCGACGTGTCCGGGATTCTCCGCCGCGAACTCACTCTCGACCAGGCCGGCGATCAGCTCATCGACATCATGATCCGCACCTGCAGCGGCCGCCTCACCTGCGCCGAAGCCCTCGGTCATCGCGAATTCGTAATGACCAAGCTGTACCAGAGCGCCTAATTGAATTGCTTGTCATCCTGAGGGCGCGAGTTTTGCGCCCGAAGGATCTCAACCGCCCCTTTTGGCTCGCTTTCTGATTGCTGGATTGACGTATCTATTCAATAGAACCGGTTAGCTTACTTCGCCACACCCGCCTGAATTGTCGTCTGATAGCTGATCGCCATCACCCAGTTCCCGTCGCGCTTGATCCACAACCGGCTTACATGGACGGGCTTCCCGCTGTACGGCTGATGCAAGCATGTCATCACCACTGCATCACCAAAATCGAACATCTTTGCCGACACCAGCGGCGACGGCGCCGAACCCACGCCCGAAACTTTCTGCTTATCCAGCGTGGCCATACGGTCTTTTTTGTAGATCGGATGATCGCTATTCGAACTGATCTGCACAAACTCTTCCGCAATGTGCGGTGCCCACGCCGCCGAATCGTGCGCCGTCACTCCCGTTTCCAGCGCCTGCCAGGAAGCAATGATTGCCCGCTCCGCCTCATTCGCCGGCTGAAATGGCACACTCTTGCACGGATTCTCGCAAGTGTTCACGCCCGATCCCGATGACGCCGGCGGTTGCTCCAACTGCTTCACCGCGTGGTAGACGAGCAGGCGCCACCCGGAGTGGCGGCGTACCCATAGGCGCAACACATGAAGTTTGTCCCGGCTGGCGGACACCGCCGCGACATCACCGTAGGTTCTCTCCGAGCAATCAGCGCCTGCTTCGTCATCGAGATCATTCTTGAGAATCGCTGCCAGCGCCTCCTTGCGTGTCAGCGTCTTCCCCTGCGAATCCGTCCACGTGAAATCGTCGTCCAACAATTTACCCAACGCGGCAGCATCCGAAGCCGCGATTGCTTTCACGAACGCGCCGTCCATTTGCAGAATTGCCGCATCACCTTCGACGGCGAGAACATGATTCGCTCCGACCAGCAGCAAAAGTCCCAGCCCCAGCAGCCCGGCTCCACGCACCATCAGCGACCCGCGTTTCATCGCGTCTTCCCCATTCCACCTGAATTCGTCCGCATTGCAGATAAAAAGGGCCGGACCAGGTCCGGCCCCCTGACCGCACCCGAACACCGTGTTAGAACGTAAACTTCAAGCCAAGCTGAATCGCGCGCGCACTACCCGAACCGAGCACTGGGTTGAACGAGGCGCTGTCCGGCGTCGCGCAACCACAACCAAATGTGCCTACCACGGAGGGATCGGCAAAAGCCGCTTGGCCGTAACCGCTTGTCGCTCCGTTCGGGTTGGCAAAGTTCGGATGATTAAACACGTTGAACATTTCCGCGCGGAACTGAGCTTTCACACGCTCTCCAAAATGAAAGTTCTTGCTGACGGAAAAGTCGATGTTGTGGAATCCCAAATCGCGGAAGATATTCCGGCCCATGGTGCCGAACTGCCCGATACCATTGGGCAGCAACACGGACTTGCCGTTCTTGCTGACATAGCAGCCGCCAGTGCCGTTCGCGACCGCGATGTTGAGGGAGGTTTGCAAGGCGCCGGTGGCATGCGACTGGCAAAGCGCCCAGTCCGCCGCCGTTTGCGCGTCGGAAAGGTTGACGGTGTTCCCCGACGGATAGGTTGTGTAATTGCACCCGCCGGAAGCGCCGTTAGTGCACAAGATCAGCGAGTTTTGCCCTCCAGCCGGAAAATTGCCAGGGTTGCCGAACAGATCCCAGCGGTCGGCTAACTCTCCGGTTCCGCTGAAATCATTGCTCTGATCGTTGATGTTCCAAGGCTGCCCGGTCTGCTCCGTTATGATGCTGTTAACCTGCCATCCTTCGAGCATCTGACTCTTGGTTTTGTGCTCGGGAAACGTGTAGGTAACCGAAAGGGTGAAGCGATGCCGGATGTCGCCGTCGCTACTGCCCCGCTCCAGGTACTGCCGCGCACTGTCCATAGGCAGGAATGCGACCCAGTTGGAGGAAAGGTCATCGATGGCGTGCGAATAGGTATAACCCAGAACGAAATCCAGTCCATGAAGATTCCGAGCAGTCAGTGTGTTCTGCCAACCATGGTAGGTCGAGCCATAGAGGTTGGCCAGCCGGTTGATGAGCGCGAGATAAGGATACTGGCCAAGGTAGGGGCGAGCGGCATTTTCCGTTCCATTGGCATTGGCGAAGCAATTGTTCGGGTCGGTGTAGCCCGATGCGATGCAGGCCTGCACCTGTGCCGCGGGCCAGCCAGAACCCACGGTTGGCTGATTCACATCGACTACGCCCGGAAGTTTCGTTCCGTGGTTGCCCACGTAGGTCGATTCCAGCGAGAGCTTGCTTGAGAAGGCATGCTGAATCCCCACAGTCCAGTTTTCCACGTATGGAGTGCGGAAATTGCGGTCCATCGAGAAGGTATTGCAAGGGCCAGGATTGTTACCCAGCCCGTCACCGCACTGGAGCAACGAGGTAACGTCGGACGGATAAATCGCCGTGCTTTGATCTTTCCAGGTGAGCGAGACCGGCCCAGATCCCGGAATGATAACGCCCGCGGCGGTGATGTTGCCGATGCCCGCGCACCCTGCGGCACAAGCCCCGTTGGTCACGATGGATGCGCCTGTGGGAACCACGCCAGCGCCGAAAAGCGCCACGGCGCTCTGCAAGTTCTGCTGAGACATGTAGGTGCTCATGGACAGCAGGCTATATACGATGCCACCGGCGGCGCGGATCACCGTTGTTCCCTTGCCGGAAATGTCCCAGGCAATGCCCACCCGCGGGGAAAAATTCTTGTGGTCGCTGTTGTATAGCGAGCCAATATTCTTGCCGACCTGCTCGAAACCAACCGAGGGCTCCCAGTTGCCGAACAGATTGTTTGCTTCCGTCGGCACGCCTTGAAATTCATAGCGCAGGCCGAGGTTCAAAGTGATTTTCCTCGTGATGCGCCAATCGTCTTGAACGTAGCCGGCATAGAGCCACTGCGATACGTTGCGCGTAGGATCGCCGGCCAGGAAACTGGCGTTAGTGGGTGCGCCGGAAAGGAAGGCCTCCAGGTTGGTGAAGCTCACCCGGCCTCGCCCGCCGCGATACGTGGCTTGATGAACCAGGTCTCTGCGAATTTCTCCGCCAAACTTGATGGAGTGTTGGCCGCGAAGATAGGAAACCTGGTCGATGAAGTCGTAAACCTTGTCGGGTCCGACGATCTTGGGAAAGTTGTGGAAGGCGCCCAATTCGGTAAAGCCCGGGATTTTTATGTTGGGTATGCCCGCCAGAAGCGGATTCGTGATTCCTGTAGTGATCTTGTAAGGGAAACTCACATCGTCCGGAATAATGTTCAACGTGTAGTGCGTGAATCCAAAACGCAATTCGTTTGCCCAAGTGGAATTCGGCGTGTATGCCCAGTGCGCGGAAACGGCCTGCGCAACCGAGTGCACCCGGGTGCGGAATTGCGCGAGGAGCTCGTTCGAGTCCATGCCGATAATGGTGTCGTTACCGTAGAAGTAAGATCCCCCAATGGTATTGCGGTCACTCATGTGATAGTCGATCTTGCCCAGCCCATTGTTGGAACCATTGGCGTTGGGATAGGTAAGTGCGACGCTTTTGCCTTGTGACGAATTCGGCGTGTAGAAACCCAACAAATACTCGCTCAGCGGGTTAGGGACGAAGCCGGGAGTCTGCGCTTGAAGGTCCGCGATAGCGTCCGGCACGCTGATTTTGCAGTTGCCGGTGGTCAGCGACACGCAGCCCTGGCCTGTCCCTCCACTGATGCTCGCCGTGGTAGGCGCATTTCCTGTAAGCGCGTTGCCGACCGTGTACGTCTGGCGCTCATAGGCACCGAAATAGAAAAGCTTGTCCGGAATGATTCGTCCGCCGACGCTGCCACCGAATTGCTCCAACTCCAGCGGGGTCTTGGGAGTTCCCACCGGGTCGAAGTAGTTTCGCGCATCGAAAGAGTCAGAACGGCCAAAGGCGTACGCCGACCCGTGCATGCTGTTCGTTCCTGACTTCAGACCGACACTCGTGATCGCGCCTGGCTTCCATCCAAATTCAGCCTTCGGATTTACCTGGGTGTTGAATTCCTGGATGGCGTCGATGGGAATTAACGTAGCAGCATCTCCCAACACCGCTGCGGCGTTGGTCACGCTCAGGCCCATAAACGACTCGTCGTTCGTGACGCCGTCCACGATGTAGCTGGTATCTTCAGGGCGGATGCCGTTGGTCATCTGTGTCCAAGGACCGCCACCCGGATAGATCGTGGTGCCGGGTCGCAGCGTGAGAAGGTTTTGATAGTTGCGTCCATTAAGCGGCAGCTCGTTGATGGCTTCGTTGCTGAGTGTCCCGCCGAGCGTGGTGCTCGTCGCATCGACCATCGGCGCTTCTTCCGTCACCGTCACTACTTCGCTTGTCGAGCCGGTCTGCAACACCGGATCGACGGTCAGATCCTTGCCCACTTCCAACAACAGGTTTTGTCGATCGAAAGCCTTGAAGCCTTTTGCTTCCACGCGCAGCGTGTACGTGCCGGGAAGCAAGTTGATGGCAACGTATGCGCCAGCCGAGTCCGTGACGAAGTTACGCGTAGTTCCGCGCGCCACGTCGGTGATGGTCACCGAAGCGCCCACTACATACCCACCCGACGAGTCTGTAACCGTGCCCAGAATGCGGCCGTTATTTCCCTGCGGGAACGCCGGCCCTCCGAGCATTATGAGCAGTGCCAAAATAGTAAAGGACCCGGCCAAGCCACGAAGCTTGGAGCGAACGAGGACAGAAAAGCCCACGAAGTCAGCCGTCATACCACCCCTCCCCCTCGAAAAGGTATAGCCGCTATACCACCAGATGCTCCCCGCTGTCAATTATCTCGTTGATTCGCCGTAACAAAAAAACCGATGGTTCGCACTGGTACATTGGACAGACCACGATTTCTCCCTGAGATAATCGATTTTTTTGCCAATCACTTGCGCCTTATTTGCCCTTGTCACATAAGGCACCAAGCCCGAAATGTTGACGCGACCGCAACCTCCAATAGATAGGCAAGCTAGCTGAGGTTGCGACGAGAGGTTGACCTCCAAGTGGTCAGGTGGTAGAACCAATTCCACACTCCATTTCCCGGAGCTTCTCCATGAATCTCGGTTTTCTCGGCCTTGGCGACATGGGCCAGGCCATCGTTCCTCGCCTTCTCACTACTGGCCATCGCGTCACCGGCTGGAATCGCACTCGCCAGAAAGCCGAACCACTCCTCCGGCTCGGCATGGCTTGGGCGAACACTCCTCGCGAAGTCGCCGCAGCCTCCGACTTTGTCTTCTCCATCGTCACCGATTCGGAAGCTGTTCGTGCGCTGGCTCTCGGAAAAGATGGGGTGGTCGAAGGCTTGCGCAAAGATGCCGTCTATCTGGATATGAGCACCATCGATCCCGAAGTCAGCCGCGCTGTCGCCAATGAATTCGACCGAGTTGGCCTGACCATGATGGACTGCCCGATTTCCGGCACAACTCTGACAATTGGCCAGGGCAAAGCCTCGTTAATGGTCGGCGGGAGTCGCGCAGCGTTCGATCGCGTCGAGCCGGTCCTGCTCGCCATCGGTCCGAAGGTCACGTATATCGGTTCGCAAGGTCTCGCGATCCAGCTGAAAGTTGCGCTCAATATGACGCTGGTCATCGAAGTGATCGGCTTCTGCGAAGGGGTCGCGCTCGCGGAAAAAGGCGGTGTCCCGCGCGAGGTCGCCATCGACGCCATGCTGAAGAGTGTTATCGCTTCTCCCGTTCTCGCCTATCGCGCTCCCCTAATTCTGGAAGGGCACATCTCTGACGCTACTTACGGGAGCGTCAATCTCCAGCAAAAAGACATGCTGCTCGCGCTGAACAATGGCAGAAAGATGGGCGTACCTGTTCCGCTTGGCGCCGCTGCCAACGAAATGTTGAATGCCTGCCGCGGCCTCGGCCTCGAGCACCACGATTTCGTCACCGTGTATGAGGTCTATCGAAAACTCGGAGGAATGAGCAAGTGAAATCGTATCGTACGAATCTGCGTGACGTGCCGCGTGTTGGCGGTCTTTCCCGCGATGATGGCTGGATCAACATGCAGGTGCAATTCCTGATTGACCAGAAGACCGCCGGCTCCGATAAGCTCCTGATTGGCTGGACCGTGCTCCCTCCGGGCGCGCGCCATGACAAGCATCGCCATCCCAATTGCGACGAGTTCTTCGTCGTGATCCAGGGCAGCGGCTACATCTATACCGACACTGGCCGCGAGCCTTCGAGCAAAGGAGACGTCATTTTTACTCCGCGCGGGCACTGGCACGGGTTCGACAACACCGGCACTGAAGACGTCGTTCTCGTCTGGGGTTGGAGCGGCGCCGGCTCTCTCGAAGCCGCCGGCTATGAAATTCCTCCCGAAGGCTACGCAACCTGATTACTTCGTTCTGCGGTGGCAAGTCATGAACTCGCTCGAAGCAAGGGTTGG
>Ga0207777_1000508_pt1 | contig 10594 bp, 11 predicted proteins | sample LuqExpMetageno35_FD_187793 | JGI IMG/M metagenome (GOLD analysis project Ga0207777, IMG submission 187793) | Tropical forest soil microbial communities from Luquillo Experimental Forest, Puerto Rico - Sample 35 (SPAdes) | ecosystem: Environmental > Terrestrial > Soil > Tropical forest ...
AGATGCGCGACTACTCGCCCATCCAGGCCCCGAATGGACGCAGACGGGCGATGTTATCGCAGATGATCTTCAGCGCGCCGGTGAGCGGCACCGCCAGCAGCAACCCCATCGCACCCCACAGCCATCCCCAAAAAAGTAACGCCAGCGTCACCGCCAGCGGATTGAGTTGCAGCCGCTTTCCCAGCACCATGGGATAGAGCACATTCATGGCGAACAGGTGGAGGCCCACCACTACGGCACAGGTCAGGACAAAGGTTGCAGTGGTGAGATAGCCCAGCCCTACAATCACCGGCGGCAGAATCGCGAGGACCACACCCATGTAAGGGACAAGGCTGAGGAACCCGCTGATGACCCCCAGAAAGTAGAAGTAAGGCAACCCCATCAGTCCGAACGCCGCCGTGCTGGCGGCGCTGAGGAAAAGACCGATCATGAAATTGCCCACGATGAATGAGCGAATCATGGCGGCGATGAGCCCCAGCGTCACGTAGGCGGTGTTGCGGTTCTTCATCTGGAACAGCATCACCGTGGAAGCCCGCACATGGTCCCGCCAACTCAGCATGAAGAACGTGAGAAAGGGGACGAAGGAAACGGCCAGGAACATCCCCGAAAACGTGCTGACGTTTTCGCTGATGAAGTTGCCCAGACCGCTGCGCTGGCGGATGGTCACGACGTTCTTTTCTTCGGGTTCGGAAGGCAAGACGGTCTCGGTGGTTTTCTCGAACTGCTCGGCACGCTGCCGGAACTCATCGACCACATGCCGAACGCGGGTCTTGTACTCCGGCACCTCCGAGATGAAGTCGAGCGCGCGAGCGTAGGAGAAATACGAAACCGCCACGATTGCAAAGACCAGCGCCGTGACTGCAAGAAAAGCTCCCATCGGCCGCGGAATGCGCAGATTCCCCAGGCCGTCGACGACCGGCGCCAGCACAAACGTAGTCAGGATCGCCGTCAGCACGACTACCAGGATGAGCTTGGCAATATAGAGCAGGCCCAGCACCGCTGCGACAGCTAATATCACCAGCGATGCTGCCTGGATGCGCTGGGTACGCCGGTCCTCGTTCTGCTCAACGAAATCCTCGACCGGCGGATTCGCTGTTCCGCGCGCACTGGCCGCCGCGACGCCGGAAATGTCGCCGGGTTCCTGCGGCACGCCAATGTCATCGATGAGTGGGTCGGCCATTGCGCCTATGGTACTCGCACCGTCAGCGAGTGGGAATTAGGATACCCTTGCTGGCATCAACATGGAAAACCAAACCCGGCTGCCGGAAGTCGCTCGGGCCTCCCGCATTCTGGCGGTGGATCACGGCACGCGGCGCATCGGCCTGGCTGTGACCGACGAGTTAGGGTTAACAGCCCAGGGCCTTCCCACCTTGCAACGCACCAACAAACGAAACGATTTCGACCACCTGCGCCGGACCATCAAACAGTACGCGGTGGCGGAGATCGTGGTCGGCCTGCCGCTCCGGATGAGCGGCGATACCGGCACCCAATCGGTGAAAGTCGAGGCGTTCGCCAATGAGCTACGCACCCGATTCAAGCTGCCGGTGCACCTGTTCGATGAACGGCTCACCTCCGTGGAAGCCAACCGGGTACTCGACGAGAGCGAGATGGGCGGCCGCCGCCGGAAGGAAGTAGTGGATCAGCTTGCGGCGGTACTCATCTTGCAAGCGTTTCTGGAGTCGAGGGCGGCGCGGCGGGGTTAGGCGCACGCGCAGCCGTAATCATCTACACTTTTGACTTCGGGCGTTCGCGAATTGAGCCGTGCGTAAACTTCTCATCGTCATTCTGGCCGTAGTTGTCTGCTTCTCGCTTTGGATGTACTGGGCTGCCTTTCAGCCAGTGGATCCGGGCGGAGAGAAGTTCGTCTTGTTGCACCCCGGTTGGAGCGCGCGGCACATTGCCCAAACCTTGCAACGGGAAGGGATCATACACAGCGCCCCGGCGTTTCTCGCGCTGAACTATGCCCTGGGTCAGGGCAAGCTGAAGGCCGGAGAGTACAAGTTCGACAGGCCCGCAAACGCCATGGAGGTGCGAGACCGCCTGCTGCGGGGCGACGTTTACGCCCGCACCGTCGTGGTACCGGAGGGCTATAACCTCTACGAAATCGCCGCCGTCGTGGAGCAGGCCGGACTGGGTGATGCCGCCGACTTCCTTGCGGTCGCGGAGCACGACGTGTCGTTGCTGCGGGACATCGATCCGCAGGCGAAGTCGCTCGAGGGCTATCTCTTCCCTGACACCTATCAGTTCACCCGTATCGACACGCCGCATGACATAGCCGCCGCCATGGTGCGCCGGTTTCGGCAGGCGGCGCAAAAGATTGGTCTGCTAGGCCAGCCCGACATACACACCATTGTCACCATGGCGTCGATCGTGGAGAAGGAAACCGCTGTCGCCGACGAGCGGCCACTTGTGGCCGGGGTGTACTACAACCGCCTCAAGAAGAACATGCTGCTGGGGGCCGACCCCACCGTGATATACGCCGCGCTCCTCAACGGAAGGTATCGCGGCACCATCTACCAATCGGATCTGCAGTACGATTCGCCTTACAACACGTACAAGTTCCCCGGCCTGCCTCCCGGGGCAATCGCCAACCCCGGGATTGCGTCGCTGGAAGCCGCCATGCATCCCAAAGAGAACGATTTCCTCTATTTCGTCAGTGACAACAATGGGCACCACCGCTTCTCCCATAGCGCGGCCGAGCATGAAAAGAACGTCGCCGCCTACCGTAAGGCGGCCCATCACTAGCGGGCGAGCGTCTTCGCCGCGGGCCTGGCCTGCCGGACAAAACCCCACTCAAGGGCTATACTTAGACATTTGGAGCGCGTTGTCCCCTGTGGCTAAGAAGTCCTACCTAATCCTGCTTTCTGGCCTCCTAGTCCTGCTGATCAGCACACCGGGATGTCTTTTTCATACCCGGACGGTGGAGACCCGGCTGAGCACGGCGAAACTGCAGACCGCCACGCAGCAGGAACTAATCGACCGCCTCAATCAGGATGCCGCTCGCATCAAGAGCCTCAACGCTACGGTCGATATCGACACTTCCGTGGGGGGTGAAAAGCGGGGCAAAGTCACCAGTTTCAAGGAAATTCGCGGCTACATCCTGGTTCGCCAGCCCAGCATGCTGCGCATGATCGGACTCTACCCCATCGTCCGCAACAAGGCCTTCGACATCGTGAGCGATGGCCAACAGTTCAGGCTCTCTGTCCCGGCCACCAACAAGTTCTACGTCGGCCACAATGACGTGATTGAGGGATCGGAAAGTCCACTGGATACGCTGCGTCCCCAGGCGATCTACGACGCGCTGTTGCTGCAAGGCGTGAATCCGGAAAACGAAGTCGCGGTGCTCGAGGACAGCACCGAGCTGGTGGTGGACAAACAGACCCACAAGCTTGTCTACCAGCCGAATTATGTGCTGGACGTCGTCCGCAAGACCAGCAAGGGCTGGACGCTGGCGCGCAAAGTGGTGTTTGACCGCACCAACCTGGTGCCGCACCGGCAAATCATTTTCGACGAACATGGCAAACCGGTCACTGACGCCAGCTATCAGGTTTTCAAGGATTATGACGGAGTGCAGTTCCCCGGCTACATCGACATCAAGCGGCCGCAGGAAGAGTACGATATCCGGTTGTTCATGGTGAAGCTGGCGATCAACCAGACCATCAATGAAGACCAATTTGCGCTGGACCAGCCGGCCGGCTCAATCCTGGTGAACCTCGATGAGCGGCAAAAGACCATCTCGGCGAAGGATGGCAACGGGCCTACGCCTCCGGCAGCTGCTGCGGTTGATCCCCCGGCCAGCACCAATTCGCCACACTGAATTCGGCGAGAGCCATTCACCCAGGCAAAGAAGATAGAAAAGGCCCCGCTCCGGTGACGGAACGGGGCCTTGACGATTCTGCGGTTGCGGAAGCTCGACTAACGCTTCGACTGTCCGCGTGCCAGCTTCTTGACCTTGCGCTTGGCGGAGCCGCGGGCGTGGGTGCGCGCCGCCTTGGGGACGGCCTTCTTGCGCGCCGCGCGTTTTACCTTCTTGCGCTCGATCTTGTCTGCGATGCTCTTGGTATTTGCCATGTAGTACGGGTTCCTTTGCGATCTTGGATTCGAAGGCCGCGTCTTGCAGCCCGGAGTGGCTGTGTCGAAACAGCGGGCCTTCGTTGTTGCCCTTGGCGGCTTACGCCTTTTCCAGTTGGGCGTACTTTTCGACCAGCTTTTTCAAGCCGAACTTATGAAATTGTACCGTAAGCTTGGCGTTTTCCCCGTCTCCCTCGCGCTGATAGACCATTCCTTCGCCGTACTTTGGGTGCCGGACTCGCTGTCCGGGCCGGAATCCCGACTTGCCATGCGTCTCGGGCGGGGCTTGCTTCGGGAGTGAAAACTTCTTGCCGCGCGAAGCAAAAAACTCGGCAATATTGTCGATCGAGTTGTACGCCGTTCCACTGTAGGAGGCACGAGGCTTCGGCTTGGGTTGCCCATATTGCGGGCGCTGGTCTTCGTCCTCATAGGCATAGTGGGAAGGGCGCGAGGCTTCCGACGTCAATCGCGACGTGGACCGTCGAGCCGCACCCAGGTCTTGCAGCAAATCCTGAGGGATTTCCTCCAGGAAGCGCGACGGAATGCTCGCCTCGGGCATGTCGGTCCCATAGCGGCGGCGATAACGCGCGTTGGTGAGGATGAGCGTGTCCATGGCGCGCGTCATGCCCACATAGCAGAGGCGCCGCTCCTCTTCGATGTCGTCGGGCGCCATCAGCGTGCGCGAGTGGGGGAACAGTCCCTCCTCGAGGCCGGCGAGTATCACGAGCGGAAACTCCAGCCCCTTCGCCGCGTGCAGCGTCATCAGCGTGATGCGTGAGTTCTCGTCGTAGTCGTCAGCGTCGCTCACCAGCGCGGCGTGGTCGAGGAATTCGTTGAGCGTCTCGCCCCGGTCGCGCGAGTCCATGGCCGCGTTCACCAGTTCGCGCAGGTTGTCGATGCGAGCCAGCGAGTCGGGCGTGTCCTCTTCCTCCAGTTGCTTGATGTAGCCGGTGCGGTCAATCAGGAACTTAAGAAGCTCGGCCGTGGTGGCGCCGTCGCCCGGTGCGCGGAAGCCCTCGACCGGCTCCTCAGCAGCATTCGCGGGATGCGGAGCGGCGTTCGCATCGCTGCTCGTCTCGAACATCTCCGGTGAAAAATCGATGGCATGCTGTTCATCTGCCTCAGCTGGCGCGGGCTCAGCGGCGGCGGTCTCTTCCATTCGCTCGCGAAACGACCCAAGGTACATAGCGCGAGCGTCGTCAATGAGCTGCTTGAAGCCCTTCAGCGCGGCCAGCGCCCGCGGCTGCAGCAAGCCGCGTTCGACAGCCTCCTGCACCGCCCCCCAAATCGAAATGCCGGTTTCCAGTGCAATCCGCTCCAGGGTCTCCATCGTGGTCTTGCCGATGCCACGCGCAGGTGTGTTGATGACGCGCTGTATCGCCACCGAATCATCCTGGTTCTGGATGGCCTTGAGATACGAGATCATGTCTTTGATTTCGGAACGTTCGTAGAAGCTGAAGCCTCCCACAACGTGGTACTTCATCTGGTAGCGTCGCATCGCCTCTTCCAGCAGCCGAGACTGCGAGTTGAGACGGTACAGCACCGCCGCGCGCGGGGCGTGGGCTCCGTGTTCGCCAGCCTTGGCCAGGTACTTCGCAATATAATCGGCGGCGAACAGCGCCTCGTTCTCGCCGTCGGGCGCTTCGTAGTAGCCGATCTTCGCGCCGCCCATGCGGTCGGTCCACAAGTTCTTGCCCTTGCGCCGCAAGTTGTTCGAAACCACCGCCGAGGCCGCCTGCAGGATGTTCTGCGTGGAGCGGTAGTTCTGCTCAAGCCTCACGATCTTCGCGTCCGGAAAATCCTTCTCGAACTCCAGGATGTTGCGGATGTCGGCGCCCCGCCACGAGTAGATGCTCTGGTCCTCGTCGCCCACGGCGCACACGTTGTGCTCCTCGCCAGCCAGCATGCGCATCAGTTCGTATTGCGGACGGTTCGTGTCCTGATATTCATCCACCAGAATGTAACGGTAGCGCTGGTTATAGCGCTCGCGGGTTTCGCCCGACGCCTTCAGCACGCGCACCGCGTAGAGCAGCAGGTCGTCGAAGTCGAGGGCGTTCGATTTCGCCAGCTCCTGTTTATAGACCTCGTAGATGTGGGCGATGCGCTCGGTCTTGGGGTCCGCCGATTCGAGGTAGACCTCCTGCGGATCGCGCATGTGGTTCTTGGCCCATGAAATCCGCGACAGCACACTGCGCGGGGTGAGCTGCTTGTCGTCGATGCCGAGCCGCCGGATGGCCGCCTTCACCACGCTCTGCTGGTCCGACTCGTCGTAGATTGCAAAGTCTTTACGGTAACCCTTGCCGCCGATTTGCAGCGACTCGATGTCGCGCCGCAACAGCCGCACGCAAAATGAGTGGAACGTGGCGATGAGCGGCTTGGCCAGCGCCCGGGCGCCTACAAGCGACTCGACGCGGCTTGCCATCTCGCTGGCGGCCTTGTTGGTGAAGGTGACGGCGAGGATGGAGTCCGGCGCCACGCCGACGTCATCGATGAGGTGGGCGATGCGATAGGTGATGACGCGTGTCTTACCGCTGCCGGCTCCGGCCAGGATGAGCACCGGCCCCGTAGCGGTTTCCACGGCTTCACGCTGCTGAGGATTCAACTGCGAAAGGTACGACAAATCTGGCTTCCTAGGCCCCGGCGTGAGGGGATCAATTCGGTTTGCTTCCGCTGGCGGCCGTCGCACCCATCAGCCGGCGCGCCTTGCAGTCCTGGCAAGGGCAGTGCTCGCGCAGAAACTCCCACGAATAAATGCCGTGCTGGTGGCCGTCGTTCCAGGTGAAGCGGATACCGTACTTGCCGACTGGCTCTACTTCGGTGGGCCGGGCCAGCGCCTTGAACATGGGCAGCGTGCCGGCCACCGGCTTCAACGGATCGCCCGGCTGCCGTCCGTCTTTCGCACGCTCCTCTTCGCACAGCGCGCACGGGCAGGCGTCGCGCAGAAACACGAAGCTGTAAGAACTGTGGTGCCCGTCTTTCCACTCAATGTCCATGCCAGTGCCGGTGGTTTTGTTGACCTTGACCGACTTGGGATCTGCAACCAGTTCCATCATCATGCTGCTTTCTGCCACTTTCACTGCGTTCAATCCTTAGTATCGCAGAAAACTGAGCGGGCGAATCCGGGCTTGCCATACTGCTAATCTGGTAGCTTCGCAACGCATTCATTTGCGGGGAGAAGGCTTCATGGCAGACGTGCGTAAAGGACTCATCATCGTGAACACTGGCCCCGGCAAGGGCAAGACCACCGCCGCCATGGGCACCGCCTTGCGGGCCGTCGGCAACGGCCTGAAAGTCCTGATGCTGCAGTTCCTCAAGGGCTCCTGGCACTACGGCGAGCTCGACGCCGTGAAGGCCTTCGGCGAAAACTTCGTGATCAAGCAGATGGGCCGCGGCTTCGTGAAAGTCGGCGGCGCCGAGACCGATCCCGAAGACGTTCGTTTGGTTGAAGAAGCCTGGTCCGAGGCCGAGCAGGCAATTCTCTCCGGTGCGTGGGACCTGGTCATCCTCGACGAGATCAACTACGCCATCGGCTACAAGATGCTCGGTCCCGAAAAAGTCGTCGCCACGCTGAAAAAGAAGCCTGAGATGGTGCACGTCATTCTGACCGGACGCAACGCGCACCCCAGCATCGTCGAGATCGCCGACACCGTCACCGAGATGAAAGAAGTGAAGCACGCTTACCAGAGAGGCGTTGAAGCGCAGCGGGGGATTGAGTATTGACGCGATTCGCCTTTCGCTATTCGCTTTTCGCCAGAAGCCTAAGGGTTGAAGCGAAGAGCGAACAGCGACAGCAGCCACTCCACTCAGCTACACTTGTGAACGAGTATGGCATGGTTTAAGCGAGATCAGGTGGAGATCGACGCCTCAGGCGAGAAGCGTGTCAAGACTGAGGGCCTATGGGTCAAGTGCGACCAGTGCCGGCAGATCATCTGGAAGAAAGACCTCGACCAGAACCTCAACGTCTGCCCCAAGTGCGACCGCCACTTCCGCATTGACGCCCGCACCCGTCTGGCGCTGCTGCTTGACGACGGCCAGTACCAGACCGAAGACGGCAACCTGGTTTCCACCGATCCCCTGAAGTTCACCGACCTGAAGCCCTATGCCGACCGCCTGAAGCGCGCCATCAGCGAGACCGGGCTGAATGACGCCATCATTAACGCGCGCGGCAAGATCGACGGCAAGTCCGTCATCGTGAGCGCTATGGAGTATGCCTTCATCGGTGGCTCGATGGGTTCGGTGGTCGGCGAGACCATCACCCGCGCGGTGGAGCGCGCCACCGACGAGAAGATCCCTCTCATCATTGTGTCCGCCTCAGGCGGGGCCCGCATGATGGAAGGCGTCGTCAGCCTGATGCAATTGGCGAAGATTTCCGCGGCGCTGGCGCGCATGGACGACGCCAAAGTCCCCTTCATCTCGGTATTGACCGACCCCACCACCGGTGGCGTGACTGCCTCGTTCGCCATGCTGGGCGACCTCAATATCGCCGAACCCGGCGCGCTCATCGGATTCGCCGGCCCCCGCGTGATCGAGCAGACCATCCGCCAGAAGCTGCCCGAAGGCTTCCAGCGCAGCGAGTTCCTGCTGCAGCACGGCATGCTCGACGCCGTGGTCCATCGCCGTGACTTGAAGCAATACATTTCTCGCGCGCTGGACTTCATGCAGGTGCCGAAGGCGTAACCCAAAAGACGCCTTTCGCTCTTCGCTGGACAACTGTGTGCGAAACACCTCTGGGCAAAAGCAAGAAGCGAACAGCCAGGAGCGAAGAGCGAAAAGCGTTCTCCCCTCCTCTGTGTTCTCCGTGCCTCCGTGGTGAAAATGCCAGCCGAGTGTGCGCGATATCACCGTGTCGCCCAGTCTGATGTTTTACACTCGCTGCGGGAGCAACCTATGAAGGCCGTTGTCGTTGCGCGTACCGGTGGGCCGGAAGTCCTCGAAGTCCGCGACGTGCCCGAACCAATTCCCCAGCCCGGCGAAGTTCTGGTGCGGGTCGAAGCCGTCGGCGTGAATTTTGCCGACACCCTTTCCACTCGTGGCGTGTACAAGAGCACACCGTCTCCGCCGTATGTTTCTGGTCGCGAGTTTGCCGGCGTTGTCGAAGCCACCGGCGAGCGCGTCATGGGCTACGCGCAATACGGCGCGGCGGCAGAGAAGATTGCAATGTCGCGCAAGATGATCTGGCCGCAGCCCAAGGGCTGGACCTCGCAGCAGTCGGCTGCGTTCCCCGTCAATTTCTTTACGGCCTACCTCGCCTACTGGAAGGCAGGCATGACCTCGGACGCCATCGAACCGGTGTACGTCGTGGGCGAACGTGTCCGGCGGGTGTTGATTCACGCGGTGGCCGGGGGAGTGGGCACAGCCGCGGTGCAGATCGGCAAGTTGCTGCGCATTGAGACCTACGGTACCGCTTCCTCGGCAGAGAAACTCGAGCGTGTTCGTAACCTGGGTCTCGACCATGCCATCAACTATCGCGAGGTCGACTACGAGCAGCGCATCCAAGAACTCACCCGGGGCGAGGGCGTGGATGCTGTATTCGAGATGCTGGGAGGCGAGCACACCGCCAAGAGCCTGCGCTGCTGTCGCGAGTTCGGGCGGGTCATCATCTACGGGACCGCCACCGGCGAACGCCAGAAGTTCGACGTGGGCGCCATGATGGCACGCGGGCTGAGCGCGCACGGTTTGTGGCTGAGCTTTCTCGCCGAAGACCACGCTCTGATGAACGATTGCCTGCAGGCCATGCTGCCGTGGATTGATCAGGGCAAGCTGCATCCCGAGATTGGCCACACCTTGCCGATGGAGCAGGCAGGCGACGCGCATCGTCTGTTGTTGCAGCGCGCCAATTACGGGAAGGTCATCCTCACCGTCGGATGATGGAATCAAAGACGCCGTGCGCACGCATCGCCTCGGCGTGAAGCGACACGAAAACGAAAGGGCGTTGTCGTCTTGGACCCGAATCCGTGGATGATGTTGATTGTCTTTCTCCTGATCTGCCTGGGAGCGGGCAGCCTGGCCTCGTTTCTAACTATGCGCGGCGTTCGCGAATGGTACCCGCAGCTTCGCAAGCCGCCCGGCACCCCTCCCAGCTGGGTCTTCGGCCCGGTCTGGACAACGCTTTATGTACTCATGGCCATCGCTGCGTGGCTGGTGTGGCGCGACTATGGTTTGCGCGGCGGACGCTCCGCACTATTCATCTTCTTCGCGCAGCTCGGCCTCAACATGGCATGGTCAGGAATTTTCTTCGGCGCGCGCCTGCCTGGCGTCGCCCTCGCCGAGATCGTTCTGCTTTGGTTGGCGATTCTATTCAACATCGTCGTCTTCCATTGGTTGACGCCTCTGGCCGCCTTATTCCTGGTTCCCTATCTTCTCTGGGTCACCTACGCCAGCTATCTCAACCTCGGCATATGGCGGCTCAATCGCGACGACGGTTAATTCGGCTGTAACCATCTAGCGCTCGACCGATGCTACGCTGGAGTATGAGCTTCGTTTCTCTCGTCGGCTTTGCCGCTGGCACCTTATGCACTCTTGC
>Ga0207777_1000511_pt1 | contig 10563 bp, 8 predicted proteins | sample LuqExpMetageno35_FD_187793 | JGI IMG/M metagenome (GOLD analysis project Ga0207777, IMG submission 187793) | Tropical forest soil microbial communities from Luquillo Experimental Forest, Puerto Rico - Sample 35 (SPAdes) | ecosystem: Environmental > Terrestrial > Soil > Tropical forest ...
CTAAATCCCAGGCAGCTCCTGTAACACCTTTAGAATCAGCGTTTCTAGTCGGATAGCCAACAAATGACTGTAGCTCTTCTAGAAATCAGCACTTGTGAGAAATGGGGGAAGGGGAGGGGCGTTGGAGTAACCCGTTTCGCGGCACCGCCCCGTCTTTGGAGGACGGCAGCTTGGCGGGATACCCGCGCCATCCTGAGCACGCTTTCTTGCGCGCAAAGGATCTCAACTTTTGAGGTAGCGTCCCTCGCGCCGAGTAGGAGTAATGGAAGGGCCTTGGCCCAAGGAGTCAAATGGCTGCCAGGCTCTCGAGCGCTGCCTTGTTGCGCACCAGCAGCGTCGAACCGTTCACTTCCAGCAACCGCTGTTTCTTAAACTCGCCGAGCGACCGGCTCACCGATTCCCGCGAGCACCCGATCAGTTGCGCCATCTCCTCATGCGTCAACGAAAGCTTCACTCGCACCATGCCATTGTTTTCTTGGGCTCCAACCGTCCACTCCATCAACAAGCGCGCCAGTTTTTCTGGAACCGAATTGCTGAGCGCAATCGAGCGGATCACTTCGTAAGCCGAATGGCAATCGCGGCCCATGTGCTGCGCCACGTGCAGGCACGCATCGCCGTGCACCCGGACATACCTCAGGAAATCCTCCCGAGTCACAAACGCCAGTTGTGTTGGCTGCAGCGTCTCGGCTGTAACTTCGAGCTTCTCGCCCGAGATCGTCGCGTATAGCCCCAGAAGGTCGCCGGGCTTCGCGATCTTCACGATCATTGTCTTTCCTTCACGGTTTGTTGTGAGTAATTTCACGCGCCCCTGACACACGAGATACACTCCCCGCGCCGTCTCACCTTCCATGAAAAGCATCGCTCCTTCCGGATACGAGCTGACATGCTTGATCCGGTCGAGAGCCTGCAACGAGGCTTCGGATATGCTGCAAAAGAAGTTGCTACAACGCAGCTTACACGTCATGCAGTTGTCCACGACGGGCATGCCGTAAGGCGAGCGGGTCTTTCTTTGGGCATCGGCCGCGTCTGGATAATAGGAAGCTTGATTCTTGGCTGGAAGTGCGGTGGTCGCCATGGAGTACATCCTTTCGATCCCTATCTCAGGTGATGACCGACAAGGGTGCAAGTGCGCAGCCAATTCGACGGACGGGCCTTCATCTCTGCCCCTTTCTCTAACCTACACAAAAAGTGTGGTTTGCCGTTACGCGAGAGGGATTTCAAATGGGAAGGCGGGATTTCGCGACAGCCGGAGGTGCGTCATATCGCACAGTATTGTGTGATCTTCATCACAGCAAATGCCCACAGCGCCTTTCAGGAATTGACGCGGCTACCGCGAAGACAGAATGAGGTTCTGCGACAGGACGATGCCCAGAATGTGATTGGGCGCAAGGCCCAGATAAAGCGTAATCAATGCAGCCACGGTCACCACCATCGCGGCCGTGGGCGCGCTCGGCGTCTATGTCGCAAAGGCGCTTCCCGGACATCACGCCGCACCGGCATCCGGCGCAACGTCGGCCTCGAATAACCCGGGCAACGCGGGTGCAGCCGCAGGAAGCGGCAGCTCGCTGAACCCGCCCTCCTCGTCTCCGCAGGGGGCTTCGCTGCCCGCGCCAGTGACGAGTGGCTCGAGTTGACGCCGCTGGGGAGCCCCGTGGCAATCCAACCGGTCTTCCGCACCCGAGCGCTCGGCACAATCGCCGAACTCTTCGTCACGGAGCCGGCCGCGCTGTTCGGCGCCGCAGAGTTGTTGGAGGCGGAGCTCCACCGGATCGACCGCATCGCCAGCCGATTCCGGAGCGACTCCGAATTGACCACGCTCAATGCCGCGGCCGGACGCGAGGTCGTGGTCAGCGCCGACCTGCTCGACGCCGTCGGTGTCGCCCTCAGCATGGCCGAAGCCACCGACGGCCTCGTCGACCCCACCGTCGGTGCGTCGATGGTCCGCCTCGGCTACGACAGGGATTTCGCGGAGGTCGCGGGCGGCCGCGCCGGAACGCTGCCCTCGCGGCAGGCTGTCCCTGGTTGGCGCTGCGTGTCCGTCGATCGGACGGCCCAGACGGTGTTCCTGCCGCACGGGACCTCTCTGGACCTCGGCGCCACCGCCAAGGCCCTGACGGCGGACAGATCGGCACGGGTCATCCACGAACGGCTCGGTTGCGGCGCGTTGGTGTCGCTCGGTGGCGACGCGTCGGTCGCCGGACCGGCGCCCAGCACCGGCTTTGCCATCGGGATCGCCGACGCCTGCACGTCCACCGACGCCGACGAGGCGGTGGCGATCTCATCGGGTGGGCTCGCGTCGTCGGGTGTCGGTGTCCGCCACTGGCGATTGGGCAACTCCGAGGTCCATCACATCGTCGACCCCTCGACCGGTCTCTCGGCCGAGACCTGTTGGCGGACGGTCACCACCATCGCTGGGAGTTGCGTCGAGGCCAACACGGCGGCGACGGCCGCAGTGGTGCTGGGCGCGCCCGCCCCCGCCTGGCTCGAATCACTGTCGTTGCCGGCCCGGCTCGTGCACGCGGACGGCACCGTCCGGTACACGGAGGGCTGGCCGGGTGGCCTCTCCGACCGCGGTCCGCTGCACCTGGTGGCCCGATGACGCCCGGCCTGATCGGCACGGTCGGCCACGGCACGACTGCCCTGTGGTTCCTGACGCGGGCCACCGGACTCGTGACGCTTCTCCTGCTGTCGGCGACGGTAGTGCTCGGCACGGTGGCATCCGTCGGCTGGACGACCGAGCGCTGGCCCCGCTTCCTCTCCCAGGCGGTCCATCGGAATCTCTCGCTGTTTTGCCTGGCCATCCTCGGCGTGCACGTCCTCACCACTGTGGTCGACGGCTACGTCCCCATCACGCTTCTCGACGTCGTGATCCCGTTCCGCTCGCCCTACCGCCCGGTGTGGATCGGCCTCGGCGCGCTGGCCTTCGACATGCTGCTCGCGGTGGCAATCACGAGCGGCCTGCGCCGTCGTATCGGCACGGCAGCGTGGCGCGGCGTGCACTGGCTGGCGTACGCGTGCTGGCCGGTGGCCGTGCTGCACGGCTTCGGCTCGGGTACCGACGCCAAGCTCCCGGGCACGCTGGTGGTCATGGTGGGCTGCATCGGCACGGTCACCGCGGCCGTCGTGTGGCGCCTCCTGACGGGCCGCGCCCGCTCGGTGGGTCGGCGACTCGGGGGCGCCGTCGCCGTGGCCGTCGTGCTGTTGGGCATCGCCGTGTTCGCGGCTGTTGGTCCGCTCCGCCCCGATTGGTCGCATCGCTCAGGAACCTCGGCGGGACTGCTGTCGCAACTCGCCAACGCGACGACCTCCACCACCTCGAACACGTCACAGGGCGCGCGTTCCTCTGCGGCCGCGAGAAGTTCGTCCGCCATTCCGGCCCTTCCGTTCTCGTCGACGGTGACGGGCCACTTCACGACCACGGCCCCCAATGCCGATGGTGATGCCGTCGTCACCCTCTCCATGACGCTGGCCGACACGACGACTCCCCTCCAGATCCGCATCGTGGGGCCAGCAGAAAACGGGGGAGTCGCCATGCGGCGCAGCTCGGTCACGTTCGGCAGCTCGAACGGCCAGGTGACCGCGCTGGAAGGCGCCAACATCGGTGCCGTCGTCAACGGCCCGAGCGGCCCGGTGGAATTGGCGATGCGCCTGTCATTGGACCCGTCGACGGGAACACTCACCGGTCAGATCTCGGGCGGTACGACCCCGTGAGCGTGGCCGCGGATCCGATGACACGAGCGCCGCGGACGGCGACCCGCCTGCTCGAGGGCCTCACGGGTGGGGAGTACGACCCCTCACTCGATGCACACCTGGCCCTCTGGGGTGCGCCCTCCGATCCCCACAATGGGGTCGTCACCATGCTCGAGAGAAGTGGCCTCAGCGGGCACGGCGGAGCGTATTTCCCGGTGGCCTCGAAATGGCGAGCCGTCATGGGTTCCCGACACAGACGCACGGTGGTGATCGCAAACGGCGCCGAAAGTGAGCCGGCGAGCAGCAAGGACGGGTTCCTGTTGACGCGGACACCACATCTGGTGCTGGACGGACTCGCTGTGGCCGCGCAGACCCTTCGCGCGACGCGCGCGATCGTGCACGTGGCTCCAGCGAGCCGAACCGCCGTCGAGCGGGCGGTCGCCGAACGCGGGCAGATGGGCCTCGACGGAATCGGGATCGAGGTCGTGGAGGCCCCGGACCGATACCTCGCGGGTCAAGAGTCCGCTGTGGTCAACCGACTCAACGGGCACCCGGTGCCGATCCCTTCCTTCGTCGGCCTCCGCTCGATCCGCGAACGAGGTGTCGCGGGACGACCGACGCTCGTCCAGAACGCCGAGACGTTGGCGCATGTCGCGCTGATCGCCCGCTTCGGCCCGGAATGGTTCAGAGAGGTGGGAACGTCCGACGACCCGGGGACGCTGCTGCTGACGCTCTGCGTCCCCGAAGGGCCTTTCGTCGTCGAGGCAGCGTACGGATCTCTCCTCCGTCGGGCGGTCGGACTCGAAGAGCGGGACCTGTCCCGAGTGCGAGGCGTCCTCCTGGGTGGCTACGGCGGAGGATGGGTCTCCACCGCGGACTTCGCGGAACTGGCCGTGCTCGAGAAGGCCGCCCGGCGGCTCGGCACAACCCTGGGCGCAGGCGTGGTCGCACCCCTCCCCACGGGGGTTTGCCCGTTGGCCGAAATGGCAGACGTGGTCCGCTACATGGAGGGCCAGGGAGCGGGGCAATGCGGGCCCTGCGTGCACGGTCTGAGCGACCTGGCGGCCGCGCTGGAGCGACTCGCCTACGGCGGGCCCGGAGGACCGCGCACCGATCGCCTGCTCGAGTCCTGTAATTTGGTCGACGGGCGTGGCGCGTGCCGCCATCCGGATGGCGTCGCCCGTTTCGTTCGATCGGGGCTCCGTGTCTTCGCGGACGAAGTCGCGGCGCACCAGCGCCGGGGTAGCTGCACTCGGACCAGTGCACCGCGGGTACTACCAATTCCGAACAGGGTGGCCAAGGGAAGGCTGGTAAGCCGGGCGTGAGCCGTTGGAGCCTAGAACTCGTGATCGATCCCACAGCATGTGAAGGTCGCGGTGTGTGCGCGGAGCTCCTGCCGGAACGGATCGAGTTGGATCCGTGGGGATATCCCGTCGTCGATGACGGCGAGATCGTGCCTGGCCTCTACGATCACGCCGTCCGCGCTGTACGCAACTGCCCGAGACAGGCGTTGCATCTGGTGGAGCGGCGATGCTGAGCCCACCGGTCGAGCAATCCGAGCTCGACGAACCTCAGGCTCCGTCGCGATCTGCTCGCCGGCAGTGGTCACGTGCCCGTGTCCACCGGCGACGTCGGCGCGTCCTCGCCGTCATCGCCGCGGTCTTCGGTGTGCTCCTGATCTGGCTCTCCGTTTCGATCGGCACCGCGCTCACCAATCCGGCGCTGGGCAGCTCCGCCGGGGCGCGCCTCGCGGAATGGTTTCGCGAGCACGGAGGCGCCTCCATCGTCGTCTGGGCGGAGAACGAGTGGTACTCGCACCACCAGCCCAAGGTGGGTGGGAAGCTGGCTCCCGGCACCATTCGCGTCCCCAAGGCGACGACGACGACGGCGCCGCCCGTGGCCGTCGCCCCGCATCTGCCCGAACCGGCCCCCCTTGCCTCGCTCGCGGGAGCCCCGGTTGCGGGCGAAGGTCAATGGTCCCCCGCCGGCCGGCTGGTGCACGGGCTCCCAGCCGTCTACGAGACGATGCTGCGTCCAAGCCCGATCCACACGAGCTACGTGGCCGCGGTGGCGTGGATGGACCCGCTCCTCCTCAAGGCGACGCTGTACTCGGGCAGCCAGATCCCGGGAGGCGGCCCATACAGTCACACGGCCCCTATCTCTGCGACCGACGCGACCTCGTTGGTGGCTGCGTTCAACGCGGGATTCCTCATGTCCGACGCCGAGGGCGGCTACTACACCGACGGCAAGACCCAGGTGCCGCTCCAGAACGGCGCAGCGTCTTTCGTCGTCTTCAAGAACGGCTCCTTCACCCTCGGCCAATGGGGCCGTGACGTGTCGATGTCGCCCGATGTTGCGTCGGTGCGCCAGAACCTCCCCCTGCTCGTCGACGGCGGACACATCGTGCCCGCTGCCTACACGGGCAGCCCTGCGGTCTGGGGGCGGACGCTGCACGGCGCCGACTACGTCTGGCGCTCCGGTCTCGGGATCACGGCCAACGGTGCGCTCGTCTACGTCGGCGGTCCAGGGCTCAACCTCGTGGACCTCGGAAACCTCCTCGTCGACGCGGGTGCGGTGCGAGCGATGGAAATGGACATCAACACTGACTGGGTCAACTTCAGCACGTACCACCCGTCCACTCCCGACGGCCAGGCCACGGCATCGAACGGCACCGAGCTCCTGCCCGGCATGACGGGCACTCCCGGCCGCTATTTCGAGCCGTGGTGGGCCCGTGACTTCATCACCATGTCGGCAACGCCATGACCTCGCTCGATCGGGAACCGTGGGAGGACGCAAGGTCCGAACGAGACGTCGTTCCGGCCGATGGGCTCGCCCCCGCCGCGACGCGGTCGACCCTGGCCTTGCTCGCCCAGGGAGCACGTCCGCGACAGTGGATCAAGAACCTGTTGGTGTTCATGGCGCCGGCCGCCGCCGGTGTGCTCGGCAACTGGCAGACGTCGGTCCGGGTCATCGGGGCGTTCGTCGTGTTCTGCGTGGTCGCGTCGGGAACGTACCTTGTGAACGACGTCATCGACGCCGAGTCCGACCGGATCCACCCGAAGAAGCGCCATCGTCCGGTGGCGAGCGGCGCCTTGGCTCCCCGCGTCGCCCTCGGAACGGGCGGCGGCCTGATCGTGGTCGGCCTCGCGGGAGCACTCGCCATCGGCCCGTGGGGGTTCGCGGTGGTGGTGGCGTCGTACGCCGGTCTCAGCCTCGCCTACAGCCTTCGGCTGAAGCGCGAACCGGTCATGGAGCTGGCGGTCGTCGCATCGTGCTTCGTGCTGAGGGCGGTGGCAGGGGGCGTGGTTGCACACGTGCACCTCTCCAACTGGTTCCTCGTCTTCACCTCGTTCGCGGCGCTGTTCGTCGTGACCGGAAAACGAAGCGCGGAGCACACTCGACTCGGGAAGACCCGCGGCGTCCATCGCTCGGTCTTGGACGAGTACACGGAGTCGTTCCTCAGGGCAACGTTGACGATGGCGGCCACGGTCACCGTTGCTTCGTACTGCCTCTGGGCCTTCGAGCGGACGGGGTTGCTGGCCCATGCGGGCCATCATGTGGTGTGGATCGAGCTGACCGTGATTCCGTTGGTCCTGGCCGTGCTGCACATCTTCCGGTTGCTGGACGCCGGACAGGGCGGCGAGCCCGAGGAACTGGCCCTGCACGATCACATTCTTCAGGGCTATGTCGTGCTGTGGGCCGTCCTGATGGGCATCGGCCTCTACGCGTGATCCACCCCACGGCCGGATGAACGACGCCTTCGGCCGGCCCCAGTCCGTGGTGGTGCTCGGGGGCACCTCCGACATTGCGGGTGCCGTACTCGAACGGTGGTCCGATCGCTGCCGCTCTCTCGTCTTGGCCGGTCGTGACCGCGCCGAGCTCGAGAAGGTAGCCGCTCGGTTCAGGTCGTCGACCTCGCAGGTGGCGACCCTGACCTTCGACGCGACCTCGGGGGACGCGCAGGGCACGGTCGCCCGCTGCTTCGATGCTGCGTCGGAGCCGGTCGACGTCGTCGTCATGGCCGTCGGCGAGCTCGGCCAACAAGAGGTCGACGAACGCGAGCCGGATCGTGTCGCCGACGTGGTGACGATCAACTTCACCTGGCCCGCCGCGGCACTCACGGCGGCCGCGGAGTCGCTCCGGAGGCAGGGTCACGGCCGCATCGTCGTGTTGTCCTCCGTGGCCGGTGTCAGGGTTCGGCGTGCGAACTACGTCTACGGGGCCGCGAAATACGGCCTCGACGGCTTTGCCCAGGGCCTCTCCGAAACGCTGGACGGGAGCGGCGTCTCGCTGTATCTCGTCAGGCCGGGCTTCGTCCGCACGAAGATGACCGCGGGACGCCCGGCTGCACCCTTCGCCGTGGACGCCGACCGCGTGGGGGCTGACATCGTGGCCGGCATCGAGCGCGGACGACCCGTGATCTGGTCGCCGCCGGCCCTCGGATGGCTCTTCTCGGTGCTGCGGCTCCTGCCCCGGCCCATCTGGCGGCGCCTGCCCGGCTGACGATCAGCCCGTCTGGGGGTGGGTCGGCGTGGAGCCGTCGGGGTTCAAGATGTCGAAGCCGTCCGGGATCGACAACAGCCCCGGTGCGGTGCCCGGGACGTCCGGGACCCCGTAGTCCCACACCAGCGCCTGCGTCGTCGGGTCGATGGCCGCCATCCGGTCCCGGTAGTCGTCGTTCACCATGAAGACGCCGCTCGGCAGGAGCTCGGCCAGCGAGGGCTGGTTGAGCCGGTTGATGCCCGCTGTCGCCCGGTACTGGTAGAGGATCTGGCCGGCCCGGTTGAACTCGACGATCCCTCCTGGGTTGGAGTAGTCGGCGCACATGTAGAGATTGGGCCCGAGTTGCTGCGGGTCCGACGGGTAGCCGATCGCAACGTGCGCCGTCCACACGAGCGAACCGGTCTGCGTGTACTCGCTGATGTAGGAGCCCGTCGTCTCCGAGACCAGGATGTTGCCGTCGGCGAGCGGCGTGTCGCCGTTCGGCGAAGCGATGCCCGTCGGCGGGCGATGCACGCACAGCCCCGTCGTGCCGACCTGATGGACGACGACGCCGGCAGGGTTGATCACCAAGATCCGGCAATTCGATGCGTCCGCCACCGAGATGTTGCCGTCCTTGAGGAGGTACGCGTCATCAGGTTCGTGCAGGTATCCGGGAGCGGAACCGATCTGGCCCGGGTGCCCGTAGCTCCAGAGCAAGGCGCCGCTCGGATAACCGATCTTGACGATGGTCTCGTTCTCCTCCTGGTTGGAGATGATCGCCGAGCCATGGTTGACGAAGAACGCGTCGTCGGGGAAGTAGAAGCCCCGGGGACCGGGCGGGGGCGGCATGGACGGAGGATTCGGATACGTCCAAACGATCGAGCCGGTGTCGTCCAGCACCAACAGCCGGTTGTTGCCCCGGTCCGCGATCAGCAACTTCTCGCCGTAGTACGGGGACCCGGCACCCGGAGCGCCCGCCACGCCGAAACTGCTGTTCGGCCTGAACATCTGGACCGCCGTGATCGGAGTGCCCTTGCTTTCCCCGCCGACGATCCAGGCGGTCCCACCGACGACCGTCACCGCGGCGTTGGACACGGGCGCCAACAGGTGTCCCGCGGTCAACATCTGGCGCGACCGTGGGTCGAAGGCCTGGATGATCCCCGAGTCCGCGACGCCGTTGGTGCCGCCGGCCACGTAGACGATTCCTCCCAGCGTCGCGGCCGATGCCGCGCTCAGGGGTTGTGGCAAGTGGCCCACGACCTTGATCTGCCCAGAACGCGTGTCGATGCGCTGGATGGCGTCGACGGCCCCGGCCCCGGCCCCGATGCGCGTGCCCCCGAAGACATAGATGAGCGGCCCGACGGCGGCAACCGCGGGGTAGCGGACCGGCACGGGCAGGGACCCCACGACTCGAAAGGTCGTGCCGTCCCTCGTCGCGAGCACCTGAGGATCGGCACGGGTTCCGTCGTAGCCTCCGACCACGTACGCCGTTCGACCGATAGCCACCCCGGCGGCGTCGGAGCGGGGCTGTGGCAGCTGCCCGACGACCGTTGCATGGGACGTGCCGCCGGGAGGTGCGAGCGGGAAAGCCTGGACGTTCGACACGGTCGTCTGGGCGCCTCCGCCGAAGACGAGTACCCGACCTCGGAGAAGCGCTCCGGCCGCATCGTGGGCCGGAGTGGCCAGCGATCCGCCGGGCACGCCCCTCCCTGCCGGGACTGCGATCGTCGTTGCGGTCGCCACTGAGGCGTCGCCAGAGGTAAGGCCGCCCAGGACGAGCAGGTTCGTCGGCGAGGTCGGCACCGCCACCGCACGGGAGATCGGTGCAGCGGTCGTCCACGGGAGCAGGCCGGCCTCGACGGCGGGGCTGGTGCCACGACGCGCAACCTGTTTGGCGGGCCGGTGCGAGGTGGTCGACGCGACGAGACGACTGTGGTGCGTGCTGCTCTCGCTGGGAGACGCCGACGCCGCCGTCCCCGACATCGACGCCAGCGCGGCAACGGCCAGCCCCACGACCATGATCGCGTGACGGCGTCGGCCGAGCGTTCGTCTCCACCCACTCGAGACGCGCTGATCTGAGGAGCGGATCGGGCTCACAGGCACGGACATCATGGCGGTTCTCGGTTGTCGTTACAAGGCAGCCCGGCAGGTAACCGGGCCGTCCACGCTTACCTGTGTCGAGCCAACCAGGTCCAGGGAGAACGCCGGTGGGCGCGGCCATCGAAACGGCCGTGCGCGGCATAGGCGCCCGGAACGGGAGCCACCAGGTTGTCCAGCCGCTCCGGGTCGTCTGGCTCGTCCGTCTGCTGGGCGTCGTACCCACTCCGCGCAAGATAACGGTCCAGCAGTTCGGGGACGACCTTGTTCGCGGTAACCGTCAGGGTCGCCGAC
>Ga0207777_1000512_pt1 | contig 10559 bp, 7 predicted proteins | sample LuqExpMetageno35_FD_187793 | JGI IMG/M metagenome (GOLD analysis project Ga0207777, IMG submission 187793) | Tropical forest soil microbial communities from Luquillo Experimental Forest, Puerto Rico - Sample 35 (SPAdes) | ecosystem: Environmental > Terrestrial > Soil > Tropical forest ...
GAATTGTAGGCGAGAATTCGCGGCGCGTACGAAGGCGCTACATCCTTCGGCCGCCCGTTCGAAACTTGTGGGTTCCCTTAATCCACAAGAGCCGGAGCGCTGTCAGCGCTCCGGCTTGCGGTTTTAGTGCGGGGCGGGCGCCTGCGCCGTCGAACCCTGCGCTTTCATCTGAGCCTGGGCATAAAGACTCCAGACATGCGCGGTCGCTTTGCGCGCGGCCGATCCGTCTACTTGTCCGAGCGTTTGCTGCGCGTCGGCGTATTTGCCTTGTGCGGCCTGCAACATGCCAAGCAGTGTCGGCGCCTCATGGGGGTCTTTCATGCCGCCCTTGCTGATTGCCCGGCGCGCGGCGACTTCTGCATCCGCATAGCGTCCGTAGCCCCAATAATCCTCGGCAAGCTTGATGTCGGCTTCGCCTGTTTTCGCATGTGCGGCCTGGGCGGCAATCGTGTTCAGTTCGCGCGCGTCGGTCGCAGCGCCGTTGCGCGCCTGCACATAGCTCGGCCCCGCTTGCGCGGCGGTGATCGCTCCGTCGTGAATTCCTTTCTCCAAGACATTCTTGGATTCGGTCGCATAGCCCATCAAATTCGCAACGCTCGCCAGCGGATCGTAATCTTCCGCGCGCATGGCACCCGGGATAAGGAATTTCAGCCGCAGGAGATTGAGCTCATCGAGTTCTTTGAGGCCCTTGGTCCCAAGCGTAAAGTCGATAAGCCTGCTCCAGTTGTCGGCTTGGTTATACTGCACGGCGATGTTTTCCAGGGCAGTTTGCGTACCGGCTTGATCATTTTGCTGCATCGCGCCGTTCATGACGATCTTCAGCATATTTTCGTCGGGTGGTTGGCCGGCGGCTTTCGACGCATCGATCGACATTTGCGCGTATTGCTGGGCATGCGGCATGTCTTTCAGCTCGTAGTAGGCTAAGGCCACCCGCGAGTAGAATTTCGTGTCGAGCGCATTCATCGCCTGCAATTGTTGCGCGTAACCGAGCGCCTTTTGATAGTGCGCCGCGCTCATCGCGAGTTGGAACGCATTGGAGATCGCGCTCTTCTTCTGATCGTCCGGTAAGACGGGCGAATCTGCTGCCGCTTCCATCGGTGCGTCGGCCGATGCATAGTCATTTTTTTCGATATAGATTTCGGCCAGGAACGAATTGATCAGGTAGTCGTCATAGGGCGTCCGCTCCGACACCGCCTGCGCTTGTTTGACGTCGCCGAGTGCCCCGTCGAGATCTTTGGCGGCCAGGGCTTTTTGTGCTCCCAACAGATATTTCGCGACTTCCGGGGACGGTTTGTCCGCGGCCGATGCGGATACGGGCGCCAGTACGGCAACAGCCGATCCCAGAAGCGAGGCGGCCAACAAGGCGCGGACAATCGGTCTCATAATGCGTTTCCTTTTTCGTTTGATATTTGGGCGTTATCGAAGCTCGAATGATCGGCCGATGGGCATAGCGTTTGGCCTGGCGTCCTGCATCCCGGTTCCCGCGTCGATTGATGGCATTGTAGTGCGGCGTTTTTGTGTTTCCAGATGCGCGGCGCGGCATATTGCGCTGCAGCGCGAAAATTTCAATGAAGGCTTTCAACCGGGCCGCCGGCCCGCCGTCTGCGATGGTCTCCTCCCGCGGGCGCGCCCGATCGCCAATTGTGGTTGCCGAAAAGCAGTTGCCGCACAGGTCGCACCGAATTTCCCCCTAACGCGGCGCGTGTAACACGTTGTTTACCATGGCGTGCGACCGTGCGAATCAGGGCGAAAAGGTTCGCACGCATGGGCAGGAAACACCCTGCGGAGCTTGTGTTGGGCTCCGTGCAGCTGGGATTGGCGTATGGCGCGGCAAACCGGACCGGCAAGCCATCGCATAGCCAAGCTTGCCGGCTCGTTGCGCGGGCGGCCGAATGCGGCATTACGAAATTCGATACCGCGCGCGCCTACGGCGATGCCGAGGAGCGGCTGGGCGAGGCGCTCCGCACCCACAAGGCGGTGCGCACCATCACAAAGCTGAGCCCGTTGAGCGAACTTCCGAGCGATGCTCCGCGCAGTGCAGTGCGCGCGGCGGTCGATGAAAGCGTCGATACCTCGCTTTTGGCCCTGCGGCGCCGTCAGATCGATTGTCTGCTCCTGCACCGCGCGCAACAATTTTGGCTGCAGTTCGAGGGGGATGTCCCCGATCTCGTCAAGAAAGAATGAGCCCCCATCCGCGAGTTCAAATCTCCCCTTTTTCTGCATCAGGGCGCCAGTGAACGCGCCTTTCTCGTGCCCGAAGAGTTCGCTCTCGATCAGCCCCCCGGGAATCGCTGCGCAATTCAATTTCACGAGATTGCGGTTGTGCCGAGGGCTGAGTTCGTGAATCGCCCGCGCGATGAGTTCCTTCCCGGTCCCGGTCTCGCCTGAGATCAACACGGTGGCGTTGGTGGGAGCCACTATGTCCACTTGCGAAAGGACGGCGCGCAAGCCGCCGTGTCGTCCCACGATCGTATCCAGGACCGCCGACTGAGCTTGTCTTGACTCATGCATGGGTGACTTGTCTGCGAGAGGAAATACACCGTTCGTCGCTGGAGCGGCCTGATATGCATTCGAATGAGTCATAAAACTGGATGCTGCGCTCATCTTTACCCCCTCACAAGACGTAACAAAGCCCAAAAGCCCGAACCGATCTTGGTTAGATTCTCGTTGTGTCGCCGCTTGTTAGTGCGCCAGCCAAAGCGCGCTTCTCACGGCCTGGAACATCGTAAATCGATGGTGCTTGCGCAAAATCTGGTACCACTGAAATAGCGTCGGCGTTTTCATGACTGCTACCTCCATTAGGCTGCCATCCGTGCTTTTCGTACGTAATACACGCGGTCTAAGCTGCTCGTCCACCAGTGCGTTGGCGATTGCTGCACTCATTTGCTCTACCCCCTCTGTTGGTCGATCCATTTGCGAACGTAGGCCGGACAGTTTTCGAGAGTCATGCCAGTGGCTTCACATCCGGCCAAAAATTCCACTCCCTCGCCATTCACTAGTACAAGCTCCTTCAGGTTCAGCACGATGTGAACCGCAGAAGGTTCGAGGCCGAACAATCTCCGCAACTCGTCAATGTCTTCTGGCTCTATACGGCCGCTCAAGCTGAAGACGACCTTTCCGTTCGCTGCCCTCTGGATCCTCAGCATGGTACCTCCTGGCGTCCGCTGCCCACTTTGCACCGTGACGTTAGGAATCGGCGCCACATGCCGAGCTCTTTTATCCAACTTACCTCATAGACCAGTTCTTGCTGTTCCGCGGCGCCTTCTGCATTCCAAACCGGGAGATTTGTCGTTTCCCAGTGCACATCGGTTCTTTCCGAAAACGGTGCGATGTAGGCGGCGGTCCCATGACTATGAACTTCGTGCCTCATTTCGACCTCGTGCGCGAGAACTACGAAGCCCTGGATTCTGCGCGTGGTAGCTTCTAGCTCTCGCTGCAGTTTGATGGAGCAACGCGGTAGCCAATTTCAACCAACTGAAAACACACGGGTTGGCTCACAGTAATGCTCACAAATTCTGCGAATTCGCAATTTTCGCGAGTTGTAGAAGTGCAGCTAACTCTCGCGCAAATAGTTTTTGAACTGGTGCTTATTGACCTTCAGCAGGCGGATCTTGTATTCCAAAGTGGAGGCGGGGATACCGAGTTTTGCGGCTGCGCCTGACGGACCAGAAACTCTACCTTCTGTCTCCGCCAGCGCCTTTTCAATGAGGTCTTTTTCCTCTGCCGGGCTTTTCCTCCCCAATGACCCGGTTGGGCCCTGTGGATGCGAATCCCCGATGGAGAGCCAACTGGGATCAATGGTTAGCGTCTCTGTCTCACAGACAATAACCGAGCGCTCGATCACATTTTCGAGCTCACGAATATTTCCTGGCCAGGGGTACGACTCCAGGAGCTCGAGCGCCTCCTTCTCAATGCTGCGGATGTTCTTACCAACCTTTCGCGCGAAACGGGCAACGAAGTACTCCACCAGCACGGGAATATCCTCTGTGCGTTCTCGGAGAGGCGGGATGTGGATCGGGAAGACCTCAAGTCGGTAGAACAGATCCGGTCGAAATGCGCCTGCTGCAATGGCTTTTTGCAGATCGCGGTTAGTAGCGGCCAGGACACGCACATTCACCCGAATTGGTTCACTGCCGCCGACACGTTGGAACTCCCTTTCCTGCAAAACGCGCAAGAGGGAAATCTGCGTCTCGAGAGGCAATTCTCCAACCTCATCGAGGAAGATCGTACCCTCCTCTGCCAACTCGAACTTGCCTAGCCGACGCTGCAGAGCCCCAGTGAACGCCCCTTTCTCGTGCCCGAACAGTTCTGAGGCAATCAACGATTGGGGAATTGCAGCACAATTGACCGCTACAAATGCCCGGGAACGGCGAGGCGACTTCTTATGGATAGCACGCGCAACCAATTCTTTCCCTGTTCCAGTCTCACCGGTCAGGAGAACAGTTGAATCCGTAGGGGCGACTTTGGACACGGCCGAAAGCACAGACCGGAGGGCCGGAGAGTGCCCTACGACTTCCTCAAACATCCATGCTTGGTCGATCTCCTCACGCAGCGCGACGTTCTCATGTTGAAGTTTCTCTTCCGTCCGTTTGCGATCGTGGATATCCGTCGCCGTTCCGTACCACCTAACGATGTTTCCTCGCTCATCCCGTAACGGCACTGCGCGAGATAAGAACCAACGATATTCTCCAGTTCCGGCACAACGGATGCGAACCTCATCCTCGAATGGATCCCCACTGGCTAGCGAGGCACACCTCTTCTCGACATAACGGCCAACGTCCTTGGGGTGAAGCGCAACCTCCCATCCCAAACCTACAGACTTTTCTACCGAGATACCCGTATATTCCTGCCAACGTCTGTTGACGAATTCAATCGATCCATCCGAGCTATTCGTCCAGGCGATTGCAGGAATGGTTTCGATGACTTCGCGAAGCTGCTTTTCGCTCTGGCGGACAGCTTCTTCGGCGCGCAAGCGGTCAGTGATGTCCCGGGCTACCATCAGCAGGAAGCGACGACCACCATACGAGATCAGGCTGGTGTGTACTTCGACAGGGAACACCGTTCCATCCCTTCGCCGATGCCAGTGTGTGTCGATTACGGTCTCACCCGCCGCCGCCCGCTCGGCGACTGATTCCATCTCGGCTTGGTACGAGTCCGGATGGAAGGCGAGCGGCGTCTTCCCGATCAGTTCCTGCCGAGTGTAACCAAGGCTCTCGCAGGCCGACCGGTTCACATCAACAACGGTCTGTTGCTCGAGATCATAGACAATGAGGGCGTCCCCTGCGTGGTCTACGAATGTGCGAAAGCGCGTCTCGCTCTCGCGCAGTGCTTCCTGGGCGCGCTTTCGCTCGGTGAGATCGACATGTGTACCGATCACGAGGATAGGCCCGCCGCGCTCCGTGGAAACATGATGACCAATTGCCTCGATATATTTAACGGTTCCATCGGGTAAAACGATTCTGTACTCGGCGATGTAGTCTGATCGCTCACGCATTGCCTTCACGGAGAGATCGCGCACCATCTCGCGATCTTCCGGATGGACACGTTGCAGCAGAGTTTCACCGTCCGGAGGACCTTGTTGCGGATCAAAGCCCCAGATTCGGAAATGTTCCTCCGACCAATAAGGAAAGGTGTTCGTCCTGCCGTCGTACGCATAGCTGCCGGTATGGGTTAGCTTCTGTGCTTCAGCCAGATACGCTTCACTTCGATGCAGACCTTCCTCGGCACGCTTGCGCTCGTGAATATCGAAGCTTGTTCCAAACCACTTAACGATTTTGCCCAACTCGTCGCGGAGCGGCACATTGCGGATCAATAACCAGCGATATTCTCCATTCGCCGCACGCACTCGCACTTCGCTCTCGATTGGTTGACCTGCGGCTAAGGCTGCACCCCAATCTGCAACGAACCTTCCGTGGTCCTCTGGATGAACCACAGTTTCCCAATTCCACCCCAGTGCGTCCTCGGCAGCTAAACCGGTGAACTCCTGCCAACGATAATTGATGAAATCAAGCGAGCCATCAGGCAAGGTGCTCCACAACATCGCCGGAACCGTTTCGATCACGTCGCGAAGCTCTTTTTCACTACGGCGGGCAGCCTCCTCGGCACGCTTCCGTGCCGTGATGTCGTTGCTGGTCACCATGGTTGCAACCCACGCACCTGAGTCATCCCGTTTCAGCGACCAGCGGCTTGCCACTACGATTTGGGTCCCGTCCTTCTTGGTTTTCAAAAGCTCGCCTTCCCAGCGGCCATTAGCGAGCAATTCAGCCTCAATCTGCTCAAACGGCAATGCGGAGGCCGTTTTCAGGAGTTGATGAGCAAGCTTCCCAACCGCGTGCTCCGCTGGCCATCCGTACAAGACCTCTGCGCCGCGATTCCAATAGCTGATAACTCCCTTCATATCGCGGACATAAACTGCGTCATGAGTGAGCCTCAGAAGGCTTGCTTGCTCTCGCAGTTCTTCGTACAGTTCGTAGAGTTGCCGGCCGGCATGGTTGAACGCCCTCCCGACAACAGCCAATTCGTCATTTCCATCGACATGGACCTCGTGTCGAAAATCGCCACGCGCCAGTGCTTGGGCGCCCGATGCCAGTTCGGCGAGCGGAGCCGTAATGCTCTGAGTGACGTACGAGCCGAGGGCGACAGCTAGTAGTAATGTCAGCAACCCGGCAATGAGGAGCACCAAAGAAAGACGCTTCTGCACGCTCGTAACATCTTCGATTGCTTTGCTCCGTTCCTGCTGTGCCTGTCGGTCGACGTTTGCCACCAGCGCAGAGCTAAGATCAATCAATTGCTGAATCTGTGTTTTAAGGCGGAGACGAACCGCAGCCCAATCTTCCGCATCGGCAAGCTGAACCGCTATGTCGAGTTGAGAGGGAAGTGTGACTTTGAGCACCTTTACTGTAGCGGGGATAGTCGGATCTTCTCGCGCAATTTCGGGAGCCGCACTCAGTGCTTGTTGTGCGTCTTCGACATCACGAAGGAAACTCCGGCGAAACCCTGCGGCTTCGGATGAGAATTGTTTCGTGTCGTGACTGCTCTCCAAGGCAGCGACGTTTTTCCTGAAACTGCCCACATCCAGGCGGAGGCGGACGAGCGCAAGGGATGTCTGGTCGGCATTGCTGAGACGGCGAGTGGGGGCGACCATTTGCCTGAACTGCCAGAAAACCACGGCATCAGCGGCGATCATCGACATCAGGATCAGCAGAAAGCAAACGGTCAAACGTCTGCCGATGCTCAATGGATTCCTGCGGAACAGGCCGCGTGCAGCGTATGGGGTCTTTTTCACGTCCCCTGAACCGTTCGGACGAGTGGTTGACATGTTGCTGCCCTCGACCTCTGCGCAATGCTGCTGCCGAAGCTATCTTCGCGAGGCATTCGAGTCGGCCGCCGAGGATTTGAGCATTTTCACCAGTTGCTCTTGCAGGTCGGTTGCCGCATTTGCGGCGCTCTGCCTTTGAGTAAGCACGGCATGTACCGCTTCATAATACGCGCGCGATACCTCCGGATACATTTTGCCCGCCGGCACAGATGGCCGCAATGCTATCCCTTCGCGCACTTGCAGAACACGGGACACGTAAGGATTTGCACCCAAGACGTCGGCGTTCTTGTACAAGGCTGGAACCGTAGGCGGCTCAGCGGACTTGCGGCAGCGTCTGGCTTGCTCCTCGGGGCTGGCAAGAAAACGGACGAGCATTGCGGCCTCGCGCGGATGACGCGAATAACGCGAGACACCATAACCGTTTCCACCCAACGTCGCTGCGAAGCCGGCATGACCCCGCGGCAGGGAAACAACGTCAAAGTGGCCTCTTGTCGGTGAGTCCTCGGCACGCGCTGCCACATATGCATTAGTCCAGTTGCGCATGAATGCGGTTTTTCCCGCTTGCCACATATTGAATGCATCCCACTCCCTGTATACCGTGACTCCGGGGGGCGAAATGGATCCCACCCAACGAGCTGCCATGCTCCACGCGCGGATCGTATTCGGGTTGTTTATGGTCACTTTGCCGTCCTCGTCGAGAATGGTTCCACCACCCTCGGACACTTGCCATTCCAACGCATTGCAGGTCAATGCTTCAGACGGCGCACCTTCCCAAACGAAGCCCCAGAAATCCTTATTGCCGTTCGCGCGCTCGCCAGCTTGAACCCGTCTGGCCATAGCTTCGAGTTCTTCCCATGTCTTGGGCGGTGAGGAATATCCGTACTTTGCCAGCAGATCGACGCGGTAAAACAACAAGCCCTCGTTCATGTTGTGCGGAAGAGCTACGAGTTTGCCATCGACGGTGTAGTTTGCAATCAGCTCCGGAAAATGCGCAGCAATGTCTTCCTCCGGCACGTAAGGTTTCAGGTCAATGAGACTGTCCGCCAGAAGCCTGGTCCAGATTATGTCAATAGCGTAAACGTCGGGCACTTCTGCGCGGCTGTCGAGCAGCTCGCGCCAAAATGCTAGTTGCTCCACTGCCGCTTCCGGAGCGGGCAGGATCTGAACTCGAATACCGGTTTGTCTCGTAAACTCTTCCAGCTCCGGACCGAGCCGTGAACCCGGCCAGCCCTGATCAATGACAGTGAGTATGATCCGGGAGGCGCGACGACCGGTGCTATGGCAGCCTAGGGCAAAAAGGATAAAAAGAAGGATGCATACGATTGAGAGGTGCCGCAAAGTAACCGGCGACAGGTTTGGTCCACGAAAACACGACAGTTTTTTGCTGGAATTCATGGCCAATTCTCTCTGACCTTATCGGTGACTGTGACTAATCGGCACAGGAACTTTCAGCGGTGATTCACCTGCAAGTCTACCTTGAACAGCACCGTTTCAAAATAGCTCCGGGAAGTATACTTTGATGTTTACGCGTCCGATATGAAACGTATGTATAAGAAGTATACCGCGGCCAGTACCCGTTACGCGAGTCTAAGCGTAAGATTAGGGCGAGAATGTCAACTGGACATCGTTTCGAAAAGCCGGGTGAGATCAGCGCGGAACAGGCTGATTCGGTTCATAGTGCGCTCGAATTGGTGATTTCAAGTGATGCGTTCGCCGGAAGCAAGCAGTGCCAGGATCTTCTCCGGCTGATGGTGGAACATGCCTTGTCGGGTGAACTGGATGCATTGTGTGAGCAAAAGATTGGCGTAAAAATGTTTGGGCGTCCCGCCGATTATGACACGTCAAATGATGCCGTCGTTCGTGTGCGAGCGACAGAAGTTCGAGAAAGGCTGGCGCAATATTATGGCGAGGCCACCGCTCCGCCTGTCGTCCGTATCGAGCTTCAGCCCGGGTCATATGTTCCGGAGTTCCATTGGTCCCCCCGGACAAGAGTTGACGCTGGGCTTGTAACGCCGGCACCTCCCCAGGGGGTTGCGCCGCCATGGCGCCGCAAGTCAACACTCGTGATTGTCGGCGTACTGGGTATCGTTGGCCTAAGTCTTATAGTTTGGTTGCGGCTTGGCCCGAAACCTCAATCAACAAATCCGGTACGGCTGTCCCTCGGTCTGCCCGAAGGTGTGACGGTACATCGGAACTGGCATACCTTCGAACACATCGCGGTCTCGCCCGACGGCCAGATGTTGGCCTTTGCAGCCACGGATGCTTCCGGCAGAAGTTTTTTGTGGATCAGGGCTTTGAGTTCGCCCGAGGCGCAACGGATTGAGCAGACGGAGGGCGCGCTCTTGCCTTTCTGGTCGCCGGACTCACAGTTCATCGGCTTCTGGGCGGCGGGGGGCAAGCTGAAAAAAGTTCAAAGGTCGGGCGGAGTTCCTGAAGTGATTTATGGCGTACCGGAAATTGCCCAAGGCGCTTGGGGACCCGATGGGACCATCCTATTTGCGAGGGCAGTGAACAGTCCGATCCTACGCGTTTCGCCCACTGGCGGAGAGGCTACCCCTGTGACGTCGCTGCTTCCTGGCCAGGTCAGCCAAATGTGGGTCCAGTTCTTGCCCGACGGCAAGCATTTTGTCTACTTGGCTCGCACAAGCCTGACCAGTAGCGATCCGGGAGCGAAAATCTACGCCCAATCGCTGAATGGCGGAGATCCGACACTGCTGTTAGCAAACCAAAGTCGTGCCGTAGCGGTGCCCGATTACTTGTTGTTCGCGCAAGACCAGACGCTGTTCGCGCAACGCATGGACTGGAGAGCTCTGCGAAAGATCGGCGAGCCGTTGTTGCTCGCCCGCAACGTCGCGGCCTCTCCTGCTTATCTGGGCACTTCCGAATTCACGGCGTCGCAAAACGGAGTGCTGATCTATGGCACCGCATCAGGCGCCTCTTCATTTGATCAATTCAAGTGGTACGCCCGAAACGGCAATGTAATTGGCAGCTTCGAAGCGGTGATCGACTTTCAGCAATTTACGCTTTCGCCTAATGGGAAATACTTGGCGCTGAACTCGTTCCGCCAGCATGCGACCGGCAGCCTGTGGCTCATCGACCTGACGAGCAACACAACGACGCCTTTGACCACTGATCCTCACGCGCAGTCGGACCCCGTTTGGTCACCAGATTCGCGCTACGTGGCGTTCAACGTACTTCCTAACGGCGGATCTGATCCGCCGTCAGTCTTGCCATCACTTTT
>Ga0207777_1000516_pt1 | contig 10481 bp, 6 predicted proteins | sample LuqExpMetageno35_FD_187793 | JGI IMG/M metagenome (GOLD analysis project Ga0207777, IMG submission 187793) | Tropical forest soil microbial communities from Luquillo Experimental Forest, Puerto Rico - Sample 35 (SPAdes) | ecosystem: Environmental > Terrestrial > Soil > Tropical forest ...
GAGGAAGCCGGCGGACCACTCGCGCAGGTTGGCCGGCACGGCATACCCGGTCTCGTCGTTGATCGCCGCCCAGTGCTCGGCCACGTCCTCGACCGTGACGTCGGGACCCTGGTGCACGTAGCCGGGGGTGGTGGCGAAAAAGATGCGGGCGAAGCGGCCTGCGCCCGCGGCGTACATCTCGCCGCTGACGTGACAGTCCTCGTGGGCGAGGAAGGCCGCCATCGGGGCCACCAGCTCGGGCGGCATGGCCGGCGACTCGCCGTCCCCCCCCGCCATGCGGGTCATGGCGGCCGGCGCGATCAGGTTGACCGCGATGCCGTGCTTCTTCCCGGCGACGGCCAGACTGCGCGTGAGCCCGACCACGGCGGCCTTGGCCGTGGCGTACGACACGTTGTTCGACAGGCCGAACATTCCGCTCGAGGTCGTCATCACGATGCGTCCGTACCCGGCCGCGCACATGTGCGGCCACGCGGCCCGTGCCGTGTTGAAGGAGCCCACTGTATGGACCGCCAGGTGACTGGCCAGATTCTGCTCGTCGGCGTCGGGGAAGCCGGCCCAGCGGATGATGCCGGCGTTGTTGATCAGGATGTCGAGCCGTCCGAAGCGCTCGATTGCCGCCGCAACCACCGCCTCCGCACCGGTGGACGTGGCCACGTCGCTCGCGTCCGCCACGGCCTCCCCGCCGGCGGCCTCGATCTCGTCGGCCACGGCGGACGCAGGCCCGCGGTCCGCGCCGGTCCCGTCGATGGCGCCACCGAGGTCGTTGACGACGACGGCGGCGCCCCGATCGGCGAGGAGACGTGCGTAGGCCCGGCCGATGCCCCGTCCCGCGCCAGTGACGACCGCGACACGGCCGTCGAAGCGATGCGTCCCCGCCGTGGCGGCGCTCAGGCGGCCACCGGGGCCTCGAAGCCGAGCAGCGCACCGAGTGTGCCGCCCACCATGGCGTCGCGCTCGTCGTCGGGAACGCCGACGAACTGCTCGGCGAGCAACTGCCGACTCCCCCGGAACGTGCCCTCTGCGTGCGGGTAGTCGTTGCCCCACACGATGCTCGAGAGGCCGGTGATGTGCCGGCAGGCCACGGCCACCGGGTCGTCCTGAAACGAGACGTGGAACTGGCGCTTCACGTACTCGCTCGGGGTAAGCGGGTAGGGCCACTTCTCGTTCAAGCGGAACAGCTGCGCCATGTTCGGCTGTTCCTGGGGCGCGCTGCCCTCGTCCCAGACGCCGAGCCACCAGTCGGCGTCCTGGCCGATCCCTGTGACCCAGCACTTGTCCATGGCGCCGACCAGGGACGCCAGCCAGTGCGCGTTGAACTCGATGAGCGAGAAGTGCAGATCGGGAAAGCGCTCGGCCACCCCGCCCCCGATGAGCTCGCAGATCAGCTGCTGGGGGACGATCGTGCTGTAGATCGACTGCGTGATCATCCGTTTGGAGGCCGACTTCTCGGTCATCGGCTGGTTGACCTGCCGCGCGTTCTCCATCACGACCTTCAGCGTCGTCGAAGCCGGATCGTTGAGCTTCACCCCGCCCGTCTGGGTGTGGAAGAACGGTTGGACACCATTGGCCTGCGCCGCCGCCCAGACGGGGTCGAACTCCCGCGAGTAATACGGCTTGGGCGGAGTGGCCGGCAGCAGGATGGCCCGGAAGCCGGCCGCCGCCACCCGCTCGATCTCGGCCGCTGCATCATCGACGTCCGTGATCGGCACGGGCGCGGTCGGGGCCAGTCGGGAGAAGTACGGGGTGAACCGCTCGACGATGTAGTCGTTGTAGACGCGGGCGTGCGCCATGGAGAGCTCGTGGTCGTCGGAGTACAGGCCGAAGAGCGAGAGGTTGGGGTGCATCACCCCGACATCGACCCCGTCGGACTCGAGGTCCTCGATGATGAGCTCGGGGTCGCCTTCGGGCATCCGCCCGCCCGTCTGGCGGTAGCGGGAGATCGTCCACCCTTCGAACCCCGGGGTGTGCAGCCGCCGGAAGATCCTCGCCCCGCCCTCGACCAACGGCTCGATCTCGAAGTCCTCCTCCCAGACGCCCCGGTCGCGCAGGTGCGCGGGCAACCGGGTGACGAAGAGGTCGGTGGGCTCGAGGATGTGCCCGTCGGCAGAGACGACAAAGGGCTTGTGCGGCATGGGTTGTCCCTTCCCGTCCGTATCTCTCAGGAACGTCGGCGCGCCGAAGCGCGAGGCTCCCTGCCGAGAGTAGACCAACCGGTCGGTACACCGCAACGCGCGGCTGCCGACGAGGCCGAGCCACGCGGCGAGGATTTTCGGTGTCGCCGCTCGTCAGACGGTCGCGACCGGCGTTGCCGGCGAGCCCACCGCCCCGGGCAGACGCAGCGGTGGGGCGGTGAGGAGGAATCGGCTCCGGTTGTGCTCGCGCAACCAGGCCGCGAGGTCGTGCAGATACCACAGCTCCCCGAGCGGGACACCGAGCTTGAACAGGCAGAGGTGGTGGATGGGAAGGAGCGAGTGGCGGCTCTCATCGCGATCCCTGCCAACCAGCCCCTCCACCGCGTAATTGTCGGCGACCAACGCTGAGATCTGCGATTCGGTTATCCACTCGAGCAGAGACTCGTCACGAGCGTCGAGATAGGTGCACATCGTAAAGAGCTGCTTGGGGTCCGGGTTCCGGTTCCACTCGAGGATCTTGGTGGCAAAGCCCGTGTGGAGCAGAAGCATGTCGCCCGGCTCCACCACGACGTTGTCCGCCGCCATGATCTGCTCGAGCGTCTTGCGATCGACGCCACGCCACTCGTGGCCGAGATGGTGCGCCAGGTCGACGAGGACTCCCCGACCCTGCACCCCGTGGAAGGCCATGTGCTCCAAGCCGAGATGGCGCGCGAAACAGCGGTGCGATCCGCCGTCCCCGGCGGCGTCCTCTCTCGGCCCGACGAGGTCGACTCCCGCACGGTAACCGTTGTAATAGACGGCCTCCTCCGTCCCGTCACCGTCGGCGTCGAACTCTGCGCCGGCGTGGGCGAAAGAGTCCCACTGCGTCGAGTATTGGAGGAAGAGCGTCACCTTGTCGTCGTTCCAGACGTCGACGAACTTGGGGTGCCCCCAGTCCTTCATCTGGCTTTGATGGACGTTGTAGAAGGTGTCGACGTTGCCCTCCATGTCCTCGGTCGGCGCGAGGACCGGTGGGTAACGCCTCTGGTTCAGAGCTGTGCCACCCGGAAAGTCGAGTGGCAGGCTGAGACAGAAGCTGATGCCGGCTTGGACCTCCCGCACGCCCTGGAGAACCTTCTCGGGGGTGAGGAGGTTGATGCGGCCGAGCTCGTCGTCATCGCCCCAATCACCCCATGTCGAGCCGGGCGGACGTTCTTTCCACCGCTTCGTCACCATTCCTCCTTCTGGTCCGACGACGGGTGTCGCCAGCTCCGAACGCTAGAAGCCGAGGTCGAGGACCGGCTTGTCGAACGGGGCCACGTTCACCAGTTGCAGCGCCGGGAGCAGCTCCTCGTAGGAGCGGCCGGCGAGGAAGCCGTCGATGGTCCGGTTGAGGTTGGAGATGTGGCCCTCGAACCGCTCGTTCAGGCGCATGTACTTGAAGCCTCTCGCGTGCAAGCCCTTCTGCTGTCTCGGGATGTTCGAAAAGTCCTGCGCAGGGATCGGCGGCCATCGTGAGTCGTCGGGCTCCCAGGCTTCGGGCGGCGGCGGCGTCAGAGGATCGCCCTCTCCGAACCGCGTCATCGACCAGATCTCCATGAGGGTCTCCTCTGGTCCCAACGGCCGGAAGCGGTACGAGGAGGCACTGCTGTACATGGGCAGCACGAAGTAGTGCGGGAAGCACCCATAGAACGTCTCGTTGAACCCGTGCTGGTCCAGTTCGTTGAGATCGGGCATGTCTGCGCCGCGCTCTCGCTGCCAGGCGATCACGGCGTCGTTGAGCGCCCGATTCCAGGTCGAGATCGCGAGTTGCGGATCGACTGGTAGCTCCATGTGGCGCAAGCCCTCGGCGACGCGCACATCGTTGGCATGGACCATCCCGTCCATGCCGTCACTCATCTCTCGGAGGTATTCGATCTCGGCCTCGATGAACGCAGCGGGGTCGAACGGCGCGTTCGGGCGCACCGAGTACCGCATGCCGGGAATGTCGAGCTGCGGGTGCGTCACCACCACGTGGTACATCTCGACAAACGCCTCGACTGCGAGCTTCCAGTTCGCCGGCAGACGGGCCGCATACCACTTCTCGGCGCGCAGCGACTCCACTCTCCAGGTGTCGAGGATGGTGGCTGCCGGTTCCATGCAGGCCCTCACGGGTGGTGCGTCGTTGTCGAAGTTGATCCACGCGCACCCACCCCACGCTTCGCACCGCACCGGCACCAGGTCGATGTCCCCCGGCTCGACGTTGTGGGACGCGAACGACTTCCGCCGCGGGATACCGCTGTTGGTGCCGTCGACGCCGTAGCACCACCCGTGGAACGGGCACGTGAAGCCGCCCTCACACGTTCCCCGGCCCTGCACGACCCTGACGCCGCGGTGACGGCAGGCGTTCTCGAAGGCCCTGACCCCCATGTCCTCGGTGCGCACCACGACGACGGACTGATCGAGGAACACGTACTCGACGAAGTCGTTCGGACGCGGGATCTCCTCGAGCCGGCACGCCATTTGCCAGACCCGCGGCCACAGGCGATCGACCTCAAGTTGGTAGAAGTCGGGGTCGAAGTAGCGCTCTTTGGGAACGCGGTCGGGGAACGCCGGATCCATCGCGTAGGGCACCGCCGACGCCGACCGCTTCTGATCCACGATCGCCATGACGCAGCTCCCTCCTGTCGGATTGCGTACCTCGCGGGGCGCATATTAACCAACCGGTCGGTACAAAATTCCCCTTGCGTGGCCGCCCTGTCGGCTTAGGATCGGCGTAGAGGTTCACGAAACGAGAAGCCTGTTCCCGGCTGTCGAGGGAGGTCGCAGATGATCAACGGCGATTTCGTCGTCTCAGGCGACGGACACCTGCTGGAGCCCACCGACCTCTTCCGGACCCGTCTTCCGAGGCATCTGCGCGACCGCGCCGTGTGGGAAGAGGACTTCGAGGTCGAGCCCCTTGTCGAGGGCGGCGCCCGGATCTTCCGGCGGCTGCACACGCCCGGGTTCGAGGGCTGGACGATCTCCCGGTACCGCCAGACCGGTGGACGGATGCCGGAGGGTGACCCCGAGATGATCCTCGAGGACATGGACCTCGACGGGGTCGACGCCCAGGTGCTGCACCCGAACCTCTCGCTGTTCGGGCTCTACTCCGACGATCACGAGCTCTCCATGGCCCACGCCCGCGTCTACACCGACTATGTGGTCGAGCGGTTCACGCCCTACTTCTCACGACTGGCTCCCACCGCCCCGATTCCGATCACGGACGTCGACGATGCGGTGGCCCAGATCGAGAAGGTCGCTGCCAGCCGGTTCCGTGCCGTCCTCCTGCCGGCGACGCCGCCGAAGCCGTACTACTCGCCCGACTTCGACCCGATCTGGGCAGCGGCTCAGGCCAACGGCGTGCACGCGTTCTTCCATACGCAGACCGGCGGCGTAAAAGTGAGTGACCCCGCCTCGTCGACGCTCAAGGTGATGATGGAGTCGGCCGCGCAGGTCAACCAGCCGGTTACCCAGAAGTCGGCTTCGAAGCGGATGGTGACCCAGGCTGTCTACGCCGGGCTCGTTCCCGGGAAGCTCATGAGCGAGCTGATCGGCGGCGGCGTCGCCGAGCGCTACCCCGACCTCCACTTCTCGCTGATCGAGTTCAATGCCCATTGGTTGGCATCGTTAGTCGGCGGCATGGACAAATGCTGGGTCACCGGCATCGGCCAGGATCCCGACTGGTGGATCGGGACGTGGGACGACGACCGCCCGTCCGACGACCAGCCCACCATGGCCCAGTTGTTCCGTCTGAACGAGAAGTGGCCGTACCCGCTACTGCCGAGCGAGTACGTGAAGCGGCAGTTCCACGTCCAGTTTCAGGACGATCCGGTCGCCCTCGCCTGCCGGGACATCACAGGGGTGTCGAGTTTGGTGTGGGGCAACGACTATCCACACGCCGAAGGGACCTTCCGCGGCAGCCGGGAGTTGATCGCCAAACTCTTTGCGGGTGTCCCAGCAGAGGATCGGGCCGCCATCCTCGGCGGCACGCTCGGACGGCTGCTGCAGCTTCAGCCCCCGGATCGCGGCGTGACCTCTTCGGCCTAAGGGACGGCAGCGGTGGCTCCACACAAGGGGCGCCGCTTCCGACCGGTTACTTCACCGAGGAGTCAGGGACGAGCGTTTGGGTCTGCTCGCTGTAGTGGACGATCGTGACCGGGCCGACGGCATACGCTTGTCCCGGCGCAAAGGAGACCGAACCGACACCCGGGACGGCGGCGTTCTTCAAGTGATACCCCGCGTTCGCGAAACTCGCGACAGTCAGGTGCTTTCCAGCGGCGTCGGCGATCTTGGTGAACAGTCCCAAGTACTGGCAGGCCTCGATCACCGACACGTAGGTCGTGTCGTTGGTCTGAACCTGGGTCGCCGGATTTGACGGATTACTGATTTTGTCGCTCGGGTAGGCCTTCCGAACAGCGGTCGCGCACTTCTGAATCGCTGGGTCCTTCCACTGCTGGTAGAACGTCGGAGCGGAAGTGGCGGCCAGCACGTACTTGAGATAGGGATTGCCGCCCTTGGTGGACTGTACGTAGGAGATGAGCGACGACTCGCTGGTCGCGATGTACGTCGGCTTGTACGTGCTTTGGAGATCGTTCTGTGCGCGAGGCCAGGTCGTCGATCCCGAGCCACCAACACCGATCACGAGGTTGATGCCGGCGTTCTTGAACCGAAGCTCAATCGACTGGGTGTCCTGGTCTGATGCGACCGTGTCCGTCGCCGGCGCGTTGTCCTCCGCAGTAAGGACTACCGGCACGTGCAGCTTCTTCAGGTCGGACTGTACGGCCGCCACCTCAGGTGCGTCTGAGGTCGCACCGTAGAAGATCCCCACCTTCTTGCCCTTGAAGACGCCTGCCTTGTCGAATGCGGCGAGCTGCGCAGTGTCAAATGCGGCATCGGGCGGAATCAAGGAGAAGTCGGGCGGGGTGCCGGGCGGCAGCGAACCCGGAAGCGACCCCTCGATGACCGGAGTGTCGTGCGTCTGCTGGTAACAGTCGGGGAAGACGGGCGAAATGGACACGAAAATATGGTCGTCCTCCGTGAGCTGGGCACACGAGTTCGCTGCATCCGCGGGCAGCGCGGGGTTCATCTCCACCATCGCCATCTGGATCTTGCGGCCATTCACGCCGCCATGGGCGTTGATGTAATTCGAGACGGCGGTGTACGCGTCCGGGAAGCTGCCGTCGTCAAGGTTGACACCGAGGTTCTTGAGCGCTGCGAAATTGACATAGGGAAGACCGACCGTGATGGTGGTCGCGGACACACCCTGATCAGCAGGACTCGACGCAGCAGCAGCAGCAGCAGCAGCAGGGATAGCTCCGGTGGCCAGCAGCGTCGCCACGAGTACCACGACGGCACCAGCCCCTGACAATGAACTCCGGAAACCCATACTCATAGTCACTTCTCCTTTTGCTGCGCTGTGATCAGGCACGCGGGTCGAGGTACGACGGTTCAGGACCTACGGACAACACCCCACCTCCCCCAAGCCGCATCAGGCTAGACCGACCGGTCGGCACAATTTCTCGCGCCCGGGGCGCCATGTGGGCTTTCTCTGCTAGGGCACGGCGGCCTCCTCGGCTTCAGCGCGCATCTCCTCGGCGTCAGCGGGGAGCAACCAGCCCTCGGCGATGAGCTCGTCAACTCGTCGATTGAAGCGATCGACGTAGTCCTGGTGGTCGCGATACATCTCCTTCAGCGTCTCGCTCGGGAGCGGCTCCTCGATTCCCACGACACCGAAGGAGGGCGTCCCGTCCCGATTCGTTCCAGGATTCGACAGGTATCGGTTGCGCGGAACATCCATTTGCGCGCAGCGAACGCCGCCACGAGAGTTCCCGTACTGGTCCTTCACGAACAAACCGTCGGTCCCTGTCTCGATCCGGGCGGCCCGCGGAGGCGCCGTGCCCTCGGCCACCCAGTGCACGAGGTGATCGAGACCCGCCGAGAACATCTCGCCGTGAGGCAGACTGTTCATGGTTGCGTCGGGCGGGACCGCCCCGGCAGTGCCTGTGGGGTCCGTCTGCCAGGTCGCGTTCTCGCTGTAAGGCGGGAACCGCGTGTTCATGTGACCCACCCCCGCCAGCTCGTAGAGCCGGTAGCGATCTTTGGGTTCGTCGCTGTCGTCTCGACGGTAGCCCCGGTCCGCTCGCATCGGACCCTGGGTCGGATGGGCGATGTCGCCCTCGCTCACGACCTGGACGAGTGGGACATCGCGTGGGCCGAACTGCACAGACGGGGCGCCTGAGGGAAAGAAGCCCTGGTAGACGGGAGAGCCGTCGGCGAAGCGCTGCTCGTCGTGGACCGTGAGGACGTAGTTGGTGACGACCATCCCCGTCTGGGAGTGGCCCATCAAGAGCACGCCTCGCACCGGTGCAGAGGAGAACGGTCCGCCGACTGATGGGTCCGAGAGGGCGGCTCCCACTTGAGCCAAGATGGCCGGCGACAAGACGTTGACGCGTCTCATCTGCTCGATGCGCTGCTCGATGCCCTCTGGGTCCCTCGGCAGCGCCAACGCGTTGACGCTCGTTTCTTCTGGCGCGACGTCGGTCCAAATGTCGAGCGCGGCGTACCGGTCCGGATTGATCGCCTTGACGAACGCATCGAGCGCCGTTTTCTGGGAACACACTCCGATCCACCCGTGCCCCGATCGCATCTGGTAGAGCGAGGTGTAGATCCACATCGGCGCGGCGCTCGCCGCATGGACCGGCTCGACCAGAATAGTTCTGCTGAAGCGCGCGGGGTCCCGTGGCCTGCGTACCGTGAGTTGCGTGCGATAGGGGTGACCGTCGACCGTCCCCGCCGCGAACCACTCCGCCTCCAGGTAGTCGAAGTCCTCGATGGTGCCCTGATAGCTCCCGCTCGGAACGAATCGAGGCGAGCCTTCGGGTGCGGGAGTGACGGTTGCTGGTTCAACTGGCATGGCTTCTCCTCCTTTGGTCTTCCGAAATGAACAGCCCGTACTCGTGAGCGGCAGCGGTCGGGCGCTCAACCTGATTGGAAGTTGAACGAGCTCAGCGGGATCCGAGCCATCCACCCCTGGACGGGACCGCTCCGCGCATCACCCCATCCGACAAAGACATCAGCCCGGTCGGCGATGATCCAGGAGAAGTCGTCGCCGGCCACGTATCCACTCGGATAACTCCCCGTCGCGCTGCTGACACGCATGGGCGCGCTGAAGACGACCCCCTGCGCTCCACCCGGCCGGCCCACCGCAGCCCACACGTCATAGGGCGAGGAGCCCGGCGAACCGTGCCACGTCCTCCAGACCAGGGCGATGGTGCCCGTCGGCCCATATGAGATCCAGGCCTTGAAGCGCTGGTTCGGCGGAGGCTCCGCGACAGCTACGGGTCCTTGCCACGTCGCCCCGGAGTCGCTCGTGACGTAGATCTGGTTCTCCGTGCCGCTCGAGTCGAAGACGGTCAGGGCGAAATGGCCCTTGTGCGTCGGGTCGGCAGCAATGGTGGCCGCCGCCTGCGCCGACGCGTTCTGGAGAGGAACGACGTGGCGGTCCCACGCTGCGCCACGGTTTGCGCTGGTCTCGAAGATCAGACAGGGACAGCTCGCACCGGGAGCCTGCGTGGCGGTGTACGCCGTGGCCAGGATGCCGTGGGCCGCTGCGACATTGCCGCCAAAGCTGCTCGAGTCGTGCGGGTATGCAGGCGAATCGGTGGGATACACCCTTCCAAAGGAACGGGCGTCGTTGGTCGACGCCGTGATGTAGCCGACGTGGTTGCCGATGTTGTGTCCGATGGCGTACACGGTGTTCGTCGACTGATCGACGGCGATCCACGGCCGATCGAAGGTGTCGACGGGGAGCGTCCCGCCCCGCACGAACCGGGTGGCGTCCGAGCCCATGGATTCGACTGGTGCGCTCCAGGAACGCCCCCAGTTCGATGAGTGGGTGACCCAGTCCTGGCCGTGCACGACGATGCCCCCGAGAATGCCGATGCCAGCCCCTCCGCTGGCGATGCCGGTGAAGGTCGCAAAGTCACCGGACGCGTAGAGCTCCCCGTCGGGCCCTGTGACAGCGACGCCGTCCTCACAACCGTTGATGTTGGGGATGTGGTTGGTCGGCACTGAGACGTAGTGCCAGTGCATCCCGCCGTCGTTCGAGACGGCACCACCACACACCCTCGGAGGAGCGACCTCGTTCAACGACAGCGGGACTGGGAAAGTAGCCCACGAGACGAAGAGATTCTTCGAGTTGTGCGGGTCGATCGCGATCTCGGGTTCGCCGACCACGGTCGAACTGCTGTTGTGAGAGATGTTGACCTCGATCGGACCGCCAGAGCTGGTTGCGTTGGCGGCGGTCGCGGCGATGCCCCCCGTACCCGCTGCAGACAACAAGAACGCCGC